>Ga0182030_10004959_pt1 | contig 28328 bp, 12 predicted proteins | sample 812S3MmetaG_FD_121299 | JGI IMG/M metagenome (GOLD analysis project Ga0182030, IMG submission 121299) | Permafrost microbial communities from Stordalen Mire, Sweden - 812S3M metaG (Illumina Assembly) | ecosystem: Environmental > Terrestrial > Soil > Wetlands > Permafrost | place: Sweden... | reverse complement strand
CGCTGTCGAAGGCCATCGCCAGCGATCCCGGGTGCCTGCCCGCGCGTGCCCTGCAGCTCGACATGCTGGCCGACGGCGCCGATCCGGGAGCCTTCGCAGGGCAGCTCGAGTCATTCGCGGAGCACCTGGGGACCGACGAGGCGCGGGGGCGGGCGTTCCTGCTCGCGGCGTTCATCTGGGCGGTGCGAGCGAACGACACGGCCGGTGCCAAGGCCGCGCTCAGCCAGGCCGCGATGTACGGCATCCCGCCGTCCGTCACGGGGCGCCTCGCCCGCGCGCTCGCCAGCATCGCGGGCGACAACGCGTGGTACGAGGAGGCCACCAAGCGCCTGCTCGCGGCCGGGGGCACCGAGGCCGAAGCGGTGTCGCTCTACGTGGAGCTCGTACGCTCGCGCCAGGCCCGCAACGACGTCGACGGAGCTGCGCGCGCGCTGCGCGAGATGGCCGGCGCGCCGCGGGGAGCGTGGCTGTCGCGCGTGCTGGAGGCCTTTCTTCCTCCCGCGGAGGCCACGGGAGAGCCCGACCCCGAGCGCACGGTCTCGAGCTCGGGCTCGCGCTCGCGGGCCGCGGTGGAGGAGCTGGCGGCGCTCGAGAGCGATCCCGAGCTATCGCGCGGCCTGTCGCTCGTCGCCGCGATCCGCGCGCTCGAGGGGGGAGATCCCACCGCCGCCCGGAAGCAGCTGCGGGACCTCGCCACGCGCGACGGCTCGGATGCCATCGTCGCGGCCTTCCTCGGCGACCTCGATCGCGCGGCGGGAGACCACGACGCCGCCGCGCGCGTCGCCGGTGACGCCGCCGTCTCGACCAGCGACACGGAGCTCGCGGCGGCCCTCCATCTCGAAGCGGGGGCCGAGCGCTGGCGGGCGGGGGACCGCAAGGGCGCCGTCGAAGAGATCGACGCCGCGCTCACCCACGCGCCCGAAGCCGCGAAGATGGTGCACGGCTGGGCCTCGCGCGGCGTCGACGTCGACACCATCGAAGGGCGGCGGCGGGCGACCGAGCGCGCGGCGGTGGCCGGAGGCACGGACGGCCGGGTGCTGGCACTGGAGCGCTTCGCGACGGAGGTCGGCGGCGGCGATCCGGACGACGCGGCGGCGGCCCTCGCCGCCATCGACCAGCAGCCCCAGGGAGATCTCGGGGTCGCCGCGGCGCTGGCGCGGCTCGCGTGGTCGGGGGCGGCGGGGGACACGGACGCGATGCGCGAGGCCATCGTGCGCATCGCGTCGCGAGGCCCGCGCGCGCTGCTGATGGCCACCGCCGAGCAGGTGCGCCTCGCGCGCGAGGCGGACGATCCGGAGGAGCTCGCGCGCGCGGCCAGCCGGTGGTTCGACGCAGGCGGAGGGCTGCCGGCCGCTCTCGAGTGGCTGGCGGCGACGATGGTGCTCGAGCGCCCCGATGAGGAGAAGAAGGCGCGCCTCGGGGTCGCCGCGGCGCTCTCGGGCGACGCGCGAGAGGCCATGCTCGCGAGCGCCGCGCTGCTCGAGCTCCGCCTCCATCCCTACGAGCCCGCGCCCCTCGTCGTGGGCACGTCGGCGGCGGTACGCCTGGCCAACCTCGAGTTCTCGCCGCCCGGGTGCGATCCGCGACGGCGAAGCGCGGCGCTGGTCGAGCTCGACGGAGCGCTCGGTGAAGACGCCGCGACGGACGCGGTCTCGCTGGCGGGGTGGTCCTCGCTGGCCGCGGCGGACTCGGAGGGAGCCCGCACCTCGTTCGAGAAGGCCGTCGCCGCACGCCCGGGCGACCTCGCGGCGTGGGAAGGGCTCCACGCCTGCGGCGAACAGAGCGGTGACAAGGCCTTGCGTGCGCGGGCGGCCGCGGAGCTGGGCGCACGCTGTACGGACGCGGGGCGAGGGGCGGCCTTCTGGGAGGAGGCGGGCCTCGCCTGGCTGGAGCTGGGGGACGACGGCCAGGGTGAGCCCGCCCTCGAGGCGAGCTTCGCGCGCGACGCGAAGCGTGGAGTCGCGTTCGACAAGCTCTTCCGGCGCGTGCGCGAGCGGAAGGAGAACGACAAGCTCCTCGATCTCATCGCCCGACGGCTGGAGGCGACCGACGAACCCCAGGAGATCCAGAAGCTCTTCTGGGAGCAGGCGCGCGTGCTCCGCGAGAAGGGCGACCACGACGGCGCTCTCCACGCCCTCGAGCACGTGACGATGCTCGAGCCCGACCACGTCGGCGCCCTGGCCCTCCTCGGCGAGATCAACATCCGTCGCGGCAACTTCGAGGCGGCCGCCGAGTCGCTCGCCCGGCTCGCCGTGCTCGAAAACGCGCCCGCCAAGAGCCGCGTCACGGCGGGCGTGGCTGCGGTGGACCTCTACGAGAACAAGCTCGACCGGTTCGACAAGGCGCTCGAGATCCTCCTGGCCCTGCACGCGGCGGGTCTCTCCTCGCTGCCCGTGCGCGAGCGGCTCGCGCGCGCCGCGGCGCGGACAGGCTCGTGGAAGGAGGCGACGTCGATCCTGGAAGAGCTGATGCACGAGCGCCCCGAGCCGGACGGGCGCATCGAGGCCGCTCGCCTGGCGATGGCGATCCACCGCGATCGCCTCGGGCAGCCGCAAGGGGCGTCCGCCGCCATCGTGAAGCTCCTGGAGGAGGCGCCCACCGACGGCGAGGCCCTCGACATGCTCCTGCAGACCGAGCATCCGCCCGAGGTGCGGAAACGGCTGCTCGAGAGCGCCCACGCGACGCTGGTCACGACGCTGCAGACGAGGCCGACCGACGTGACGACCGTGCGACGTCTGGTGAGGGTGGCGCGCGCGCTGGGCGACGACGCGCAGCACCAGGCCGCCCTCGGCGCGCTCCTCTCGCTCGGCGCAGGAGACGCGCAGAGCGAGCAGGCCCTCACCCAGCTGGCGGCCAGGAAGGCGCGAGCCCCGCAGATCGCCATCGGCGAAGCGACGCTGCGGTCGATCCTCGCGCCCGGCGACGAAGGTCCCATCGCGGACCTGTTCGTCTTGCTGGGACCGACCCTCGCCGAGGCGCTGGGGCCGAACCTCCAGGCCTGCGGCGTGACCCGGCGTGACAAGGTCGACCCGCGGAGCGGCCTCGCCCTGCGCAACGAGATCGCCGCCTGGGCCGGAGCGTTCGGCGTGCGCGAGTTCGACCTCTACGTCGGCGGCAAGGACGCGCTGGGGGTCCAGGGGATCGCGGGCGACACGCCGGCGCTGGTCGTCGGGTCGGGCGTCAACACGCCGCTCACACCCCTGACGCGTGCCCGTATCGCGCGCGAGCTTCTGGCCATGGTGCGGGGGACGACGGTCGTCCGCTCGCGAGACGACATCACGATCGCCGCCATCGTCGTGGCGGCGTGCAATCAGGCCGAGGTGCCCATCGAGCACCCGCCCTACGCCATGCTGGTCGAGGTCGAGCGCCTCGTCGGCAAGGCGATCGCCCGCAAGACGCGCAAGGCCATCGCCGAGGTGTGCCGCTCCATCGTCCGCTCCGGCGGCGACGCGCGCGCGTGGAGCAAGCGAGCGCTCGCTTCGCACGACCGCGTGGCCACCGTCGCGAGCGGGGACGCCAGCGTCGTGCTCTGTGACGTGCTCTCCACGACGGCGGAGAAGCTGGGCCCAGCCGTGAAGGGCAACGCGCGCGCGGAGGAGCTATTGCGCTTCGTTCTCTCGCCGCTGTACCTGGAGCTCCGCCGCTCGCTCGGGCTGGAGGGCGGCGCATGACCGACGACAAGAAGCTGCCGGACGGCCTCGAGGACGTCGACTGGGATCAGGCGCTCTCGGAGTGGGAGAACAAGACGTTCGTCCCCGAGGTCGCGAAGGACGTCGCGACCGACAAGCCCGGGGCGCTCTCGGGTGGCCCGGTATCGAAGCCGCTCTATCGCCCACCGACCGCCGCGCAACCCCCTCGACCCAAGCCTCCCCCGCCGCTCCCGCCCAAGGCGCAGCCTCACGCCGCGGCCAAGCCGCCGCCACCACCGCCGCCGCCGCCCGTGTCAGCGCCATCGCCCTCCCCGCCCTCGGCCGACCTCGTCGAGGAAGAAGAGGGCGGCGCGACGGTCATTGCGGCCATCCCGCGCGAGCTGCTGCGGAACGAAGAGCCCTCACCCAAGTCCGTGTCGCGCGGCGGCCTCGGCCAGCTCTTCGCGCGCGACGACAAGCGGGAGGCGACGGTCAGCGTCGACGTGTCCTTCGACGAGTCGCAGCCGAGGATGCCGGCGGCGCCAGCGCCCGCGAAACCGGGCAGCGGTGCGCCCGAGGGCGAGGTCGTGACGAGCGCCAAGGTCGTCGTCGAGTCACGGCCCGACCAGGCCGAGGTCGCCCCGCTGCGGCGTCCCTCGCAGCTCGACGCATCCGAGCGCGTACCCGAAGGGGCGATGTTCGACCCGTTCGTGGACTCCGAGCCGCGCTCGGCGCAGTCAACGCGTCCCGCCGAGGAAGAGGTGGACGATCTCCTGGCCCAGTCCACGCCGCCGCCCGCGCTGGACGAAGCGGCGCCCGAGGAGCCCGTGCCGGCCTCCACGACCCAGGTGATGCCGAGCCCCTCCGAGCCGCCCGCGCGCGGCCCGGCGCTGCTGGTGCCGGAGGCGCGCAAGTACGATCCGAACGAGGAGACGATGGTCGGCAGCGACGCCGACATCGCGCGGGCGCGCGCCACGGTCGCCGCAAAACGCTCGGAATCTGCGCCGGACGACGACGACGACGAGCCGACAGGCCTGGAAGCGCGTACCGCGGCGGCCATCGACGCTCCCACGCGAAGCTGGGACGCCGAGAAACCGGCGAGCGCCTGGCTGTCGGACAGCGCCCGGGAGGGGCTGACCGGACGCGCGACGTGGCTGGAAGAAGAGGCGCGCGCTCTCGGCGACAAGGTGGCGCGTGCTCGCGGGCTGCTCGCCTGCAGCGAGATCATGGCCACCGTCGGCGACCGCGAGCGCGCGCAGGCTCTGGCGACGGAGGCTCGGGACCTCGCGCCGTCGCACGCGCTGGCCCACCGGCAAGCGCGCGCCCTCATGCCTTCGCCGCCCGACCCCGAGGAGTACCTCGAGGCGCTCGACGCCGAGGTGAAGATGACCCCGGCCGGCCCCGCGCGCATCCACACGACGCTGCTCGCGTCCGAAGCGCTGCGCGCCGCGGGAGACGAGGAGGCGGCGGTCAAGCGCCTCGACCAGGCTGCGCGCATCGCCGCCGCCGACGTGCGCGCCCCGATCGCCCGCGCCGCCCGCGCCCTGGCTCGTGGCGAGACCGCGAGCGCAGCGCTTCGGCTGGCCGATGCGCCCGAGCTCGTGCCCTTGAGCGAGGCGATCAACGTCGCGCTCCGGCTCCGAGGCGTGGAGCGAAAGGAGGTCGGCACGAGCGACCCTTCCGCCAACGAGGTTCTCCTCCGTGCACGCCTGGCGATCAACAAGGGAGACCTCGTCGCCGCCGCGCCGCTCATCGCGCAGCTGGCCGAGGTCCCCGAGCTCGCCGGCGGAGCGGAGTGGCTCGCGGCATCCCTCGGCGCCACCCGCCCTGCACGGCGCGCCGAGGCGATGCAGTGGCTGGCTTCCCTTGCCGAGCGGGGTGACGGCGACGCCCGTCGCGCGATGGTCGCGCGCGCGATCGAGCTGGACGATCGCCTGCTCCTCGCCGAGTCCCTCGCGAGCGGAGGGGTGCTGACGTCGGCCGAGCGCGTGGCGCTGTCGATGCTGATGGGCTTCCCTCTCGCGCCCACCGACCCGCACCTCGACGCCACGGCGGCCATGCCGGGCATGGCGCCTCTCGTCGCGGCCGCGGCCGCGATGACCACGCCGGCAGAGGGCGAGCAGCATGGGGCCGAGGTGGTCGCACGCGCCGGCCGTACGGCAGGCTCCCCGGAGTCGCGCGCCTTCGTCACGATCGGTCGCCTGCTGGCGTCGTCGGCGCTTCCGCGAGAGGTCGAGGCCACTCTGGAGACGCTGGGGGCCGCCAAGTCCGCCAGCGCGCGCGCGGTGTCCCTCGAGATGGCAGCGCGCGCAGGCCGCGCCCTCGACGTCAGCATCGCGCTGGAGGCCTGGGGAACGGGACGCGGCTCCCCCGAGGAGCGCGCCGTCGGCGCCCTGGCGGCAGGGCTCGTGGCAGAGCGCGCCGGCAACCGGCTGCGAGCCCTGGAGGCCTTCAAGACCGCGCGCGCCGCCGACCCGACCAACGAGGCCGCGCTCCGGGCCATCGCTTCGCTCGAGCAGGTCGACATGGTCGGAGAGATCAACGCCCTCGCCGACGAGCTGGGCGACGGACCACGCGCGGCCATCGCCCGCATCGAGGCGGTGACGCGCGGCGAAGGGGTGCTGCCCGAGCCCACGCGCACCGACCTCCTCGAGCGCGCCCACCGGGCCGCGCCGACGCTTCCCATCGCATCCTTCCTCGCCGAGCGGATCGTGCGACGTGCCGGCGAGATCGATCAGGTCTTGCAGTGGATCCGGGAGCGTCGCCTGGCGACGACGGACCCCATCGAGGCCGCGCTCGACGGCGTGCGCGAGGCACTCCTCATCGCCGATCGGGACCCCTCGCTGGCCGGCGAGAGACTGCTCGAGGCTCACCGCGCGCGACCTGCCGACGTGGCGCTGCGCGAGCTGTCCGAACGCATGGCCAGCGAGCCCGCCGATGACCGGGCCCTCTGGCGCGAGCAGCGCGCGACGGAGGCGTCGGGCGATGCACGCACGCTGCTCTTCCTCGAGGCCGCGGAGGAGTACGAGCGCGTGGGCGACGACGAAGGTGCCCTCCGCAGCGCCGAGGCTGCGGCGAGCACCGAGGTGCCTCTCGGGCGCATCACGCGCGAACGCACGGAGCTCCGCACCGGACGCGTGGCGCGACTCGCGGAGGAGCTACTCGCGGCGGCCAAGGAGGCCGAGGACACGCTCACGCGGCGCGAGGCCTACCAGCGCCTCGCCATCCTCGACGCGACGGCCCGGCAGGATCCCGCCAGCGCGCTGCTGTGGCATCGCTCGATCCTGGAGGACGCGCCGGGCTTCAAGCCGAGCCTGCGCCACGTCGAGCACCACCTCGTCGGGGAGGGGCGCGACGACGAGCTCGAGCCCATCGCCACGGCGATCGCCACCGCGCTCCGCGGTACGGGCGCCGGCGAGTGCACTTCGCACGCCGAGCTGGCGGCGCGGCTGCGCATGCGCGGCGCGGAGGGAAGCTGGGACTCGACGCGTGATCTGGTCGAGCTCGCGGCGGCCGAGGCAGAGCCCTCCCTGTGGTCGCTGCGGATGCTCCAGGCGCACGCGCGCGCTCACGGGGACGACGAAGCGTTCCTCGCGGTGACCCTCCGGCTCCTCGACCGCGCGCCGAGACCCGCCGAAGCCGCTGCGCTCCTCGTTCACGCCGGCGAGGTCGCGTCGCGCATCGGACGGCTGGACCAGGCGCGCTCGCTGCTCGAGCGCGCGGCAACCGAGGACCCCGGAGACGTGGTCGCGTGGGGCCTGCTGGCCGACGTGCGGCAGCGCGCCGGCGACGCCCGCGGCGCCGCCGAGGCGTGCGAGTCTCTCGCCCGGAGTAGCCTGGTCCGCGACCACCAGCTGCTGGCCTGGTTCGACGCCGGACGCATCTGGTCCGACGACGTGCACGACGACGATCGCGCCATCCTCGCCCTCGAGGCGGCGGCGCAGCTCGACGTGGCCCACGAAGACGTGTTCGACCGGCTATCGCGCGTCTACGCGAGCCGGAAGATGCAGCCGGAGCTGGCGAGCCTGCTCGAGCGCCGCATCGAGGGCATCACCGACCCCGAGGAGCGTCTCGCGATGGAGGTGCGCCGCGGTCGCATCCTGCTCGACGTGGGCGACGTCGAGGGGGCACGGGCGGCGTTCGAAGCCGCCCTCGCGGAGCGACCGGACGACGCGGGGGCCCTCTCGGCGTTCGCCGATCTCTGCGTCGCCCAGCATGACTGGGATGCCGCCGAGCAGGCCCTCGTGCGCCTCGCCCGCCTGCTCCCGACGCCGGAGGAGCAGCGCGACGTGTACGCGCGCCTCGGCGAGCTCTACTCGCGGCACTTGCTCAATCTCGCCCGCGCCGAAGTCGCCCTGAAGGAGGTGCTCAAGCGCGCGCCCGAGGACGGGGCGACGATGGAGAAGCTCGTCGACGTGTACAAGCGCCAGAACGATCCGGCGCGCGCCATCGAGCTGCAGGCGGAGCTCGTCGGAAAGGCCACGACGCCGGAGGACAAGCGGCGGCGCCTCATCGACCTGGCGGGTGTCCACGAGCAGACGGCGCACGACACACGCCGCGCGGAGCAAACGCTCGAGGCGGCGCGCCGCGAGTTCCCGCAGGACGTCGGGGTGCTCCGGGCCCTCGCCGAGTTCTACCTGCGGCACCATCAGGCACCGGCGGTGAACATCCTGCTCGACCGCGCCGGCGCCGACGCGCGGCGGGCGCTGACGGCGGGACGGTTCACCCCCGCGGTCTTCAGCGTGCTGGCCACCGTGTTCGACCTTCGCGGCAAGAAGGACGCGGCTCGCGTGACGCAGGCGATGCTGGCGGCATTCGAGGGGCGCGCCGCAGGGGTGGGCGGCGCCAACGAGCGCGCCTTCGATCCTCGGCTCGACGACGTGCTGGCGCCCGATGTGCTCACGCCGGCGATGCGCGCGCTGCTCCTGAAGACGGGAGAGGCCCTCGACGTCGCTGCCGCCATCGATCTCCGCGCGCTCATGGCCGCCCCGGTCCCCGCCGACGCGCAGGTCGCCCGGATGGCGATGGCCGTGACGCATGCGTGGGGGCTCGGGCCCGTGCAGGTGCTGTCGTCGCCCAAGGTCGGTCTGACGTGCCTCCCCGTGGGCTCGTCGCCTCCCACCATCCTCGTCGGCGAGGCGCTCCTCGGAAACGAGCGCCTCGCACCGTTCCTCGTCATGCGCGCCGTCAAGCTCGTCTGCGCCAGGGCCTCCGCCTTCGGGCGGACTCCTCCCGCGGAGCTGGCCGTTCTCGTGTCCGCGTGGCTCAAGTGCTTCAACCCGACCTGGCAGCCCCAGGGGATCAACCCCGCCGCCCTCAGCGCGGCGGGTGGACGGGTGCAGGCTGCGCTCCCCCGCAACCTCGATCCCGACGTCGGGGTCATCGCACTGGAAGTGGCCGGCGGGCTCGGCACGATGGCGGCGACGCTCGGGCCGAACGCCCTCTGCTGGGGCAACCGCACGGCGCTGCTCGCGCTCGGTGACCCGAACACCGCGCTCGACGCCATCGCCGCGGCGGCCGGTCAGGCGGGGGGCGCGCCAGAGGACCCGGCAGCCCGCGCCACGTGGATCGCTCGCACGCCCGAGGCGCGCGACCTCGTCGCCTTCGGCGTGACCGACGCATTCGCCGAGGCGCGCGCCCGTCTCGGTCTCGACCGCTGAGCCGCGCCCTCCCCTCACCTCACGCGCAGCGACACCGCCGGGCTCACGCCGCCGCCTTCGCCCCGCGCCACGAGGACGTGGGCTCCCGGGGTGAGCGCCCAGCGTGCCACGAAGGGCGCCCCGACCCGCGCCACGCGTTGCCCGTCGACGAGGAGCTCCACGCGGTCGACGCCGCGGGGCGCCTCGACGCGCACCGAGAGCTGCTGCTGCGCAGCCGGACGGTCCGGATCGAGGACGAACTCGGCGCCGTCGCCCGGCCACCCGATCCGCACCCACGGCGCGCCCTCTCGGTCCGGGTCGCCCGGGCAGAGCGGCGAAAAACGCTCCGGTGCGGTCGCCCGGGCTGCCCCCGCCGCCCAGGCACGCGTCGCCTCGTCGTAGCGCTCGAAGGTCCGCGCGACGACGAACGCCGCGCCGCACCCCGGTCCCGCCCGGAGCCCGTTTCGGCGGTCGACCCGCACCGTCTCGTGCATCGCGCAGGGCGTGAGCGCGGCGCTCGCTTTCGACGTCATCCACTCGCGCACGGCATGGGGGCAGGCGCCTGTGGGGCGTCCGCCCGAGAGCGGGCACACCTCGATCGCCACGAGCGCCTCGTCGCGTGGGGTCCGATCGGCCAGGCGCAGCGCGCGCGGCTCGCGGCCTCGCATCGCCGCCTCCATGGCCGCGTGAAAGAGCGGCGCCGCCCCCGAGATGCCGCTGGTCCCTCGCATCGCGCTGCCGTCGAAGTTGCCGACCCAGACCGCCACGGTCACCTCGCGCGTGAACCCCACCGTCCAGTTGTCGCGCGATCCCTTGGACGTCCCCGTCTTCGCGGCCACGTCGAACGGCAAGTCGAGCGCGCTCTCCGCCCCGAACGCGGCGACCCGGGCCCGCGGATCCGCCAGCATGTCCGCGAGCACCTCGGCCACCGCCTGCGGCATCACGCGTCGCTCCTCGCCAGGCGCCCCGTCCGCGCGCCCCGCCGACCGCACCACCCCGCGCACGGCCCTCACCGGCCGCCACGTCCCGCCGCGCGCGAGCGTCGCGTACGCGTTCGCCAGCTCGAGGAGCGCCACTTCCCCGTCGCCCAGCGCGATGGCCGGCCCGTACCACTCGTCCGCCCGGTCGAGCCCGAGGCCCAGCGCGCGCAGACGACCCAGCACCTCCGGCACGCCCACCTGCTCGGTCGCCCACACCGCGGGCACGTTGAGCGACGAGCCCAGCGCGTCGCGCAGCCGGACCGGCCCGTGAAAGCGCTCGTCGTAGTTCATCGGCGTGTAGACGCCGTCCTCCACCGGCACGCGCAGCGGCACGTCGGGCAGCACCGTTGCGGCGGTCCACCCCAGCTTCTCCATCGCGAGCCCGTACACGAACGGCTTCAGCGTCGACCCGGGCTGTCGTCGCGCCCGCGCCCCGTCGTTCTGCCCGCCTCGCGCGTCGTCGAAGTCCGGCGACCCGACGTACGCCAGCACGTCGCCCGTGTCGTTCTCGAGCACCACGACGGCCGCCGCGCTCACGTGCCGGCTCGCCAGCGACGCCATCTGCTCGCGCGCCGCCAGCTCGATCTCCCGCTGGAGATCCCCCGCGACCGTCGTCTCCACGCGCTCCGCGCCCATCGCGCGCGGCGACGGCCCGAGCGCCGCCGGCCACAGCTCCCCCGCGCCCTCCGCGAGCGCCTGCACGAGGTGCGGCGCTCCGAAGCTCCCCTTCCCCGCCCGCGCCACGAGCGGCTCCCGCTTCGCGCGCTCGGCCGCGTCGCCCGTCGTCCACCCTGCCGCGACCATCCGGTCGAGGATCCGGTCGCGCCGCCGGAGGACGCGCTCGGGGTGCCTGTCGATGGCGTAGACCGCCGGCCCGCGCGGAATGGCCGCCAGCGTCGCCGCCTCCGCCAGCGACAGCTCCGCCGGGGGCTTGTCGAGCCAGAAGCGGCTCGCCGCGTCCACGCCGCGGACGCCCGCGCCGAAGGGAGCGCGGTTCATGTACTGCTCGAGGATGTCGTCCTTCGACAGAGAAGCCTCGATGCGCAGCGCGAGCGCCGCCTCGTCGACCTTCCCAAGCAGGGTGCGGCGGTGCGGGCGCACGAGGCGCGCGAGCTGCATCGTCAGCGTCGACGCGCCGGAGACGATGCGCGCGTGCGTCGCGTCCGACCACGCCGCCCGCACGACCGCGAACGCGTCGACCCCCGGGTGATCGAAGAAGCGCCGGTCCTCCGCCGCCAGGACCGCGTGCACGAGGTCGTCGCTCACCTCGCCGAGGAGCACCGTGCGCGCTCGCGTCGCGTCGTCCGCCCGCACCTCGCGCAGCCCGCGCCCGTCCCGGTCCACGAAGCGGATGGACTCGGAGCCCACGCCCTCCCGGAGCTCCGCCGGAAGCCCCATCGTCGCCGCGCGGGCCACGAGCCCCAGCACGGGCACGACGACGAGGAGCCCCAGCGCCCTCGCCAGGCGCCAGCTCCACGTCCACGCGCGCTCGATGCGCCCCAGCGACGGAATCAAGGCGCCTTGACCTCCAGCTCCGACGCGGCCGTTCGCCCGAACACGCCTGGGTCGTACATGCACTCGGCCTTCGTGGGCGGCACGAGGAACTTCCCCACCGTCGTCGCGCGCGCGAGGTACCGGTAGTGGTACATCCCGGCCGGCATGTGCTCGACGAACGTCAGCACCCGGTCGTCGTGCATCTCGCGGTGGTACCAGGCCTCGCCCCACCCCCGCCCCGAGGCCCTCGCGTCGTCGTCGTCGGTTTGCTCGGCGTCGTCCGTGTCCCCCGCCCCCCCGGGCTCGGTCACGTCGAGCGACTGCGCCGTCGTCGCCAGCGAGGCGTCGACCGGCTCGAGACCCGCGGCCATCGGGTCGTCGAGCACCACCTGCTCGCGCGGCGTCGGTGTCACGAGGATCAGGTCCACCAGCACGAGGTCCCCCGCGCGCACCCGCGTCTGCGTCCCCGCCGGCAGCGTCCCCAGCGCGACCCGGAGGCCGTCCGGCGTCACCGCGCGGAGCAGCTTTCGCACGAAGAAGCCGCGGTCGAGCTCGTCGTGCGGCGGCTCCTTGCGCGCATACCGCAGCCGCGCCTCGTAGAAGAGCGCCCCCGAGCCATCCATCTGGAACGCCACCGTCGGGTCCTGCCCCAGCACCTTCGCCATGGGCACCGTCACGTCACGCTGCAGCGCCCCCTTGTCCCGGAACGGCGCCTCGAGCGCGAGCTGCCCCGAGACCCATACCCGCGCGTCGAAGCTCGGCGCCTCGTTCTCGAACGCGCGCCGGTAGTCGTCGAGCGCCAGGAGCGACCACGCCGCCTCGTGCGTCGACGACCACTGCCCGTTCTTGCGCTCCCCGAGGAGCCCGCGCGCCAGCCGCGGCGCGAGCGCGTGCCGGGGATCGAGCGCCACCAGCGCGCGGAGGACGATCGCCGTCGTTCGCGGCTGCGAATCGAGCACGGCCGCGTAGTTGTCGCTGAGGTTCTCGACCACCGTGGCCGACTCCGGCGTGATGCGGAGGTGCTGCTCCAGGTCGCGAAGCAGCTCCTCGGCCTGCGCCGGGTCCATCTTCCCGACGGCGATGGCGTGGGCCAGGAGGGCGCGCGCGAAGAGCGGCATCTCCGCGCGTCGCTCGTAGAGGCGGTTGGTGAAGCCCGGATCGGGCCGGCCCATCGTGGCCAGGACGTCGACGACGAGCGCGCGACCGGCCAGGTCCACCGGCGACGCGCCCTCCAGCTTCGAGAGTCGCCCACGCAGCCATTGCACGGCGCGGTCGATCGCCGCCTCCGGCACGGGTCGCCCCTCCTTCTGCGCCGCGTCGAGCCCCCACAGCGCGTACGCCGTCACCCACGGGTCCGACTCGCGCGAGTCCGGCCACCAGCCGAAGCCGCCCTCCGCCCGCTGATTCGCCAGGATCTTGGCGATGGCCACGTCCGCCAGCCCGTCCGGGTCCTTCGGCAGCGCGATGCCGAACGCGGACGCCAGGTCCCGCGTGGCGACGAGCGGCACGAGCCGGCTCGTCAGCTGCTCGGTGCAGCCGTACGGATACTCGAGGAGCTGCTCCATCCCGTCACCGACGCCGACCAGCCCCGTCGACGACACGCGCACGTCGAGCCCGCCCACGTCGTCGCGGAGACCCGCGAGGTCCCCCAGCTTCTCGGCGCTCGCGCTCTTCGTCTCGCCCTCCAGGGCCACCGTCTCCATCGTCGCCGGTGCGTCCACGCGCTTGGTCACCTCTACCGCGTCCGACTCGCCGCCCGCGCGTGCCCGGAACGTCAGCTTCGCCGTGCCCGCGTGCGGCGTCGTGATGGGCCACCGGACCTCGACGCTCTCGCCCTTCTTCACGGCGACCACCCGTTTCGCGTCTCCGCCGATGCTCGCGCCCTCGGCCCCCGCCGTCACTTCGACCTGCGCATCTCCCATGCCCTTCGTGCTCACGACGACCCCCGCGTCGATGGCATCGCCGGCCCGCAGGAACCGCGGCAGCGCGGGACGCAGCATCAGCGGGCGGCTCGTCGTCACCTGCGCGTCCCCGTCGCCGAAGCGGTCGTCCCTGGCCACCGCGACGGCCATCACGCGGAACGTCGTCAGGTTGTCCGGGAGCTTGAACCGCACGTGGGCCCGTCCGTCGGCGCCGGTCTTCACCGCCGGCTGGAACCACGCCGTCGCCCGGAAGTCCGCGCGCATCGCCGTCCCGCCGCCGCCGCCCTCGTCCCCCTTGTCGACGCCGAGCTGCCCGAACGACGCCCGGAAGATGCGCGCCAGGTCGGCCCGGCTCTCCATGGCGAACACGGCGAGGCTCCGCGGCGCCGTGAACGTCGGGATGGGATCGGGCGTCGCGTAGCCGGTCAGCATCAGCACCCCCTCGTCGACCGCCCACAGCGTCAGCTCGCCCTCCACGGGCTTGCCGCGCGTGTCCGTCACCGCCACGTCGGCCTCCACCATGTCCCCCGGACGGAGCTCCTTCTTCGCCGGCGTCAGCGCCACCTTCAGGCGCCGCGACTCGGGGTCGATGTTCAGCGCCGCGTACCCCGACTTGAACGCCGGCGCGCCCACATCCGCGCCCCGGGCCGGCGCCGCCGTCGTGCGCCCGCGCACGAGGTGCACCGAGACGAACGCATTGGGCCGCAGGTCTTCGGTGATGGGGAAGCGCAGCGTCGGCGTCGCGCCCACGAGGTGCACGCGCTCCTGCCGGTAGATCCCCGAGCGCTCGACCGTCACCAGCGCGTCCGCCTCGCGGAACGGGCTCTTGACGAGGACCCGCGCCACGTCGCCCACCTCGTAGGCCTTCTTGTCCGGGACGAGCTTCACCTCGCTGCTGTCGCTCGACGCCCAGCCCGCCTCGCCGCCCTCGCCGATGGCGTAGACGTCGTAGCTGGCGACCACGTCCCGCGCCTTCTCGTCCTTGGCGTGCGCGCGGACGAGGTAGTAGCCCGGCTGCGGCGCCGTCAGCGCGCAGGCCGCCGTGTCCGCCGTCGAGACGACGTCGCACGACGCCACCGTCACGTCGATCGGCTTCGCGTCCCAGTGCCCTGCCATCTCGCCCGTCGACTCGAGGACGTTGCTCCACGTTCGCCGGAGGAGGTCCACGTGCACCGGCACCCCCGCGCGATGCTTGCCCGCCGGCTCCACTGCGGCGATCTCCGCGCGCACCGCGTCGCCCTTGCCGACGAACCAGTCCTTGGGCCGCCTGAGTGCCACGTAGAACGACGCCGGGTGCACGATGCCGCTCGCGCGCGACGCCGCCGTCTGCCGCGAGACGTCCTCCACCTCGGCCTCCAGCGTCACCACCTCGGTCCCCTGCTGCCCCTCCATCGCGAGCGGCACGTGTGCCGAGAAGACGCCGTGCGCGTCGAGCGCTCCGTCGCCGCTCTGGAAGCGACCCGCGCGCGGGGCCCGGTAGTCCATCTCGGAGCGGTACGCCTCGTCGTTCACGACGAACGCGTCGGCCCCGGGCGGCGTGAACGACGTGGTCGACCGCGTCACGTTCCAGTGGACCTTCGAGCCCGCCATGGGCGCGCCGAACAGGTAATCGCCGTGCACGTCGAACGAGCCGTCGGCGCCGCGGACCCACGACGGGGCCCCGGCATCCACGCTCACCTTGAACTCCGACGCCTTGTACGCGGCGAGCTGCACCGTGGCGCTCGCGCCCTCGCCGCGCTCGCCGTCCATCCTGGCCTCGATGCGCGCCTCGCCGAGGTGCGCCGTCGCGGGGAGCGGGATGTGCACCGCGATCACGCCGAAGTCGTCGAGGGTGACCTTGCCCTCGTAGATCGCCCCGCCCTCCGCGTCGGTGGCGTGCAGCGTGAGCGCGCGGGAAGCCGGCGTCTCGGTGCCTCTCGGACGCGGCAGGCGGAAGATCGCCTCGAGCTCCACGGTCTCGCCCGGGCGATAGACGCCGCGGTCCGTGAAGAGCATCCCCAGCGGCTGCAGCCCGCCCGATGCGTCGACCCACGCCCCGTCGCCGCCCCAGCGGAAGACGTCGCCCACGCGCTTCCAGGTCCAGTCGTCGCCGAGGCGCGCGAAGACGAGGTGGTGCTCGTCGATGGTCCCGTCGGCGCCGGCGGGCTCGTACTTGTCGGCCGGGATGGCGGCGAGGCCGTCGGCGTCGGTATGCGCCTCGAACACGGTGTCGACCTTGCTGGCGATGGAGACCGTCGCCCCCGGCACCGGCTGTCCGTCCGAGAGGCGCGTCACCCACACGAGGCTCCCGAACCGGCTCATCTTCGCGGTGATGGCCAGGTCCGTGACGCTGGCGACGCGCACGTCGCTCTCCGTCGCGAGGACGAACGCCCCGCGTCCCCCCGCCGCTGCCAGGAGAGGCTCGATCGGCACGCGCCGCGCCGTGCTCACGTTGCGCCCTGCGCCCGACGCCACGCGCTCCACGTGCATTCCCGGCCACGCCGACACGCGCGCGAAGAGGTGCTCCGGGCGTTCGCTCCCGTCGCGCGGGATGACGAGCTCCGCGACCTCGTGCGGATCGAGCGCCCCGCTCGCCAGCGCGTACGACGCCGTGTTCACCGAGGTCACGGGCACCGCGCGCCCCTTGATCGTCGTCGCCTCCAGTACCGTCCCGTTGAGGCCGAGGACTACCGACGGGTCCAGATCGTCCACGGCGAGCGGGACGTCCACGTCGCGCGCCAGCGACTGCCCGTGCTCGTCGCGCAGCCCCGCCGTGATGACCACGCGATACGCCGTCCCTGCGCGCAGCGCGGCCGGCACCGAGAACGACTCGTCTTTCGTCTCGTCGGCCCGCGTCTTCGACCACGAGATCGCCACGGGAGGCGCGATGCGAACGTGCGACCGCAGCTCGCTGAAGGCCACGGCGTTCGACAGCTCCACCTGGAAGGACACGCCCGGACGGCAGCGCCCCGGCCGCCCCGGGTCCCAGCAGTGCACCTGCTTCACGGCGAGCGGCCCGTACGTCGCCATGTCGAACGTGCGCGCTTCCTTCATCGGCAGCGGCCCGTCGCTCCCGCGGAGCGACGCGTCGAGCACGAGGCTCACCTTCGACGCGAGCGGCAGCGGCGCCGCCGGGACGAGCTTCACGAGCTTGCCGTTCTTGGCGTCCGGTCGCGACGCGTGGAAGGCCATGCGGCGCCTCTGCTTGCCCTCCCCCACCATCAGCTGTCCCGCGCGCTCCACCTCGCGCGGCTCCACGGGCTGGTTGAACCGCGCGACGAACGTCTCGCCCGGCACGAGCGCCTCGGTGGCCACCTCCGGATCGACGTCGAGCCGCTCGACGTGCGGTCGCGGCGTCGCAAACGTCGACTCGAACGGCGCCGCGAGCGCCTCCCCCGCCAGCGAGCGTGTCCCCGCCGCCACCGTGACGACGTACTCCGTCGCCTCCGGCAGCCGCGACTCCGGGGAAAAGACGAGCGCGCTCGTCCCCATCCAGCGCCAGCTCCCCCGGGGGGCCGTCGAGGTCCCCCGCACGACCAGGCGGACTGGCGGGGCGCTCTCGTCGCCCGCGGCCTCGAGAGGCCGCATCGGCCGGTTGAAGACCACCGTGACCTCGCTCGGATCGCGCGTCTCGCCCTGCGGCGCCGCGAAGACGACCGCGAAGGCCCCCGTGAACGGAGCCGGGGGCGCCGTCCCCCCGAGCTCGAGCGTGTGCCCGGGAGGCACATTCGGGGCATGCTGGCCGGGAAGACAGGCCACGAGGAGGACGAGGGCCGCGAGGAGAACAGCGGGAATTGAAGGTCGGGGCATGGATGGGGTGGGCTCGGAGCGTGCGCGTCGACGAATGGCGGAGACGACCACGGAACGCCCCCCATGTGCGCTTCTCTTCCGCGACTTCCTTGCGCTCCCCTTGCGAAGCGCCCCGCCGGAGGCTAGATGAGCGCGCCCCGATGAGCGCCCGCCCCTACGAGCTTCGCAACGTCGCGATTGTCGCCCACGTCGACCATGGCAAGACCACGCTCGTCGATCACATGCTCCGCCAGGCGGGGACGTTTCGCACCAACGAGGTCCTCGTCGAGTGCGTCATGGACTCGAACGACCTCGAGCGCGAGCGCGGCATCACGATCCTCGCCAAGAACACCAGCGTCCGCTGGCGCGCGGCCGACGGGACCGTCAGCAAGATCAACGTCATCGACACGCCGGGCCACTCCGACTTCGGCGGCGAGGTCGAGCGCACGCTGCTCATGGCCGACGGCGCCCTCCTCCTCGTCGACGCGGCCGAGGGGCCCCTCCCGCAGACGCGGTTCGTGCTCCGCAAGTGCATCGAGCTCGGCTTCCCCGTCATCGTCGTCATCAACAAGCTCGACCGGTCCGACGCCCGCCCCGACGAAGTCCACGAGGAGATCTTCGACCTCTTCTGCGATCTCGACGCGACCGACGCGCAGCAGGACTTCCCGCTCGTCTACGCCATCGGCCGGCAGGGCATCGCCAAGCTGAAGCTCGACGACGTGTCGACCAACCTCTCGCCGCTCTTCGAGACCATCCTCGCCAAGATCCCCGTCGCCCCGGGCGATCCCGACGGCCCCTTGCAGATCCTCGTCAGCAACGTCGACCACGACGACTACATCGGGCGCCTCGCCATCGGGCGCATCGTGTCGGGGACCGTGACGGCCAACCAGCCCGTCGGCGTCATCAAGGACGGGCGGACGCTGAAGAGCGCCGTGAAGGTCCTGGCGACGTTCGAGGGGCTGAAGCGCACGGTCGCGACCGAGGCGGCGGCGGGGGAGATCGTCGCCATCGCCGGCATCGAGGACGTCGACGTGGGGGACACGATCGTCGACCAGAACCCGGGGTGGGAGACGCGCGCGCTCGGGCGCATCCACGTCGAGCAGCCGACCATCAAGATGCGGGTCGGCGTCAACACGTCCCCCTTCGCCGGCAAGAGCAAGCAGACGAAGTACCTGACGAGCCGACACCTCCGTGAGCGGCTGATGCGCGAGACGAAGAAGAACCTCGCCATCCGCGTCGACGAGACGGACACGGCGGACACGTTCACGGTGCTCGGCCGGGGGGAGCTGCAGCTGGCCATCCTGGTCGAGACGATGCGCCGCGAGGGCTACGAGCTCCAGCTCGGCAACCCCGAGGTCGTCACGAAGGAGGTCGACGGCAAGACGTGCGAGCCGATGGAGCTCCTCGTCGTCGACGTGCCCGAGCAGTTCATCGGCATCGTGACCGAGCGCCTCGGCGAGCGGCGCGGGCGCATGGTCAAGATGGCCAACCCGGGCTTCGGGCGCGCGCGCCTCGAGTACCGCGTGCCCAGCCGGGGAATGATCGGCTTCCGCGGGGAGATCCTGACGGCCACGCGCGGCACGGCGCTGCTGAACTCCGTGTTCGACGGCTGGGAGCCCTGGGGCGGGGCGATGGCGAAACGCGAGACGGGCGCGATCGTGTCCGACCGGATCGGCGTGGCGACGCCGTATGCCCTCCACCACCTGCAGGCGCGCGGGAGCTTCTTCATCGCGCCGGGCGCGGAGGTCTACGAGGGGATGATCGTGGGCGAGCACAATCGCCCGAACGACACCGACGTCAACGCGATCAAGGAGAAGAAGCTCACGAACGTCCGCAACCACGGCAAGGACGACAACGTGATGCTGGCCCCGGCGCGCGTGCTGAACATCGAGACGGCGATGGAGTGGATCGACGCCGACGAGCTGGTCGAAGTGACGCCGGAGGCGATTCGCGTGCGTAAGCAGATCCTCCAGATCAACCTCCGGCCGCGCCGCAGCGAGGCCATCGAGGACGCGCAGAGCGTGTAGTCCGGGAGCTCACAGCTCCTGGCGGATGCGGTCTTCCAGCGTGTCGTCCTCGGCGACCTCGCGACCGTCGACGTAGAACGTCGGCGTGCCGCGGAGCTTCAGGTCGTCACCCAGCTGGCGGTCGCCTGCGACTCGCTGGGCCACGGCGGGCGACGCCATGTCCGCCCTCCAGCGCGCGAGATCGAGCTTCAGCGAGCGCGCGTAGCCCTCGATGTCGCGCGGCTCGAGGTGCTCCTGCCCCTCCAGAAGGAGGTGCTCCATCTCCCAGAACTTCCCCTGGCGACCGGCCGCGAAGGCCGCGCGCGCCGCCGCTTCGGCGTGGGGGTGGGCGGAAAGAGCGAAGCTCTTGAAGACGATGCGCACCTTGCCGGGGTGCGCGTCGAAGGCCGCGTCGAGCTGCCGCGAGCCCTCCCGGCAGTGGGGGCACTCGAGGTCGACGAACTCGACGACCGTCACGGGCGCGTCGGCGGGTCCCCGTGACGGCGAGCCGCCGAGCGGCAGCGACTTCACGCCGACGGGATCGAACCGCGAGAGATAGCGCGCGCGGATCTGCTCGGGCGCGAGCCCTTCGTGGACCGCGTGCGCGACCCACTCCGCCGCGGGCGCGCAGGCGCGGCAATCCCGGTGCTCCTCGACGCACTGCCCGACCGGGACGGCCACGGAAAGACACGGCGCCATCAGCTCGCGGACGAGGTCCGCCCACTCCGCGCGCTCGCGGGCGTCGAGGCCGTGCGTGTCGACGCCGGGCAGGTCCCGCGCGGGGGGCGGCGGCGGGGGCGCGACGACGACGAGGGGCATGGCGGTCGCCGCGGACGGCGGCGGGAGAGTGACCACCGCCGGCGGGGCCACCGGCGCTGGGTCCGCGTGGCACGACGCGAACGACGCGACCAGCGCCGCGGAGAGGAGGACGGCGGCGAGGGGGCGCGGGGGCATCGGGGGAGTCCGAGTATGGCGCGGTCGCGAGTGCGTGGCACGCGGTCGCGACCGCGCTCCACGCTCCCCGGACCGCGTGCTCCGATGTCGCGACCGCGTGCCACGCTCCCCCGACCGCGTGCTCCGATGTCGCGACCGCGAGGCATGCTCCCCGGACATCGAGGCACGCTCCCCGGACCGCGTGCTCCGATGTCGCGACCGCGAGGCACGCTCCCCCGACCGCGTGCTCCGATGTCGCGACCGCGAGGCACGCTCCCCGGACATCGAGGCACGCTCCCCGGACCGCATGCTCCGATGTCGCGACCGCGAGGCACGCTCCCCGGACCGCGTGCTCCGATGTCGCGACCGCAAGGGCCAAGTGACCGACAGGACTCGTCTTCTTCGCCCCAGCCCCCTCCCAGACCGGTTCGCCTTCTCCCGTCGCCGGCGCTATACGAGGACTGCCTCTTGCGTCCCCCCTCGCCGCCCTCCTGCCGTCTCGGCGTCCTGGCGGCCCTCCTCCTCTCCTCCTCCCCGGCCCACGCGACGCCCTCCTCCGACGAGCTGGTGCGGCAGGCGCGGGCCCACGAGGCGGCGCACGAGGACGACGTCGCGGTCCGGCGGTACATGGAGGCCCTCGAGCTCGACGCGACCGCGGAGGACGCGTGGCTCGGCCTGGGCGCGCTGCGCCTGCGGCTCGGGGAGCCGGCGGAGGCCGAGCGCGTGTACGACGCGGCGCTGCAGCGCGTGCCGCTTCTCCGGCGCGCGATCGCCGGGAGGGCCCACGCTCTCTGGGCGCAGGGCAAGCACGCCGAGGCCGAGACGGACCTCGACGCCTACGCGACGGCGGCGGCCGACACGACGGCGCTGCGCGAGCTGGCCGCCTGGTACGGGCAGGACGGCCGGACGCCCGCGCAGCTCGCGACGTGGCGGCGCCTCCTCGAGACGGCCATCCGGGGCGGCGATGCGGCGGTGGAGCACGAGGCCCGCCGCATGGTGCGGGCGCTCGTCATCCTCACGGACGGCGTCGACCCCGCTTCCTCGCCGACCCACGCCGATGCCACGCGGCGCGGCCTCGCGCAGATCGCGCGCCGGGGGGGCTGAGCCGTCAGCGGTCGCCGACGAAGGCCGCGTGGAGGCCCCGCTGGGTCGCCGTCAGCGCGGCGGCGTCGATCGTCGCCGAGATGCGGAGCGGCCCCGCGTGCACCGCGCGCGCCGTCACGCCGGACTCGGCGAGGACGGCGAGGAACCGCGGCAAGGCGCGGGCGCTCGTCGTCAGCCCGTCGCCGACGACGCTGACGACGCCCCGGTCGCCCTCCAGCGTCACGCCGCGCGTCCGCTCGTCGATCCGCGCGCGGCACGCGCCCCAGTCGGGCACGTTGGCCAGCGGGATGGCGCACGTCGCCGCGTCCCCCGACGACGCCACGTCGATGAGCGGCACGTCGAGCTCCCCCGCGAGCTCGGCGAAGGCGCGGAGCTCGGCTGCGGGCAGGCGCGCGTGCACGACGCGATCGAGCCCGACGACGGCCCGCACGTGCTTCGGCTCGGGGGCCTCCGTGGCCACCGTCTCGCGGCCGCCTCCCACCGGATCGCTCGTCTTCCGCGCGTGAAGGACGATCTTCCCCCGCCGCGCCCACTCGACGGCCTGCGCGTTCAGCACCTTCGCCCCCGCCTCCGCCATCTCCTGGAGGGACGCGAGGTCGATCTCCGGCAGATGCACCGCGTCCGGAACGACGCGTGGATCGGCCGAGTAGACGCCGTCGACGTCGCTGTAGATCTCGCACCGCTCGGCGCCGAGCGCGGCGGCGAGGGCGACGGCGGTGGTGTCGCTCCCCCCGCGGCCGAGGGTCGTGATCTCGCGCCGGTAGCTCATGCCCTGGTAGCCGGCGACGATGACGATGCGCCCGCGCGCGAGCTCGTCCTCGATGCGGTGCGGGCGCACCTCGAGGATGCGCGCGTCGAAGTGGCGGTCGTTCGTGATGATGCCGCTCTGCGACCCGGTGAAGCTGATGGCGTCGCACCCGCGGGCGTGGATGGCGATGGAGAGGAGGGCCATGGTCACGCGCTCGCCGGTCGACACGAGCATGTCGAGCTCGCGCCGGGGCGCGTCGGCGTGGACGCTCTTCGCGAGGGCGAGGAGGCCGTCGGTGGTCTTGCCCATCGCGCTGACGACGACGACGACGTCGTTGCCTGCCTGCTTCGCGGCGACGACGCGGTCGGCCACCTTGCCTATCTTCTCGACGTCGGCGACCGAGGAGCCGCCGTACTTCTGGACGAGGACGGTCATCGCGACCCGGATCGTCCCCTATCGCCCGACGAAGGTCACGTTATCGAAGGCCACCCCGATGTCTCCCGTATCCTGCGCGCCGCCGGAGTAGACGCCGAGCGCGATCGACGTCATCGCGGCGGGACGGCTCAGCGCCGAAGGCAGCGTCAGACAGGGGGTCAGCTGCGCGATGCCCCCGATGTAGAGCTGCACGCACGCGGTGGCGCCGGTCGTCGTGCCCGCGTCCGGGCTGGGGTAGTCGATCTCGATGGCGAAGCGCCCGTCCCACTGCCCGAGCGGCGGAAACGGCGGCGGGGCGTTCGCTGAGCCGAAGAGCGGGATCCCCGCGTCGGGCAGCGGTCCCTGGTAGATGGCGGATACCGTGGCGGTCGACCCGGTGCCGTTCCCGAAGGCCAGCGCCACCGCGCCGCCGTTGACGTCCCCGCCGAAGAGGATCGCGGCGACGGCACCGGCCGAGGCGAAGCCGATGTTCGAGGCGTCGTTGACGAGGAAGTCGAACTCGAGGCGCTGCTTGGCGACGGGCGCGAGGGCAGCGGGCATCGCTCGAACCACGAGGGCCCGGACGCCGGTGGTGCTCGTCGTGGCGATGCCCAGCGCGTTCGGAGGCGATGGCACGTTCGACTGGTCGAACGTGAAGGTCCCGCCCGTCGACGAGAACGTCGTCCACGAGCCGAGAAACTCCGTGACGTTTGGGAACTTGTCGAAGTCCTCGCAAAAGTCGTACGTGCCGACGTGCTGCGCGCAGTAGCTCAGGACCGGGCCCCCGTCGCCGATGGGTCCGTCGTTGAGCCCGGCCTCGCCCGGCGAGGAGTCACCGCCCCCGGAGGAAGAGTCCGTCGGCCCGGAGTCGCTCCCAGCATCGGAGGTGCCGACGTCCGCAGTCGAGACGTCCGCCGACCCCGCGTCCAACGGCGTGGAGGAGAAGCTATTCCCGCACGCGCTCGCCGTCAGAACCGCGGCGGCAAGCGAAGCACGCAGACCAGGCCCCATACTCCGAGAATACCACGGGCCTCAGCGCACCGCGAAAGCCGCGACACCGAAGCCGCCCGCGATCCAGACGACGCCTCGCGCGTCGTCGTGCGCGAGAGCGAGCACGCGGGCGTCGGTCTCGACGCCCTCGCCGCCATCCTCGGCGCTCGCGGCTCCGTCCGCTCCGGGCTCGGCTCGCCCAGGACCGATGCGCGCCACGACGACGGCGCGGCCGCCCGCGTCCAGGCAGACGAGCGCCGTCGTGTCGTCGGACTCCGAGTACGTCGCGGCCACCAGCGTCCCCGCGTCGTCGACGAACGCGAGCGCCGTGATGCGTCCGTCCCAGAGGTGCGTCACGAAGGTCCCGTCGGCGCCGCGCCGGACGACGCCTCCCCGGCGCCCCGCGTAGGCCACGTGGACCCCGCGGACAGCCAGGACGGCCCGGAGCCCGACGCCCTCCGGCGCGTCGACCGCCTCGTGCTCGACGGCTCCGTCGTCCGTCCCGCGCGCCCGCACGAGACCGGAGACGCGGCCCGCGTCGTCCGCCACGAGCGCCGCCACGCCCGCGCCGACGTCGCGTGTCAGCGCGCGGACGGAGGCGGACGGCGAGGCGCCGGGCTGGACGTCGACGGCGGTCCCGCGGATGACCGCCAGGGCGCCCGCCGTCGTCCGCACCCAGAGCGCCCCCGCGACGAGCTCCATATCCGTCGCGGCGATCCCCTCGGCCGTGGGCGCGAACGTCGCGCCGCCGTCGTGCGAGACCATCAGGCGTCCCTTCTCGACGAGCGCCGCCACGACGTCGCCTTCGACGGCGAGCGCCTTCACGGTCCCGGCATCGAGCCCGGCCGTCGCGAGGCTCTGCGACGTGCCCTCCAGGTCGATCCGCACGATCTCCGCGGCTCCCCCCTCCTCGCGTCCCGCCACGAGCGCACCGCGGCCCGCGCACGCGACGGCCGTCGCCGACACGAGAGCCACCGGCGCTCCGACGCGAGACCACGGCTCGACCGCCCACGGGAGCCCGACCGGCTCGTCGGCGGCGAACCCGGCGTCGATGAGCGCGGCGTCCTCGACGTCCCCCTCCTCGTCCGCGTCGAGCTGCGGGAGATCGGCCTCGCGCAGCTCCTCGTCGGCGGCGACCGGGCCCTCGTCCCCTCCGTCGAGGCCGCCGCGTTCGGGGGCGTTGCCGAACCCGAAGTCCTCGTCTCCCACGCCCGGCTCGTCCGCTTCTTCCGCCGCGGGAGCGTCGCCGCCGAAGTCGACGACGGCCAGGTCTCCCAGGTCGAGGTCCGGTGCGTCCGCGGGCTCCTCCAGCCATCCTTTCTCGCGTTCTTCGAGGTCGAGCTCGTCCGCGTCGACCGGATCGTCCTCCCCCGTCGTATCGTCGAGGCTGCTGTCGCCGTCCTCGTCGAGGAGCTCCCCGGGCTCGAGCTCCGGCTCGGGTGCGTCCCGGACGTCGCCGTCGAGGGGGGGAAGCTCGTCGAGCTCGTCGAGGTCGTCGGTGGCGGTCGGCGCCGGCATGGCCTCGCCCAGGGGTACCGGGCGGGGAGCGCTTGTCAAACAGGCCCCGCCTACATCCCCTGAGACTGGCCCACCGAAATGCTCGAGAGACGCGCCTGGGGCGCCCCAAGGGCCCGGCTTGGTGATCCTCTTCGCTCGCGAGGGAACACCCATGGCGACTCGTGATGGTACGCGGCAGGAGCTGAGGGATCTGGCGAAGCTCGCGGGGACAATGCCCAGGGAGCGACCCACGCCGCCCCCTCCGCCGCTGCAGCGCCCGCCCGCTTCGAGCGTCTCGGCGCTCACCATCCCGCCCGCGTCTGCGTCCATCCCGCCCGCCTCTGCGTCCATCCCGCCCGCGTCGCTCACGCTGCATCCCTACCAGGCAGAGAAGCGGAGCGGCGGGAGGACCGGGGTCCTGGCCGTGTCCGTCGTTCTCGGGCTGTCGATCGCCGTGGCCGGTGGGGTGACGCTCGGACGCACGCTCGCGCGCCGCGCGGCGCCGACGGTCGCAGCCGCCGCCGCTCCAGCCCCCGCCCCGTCACCGGCGCCTTCCCCTGCGCTCGCCCCCTCGCCGACGCCCGCAGCCGTTGCCCCGGTGGCCACGACCGTGGCCGCCACGACGGTCGCCGCCACGACGGTGGTCGCCGCCGCGGCTCCCCTCCCGAAGGCCGCCCCTGCCCTCCCCGCATGGCGACGCGCCGCCGCGAAGCCCAGCCCGAAGTCTTCGCTCACGGCGAGCATCCCGGCGTCGGCCGGCGTGAAGGACCCGCTCGAAGAGGCCATCCGCAAGGCCGTCGCTTCGGCCCCGCCCTCGCCGGCTCCCGCGCCGTAGCGCGGACGGCGTTCCGCCGCGTGGCAGGTTGACGCGCCGGTGTGTCGGACTGGCGACGCTCTGCGGGAAGTCTGACGCGGGCGCCATGGGGTCCCACGGGATCCAGGGCCGGCGCGTGGCCTTTCGCCCTCGGCATGCCGCGTGCTTGGGCATGTCTTCGCAGAGCAGCACCATGACCCACCGCGCCCACTTCTGGCTTCGCCTCGTCGGCCTCACCCTCATCCTCGCAGCGGAATTCGGACCGCGGCTCTGGGCAGGCAACGCACCCCCTGCGCCCGCCCGTGTGGCCAGCGCAGCGGATGCGCGATGACTGCCGGCATCGGGTGAGTGCGGAGCCCCTCAGCGGTAGCTCGAGCGGCGGGACGGCAAGCGCGGGAACCGGCGGTTGCATCCTCCGCCGCGGCGCGTAGCCTCCGGGCTTCCTCGCATGCGCTTGCTGCTTCTTTCCCGGAACGCGACGCTCTATTCGACGAGCCGCCTCGTGCTCGCCGCGCGCTCGCGCGGGCACGAGGTCTCGGTCGCCGATCCGCTCGACCTCCGCATCGTCATCTCGCGGGGCCGCCCTTCGCTCTACCTCGGCGACTGCGCCGCGCCCCACGCCGACCTCGTGCTGCCGCGCATCGGGGCCTCCATCACGAACTACGGGCTCGCCGTCGTCCGGCAGTTCGACCTCATGGGCGTGCCGGTCCTCAATACCGCGCTGGCCATCGCCCGCTCGCGCGACAAGCTCCGCGCCATGCAGCTCCTGACGAAGAAGAACATCGACGTCCCGGTCACGGTCTGCGCGCGAACGCCCGACTCCATCGAGCAGGCCTTGTCGCACGTGGGGGGTGCCCCGTGCATCGTGAAGCTCCAGCAGGGAGCCCAGGGGATCGGGACGATGATCGCCGAGACGCCGCAGGCGGTGACGTCGCTGCTCGAGACGCTCTGGGCCATGGGCCAGGACATCATCCTCCAGCAGTACATCGCCGAGGCGAAGGGGCGGGATCTGCGCGTCCTCGTCGTCGGCGGTCGCGTGGTCGCGGCGATGCGCCGGCAGGCCAAGGCGGGGGAGTTTCGCTCCAATCTGCACCGCGGCGGCCTCGGGGTGCGCGCCCACCTCGATCCGCGCTGCCGCAGCGCTGCCATCGCGGCGACCCGCGTCATGGGGCTCGAGGTGGCCGGCGTCGACATGCTGGAGACGCGCGAGGGGCCGAAGATCCTCGAGATCAACAGCTCCCCCGGCCTCGAGGGCATCGAGCGAGCCAGCGGGACCGACGTGGCGAGCGCCATCATCGCGCACGCGGAGCGGTGGCTCGCGCGTCGCAAGCACCACAAGCGGACGACCCTCGACGAGGAGCGCCGGCGCTCCCGCATCCGCGGCGACGCGCCGCCCTCGTCCCGTCCGGGAGCCCGGCTCAACGGCGGAGGCTGAGCCGTGACGCGCGAGACGCTGGTCGTCGAGCGGAGAGGGGCGAAGGGGGAGGTGGCGATCTGGACGCTGTCGCGTCCGGAGGCGAAGAACGCGCTCGACTCGGCGACGTTCGCCGCGCTGGGACGGGCCCTCGCCGACGCGCGAGACGATGGGGCGCTGCGTGCAGTCGTCCTCACGGGCGCGGGCGGCACGTTCGTCTCGGGGGGCGATCTCCGCGAGCTTCGCGCCGCGACGACGAGCGACGACGCCGCCCGTCTCGCCGACGCCGGGCGCGAGGTGTGCGACGCGATCGCGCGGCTCCCCGTGCCCGTCATCGCGGCCCTCCCCGGGGCGGCCATCGGCGGCGGCGCCGAGCTGGCGACGGCGTGCGATCTCCGCGTCGCCGACGAGCGCGCGACCGTGTGCTTCAAGCATGCGCGGATGGCGGTGACGACGGCCTGGGGGATCCTGCCGAAGCTCGTCGGGATGGTGGGTCACGGTGCGGCGACGCGTCTTCTCCTGGCGGCCACCGAGGTCGACGCGCGTGAGGCGCTGCGTCTCGGCCTCGTCGATGCCGTGACGGAGGACGGCGGCTGCGTCGAGCTGGCCGTGGCCTGGGGCCTCGAGGTGGCCAAGGCCGCGCCTCTCGCGACGGCGGCGCTGAAGGCCCTCCTGCGAGACGCCGTCGACCCCGCGGCCGACGTCCGTGCCGCCGAGCGCGCGCGCTTCGTGGCGACGTGGACCAGCGCGGACCACGCGGACGCCGTCGAGGCCTTCTTCGAGAGACGCGCGCCGGAGTGGGCCGGCCGCTAGCCGGCGCCGGCGACCTGCCGCTACTTCACGCGACGCGAGTGGGCCATCTCCGCGAGGAGAAACGCGTTCGGCACGTCCGCGAGCTTCGCCGCGGCGACGCGCTCCCCGCCTCGCCCGCGCACCACGATTTCCCCGGCTTCGGCCTCCACGTCCAGCACGTCGT
>Ga0182030_10004958_pt1 | contig 28334 bp, 25 predicted proteins | sample 812S3MmetaG_FD_121299 | JGI IMG/M metagenome (GOLD analysis project Ga0182030, IMG submission 121299) | Permafrost microbial communities from Stordalen Mire, Sweden - 812S3M metaG (Illumina Assembly) | ecosystem: Environmental > Terrestrial > Soil > Wetlands > Permafrost | place: Sweden... | reverse complement strand
GACGATGAAGACCTACACGGACGCCGGGCAACTGCCGTTGCGTGAAGTCATGGACACGTTGCCGGGTTTTGCCGGGCGGTCTGACTCCCGAATAGACTCCCGAACTTTAGGCAAGTCAGGTCAAACGGTGTCACAAGGCGTCCCTGAAAATGGGGAGATGCAAACTGAAAATCACCTTGCAAACACTGGTGAAAGTCTTCGTGACTCACAGCTTGTCACCATGAGTCCCGAAAAGTCAGAATGGCGGAGAGAGGGGGATTCGAACCCCAAATCACCGCTTTTTTGTTCAGAGTGACAGATTGCGACAGTCGGAGTCAGGCCATGACTTTCATCAATGTTTTCAATGGTTTTTCCTACTTTGATGGCCTTCAACCCAATGACCGACGGTGACACGAATTGACCGCCTGCGACTAAAGTTTGTGAGTCTATTTGTGAGTCATCAAACGCAGGCAGTCCCCGGACGGTTGCGGCCAATGGCAGTTGCGCCGCGTCCGTGTAGGTTTTCATCGTCAGGCGCATATCGCTGTGCCGCGCCAACTCCATCGCTTCACGTGGCGAAACACCCGCCCGTTGCAGGCGCGTGATGTAAGTCATCCGCAACGCATGGAAGTCCACCCGATGCCCGCGTTCGTCCACCAGCGGGATGCCTGCGGTCTTGAAGTCTGCGCGAATCACTTTCATCGCCGGAATACGTTCGGGAAACACCATAGTTTCTGGCGTCAATTTTCCGGCGGATTTCATCGTCTGCAATTCCCTCACCAGTTCAGGATGCAGCGGACGCGGTTGTTCCTTGCGGCTCTTGCTCTTTGCCACTGGAACGACATAAAACGGATTGGCCACGTCCAGATGCAAATCACCCCAACGCAATGCATTGATTTCACCGCGACGCAATCCAGTGTGCAGCGCGAGCAAATAAAGCAGCTTGCGCTGTCCCGCCAACAATCGCCGGGCTTCGTCATCATTCAAGGCTCGGCGATGAAAACTTTCCTTGCAGCGCGCATCCACTTTGGTGACGAGTTCGAACGGATTGGCCGCGACACGGTTTTGTTTGCGCAACCAAGTGAATAACGCCGACAACGCCGCTTGATATTCATTGATGGTTTTTGGGGTCTTCTTTTGTCCGGCACGCCAGCGTAGGAATGAATCCGCCGTGGCTTCGCGTAGTCCCTGCCAATGACATTCACGCATGAGCCGCCGCAGCCGCGTGTCCACATGCCGGACGTGATCGGTGGAACGTCCCAACGCCTTCAAATCGGCAACATAGCCGTCCACGAGCTGTTCCATTGGATTCTCAAACGTCTCGCGCTGCGCTGCTGGTGCCATCAAACCCACCGCCGTCCTTTCATAATCACGGATGCTATCGCGCAGTTTTTGTTCGGCGGTTTGTTTGTCCGCGCAGTTCAGCGAAATGTCCCGCGCCTTGGCGTCACCATTTAGTTTGAGTCGCGCCCGCCAAATCCGATTGAAAACCTGTTTGCCATTGCGCTGACGTTTTGGCCGATAAATGTAAGCAATCATATTTCTCCTTTCGATTAACTTGGTTGACTCAACTTTTGAAAATACGCCCTGACCTGGCTTTCCAGCATCCCTACTGCCCGGCCAATCCGCCGCAACGGAGGCAACTCTCCGCTCTCCGCTCTCCGTCTCACCGTCCGCTTGCAGACACCAAAAATCTTCTCCAATTCCGGGAACCGTATCAAACGGTCGTTAAATTGATACTCCGTTGGCATACGACATCATTTCTCCTCTTTCAATTTCCAAGTCCTGTTTTCTTTGTCCCACTCCATCCCCTTGCGCAGCCGTCGCCGCAACGCAGCGGCTTTTTCAGGCGATGTCATAGCCGCTTGCAATTCCTTCGCCATATAAATCCAGTCCTGTTGCAGGTTTTCCTTGTTGCCGCCGTAATCCCGATACTTCACCTTCCGATTGCCCTTGTCCTTGGGGTCTTGGTTCACAAATTCGTCGGCTTCCTTTTCTTCTTTCGCACTGGTTGGCTCGTCTCCATCGCCTTCCCGCAACAGGCGTGTGCTTTCCAGAAAGGGAGTCTCGTTCGGGTCGTCCACAAACCCAACTTTCCGTTTCATATCCTCTGCCCACGCCTTGCATTCGCTGACAGACACGAGAATAAAGGGACGTTCTTTGGCCATGCGTTTCGCGCCGAATGGCCGTGTTTCTTTATGGACGACGTAAAAGAAAAAGGCCGTCAATTTGCCTTCCTTGATGCGTTTATGGACGCCCGCCCGCGACACCGGCACAAACATGATGACACCGCCGCTTGAAAGTCCCACGTCCCCTTTGTAATGCTCGGCCAGAGTTTCAAACCATTGGCCGCATTCCTTGAAGGTTCCTTCCCGGCGATAGGCGCGGGTGCCAGGGGTCGGCGAGCCGACAATGGGCAGCAGATCTTTCGGCACCTCGATGAATGGAAACTGAATGAACGGCATACAACCTACAGTAACAAAACGAATACTATTGTCAACCATAAATCGAGAGATATTTTGCAGGTTTCATGGGCAGAAAACCTGCAAGCGGCTTGGATGCCGGCTCGCACATAGCTTGCGGTTGAGTGTGCTTGCTGAAATTCCGGCTAGAAATCCCCGGCGCACCTTCCTAACCAGCCATCTTCCCGGCTCGACGAGCACTGTCCAGGTGGAGCCACAAAAAGAAAACCCAGCGCGCAGCGCCTCGTTCTATTTTGGACAACCTTGACAGGCGCAGTCGAGCCATACTATGAGCGAAACAAGGCGCGCCGGAGTCAGTCCTTGCGGATGCAGATCGGGAAATTTCTTAAGGCCCGCATATTCGGCAAACCCGTCAGGGGTTGATTCATGCCAAACGCTGGTCGAATCAAACCAGCGGCGGATTCGCTCCGCACTCCGTTCCACTTGAAAAACAGATACACCCCACAATTCTGCCACCTCTAGGTTTATGACCAACCGGTCGTGAGTCAGAAAAATTTTTAGCGGGCAAAAGGAATTAAATGAACCTGGGGCGCTTTAACCAAAGCAACTAACTGTCCACCTTCGCGCAAGTCCAGTTCTTCGCAAGCTGGATGAGTAAGCAATGCTTTCAGCGGAAAACCACAGTCCAGACTTGCGCGCACCAGCGGGCCTTCACGCGTTAGCGTCCGCACTGTGGCCGCCAAGCGGTTGCGCGGACTGGATTGAATGGTATCCGCGCGCATCAAAATGACATCTTCTGCGCGAATGCAAACGTAAACCTCGCGCACGTCGGCGGGCAAGTCCGTCACCAGAGCGGTCAAGCGCGCAGCCTCAACGGCCACGGTCGCCAGCCCGTCGCGCACTTCGAGAATGTGTCCATATTGGATGGTTTCGACGGCGGTGATTTCCGCCACGGCCAGGTTCACCGGCCGGCTGAAGACTTCCGGTGCCGTGCCGTGCTGGACATTGCGGCCGTCGTGCAGCACCACCACGTCGTCGCCAAGCGCGAGCGCTTCAAAACGGTCGTGTGTGACGAGAATGGTCGGGATGCCGAGTTGCCGGAGCAACTGGCGCAATTCGCCGCGCAGCCGCAACCGCGTCGGCGTGTCGAGCGCGGCGAGCGGCTCGTCGAGCAGCAATAATTTTGGCCGGCGCACCACGGCCCGCGCCAGCGCCACGCGCTGCTGCTGGCCGCCGGACAACTCGCGCGGCAGCCGCAGTTCCAGGCCGTCGAGGCCGAGCCAGCGCAAAGTCTCGGCCACACGCGGCGCGCGTTCGGCGGCGGGCAATTCCTTCAAACCGTAGCTCACGTTGCCCGCGACCGTCAGATGCGGAAACAGCGCGTAATCCTGCGGCACAAAACCAACGCGGCGTTTTTGCGGCGGCAGAAAAGAATTTCCGTTTTCAATGGCCCGTGCGGCTCGCACTTTCAGCTTTCCGCTTTTCTGAAACCAGATTTCGTCGCCGAATTTGATTTCACCAGCGTCGGGAATTTCCAAGCCAGCGAGACAACGCAAAATCGTCGTTTTGCCGGAGCCGGATTCGCCGAACAACACCGTAATGCCGCCGCCGATGCGTAAGTCTTCCGCAACAATTTCCGGGCCGCCGGAAAATTGTTTGCGAAAATTCGCGGTGAGAATGGCGTTGTTCATTTGCGCCGCCGTTGAAGTTTTTCGCTCACGAAGACCGCCGCGAACGCGATGACCGCCGACACGCCCGCCAGCGTCCAGGCGTGCGCGTCCTCGCCGTTTTCGACCGCCTGATAAATCGCCACCGGCAGCGTCGTCGTCCGGCCGGGAATGTTGCCCGCCACCATGATCGTCGCGCCGAACTCGCCGAGTGCGCGGGCGAACGCCAGCAGCGTTCCCGCCAGCACGCCGCGCCTCGCCAGCGGCAGCGTGATGGTGAAAAAGACGCGCCACTCGCCCGCGCCGAGCGTGCGCGCGAGCTGCTCGAATTTCACGTCCACCTCCTCAAACGCCGTTCGCGCCGCGCGCACGAACAGCGGCAGCGACATCGCCGCCAAGGCAATCACCACCGCGCGCCAGGTGAACACCACGTCGCAATTAAATGTGTTGTGCAGCCAGCTTCCCACCGGCCCGCGCCGGCCAAACAGTTGCAGCAGCAGCAGGCCGGTGACGACCGGCGGCAACACCAGCGGCAGCGAGACGAGCGTTTCCACCAGTGCCTTGCCGCGCCAGTTTTTGCGCGCCAGCCACCACGCCAGCGCGAGACCAACCGGTAAAATCAGCAGCAGGCTGGCCAACGCCATCCGCAGCGAAAAACCGACCAGTTGCCATTCTGCGCCGCTCATTTGGTGGCCGGCGATGTCAGCACGATGAAACCAAATTTTTTGAACACCGCCGTCGTGGCATCCAAATCAAGATAGGCGATGAATTTTTTCGCCGCTTCCGGCTGCGGTGCGTCTTTGAGCAGCGCGAGCGGATAGGAAATCTTCGGCGCATCCGCCGCCGGCACTTCATAGGCCACCTTCACTTTTTTGGAAATCGCCGCGTCGGTTTTATAGACGAAGCCGGCGTCCACGTTGCCGGATTCCACGGCGGCCAGCACGGCGCGGACGCTTTCGCACGGGACGACCTTGGTTTCGACCGCCGGCCAGAGCGACAGTTTTTCAAGATAAGTTTTCGCGTAAGTTCCGCACGGAACAGTTTTCAACTCGCCGAGCGCGATGTGCTGGACGGCGGCATTCGTGAGCTCGGCGGGCGAATGAATCGCCGTGGCATCGGTCGCGGTGACGATGACGAGAGAATTTCCCAGCAGACTTTTCCGCGTGCCGCTGACGAGTAACCCTTTTTTCTCCAGCGCGTCGGCTTTGGTCTCGTCGGCGGCAAAGTAAATATCCGCCGGCGCGCCCGCCTCGATCTGCCGCGACAGCACGCCCGCCGAGGCGAAGTTGTAAACAATCCTGTCGCCGGTGGTTTTCTCGTAGTCGGCGGCGATCTGTTTGAGCGGCTCGGTCAAACTCGGGGCGGCGAACACGGTGACAGTTGCGGAATGGCCCACGGTGGCAGCCAGCACAAGGATGGCTGGGGTTAAAATCTGACGGAATATTTTCATAATGGTTGGCGATGCTATTTGGTTGTGGATTGAATGATCAATTGAATCAGGTTGCGGCGCGGGTCAGACGCAAGACCATCCCGCTTCCGATTAGGAACAGAACCGCGCTGTAAGCAAATGCGACCTGTGAGCCAAAGGCTGTCCACAGCAAGCCAACGATGAGGCTGGAGGTGAAGTCGCCGAAGCCGTTGGCTGTCGCCAGCGTGCCGAAGGCCATGCCGTGGTGTTCTTCGCCAACCAATTCGGCGCAGAACGCATCTTCCAGCGTTTCTTCCATCGCCACATGGATGCCACCGAGGATGAAGATGGCCGCGAGTGACCAAATGTTGATCGGCAGGAGTATGACGGCGAACGCCATGAGCGCGGCGAGGAAGTAGCCGGCGGCGAGCAGGCGACCTTTTTCAAATCGGTCACCGAGCCAGCCCGCGATCAGTGAGAACGTCGCGTAAAGCGCGTTGTGCAGGACATACAAACCGGTGGCGACGCTGGCAGCTTTGGCCGCGCCGAGGGTCGGCGAGAGTTTTTGCGCGGCCAGCAGGATAAGCATGGTGTGCGCGAAGTCGCCCGCACCAAACAGACCCACCGCAACGAGAAAGCGCCGGAACCGCAGCGGAAACGCCTGTAAACTCTCGCCGAAGGAAATGTGTGAAACGGGTTTGCGCTCCCGCTCTTTCACGACCAGGGCAATCAGCGCCGCCGCGAACAGTCCCGGAATCAGTGTCAGCGCAAACAGGGTCGGGTAATGATAGCCAACGAGCGGCAGCAGCACGAACGCCGTCGCCGGGCCGACAATGGCGCCCAGCGTGTCCATCATCCGCTCGAAGCCGAAGGCCCGGCCATAAGTCTCCTTCGTCACCGAACCCGCCAGCAATGCTTTGCGAACCGGGGTTCTGATGCCGCGCCCCAGCCAGGCACACGACCGGGCGAGCAACACCTGCCACGCGCTGGTCGCCAGTCCGAACGACGCCGTGCCGAGCGCCGTGGCTATGTATCCGGCAATCGCAATCGCCTTCCGCTTCGTGAGCCGGTCGGTGTAATAGCCGGACGCCATTTTGGCAAAACTGGACAAGCCGTCGGAAACCCCTTCGATCAATCCAAGCCACGCCGCCGCCACACCCATCGTGGCCAGAAACGCCGGCATCAACGTCGTGGCAATTTCGTGCGACCAGTCGGCGAACAAGCTGGCGAGCCCGATGCCAAGGACGGTGCGGTTGAGCCAGCGGGGGCTGTTTTTACCGATGACGTTCATGCTTCGCGGGGAATGAGGTGAACGGCGGGAGCTTTGATGAGCGCCGTTACTTTCGCGTCGGGGCGCAAGTCCAGTTCTTCGCAGGCGGGCCGCGTGATCAGGGCAAAGAGCGGAAAACCAACGTCCAGTTCCACCCGCGTCAGGGGGCTGCCGGGCTGCACGGCGACGACGCGCGCGGCAAGGTGATTGCGCACGCTGCTGGCCGCATGGCCGTCCCGCTGTAAAATCACGTCCTCGCCCCGGATGCACGCGACCACTTCGTGTTTCGCCGCCGGCGGGGCGAGCGCCGTGAGCCGCACCCGGCCGACTTCCACCGTCGCCAGTCCGTCGGTGACGTTCACGATGCGGCCTGGCTGCCGGTTTTCCACCCGGACAATGCGGGCCACCTCGGCGTTGGCGGGACGGTTGAAGACCTCCAGCACCGGCCCGCTCTGGCGCACTGTGCCACCGCTCATCACCACCAGTTCGTCGCCCAGCGCGAGCGCTTCATCGCGGTCGTGCGTGACGAGCAGCACCGGGACATTGCACGCGGACAGAAACCGGCGGAGTTCGCCGCGCAATTCCTCGCGCAACGCGGCGTCCAGCGCAGAGAGCGGTTCGTCCAGCAACAGCAGGCGGGGGCGGCACACCAAGGCGCGGGCCAGTGCCACGCGCTGTTGTTGGCCGCCGGAAAGCTGGCGGGGGCGGCATTGCGCGTGCGCGGTCAGTTCAAACCGTTCGAGCAGTTCACCAACGCGCTGGCGATGCCCGGCGTGGGACAATCCGCGCAGGCCGTAGCCGACATTGCCCGCGACGGTGAGATGTGGAAACAGCGCGTAGTCCTGAAACACGAACCCGATGCCGCGTTGCTGGGGCGCGAGGCAGAAGTGGTTTTTTGCGTCAAACCACGTCTCCGCGCCGAACTGAATCGCGCCCTCTTCCGGTCGTTCCAATCCCGCGATACAGCGCAGCACGGTGGTCTTGCCGCAGCCCGACGGCCCGAACAGCACCGTGACAGCATGGCTTCGCGCCGACCGGCCCAGCTCGCCGCGAATGACCGCGCCGCCGGGAAAATGCTTCGTGAAACTGGCGGTCAACGTGTCGGCCATACTTGGATGAATTTGCGCTGGCAACCATAGGTGACCACGAGCGTCGTGAAAGAAAACAGCAGAAGCGCTGCCGAGGTCTGGTTGGCGGCGGCGTAGTTGAGCGACTGCACCTGGTCGTAGATCGAGATCGAGACCGTGCGTGTGACGCCGGGCAGGTTGCCGCCGATCATCAGCACCACGCCGAATTCGCCGAGCGTGTGCGTGAAGCTCAGCACCATGCCCGTGAGCACGCCCGGCCACGCCAGCGGCAGCGCGACGCGAAAAAATGTTCCGAGCTTCCCGACACCGAGGCACCACGACGCTTCCATCATCCGCCGATCCACCGCCGCAAAACCGCTGGTGAACGGCTGCACCGCGAAGGGCAGGCTGTAAAGCACCGACGCCACGAGCAATCCCTGGAACGTGAACGGCAGCCGGTGGCCGAAGAGCGATTCATAAAACCGCCCCAGCGGACTGTGCGGGCCAATCGCCATCAGCACATAGAAACCCAGCACCGTCGGCGGCAGCACAATGGGCAGCGCCACCACCGCCTCGATAAAAAATTTTCCGGGCCAGCGCGTGTTCGCCAGCCAATACGCCAGCGGCAGCCCGAACGCCAAAAGCAAAAGCGTGGTGCAGGCCGAAAGGCGCAGGCTCAATCCGATGGCTTGCCAGTCCATGGTTTATTTCTCCAGCTTTTCCGGCAGGAAAAAACCGTTGCGTTTGAGCACCGCGCGCCCATGCTGGCCCAGCACGAAATCGCGGAACGCGCGGGCGGCCTCCGCCTCTTTTGTCCAGTTCAGGATGATGCCGCCCTGTTCCATTTTCGGATAGGCCGCGAGCGGGATTTCCCAATAGCGGCCAGCGGCCCGCATCTGCGGAGCGACGGCCAGCGACAGCGCAATGACGCCAATGTCCGCCGCGCCGCTCTCCACAAATTGCACCGTTTGCGCGACGTTCTCGCCAAACACCAGTTTCGGTTCGGCTTGGTCATAAACTCCCAGCGACTTCATGGCCGCCATCGCCGCGACGCCGTAGGGCGCGTGTTTGGGGTTGGCGATGGCAATTTTCTGCACCGACGGCGCGAAGAGCGACTGGATGCCCAGCTTTTCAATATCCACGGGCGATGCTTTCGGCACCCACACCACGATGCGCCCGACGGCATAAAGAAAAACATTCGTATCCAGCGCCAGACCAGCCGCGGCGAGCTTGCGCGGATACGCGACATCCGCCGAAAAGAAAATGTCGAATGGCGCCTGGTTTTGAAGCTGCGTGTAAAAACTGCCGGACGAACCGTAAGTAATTTTGACGCTGATGTCCGGCTGATTGGTGTGGAACTCCGCCGTCAGTTCGTCGAGGGCGAACTTCAAATCAGCGGCAGCCGCCACGGTGACTTGCGCGGCGTGAACTTGCAGCGCGAACAGCGACGACAGGATGGCAGCTAGGATTTTATTTTTCATGGTGTTTATGGGTTGGTGGTTGACGGCAAAATTCCACGGCGACGGCCGACAGAAAAAAACTGCGAGCCGGAGGTTGTCCGACTGCGCAGCTTTGAAAGCGGATGGCGGCAATTAATCCACGCCGACGAGCACGCTCGACGCCTTGACGATGGCGTAAGCTTTCTGGCCTTTCTTGAGCTTCAAGCCGGACGCCGAATCGCTGGTGATGCTGGAGACGATCTCCACGCCGGGCGCGATTTCCAGCGTGACGACCGAGCTGATCGGGCCTTTTTTGATGGCTTTGACTTTTCCGGGCAGGATGTTGCGGGCGCTGATTTTCATGGTGCTTGCAATGGTTGACCGAGTTGTTCGCCGACGATGAGGCGCACTGCCTGAAGCCATCCGGCTCCGGCTTTTCGCACCGCACTGGCAGGAACGAGGTTATCATCGGCTAATTTTTTTGCAACGCCTCGCCGCCGTCGGCGGTGGCCAGGCCGGCTTGCGTGATGTTCAATTGTTGAATGACCTCCAGCACGTCCACCACGGCCTGATAATTCGCGGTGTCAGCGCCTTCCACCACCACGGAAATTTCCGGCATCGCCGCCTTGCGCCGCGCAAGTTCGGTTTTGAATTCCGCAAAACTCATCGCGCGGGAATCCAGTTGAATCTGGTTCCGGCCAATGACCCGGATGCGCGCCGGCGCGGCGGGCTTGGGTGAATCCGTTTTTCCCGACGGCAGGGCCAGTTCGAGATTGTTCATCAACTGCGGCGTGGTGATGATGAAAATCACCAGCAGCACAAAGACTAAATCCAGCAGCGGCGTAATGTTCAATTCCGCCAGCGTGGTGTGATGGGAGCGCAACGCGATTTTCATGGAATGTTCAATTCGGCGGATTGAATTACATCAAAGCGAATCGTCAGCCGCGCCGGAAAACCCGCAGGCGGCGGACGCTCCAGCGATTTGGTTTGCGCGATGGCGTCCATGACCGAAGCATCCCAGCGCGCGTCGCCCGTTTTGCGTTTCCAACGCGGCGCGCTGATGCGACCAACGGCGTCCACGGCGATTTCAACTTCCGCGACGTAATGGGCATCGGCGATGTCCGTCGGCCGGTTCCAGCGCGAGCGCAGGCTGAATTCCACGAAGCTGCGGTAAAGCGCGGCGGGATCTTTTTCTGCCTGACCATTTTGCCACCGTCATCAAACGTGAGCGACGGCATTTCCGCCGGCGCGGGCGCGGCGACGGCTGGCACGGGTTCGGGAATCGGAGTTGCGGTTTTTGCTGGAGCCGGGGCGGAAACTTTTGGCGGCGCTGACACGCTCTGCGGAATGTTTTTTTCCGGCGGCAATTCCGGTTTCAGCTTTTCTGGAACTGGCGGTTTCTCCGGCGCGGGCGGCGGCAGCAGGCGCACGGAAATTTTTTGCAGCGGCTGGCCCAGCATTCCCTCGCGCGCCGCGAACCACGCGAGCAGACCGATGACCACGACATGAAACACCAGCGAAATCAGCAGCCCGCTGTTGAAAGTGCGGCGGTGCGGCGGTTCTGGTTTCGGCATCGGCATGGCAATCAAGGCGTGGCGGCTTCCGTGGCCAAATCCACTTTCAACACATTCGCCTGCTGGCACGCGGCCAGCACCGGACGAACCCGCGTGTAGGGCATTTGCGCGTCGCCGCGCACGATGAGGTTCAGATCGGGATCGGCCACGCGCAAGCCCGCGAGCAGCGGCGGCAATTCGGCAATTTGCACCGCGCGATTGTTCAGCCAGACCGAGCCGTCGCGCTTGAGCGTGATGAAATTCGCCTTGCGCGGCGGGTCTTTGGGATGCGGCGCGGCGGCGGGCAGCTTCACGTCCAGATCGTTCACCGCCGGCGTCGTCGTGATGATGAAAATCACCAGCAGCACGAACGCGAGATCGAGCAGCGGAGTGATGTTCAACTCCGTCAGCGAACGGTGTCGGGAGCGCGAAAATTTTTTCATGCGGCGCGTTCGACATAAATCAGGCTGACCTGCGCGGCGTAGCGCGTGGCAAAGGCGTCCAGTTCCTGCGTCAAATTGCGGATGGTGGTGACCATGAAATTGTAGGCGAACATCGCGGGAATGGCCACGAGCAGACCCACCACCGTGGCGATGAGCGCGCCGGCCACGCCGGGAGCCATCGCGGTGAGCGTCGCGGCGTTGGCGTGCGCGATGCCGGAAAAAGTTTCCATCACGCCCCAGACCGTGCCGAGCAAGCCGATGAACGGTCCGCCGGCCACGGCGGTGGAAAGCACGATCATACCGCGTTCCAGCGCGACGGCTTCCGCGCCCACGGATTCCTCCAACGCCGCTTTCACCGCCTCAAACGCCGGCGCGACCATGCGGTTCGGCTCGTTCGCCGCCGGGGCGATTTTCAACATTTTCTCCACTTCGTTGGCCGCGCGGCGATAAACTTGAAACGCCGGCACGCCGTCAAATTGTCCGGCCGCGCGTGGCAGTTCCAAGGGATTGCTGGCGGCATCAAACGCGGCGATGAATTGCCGTGTCTGTTTGACGGCGAGATAGAGCTGGCGCGCCTTGGTGACGATGATCGTCCAACTGAAAAATGACAGCACGACGAGCGCGGCGATGGTGAGCTTGCCTTCCGGGGTGGCCTTGTCGAATGCGAATTGCAGCGCGCCGGAGGCGAGCATGGGATGGAATGGAATCAGGTGCATAAATTTATTTTTCGGGCGGCAGCACGGTGACGCGCCCGCTGGAAACGAGTTTTGGTTTTTCGCTCTTGCCGCGTCCATCCTGGTCGCCGCTGGCATCTCCGAACGCGTCACCCGCTTTTGTTGCCGAGTCCGCCGACTCGCTCTGGCTGGTGGCGGAGGCGACGGTCACCGGCGCGAATCCAAGCTTAGAATTATCAATTGTGCCAGTGCTGTTCACGTCTGGCGAAAGCAGTTGGGAATCCTTCACGTCACCCGTGATGGTGATGGGGTCGAAGGTGATGAGCTTGCTTTCGTCAATCAACTTGGCGTCTATGATAATGGGGCCCGGCGAAAACGCGTCCACGGTGACGGTTTGAAGTGAATCAATATTGATGCGGTTACGCGCCACAATGTTGCCCTTGATGTTGCCGGTGGCCTTGAGGGTCACGTTCGCGCCAATCACGCCGCCGCCGGTGACATCAATGTTTCCGAGGTAAAGCGTGCTGCCGTCCGCAGCCTGCGTGCCGGCGATGAGCGTGACGCTGCCGGAACTGGCGCTGCTCCCGTTGAGCGGAATCTGCACGACCCCCGCCGAGGTGGACGTGATATTGCCCTGCGGCGTCTCCACTAAAATGTCGCCGACCGTGTTTTGCGAAGTTGGAAATGCCGGATCGAGCGACATGGGAAATGTGGTTGCCAAAATACCGTCGCCGGGAATGGTCACGGTGTAGGAGGAAGTTTTTCGCGAGGCGGGATTCACATAAATTTCCTCCACCGCCGCCGAACCTTGGCCGCCGGTGCCGACGTTGACATCGCCATGAAGGGATTCAACGGTGACATTCCCGCCGTCGTAGGCCGCGATGCGCGAACCGTTGATGTCAATGTCGCCGCCGGCAACGACCGACACGACACCGCCGTCGGTGCTGAAAATGCCGCGCGCAACCGCGTCGTTGGCGGCGAAATAAGTCGAGCCGAGATTCACGGTGCCGCCGGCTGCGACGATTATGTTCCCGCCATTGACGCAGGAAATCGTGGTTGAAAACATATTGAGATCACCGGCGAGATTAACATTGATGTCCGCGCCACGAGTAAAATAGTTGGCGAGCGCGGCATTTTCCGCCGGGCCTTCGGAGACGAGTCCAGCCGTCGCGCCCAAATCCAGACTACCGGCGGTGACGTTGAACGAGCCGCCGCCGCCGAGCCGGAAACCGCTGTTCGGATCGCTGGGAATATTCTGGCTGGCATTGAAAAGCGACAGCAGCACCGACGGGCTGATGAATTGCGCCGGGATGGTCACCGGATTGCGGCTGGAATCCAAAACCGGCTGGCCGTTGGCGTCGTATTTCTGCACCGTCAGATTGAGCAATGCCTGATATAGGTCGCCAGTCATGCGTCCCTGAAACGTCAGCGTCTTGGTGGCGTTGTCGTAATAAAACAGGTTGGCGAGATTCTCCACGTCGCCGATCATGGGCGGATAGGCGCTGACCAGCGCGGTGAAATTGGGCGCAGCGTTCAGCGTCACATCGGTGAACTCGCTGCGATTCTGAATGGCTCCGGCAACATTGATTGAAGTGACATCGCCCGCGTGAAGATTTTGGCCGTCGAAACGGCAATTGATCATGTTGCCGCCAATGTTGACTTGTGCCTGCTCCGCCGACCCGAAATAAATTCCGGTCATGTCGCCAGAAATGTTCAACTCCACCGAACGATTGTCGTTGATGTGAACTGGCGTCGCTGCGTGGTCGTTGAGGCCAAAATCGCCCGCCAGCAAATACTGGTTGTTCCCGCTGTCGGACAAAATCAACTGTGCGAAGTCCGAGCCGGATTTGGCACTGGTCAAGCCGCCGCCGGTGGTGGTGATTTCGAGCCAGCCTTGCGGCGATGGAAAAAGAATCACGTCATTGCCAAGCGTCACGCCGCCCGCGCCCGCCGTGATTTCCAGCGTCGGCGGATAAATGCACGGAATGCTGGAATCAAACGAATCGGAATAGCGCGGCAACGCCGTGCCAAGAAGCTGCACGCCGTCGCCGGCATTGAGCGTCACGTAATCGCCGGGCGCGTAATTAAAATAATTTCGTGTGCAGGCCGAGGCCGTGCCGAGGTTGTTGAACACGCCGTTGGGATTGCGAACTTCCTGAAGCAAAATGTCGTTGGCCGCCGTGACGTTCCAACCGCCGTCAATTAAACTCAACGCGAGCGACTTCGTCGTCGTGCCGGCGTTGTTGCCGGCGGTGATGGTGCCGGTGCCGTCAGCCACGACATAATGCCCGGTGACATTGCGCCCGGCGGTCAGCGTCACATTGCCCGAAGCCGAACCAAAACAGCCGGTGCCGGCGTCGGTTTGAACGCCGCCCGCCACCGGCAAATAGCTGATGATGTCCAAGCCGGCGGTGATGTTCGCGTTGCCGCCGTCGGCGGTGCTGATGCCACCCAAATTGGGATCAACAACATATCCGCTGCCAGCGGGGCGAAAATCGTAGCCGTTCGGATTGTTTCCCGTGTTGACGCTGCCGGAAACCGCCGTGACGGAAATGTTGCCGCCGTTGATTGTCCGCACATAACCGCTGCTGACCGTGACATTGTTGCCGGCCAGCAAATTGATGTCGCCATTTCCACTTTGCAATCCTGTCGTGCCGGAAAACAAAATTGAGCCGGTGCCGGCAATCGTCTGGCCGGTGGAAAAATTTCTTCCCGCTTCGAGCGACACCGCCCAGCCGTCTTCGGCGAGAATGCTGGAACCGTTGCCCAGCGTGAGGTTGCCGCCCGCTTCAAGCTGCACAATGCCACCGGTGCCGACGGCCAAATCCCAGGCCGTGCCGGTCGCGAGCGTGAGGTTGCCCGACGCCTGAAACAGGATTGATTGAAATCCGGCAAACGGCGCAAGTGAATTGGCGTTGAGCGCAAGGCTGGTGGCGCGCGGATAAAAATATTGGCTGCCGGCGTTGAAGCCTGATTGCGCCGAGCCAGTCAGCGTGGATTTGACCGAGGATGGCACGGCGTAAATCAAAACCCGTCCGCCGTCGCCGCCGTTGGCTCCGCCCGCGAATTGAATGCTCGAACCGGAAACATCGGAATAAGTTTGTCCGGTTTGCAGCATGATTTGTCCGCCACTGCTGCCGGCGGCGGAATTGTCACCATTGGCAGTGATGAGCGAATTCGCGCCAACCGTCAACGAACTGGAAGCATCCAATTCGATGATGCCGCCGACGGACTGAACCGAGTTGGCTTCGACGAGTCCGTTTTGATTCACCACCTGTGCGCTGGCAAGAATGGTTCCGGCATCGGCGACGAGCTGGCCGCTGTTGTTGACCGAGCCGGTCGGCAGCGTCACTTGCGCACTCAAGCCGCGTCCGTCGGCGCGTTCCGAAATCAGCACGGTCTGGCCGGCGCACAGGCCGATGTTGCCAGACGGCGCGGTGATGCTGCCGTGATTGTCAATGTTCGCAGCAATCAAATAAACGAATCCGCCGGCGTCGGCATTGATGCGTCCGTAGTTGACGATGCTGGCCGTCGGCGGTGGGCCAGTAAATTGCCAGGCTGAACCGCTGCCGGATTCCACCGGCCCGCCGGGAGCCGTGGAAAAGACCGCTCCGGCGGCTTTCACAAATGAATTCGGGCCGAAATAAAAACCGGACGGATTCATCAGCACAACCACGCCGTTGGCTTGCAGGCTGCCGTAAATTTGCGACGCGCTGTTGCCGCCGATGGAATTCCAGACAATCGAACTGCTCGACGGCTGCTGGAAAAGGGTGGTTTCACCGCTGGCGATGTTGAAGCTCTGCCAGTTGAGTTGCGTGTTATTGGCGGCGGTGACGGTCAGCGTTGAACCGCTGATCACGGCACTGGCCGAACCGCTGTTCACCGTCATGCCGGTCGGATTGGCCAGACCGCGCAACGTCACCGCCAGCAACAAAAGGAGCGGGCAAAAGTTTGCGAAAACTGGATGGGAAGTTCTATTTTTCAAAACTGCCCTCCGATGGAAAAATACGCCCGCACATCGCCACGTTCGGTGTTCGGCGTGGTGTTCAGCGGCCACGCGACGGTCAGACGCGCATCGAGCCGGTTGTTGACGTTGGCCGAAAGCCCAAAGCCCGCGCTCCACAGCCAGAACCTCGAACTGGTGGTGCTGGGTTCAAGCAAAAATCCCTGGCCGCAATCCGTGAACACGCTGGCGCGCAGCCACGCCGGGACAAACTTTGAGACATCCGCAGCTCGTGTTTCCAAATACGGCGTGCGCAATTCCAGGCTGCCGTTCCAACCGCAGTCGCCGTATTCGTCGCCTTCAAAATAGCCGCGCACGCTGTTGATGCCGCCGAGCGCGAATTGTTCGTTGCTGATGAGCGCGCCGGTCGCCGCCTGGCCGCTAGCCCGCGCCAGCAGCGAGCAGCCGGCGGGCAGCTTTTGTTCGCGGCTCGCGGTCAAATTCGCCTTGCCGTAAAGCGCCTGGGCATGGGTGGAATAAGCGGTTTTAGAAAAGTCATTATCGCTGCCAGCAAAATTTCCGGCGAGCGCCAGATTGGCCGTCGTGGAACCGCGTCCGTCCGTTTCCGAAAAATCCAAGCCCAGATTGATCGGAAAATAAACCACGTTCGCGCTGGTGGCGGGCTGGTTGGTGGAATAAACCGATTTGTTGGTTTGCCCGCCGAACTGGTTCGTGGTGACGGTGGTGATGAAAAAATTATTCGTGCTGTAAGCGGACGATCCAGCCTGCTTGAAATCAATGCCGAAGAAACCGGCCAGGCGCGAATGTTCACCGCTGACCAGCGAAAATTGAAACTGGCTGCCAACATTTTCGTTGTTCGCGGTGCTTTGTTGCGAATCCTGCGAAATGATGTTGAGCAGCGATGAACTGGTGATGGTTTGGGGCGTGCCCCATTTCACGCCGGTGTCGGTGGCGGACGCGCTGGCGTAAACGGTCAGTTCGGATTCCGTCTGCGCCGGCGGCAGCAAAAACTGGTGGGTGGCTTCCTGATAACCAAACCGGGGCGAACCGGCGATTTGCTGGCCGGTCGTTTCGCTGGATGAAAGCGGAATCCGGTAAAATGCACTGTAAGACGAAATCAGCGGCTGGTTGAAACCGAAGTCCGGCGTGTTGTCCATCGTTTTGAACTGCTGGGGCGAAAACGAATAGGCCAGCCCGGCCTGCTGCTCGCGCTGCCAGAGGTTGTTGTATTGGACGGCGGCATTGACGCGCCAGTCCGGCGTGCCGGGCGTGTTGTAATTGTCCGTTTCCAGATGCGCATGCAGCGGCAGGCGGTCCTGGACGCGCAAGGTCAGCGCGCTCGTGCCAGTTTCCGGGCCGGGGCCAAGCGTGGGATAAATCTGGCGGTCGCGGTTCTGGTTCGCCGCGTCCAGTTCACGCTGGAAAATGCGGCTGTTGAGGAGCGTGTTGGTTTGAATATCTGGCAAGGCGCGCTGAATATTATCGGCACTGAAATGCTGGTTGCCGACGACTTGGACACTCCCCAGTTTTCCCTCGGTCACAGTCATGTGGACAGTGGCGTTGGTCAGCCGTTGCGGCGGCAGGCTGACGGCGACCGTGACCCAGCCACGCTCGCGATAGGCGCGGCGCAAATTCGTCGCTGCCTGACGGACGTTTTCGAGCGTCACGTTGGTGCCGAAGACGCCGCTGGCGTTTGTAATGGCCTGGCCGATGGCTTCCGGCGGCAGCAGCGTGTTGCCGCTGACGAGAATTTTTTGCACTTCAAATTTCATCGGCGCAGGTGCGTTGGTCGCCGCCGCCGGAACGGTGATGGCAGCGGTGGACAATTCTCCTTCCGCCACATCCACCAGCACGATGCCATTGGTCAACGACTGTTCCGGCAGCGACACGCGAACCTGAAAGTAACCATGCTCCTGATACACCCGGCGCAACGCGGCGAGCGCGCGGCAGATGCGGCTCAACGGCACCGCCGGGCCGGTGGCGTTGGTCAGCGCGCCGCGCGTGGCTTCGTCGTCCAGCGCGGTATTGCCCCGGAGCGCGTAGGCGTTGATTTGGTAGGCTTGGTTCATGGCGGGTTGCGCGTGACTCGATGATTCAAACCCACATAGAAAAAAAACCAGCCCGGCCAGCAGCGTGGCGGCTTGCACGAATTGACCTGGGCGGCTTGGCATCAGAAGGCGAGTTGGATGCGTGTGAACAAAATGTTTTCATCCTGGTGTGTGACCGTGGCCGGCGCGGTGGTGGTGCTGGGAATAAATGGATTCACCTCGCCGCCGCCTTGGAAGGTGGTGTGCGAAAAACTGGTCAGCACCCGCACATTGCGGTTGAGCCACCAGTTAATTCCCACGGACCAAGCGGCGGCAGACCGGGCCGAAGTAGTCGGATCGGAAAAACTGTTGAAAGCCGCGCTGTCAATGTTCAGTTCGGAGAAGCGGGCCACCAACTGCAACGCCCCCCAACTACCTTCGTGCGGATCGAATGGGTTGGCGGGAGTCAGGCCGGTGAAGGAAGCTTTTTCCCCGGTCAACACCCATTGGCCGGAAACCTGCCAGGCGGTATTTTCCAAAGCGGCACGGGCCATCGTCGCGGTGTTCTGCACCGACTGGTCGGAAATGTCATACTCGCCCTGCACGCCAAACGGACCCAGGTAATAGCACGCTTCCGGCGAAAGCCGCCAATGCGTGCCATCGGCCACCACGGAACCGTAGATCGGGTTGTAGGCAAAAAACTGCTGCTGGCCGGCCGTCACATAGCCCGGCAATGTGCCGCCGAGTGTGTTGGGCAGCGCGGCGCTGTTGGAAATGACGTTGCCGTAGCTGCCGCCGACGCCAAAGCCCAATCCTTGCAGCGGATTGGCCTCGGCGTTTTTGAAGGGTTGCAAAAAAAGCCGCCCGCCAAATTCCACGTCGTTGTTAAAACTGTTGTTGCCGGCGACCCGATAATCGCCGTCGGTGTTGTAGACCCCGGCGACCCAGTTCAGGACGCCATCGTCCAGTTCGCCCCACAACTGAAATCCAAGGTTGCGCATGGGAACCAGGTCTGAAGCCAGGGACTTTTCGTTAAACGAGGCGGCCGCGTCCGACTGAAGACTTTCCAATCCGACTGGCCCTTTGAATTTTCCGGCGCGGAACTGGAGCGCCGGATTGTATTTATAGTTGACGTAGGCATCAAAGATTTGAACGGAGGTGGTGGGCCAGCCAAAGTCCGGTGCCAGCACGAAATCAAAATCGCGGAATACTTTGGCTTCCATGATGGGCCGCGCCCGGCGCAACAGAAAGCCGTCGTTACCTTGGTTATAGGGGTTGTTGTCAAAAAAGGTGTGCGTGTCCACTTGCAGCAAACCATGCAGCGACAGCACAAAGTTGGTGTCCGCCGACGCGAAAGAAAATCCATTTTCCCCGGCGGAGAGCCGGGCCACCGGCCTGTTGGTTGGCATGCCCTCGGATTCTATTTCACGCGAACTGGCTGCCACCGTGGCGATCGGAACGCCATTGGTGTCAATCACGATGGCCGGCAGACGTTGCTCTGCCGGTGCCGTGTCGCGTTGTTGCTCGCGTTCTTCAAGCTGCCGGACTTTTTCATTCAGTTCGTCCAGTTTGCGGTTTTGTTGCTCGACCAGTTGGCGGAGCGCGGCGACTGAATCCGAATTTGTGTCGGCCTTCGCGCCCAAGCCGCCGGTGAGCGCCATCAGCGCGGCCAGAACCAAGGTCAAACGAGATGAAAGCTTGGGGGTGGTTGACCCGCCCCCAAGCCTGCGAACCAATACAAGTTGGCTGAACATGAAGATTATCTTGGCGTGACCAGTCCGCCGGTCGAACTGCGCGTGACATTCACCCGTGGCAATGGAATCGAATACGGCGATGTGACCATGTTGCTCTGAATGCCGGATTCCAAGGCGGCGGCAAAAGCGATGATGTTGGCGTTCGCCGTTGGCGCAGTCATGATGTGCTCGAAGCCCCAGCAGGTGTATTGACCATTGATGGTGGGAGAGTAGTCGTTCGTGACGGTGGAATAGGTGCCATTGAATGGAAGGCTGCCGTTGAAGCTCAAGATATTTGCCGGATTGACGTTGGCCGCCTGATTCGGCGGCAGGAAGGTGATGCACGGCCCGTAATTGTTGGTGATCATGTTCAGGATGAGCGGCCAGGAGGTGCGGCCGACCGTATCCAGCGCCCACGCATTGCTGGTCGTGTTGAAGTAATAACCCAAGGCGTTGCCGCTGAAACCCGCCTCGTCGGCGGAAATGATCCGGTGAGCCGCGCCGATGTCGCGCATGACCCAATAAATGGTGGTCGTGTCGGCGGCGTTACCGGTGAAGAGCGAGGCCGGCGCGCTGCCATTGGCCTCGATGTATCGGATTTGCTGCGACGTGAGGTTGGTGATCGCCGCCGGGACTTGCGGGCTTTTGGCGAAGATCGTCGGGGTGACGCCGTAAGTCGAATCGTTCAGCACGGGCGTGGCATAGGGATAGTCACTTTGATAGACCACCGAACCGCCCACATCCACAGTAGCCGGAACCAGGTTGGTAACGCCCTGCGTGGTTGATGCGTAAAAGTTGACCGTGCCGTTGCCGGTCAAACTTTGGATGGCCGGACCGGAACCGCTCCAATCCACATAGACATTCACCGTTTGTGATCCAAATAAATTGGTCATTTGTCCGGTCATGGCGAAAACGTTGGCGGTCGTCGGCTTGGTTGGGGCGGACAGGTTTTGTGAAGTGAGATTGCCGCCGTAAAGTCCGACGAGTGTGTTATAGGTGACATCTTGGAGCGAGACGGCTCCGGCGACATGGATGTTGATTTGGGCCGGCGCGTTCGCGGCGACGAGCAAGCTTGCGGCGGTCAGCAAACTGAAGCGAATGGTTTTCATAATGGTCATAATGTTTTTTGTGAATTGTGGTTTGGCTTTGGTGGGTGAGTTAGTAATAGGCTTCGACGGCATAAAAGCGATTGGGGGTTGAACTGATGTCTTGGAGCGAGAGCGTGGTGCCATCACCAATCAGCGAGCTGCCGATGGTCCAGCTCGAAATCGGCGTGGCGAGGCCGGCACTGTCGGTGTAGCGCAGCCGGTAGCCCACCAGATTCACAGTGGGAAACGAAACTGTCACGACCGACCCTTGGCAACTGATGTTGCTGATGGTGGTTCGCTCCGGCGGCGGGCCGGCGGTGAAAGTCAGAGTGCCGTCGGGATTGAAATCAAAAAAGCCGATCAACGTGCCCGCCGCGTGGGGATAGGCATCCGGCACCAGCCGGTAGAGCACTGAGCGCGACGGCAGACCTGCGGTGTCAAAATCAATTGGCGTGGTGTTTTCGACGACGCCCTGAAACGTGCCGTCATAATTCTCATGGCTGCCCATCAAAAACGAATAGGCATACTGGCTGGCAGGTGGAATGAGGATGCCGGTGGGCGTGTTGTTCGGTCCCGCCGGCTGGTCGTTGCCATAGACAGCAGCGTCAAACCCAATGGCGTCAATCTGGCTGGCGGTTCCGCCCAGCGTCCCGCTGGAAGCGTTCTGCCAGACCTTTCCGGGCGTGTAAATATCCGGTCGCGGCGAGGTGACCCAGATGGTTTGCAGCGGATAAGAATAACCGGGGTTGCCGCGCAACGCCGCCGCCACGGACCACGAAACCCCGTCCACGGTGGGCAAAGCATTCGCCAGTTGGGTGGCGGACAGATTGGTGATCACAGTGACCGAACGCGGCGGGAGACTCTCAAACGTGGCCGCCGGCCCCAAATCAACAACCAGATCGGACGCCCCGCCAATGATGCGGAAACCGGCCACCAGGTCGCAATTCGTGTAAGTGAAGGTTTGAGCGCGAAGAGAATCCCCGGCCGCAAGCAACGCTCCCGCTGCCATGGCGCCGGTTAGGAATAATTTTGTTTTTTTGGTTTTCATCATAACGCAGTTAGTGTGTCTTTGTGGTTGTGTAATTTGTTTGAGTCAGGGAAAAATCAGAGCCGGTTTGAAATTCTTTACGTTCAAACCGGTCATCGGCAACGACGGGTTTGTCCGGCACGGTGTCCAGCCAGCCGCAGCGTTGCACGGGATAATTGTCGTATTGCGGAACGTAAGGCTTGATGTCGAGCAGCGGCGTGCCGTCCAGAATGTCCACCTCGGCGAGCCGGAGAATGTTGCCCTCGATGTTCAGCAGCCGCACGCAGGACATGCCAATCGTGTTCGGCCGCGCCGGCACGCGCGTGGCGAACAGGCCGTGTGCCACCGTGTCGCGATAAGGAATCACGCTCATCTTCGCCGCCGACGCGCGATGAAACCAATAGATCAGCCACACTCGGTCAAAGCCGTCGAGGTCGGCCAATCCGTCCACAAATTCCGGGCGCAACGTGACGTAGCCGGGCGCACCGACGGCGCGATACGGCTGGATCGGCGTGCCCGTCGCCTGCTTGAACGGCGAGTGGACGCGGCCAATTTCCGTCAGCCGGATTTCCAGCGGTGAAGTGGCTTTTGAGGTGTTCATAAAGCCAGCATTTCCCCCGTTTCCCGCGCGTCGTAACCGGGCAGTTCGCTGATGAGCCGGCGATAGGCGCGGGCTTGCAGCAACCGCACGAGCGCCTGGATGCGCGGGTCGTGTTGAAAAGCAGCGGGGAAGCACAAATCCAAAGTCTCCGTGCGCACCGGCAGAAAATTCAACCGCGCCTCGTCCGCACTGAACCGCACACACACGCCCGCCTGCGCCCAACCGGCGTGCACGGCCTCGGCCACCGCCGCGTGGCCGTCCACCTCGCGTCCGGCGAAATGTCGTTTGCCGAGCAGTCCATCGAGACATTCGCGCGCCGCCGAACCGGATTCACGCGCCGCCCAGCGCAACGACCGCCGGGCCACGGATTCTGCCGAGCGCGAGCGATCATCCGTCGCCAGCGCGATGCCGGATTCCCACTTCGCCGCCCGCAGCAGCCGGCATTCGCCGCCGAATTGCGTGCGCACAGTTTCAGCGTTGCGTTCCGGCGATTCTTCCGTGGAATAATGCAAGCCGGCGACATGAACCAACTTTTGCCGCAGCAGTTCCAGCGCGGCTCGGCCACCGCGCGGAAACACCAGCAGCCGAAAGCCCGAAGCCCGCGCATATTCCGCCGCGAGCAACCCCGCCGCCGGATCGCAGCTCGCCATGACCAGCGTCGTTTCCGCCGCCGAACCGCTGTCGCGCAACACGCCGTTCTGCCAGATGCCGTCATGCGGCGTCGGATTCAAATTCATCGCCTCGACCGGATACAGCAGCCGGCGCTGGCCGATTTCCGCCTCCCAATAACGGCTGGCTTCGCCGCGCGGAGTCCAGGCCCACTGCGATCCGTGCGGTTTGGAAATTCCGCCGCGTCCGAATAATTCCTCGACCGAGCATTCAAACACCGCCGCCAGCGCGAGCGCCGTGGCGACGGACGGCGAGAGCCGTTCACCCTCGATGGCGCTGACCGCCGCGCGTGAAATGCCGGCGCGCTCAGCCAGTTCCGCCTGCGACCATTGCCGCGCGAGCCGCCGCGCCTGCACCGGGTTGGCTGATATAAAACTGTCGTTCATAGATATATTCGTGTCCTTCTGAGGCAAATAAAAAAGCCGCCGGACGCTGACTCCTTTTGCAATTCCGATGCCAAGCGACAAAAGTTTTCTGTGATGTGGATAAAACCATTGCCAGACAATGGTTTTGTTGCAATGGAAAATTATTCAATCAAAACGCGGGCTGGCGAAATCCTACCTGAATGAATCTTTTACAACAAAAAGCTACGCGGATGTGGCTTGGGTGGTTGTGGCAAAAGCAACAAAACGAGCAACGAATTGGCCGCCTTTTTTCGCCCAACACGCTTGCATCATAGGAGGGGGATTTACAGTTTTAGATTTAGACAAAGACAAGGCACATTGTTCTCCTTGCCATGCAACGCGGTTGACGTAATCCACCAGCGCCCCGCCCGAATTGCCCGGCTGCACCGGCACGCTGATTTGAAAATAGCGCGGGTCATCACTCGCGCCTGACAGCGACGCGATTTCCCCCTTGGCCAGCTTGGGCGCAAACCCCTGCAAACCGATGTCGGGAAAACCGTCGCCACCGTGACATCCCATTTCATGCCATTGACCTCAAGACCAGCCGCTGGTAATTTCTTGGTGCTTTGAAAAACAGTTTCTTTCAATTTTCCAAATTCATTTGGCTGATGGTGATCTCAACGACGGTTTGTTCGACTTCATTGCTCGGACAAGACTTTATTTGGACACAAAGCAGCGCCCCTAGCAATCAGTGGCAGTTCGTCACATCGTCGTCAGATGGAACAAAATTGATGGCAGCTGCAAATTTTCCCACCGCAATATATACCTCTACTAATTCGGGTCTCACTTGGACAAAGACTGCCGCCCCATCCGTAACCCAGTGGTTTTGTGGTGCCACGTCAGCCGACGGAACTAAATTGGTGGCAGCAGACAACATCAACTGCGGAATTTTTGTGTCAACCAATTCTGGCCTTACATGGACGCAAACAACCGCGCCTTCCAAAGATAACTGGAACTCTATCGCTTCGTCATCGGATGGGACCAAATTGGTGGCCGCAACCGGTGGTTCAATTTATGGAAGTGGGATTTGGACTTCAACTAACTCCGGCTTTACTTGGACACAAACTAGCGCACCCACTAACGGGAATTATAGTTATTCTGTTACATCATCATCAGACGGAACCGAACTTGTCGCGGCAGACGGATTTTTTGAAACGATGCGCATATCTACCGATTCTGGTGATACTTGGATACAAGTCAGCGGTGCGCCCGCAAAAACTTGGAGTTGCATTGCCTCATCATCTGACGGAACTAAGTTGGTAGCAGGCGCGGGCGGAGGTGCAAACGGGTTCATTTTTACATCAACTAATTCAGGTTTCACATGGACGCAAGCCAATGCTGAGAGCGGATGTGCCTGTGTGGTTTCTTCATCTGACGGAACAAAGTTAGCTGCTCTTTCCGCAGGAATCTACACCTCGACTAATTCCGGCCTGACATGGAGACAAAGTAGCGTGCCGCCGGACAATGGTTTGTGGTCTATCGCCTCGTCTTCTGACGGAACCAAATTGGTAGTGGTGTCGCAATATGGGCACATTTACACGGGAACAACTATCCCACCATCGGTAACTTTACCATCCCTGTCATTACGATTCCTTTCGGGGTATCCGCTGTTAAGTCTGAATGGAACCTTGGGTGATACCTATATGGTGCAATATACTACAAATTTAGCGGCTCCAAACTGGAAGGCGATGCTCACTGTGTCAAACATCTCGAGTAGTCCGTATCAGATACTTGACTCCGCTAATAACGTGGGTCAGCCCGCACGCTTCTATCGGGCAATACAACAATAACCGGCGATGTAATTTTAACAGAAAGCAAAGGCTTTACTGAAAACTCCCATATTAACCAATGGTCGGTGGATGAAATCCGTAGTAAGAGTCCGTTTCCTCTTCACTTTTCCACAATGTAGCGATACGAGAGTGACTGAAAAAGATGGTCATCCCTTTCTGCCAGGCTTTCCAAACTTCGTCGTCAATATACCCAGCCTCGTGGAAGAGATGCTCCTCTGCGCAAAGGTTGAAATACTTGAAAACCGTGTCCCGCTCAACTATAGACAAAAGACCACTTTTTGGGCCATCGATAATTCTGTTCAAGTCATTGTTCAACTTGTCGTATCGGGCATTGAAATCAACAAACATCTCCTTAAACAGGCCGGTTTCATCAAGATGCTGGCGGTAAATAAAATACGCAAAGCCTGCGACCGCACCGATGCCAGTCAAAAAAAGTTCTGGATGTATCAAAAAAAGTTCTGGATTTAATTTGGCAAAGAAGAAACAGACAACGCATACCGCCAAAACTACAATCACAAAAATTGCAGGGAAAAATCGGCGTCTACGGAGTTTGAAAGCCATATTGGTTGTTCGGTTTTTCTTTGTCGCATTGTAAAACCCAATTGGTCTAATTCCAACAACATTCGTCTGCGGTTCACTCGCTACTTCACCCCGTCCCCAATCGTCCAACCCGAAATGAATTCAGGAAAAGAGTTCCCGTCCGCCTCCATCAGATTTCCGTCATCGCCAAGCTGCGCCGCACCGCCTCCAAAAGGGGCACTGGAAAATTGTTGTCTCCGGCAAGCGTTTGTGGCATTGTGTCCGTGTGAAGACGATTTTGAGCAAACCAGCTAGCAGTGCAACCGCTGCGGATGTTGAAGTGCGTCAATTGCGGGCCACCGGCAAGCGCATTGCCGCAAACAAGAAGTTGGGCCTCCGTTTTCTCGCGGCCACAGGAATGTATACCTTGAAAGGTCAACTGAAGCCGCAATTTCGCTGATGGTTTCCCATTCCCTCGTCGTCGGGTATCACGGGTGCGACCGGCACGTCGCAACCAAAGTCGTTTCGCTGAAAGATTCCCTGCATCCCAGCCAGAATCCTTGGGACTGGCTCGGCCATGGTTTTTACTTTTGGGAGGACAGCCCGGCGCGGGCGCGACGCTGGGCCGAGGCGGAAAGCAAACAGCGCGACAGCAAAATCAAACATCCCGCCGTGTTGGGCGCGGTGATTGACTTGGGCAACTGCCTCAATCTTGCCGACGCGGAAGCACTCAAGCAGGTCCGGGCCGCCCACGATGCCTATCTTCAAATTTGCGCCGAGACTGGCGCACCGGTCGCCCAGAATCGCGGTTTGGAACTTCGGGCGCGCTATTTGGATTGCGCGGTGATGGAGACGCTCCACCAGCTTCGTCAGGAGGAAGGCAAGCCGGCATTTGACACGGTGCGAGGGTTTTTCATCGAGGGTCGCGAATTATATGCCGGCGCTGGATTTCGAGAACTGGATCACATTCAAATCTGTGTCCGCTCGCCCCAGCAAATCATCGGCTGCTTCTGGCCTCGTGAATAGCTGCCTACGTTCGCGCCAACCATGGAATTGCGTTGATGCGAACTGCTAGGAATGAGGTTTTGCGACGAGACACCATCTCCTAACGTAATCGTTGGGAAAAAGTGCGACTCGAAAGCGAGCGACAAAAGGCGGCTATGTATTTGTCGCAATATGACGCCTTTTGCCGCCTTTTGCCGCTTCTAAAATTCAAGTGCCACATTCGGTTTTAAGCCAATAGCCCCGTTTGAAAGCATTCGGTTAGCCTCCTATTCGTCAGCTTAAAAGGTGGACGCCCCACCCCTACGGAAAATCGTAGTTTCACAGCTATGCGCCGTATGGCACGGAAAATTGTGTTGAAATGCGTTGATGGTTTCAACGCCGTTCAACAAAATTCAACAGGGTGATTCAACGCTTTTCAACATCCTAGCTCCGGTGCCTTGGTGATTTTAGACGGGACGCTATTCTCCTTGCTTGGCAAGCGGGCGGGCGTAACACCGGAGCGACCATGCTGGCGACTGTGATACACACAGCGATGGCGCTGGTGTAAAACGGCCAATTTACCGTCAGACATCTTCCCTTAGCACAGCTTGAGGCCACGACCGCAGACGCGAATGTTGCGCGAAATTTGCGCAACTGTTGCGTAACAAGTTCAACGCAATTATACACCATTCAACAGGGTTCAACATCAACCGTGCTGCCAACAAAAAACTTGCTTCTATGGTGGCGTTACTGGCTTGTCGGATCGGCGTCCGAACCTTTGCGGCTGCGTGTGGCTGGCGGTCGTCGCTGGCCTGCTTATTGGGCGCTCTGGCTGCCGCGCCGGGCAGCGTTGCGATGCTGGCGCATCGCCTGACTGCTTTCCGGCCTGCGTCAGCTCGCTGGCGGTTTCGGTTTCAGGCTCTCGTTGAATTCTTTGGCTTCCTCTGGACTCATCATTCTCACGTTGGCGATGTGCGGCCCGCGTGAACGGTATGGAGAATCTTCTTTTGGTGGCGGCGTGACACTGCCCGCCAGCACAACGGTCGGCGCTGGAGTGGCCGGCGTGGGTTTTACGGCCACGGCTGGCGCGGTTCTCGCCCGTTTGCGCCGTTTGCGCGATTTTCCGCCTTCCAAGACAATGCGGCCGTATTCGGCCACACGCGCCCGGCTGGTCTTTATTCCATTTTGCATCAGCAAATCAGCAATGGCAGCGTAGGACGCATTTTTGCCGCGCAATTCCACGATGGAATCATGGAACGGCTTCAAATTGCTGAATGGAATGCGACTTGGATCAGGTTGGTATTCCTGAATCGCTTTGCGCAGCGATTCCAGATCGGGCGTTGTCGGTGATGTGGGTGAGGTGTTCATAATTTTTGAACGGGATGGTTGAAAACATGACGGCGGGTTTCTGACGAGTCCTCTTGCGAGATGTTTCGCGGCTGTTTCACGGCCAAGTTGCGAGTCGTCTCGCAAGCTTCCGGCGCGGACATGGCGCGTTCAAATCCGGCGCAGGGCAAGTTGTCTTGCGAGTCGTCTCGACAGCCATCCGGCGGCATTGCTGCTGCCACTGTCCGGCCATTGCCGGGAAGTTGCGCGGAAATGACG
>Ga0182030_10004957_pt1 | contig 28334 bp, 21 predicted proteins | sample 812S3MmetaG_FD_121299 | JGI IMG/M metagenome (GOLD analysis project Ga0182030, IMG submission 121299) | Permafrost microbial communities from Stordalen Mire, Sweden - 812S3M metaG (Illumina Assembly) | ecosystem: Environmental > Terrestrial > Soil > Wetlands > Permafrost | place: Sweden... | reverse complement strand
CAGGGCGCAGATGCGGGTGCAGGTGCCGGTCGACGTCGTTGTCGGACCCCTCGGCGAACGCGGCGTTGGCGAGATAGCTCTTGAGCTCGTCCACAATGGCAGCCCGGGGCACCGTCCGCTGCTCGTCGTCGCTGCGCAGCGGGCGCAGGCCCACGGTGCCCTCGCCCAGCTCCTGGGGCCCGACCACCAGCGCCACCAGGGCTCCCGATCGGTCGGCCGACTTGATCTGTGACTTCATGGAGCGCCCGTCGAAGGCCCGGTCCGCCCGCAGGCCGGCCCGCCGCAGCTCGGCCGTCAGCGCGAGGGCCGTGTCCCCGCCGGCCGTGTCGATGACGTAGGCGTGCAGGGGCCGGGAGGCCACCGCGGCGGCGGTCGAGCACACCCCCTCGGCGTCGCAGGCGAGGAGCACGCGCTCGATGCCGATGCCGAACCCGATGCCCGGCGTCGGGTCCCCGCCGAGCAGCTCCACCAGACCGTCGTAGCGGCCGCCGCCCCCGATGCCGTTCTGCGCCGCGTCGAGGGCGTCGGCGGCGAACTCGAACGTCGTGCGGGTGTAGTAGTCGAAGCCGCGGACCAGGCGGTGGTCGATGGTGTAGACGACCCCGAGCGCATCGAGCCCGGAGCGGACGCGGGCGAAGTGCGCCGCGCAGGCGTCACACAGGTGGTCGAGGAAGCGCGGGGCATCCGCCGTGGCGGCCCGGCACTCGGATGTCTTGCAGTCGAGGACCCGCAGCGGGTTCTCCAGGTGGCGGGCGCGGTGGGCGGGGCACAGCTGGTCGGCCCGCTCGGCCAGGAACGCGCCGAGGAGCGCCACGTAGCCGGGCTTGCAGACCCCGTCGCCCATGGAGTGCAGCTTGAGCGTGACCTCGCGCAGGCCGAGCCCCGCGAAGAAGTCGTGGGCGAGTGACACGACCTCGACGTCGAGGTCGGCGTCGGAGGGCCCGAGCGCCTCGACGCCCAGCTGGTGGTGCTGGCGGTAGCGGCCCTGCTGGGGGTTCTCGTGACGGAACGAGGGTGCCACGTACCAGGCCTTCCAGGGCGGGACGGGGTGATGCTGCACGAAGGCGCGGGCGATGGGGGCCGTGCCCTCGGGCCGGAGCGCCATCAGCTGGCCGTCGCGGTCCTCGAAGACGTACATCTCCTTGCCGACCACCTCGCTGCCCTCGCCGATGCCCCGCAGGAACACGCCGGCGTGCTCGAGGATCGGGGTCACCGTCAGGCCGTAGCCGGCGCTCCCGACCAGGTCGGCGAACCGGGCCACCACGGCCTCCCAACGGGCGGACTCGGGCCAGAGCACGTCGTGCATCCCCTTGGGCGTCCGGGCCGGGGCCGGGGCCGGGCTCTGCCCGGGCGCGCTCGACGAGCCCGCGGTCACGGGAGGCTCCTCACGGTCGGGGGTCAGACTTTCTTGCCAGGAAGCTGACGATAGGCGTCGAAGACACCGTCGAGGTGCTTGAGCGCGCTGATCAGTGAGTGCAGGTGGGTCGGGTCGGCCAACTCGACGTCGAAGGACATGCGGCTGACCCGGTCCGGTGTCGTGGCCGTCCGGGCGGCCACGATGTTGAGGTGGTGCTCCGAGACGACCCGGGACACGTCGGCCAGCAGGCGGGAGCGGTCGAACGCCTGCACCTCGATCGTGGCCACGAACACGCCGTCGTTGCCCCGGTCCCACTCGACGTCGATCAGACGCTCGCGGGAGCGGTCGGCCAGCGCGGCCGCGTTGGCGCAGTCGGCCCGGTGCACCGAGACGCCCCGGCCCTGGGTCACGAAGCCGACGATCTGGTCGCCGGGCACCGGGGTGCAGCAGCGGGCCAGGTGGATCATGACGTCGTCGAGCCCCTCGACGTAGACCCCCGTGCCCGTGCGGCGGCCCTGCCGGGGCCGGCTCGTGCCCGGGAGGGCGGTCGTCGGCAGCTGCTCGTCGGCGTCCCCGCCGCCGCGCAGTGCCTTGGTGAGGCGCTGGACGATCGACTGGGCGGAGACCTGGTTCTCGCCGATGGACGCGTACAGCGCGTCGAGGTCGGCGAGGTTCATCGACTCGGCCACCTCCGTCAGCGCCGAGGAGCCCAGGAGCTTGTGCAGGGGCAGCCCGTCGCGGCGCAGCGCGCGCGCCAGATCCTCCCGCCCGTTCTCTATGGCGTCCTCCCGGCGCTCCCGGGAGAACCACTGGCGGATCTTGTTGCGGGCGCGGGTGGAGGCGATGATCTGGAGCCAGTCCCGTGACGGCCCGGCCGTCGGCGACTTGGACGTGAAGATCTCGACGGTGTCGGCCGAGGTCAGCTGGGTCTCGAGCGGCACGAGCCGGCCGTTCACCCGGGCGCCGATGCAGCGGTGGCCGACCTCGGTGTGGATGGCGTAGGCGAAGTCGACCGGCGTGGAGCGGGCCGGCAGCGCGATGACCTTGCCCTTGGGCGTGAAGACGTAGACCTCGTCCTGCTCCAGGTCGAGCTTGAGGGCCTCGAGGAACTCGATCGGGTCGTCGGTCTGGCGGTCGACGTCGGCGATGCGTTGCAGCCACGCCATCTCCGAGGAGTGGTCCTCCTTGGACTTGTAGCCCCAGTGCGCGGCGATGCCGTACTCGGCCCGGTGGTGCATCTCCGAGGTGCGGATCTGGACCTCGACCGGCTTGCCGTCCAACCCGATGACCGTCGTGTGCAGCGACTGGTACATGTTGAACTTGGGCGTGTTGATGTAGTCCTTGAAGCGCCCGTGGACGGGGGCCCAGATGGCGTGGATGGCGCCGAGGGCGGCCCAGCAGTCCTTCTCCGAGTCGACGACGACCCGGATGGCGACGAGGTCGTTGATGTCGTCGAACTCCTTGCCCCGGACCACCATCTTCTCGTAGATCGACCAGAGGTGCTTCGGCCGGCCGGTGACGTCGGCGGCGACGCCCATGTCGTCCAGCCGCTGGCGCACGTGGACGAGCACCCGCTCGAGGTACTCCTCCCGCTGCGGCGCCCGGGCCGCCACCATCTGCTCGATCTCGGCGTAGCGCTTGGGGTGCAGCGTGGCGAAGGCCAGGTCCTCGAGCTGCCAGCGCACCTGCTGCACGCCCAGGCGGTGGGCCAGGGGTGCGTAGACGTCGAAGGTCTCCTGGGCCGTGCGGCGCTGCTTCCACTCGGGCATGACGGCCAGGGTCCGCATGTTGTGCAGCCGGTCGGCCAGCTTGATCAGGAGGACCCGCCAGTCGTCGGCCATGGCGACGAGCATCTTGCGGATGGTGGCCGCCTGCTGGGCCTCCTTGGAGTTGAACTGGAGCCGGTCGAGCTTGGTGACGCCGTCGACGACCCGGGCCACGCCCTCGCCGAACGTCTGCGTGATCGCCTCGAGCGTGAGCCCGGTGTCCTCCACCGCGTCGTGCAGCAGGGCGGCGGCCACGGTCTGGGCGTCGAGCCCGAGCTCGGCCACGATCGTCGCCACGGCCACCGGGTGCGTGATGTAGGGCTCGCCCGAGCGCCGGAACTGCCCCTCGTGGGCCGTCAGCGCCGTGCGACCCGCCTCGACGATCATGGAGGTGTCCTCGTCGAAGCGGTGCGTGGCGAACTCGGCCAGCAGTGGTGCCAACAGGTCGCGCAGCGCCCGCTCGTGCACCCGCTCCAGCTCGAGCGCTGGGGCGTCCGTGGGAGTCACCCGGGCCAGGGCCGCCATCCACTCAGGCTACCCGCCTGGGGAAACACTCGACTCAGCGCCGGCGCTTCTTGCCCCTGCTCTGTCGGGGCCGAGGCGCGGCCGGTCCCGGCGCCTGCCCGTCCGCCGTCGAGCCCGTCGGCCGGTCCATCACGGTGGTCCCCGCGCCGGCGCCACCGTCACCCGCGCTGCTGCCCGAGCCCGGCCGGATCGGCCCGCTGCGCTTGGTGCCGCCGGACTTCTGCGCGGCAGTGCCGCCTCCCCCGCCGGCGCCCCGGCTGACCTGTCCGGACGCCGCCACGCTCATCTGGGTGCTCATGGTGGCGGCCTCGGCGGCCGAGTACCAGCCGTGCTGGTCGCCGCGCTTGGCCAGGCGGTCGGCGATGGAGATCCAGCGCTCCTCGCGCTCCTTCATCATGCAGAGCACCGGGGCGGCGATGAAGATCGACGAGTAGGCGCCGGAGAGCAGACCGACGAAGAGGGCGAGGCCGTAGGACTGCAGCGTCGTGGCGCCCAGGATCTGGGCGCCGATGAGCAGGATGGCCAGCACGGGGATGATGGCGACCATCGACGTGTTGATCGAACGGGCCAGGGTCTGGTTCATGGACAGGTTGATGAGCTGCGGGTAGGTCAGCCGCCCGCTGCTGCCGATGCCCTTGGTGTTGTCGCGCACGCGGTCGAACACCACGACGGTGTCGTAGAGCGAGTACCCGAGGATGGTCAGGATGGCGACGACGGTGTCCGGGGTGACCTGGAAATTGAAGATGGAGTAGATGCCGATGGCCACGAGGACGTCGTGGATCATGGCGACGAAGGCGGCCAGGGCCATCTTCGGCTCGAAGCGGATGCTGATGTAGGCCGCCACCACGATGAAGAAGATGATGAGCGCCTCGATCGCCTTGTCGGTGATGGAGGAGCCCCACGTCGGGCCGACCGTGGTGATGCTGATCTTGTCGGCCACCGTCTTGGGCACGGCGTTGGCCGGCACCGTGGTGGCGGTCACCGGGGCCGTGGTCGTGGTGGACCCCGCGGCGGCGCCCGCCTTGGCCGTCGTCGTCGTGGTGGGCTTGGCCGTCGTGGTGGTGGTCGGCTTGGCCGTCGTGGTCGTCGTCGGCGGGGACTTCGGCGCGTTCGCCGCGGTGACCTGCAGCAGCGCCTTCTTCACGTTCGTGCTTATGGCGTCCTGCTGCGCCTGCGACAGCTTGTTGATGTCGGACTGGACGTTGAGCGTCTGCCTGCTGCCGGTGCCGAGCAGTTCCACCGTCGGGTCGATGAGCCCGGTGCCCTTCAGCGCGTTGGTGGCCTCGGTCTGGGTCACGCCGGGAGCGGCGATGGTCCACTCGGTCCCGCCCTTGAACTCGATCCCGAGGTTCAGCCCGCCCCGCAGCACGATCGAGATGACCCCCAGCAGGATGATGGCCGTCGAGACGCTGAACCAGATGCGGCGCTTGCCCACGAAGTCGAAGCGGGTCTCGCCGCGGTAGAGCCGGGCGATGGGTCCGTGGCCCCGTCGCGGCCTGGCCAGGAGGGCGCGGGCGGCGTCGTCGAGGCTGACGAGCTCCTCCTCGTCGAGGTCCCCGGTGTCGACGTCCTCCTCGAGCTGCTCGACGTCGTCCTCGCTGACGTCGTCGAGGGAGCTGCCGTCCTGTCCGTCCGGTCCGCCCGGTCCGTTCCGCCCCGGACCCCTGGTGTCGCTCACGAGCCACCACCCCCTGCGCCCACGGGGGCGGCGCCCACGGGGACAGCCGGTCCCGAGGCCTGTGGTCCCGCGCCGAGCCCGGTGGCGATGCTGAAGGCCCCGGAGCCCTGCAGGCGCGGGCTCTGGCCCAGGAGGATGACGAGGGGCCGCGTGTAGAACCAGGTGACGGCCATGTCCATGATCGTGGAGAGACCCAGGAAGAACGCGAAGCCCTTCACGTTCCCGACGGCGACGAAGTACAGCACGATGGCGGCCAGCAGCGACACGAAGTCGGCGGCCCAGACGGTCCGCCAGGCGCTCCTGAAGCCGCGGTCGACCGAGGTGCGGACAGACCGGCCCGATCTGGTCTCGTCCTTCAACCGTTCGAAGTAGACGATGTACGAGTCCACCGTGATGCCGATGGAGACGATCAGCCCGGTGATGCCCGCCAGGTCGAAGCTGGGGGCGACCGAGGTGTGCCCGAGGGCCGAGATGATCGCCCACAGCATCATCGCGGTGAGCAGCAGCCCGGAGATGACCACCAGGCCCAGCCCCCGGTAGTAGAGCAGGACGTAGAGCAGGACCAGAATGAGCCCGGCGATGCCGGCGCCCAGGCCGGCGACCAGCGCCGAGTGGCCCAGCGTCGCCGAGACGGTCTCCGAGGTGGCGGCCTTGAGACTGATGGGCAGGGCTCCGAAGTTCATCGCCTGCGCCAGGTTCTGGGCGTCCGACTGGGTCAGGCTCCCGGAGATCTCGCCCTTCCCGTCGAAGGAGGTGAAGCTGCTCTGGGTGGGCTGGATGATGGGCGCCGAGTAGACGACCCCGTCGAGCTCGATCCCGAGCAGCTGGTGGAAGTTCTCCTGTGCCACCTTGTCCCACAGGGACGAGCCCGGGCCGGTGAGCGTGTAGTCGACCACCCACTGGCCGGTCTGGTTCTGGGTGGCGGTCGCGCTGGCGATGGAATGGCCCGTCATCTGCGCCGGCCCGAGGACGTAGCGCTCGCCCCCGTTGGCACTGCCGCTGGCGGCGAGCCCCGGGAGGAGCACGGTGCTCTTGTCATAGTTGGGCATGTCGACGCTGGTCGAGGGGTACGCGATGTACTGGGAGTCGGGTGCCACGTTGTTCGACGAGTAGCCCGCGGACGAGTTGTTCGGCGTGACGGCGAGGTTGGCCTGCGTGAGCTGGGACGACGCCGTGCAGGCGGGAATGGGCTCGACCCCCCTCGGCAGGCTCGTCGCCTTCGACCCCTTCGGGACGCCCTCGGGGTAGGCGAAGCACTGCACCGGCCGGAAGTACATCCGTGCCGTCTGCCCGATCTGGGCCAGGACCTGCTGCGCGTTGGTGACGCCCGGGATGGACACCGAGATCTGGTTCTTGCCGGTGGTCTGCACCTGGGCGCCGGACACGCCGAGGCCGTTGACCCGGAGGTTGAGGATGTTGACCGTCTCGTCAAGGTCCGACTGGCTGACATTGTGGCCCTCGGCGGTGTAGACGACCGCGACGCCTCCGGCGAGGTCCAGTCCGAGACGCGGCGACCACTTCGCAGCGAACACGGCGGCGAACGATCCAATGGAGATCGCCACCACCACCAGCACGCTGATGAGCAGGTTGCGCCGCTGTCGTCGCTGGGCCCGTCCCCCCGACTTCGGGCTCACGCCTCTTCAGCCTCCCCGCCCTGCTCACCACTGCTGGGAGCACCGTCGCCACCGACATCGTCGATGTCGGCCTCGTCACCCGCGTCGTCGACGTGGCGCACCACGTCCTGGACTGGCTGGTCCTTGATCCGGAAGTCCTCGATCGGCTCGATCTTCCTGGCGATGGCCTGGCGGACGAACACGATCCGGGTGGGCTGGGGGCCATCGAGGTTGCCGTCGTCCCCGAGCGCCCCGGTCAGGAGGGTGTAGCGGTCGCCGTGGATCTCGAGCACCGTGCCGATGACGCCACCGACGGTCTGCACCTCGTCCCCGACCTCGATCCCGGAGCCCTGGGCGTCCCGGGCCGCCTTCGCCTTGCGCTGCTGCGGCTTGATGAAGAAGAAGTAGCCGAGGAGCCCGATCGCCACCAAGGGCAACAGGGTCAGCAGCGGGCTCGAGCTCTTGGTGGAGGTGGCGGCGACCACGAAGTGGACCAGCGCCGGGGTTGATGTCATGGGAGATCCTTGGACCGAAATGGGTGCGAAGCGCCACCCTAGTGCGTGCGTTCCGGCTCTCCCGGGCACTGTGCGCCCGCGCCGCCTCCAGAAGGCCGGCTCCCGAGGGGCCCCGGTCCCGGTGGCCGGTGCTCCCCGCCCGGGCCCCGCCGGGCGCCGTCGCCTCCCGGCGGGGACAACGGCCCAGTTCCGGACCCGGAAGCACGCAACCGAATTGCAACCCAAAACGGCCGCCGATGCGACAGCGCTTGTGCAGAGTTCAGATCATCAGTACAGCAACCTCACGGTGCGTGGTCGTTCAGAGGGGGGCGACCAAGGTGGGAAATCCGCAGAAGGGGAACGGAATCTCACGAGGGGGACACCGGGGGGAAGTACAGCGAATGGTGCGCCGGCCTCATGAGGCCGTCGGTCGGAGCGATCCGGGGGGAACCGACGACCCGGGCCGGCGCACTTTTCGCTGCCCGTGCGCTTCCTGAAGGTGCCGGCCTCCGGGCATCGGCGCGTTTTCCCAGGCCACAGGGCCGACGAGGGTGGAACAGGGGTGGCGGGCCGCCCAGAATCGAATTGCCGGCCTGATCAGGAGCTTCACGATTCGGCGCCCGCGCCGATTATTCACGTGGAAAGCACTGTTTGCCCAGTACAGTTGCGTCCTGATGCGAGAAAGCCATACCTCCGTGCTGGTCATCGAGGACGAGGCGGACATCCGCCAGCTCCTGAGGACCCTGCTGGAGCGGGAGGGCTTCGCAGTCTCGGAGGCGGCTGAGGGCCGGGACGGGGTCCGCCAGTTCCACCAGCGGCACCCCGACATCGTGATCCTCGACGTGGGGCTCCCCGACCTCGACGGCTGGCAGGTGCTCGAGCGGATCCGGGACATGAGCGACGTGCCGGTTCTCATGCTGACCGCCCTGGGCACCGAACGCGACAAGGTGCGGGGGCTCAACGCGGGTGCCGACGACTACCTGACCAAGCCGTTCGGGAAGGTCGAGCTCCTGGCCCGCCTGCAGGCCATCAGTCGTCGCCAACGGTCCAACGGTGACGTGGTGACCACGTTCGACGACGGCACGCTGCATCTCGACTTCGCCCGGCAGGAGGTCGTGGTCGACGGCGACTCGGTCGTCCTCACCCCGACCGAGTACCGCCTGCTGGCGACCCTGGCCCGCCACCAGGGCCAGGTCCTGTCACCTGACCAGCTGATTGAGCTGGCCTGGGACGACCCGAGCGGGCTGGCGCCCTCGCGGGTCAAGTACGCCGTGCTCCGGCTCCGGCGCAAGCTGGGCTGGGGCGAGGGGGACGACACTCCGATCGAGACGGTGCGGGGTTTCGGCTACCGGTACCGCTCTCGGATGCGGTGACCGGCCCGCGCCAGACCAGTCCCGACCCTTCTGGGCGTCGCGAGCCGCAGATGCCCGCAACTGCCCTGCCCATCGGCTTCTCGGGCTCCATGCGCGTCCGGTTGCCGGTGTTCGCCCTGGTCGCGATCGGCACCGTCCTCATCGCGGTGATCCCGTTCCCCCACGACGCGCGGCGCGAGATCTCGCTCGCCGGCGTGCTCTTCTTCGTGCTCGTGGCGGCGGCGTTCCTGCTGCCCTGGGAACGGCTGCCCGACTGGGCCTGGCTCATCATCCCCGTCGGCTACATCGCCGTCATCGCCATCATCCGCGACGCCCAGGGCGGCAGCGACACCGGGCTCGTGGCCGTCTACCTCCTGCCGATCGTGTGGCTGTCGCTGTACGGACGACGGCTGCACCTGCTGGTGGGACTGTTCTGCCTGGACCTGGCCCTGCTCGTCCCCCTGCTCCTGATCGGGCCGCCGAAGTACCCGACGATCGAGTGGCGGCAGGTCATCGTGATGGCCACGGTGGCAACGCTGGTGGCCTCGACCGTCTACACCATGGTGTCCCGGGACCGGGACTTCCTCAGCGACCTGGCCCAGCAGTCCCGCATGGCCCGCCGCAACGCCCGGGAGGCCGATTACGCCCGCGACCGCCTCGAGACCCTCCTCCGGGCGGCGACCGGCAGCGCCATCATGGGCGTCGACCCCGCCGGGACGGTCACCTTCTTCTCCGCCGGCGCCGAGCAGATGCTGGGTTATCGGGCGGCCGAGGTCGTGGGCATCCGCTCCATCGCCGACTTCATCGACCCGGCGCAGATCGACGAGCGACGCCAGACGATCGATGCCATGCGCACCGCCCTCGAGCCCATTGACGCCGAGGCGGCGGCGGAGGTGCCCTGGACCGCCACCCGCAAGGACGGCCAGCAGCGCCGCTGCGTCGTGCGGGTCCGGGCCCTGCCCGTGCCGACGCCCGACACCTCCCTCGACGAGGAGTGGGGGGACGACGATGAGTCGCCCGACGGCCCGGGTTCGGCGGCTGGGTCTGCTGGGTCTGCTGGGTCTACTGGGTCTGCGCCGGCGGCGCCGGGGGCGTCCTCAGGGTCCTCGTCGTCGCCGAGCTCGTCGACCTCCCCCGGTCCGGGCTCCGGAACCAACGGCCACGCCGAGCTCGACGACGCGCTGACCCCGTCGACCGGTGGCTACGTGGTGGTCGCCATCGACGTGACCGAGCGCGAGGAGCTGGCGGCCGACCGGGAGCGCCTGTTCGCGATCCAGAAGGAGGTCACCCAGTCGCTCATAGAGCAGAACAACCGTCTCCGCGAACTGACCCAGATGAAGGATGACGTGGTGGCGACGGTCTCGCACGAGTTGCGGACACCCATCACCTCCATCCGCGGCTTCGTCGAGCTCCTGCTCGACGCGTCGTCGGAGCTGACCGAGAGCCAGATGCGCATGCTCCAGACGATCGAGCGCAATGCGGAGCAGCTTCAGCGGGTCGCCGAGGACCTCCTGGCCGACCCGGGCGCGGGCCGCGGCTTGCGGGTGGCGTTCACCGAGCTGGACCTGAGCCGCCTGGCCGACGAGGCGGTCCACGCGATCCAGACGTCCGCAACGGTGGCGGGCATCAGGCTCACGATCGATGCCGGCGACGAGGTGCTCGTGTTCGGCGACCCCACCCGACTGCACCAGCTGTTCGGCAATCTCCTCTCCAATGCCATCAAGTTCTCGCCGCGCGGAGGGCGAGTCCATGTGATCGTCGACACCATGGACTCGTACGCCCGGGTGCGGGTCATGGACGAAGGTCCTGGGATCCCCGTGGGAGAGCGCGACCAACTCTTCGAGCGCTTCTACCGCCTCGCCTCGTCGACGGAGATGGGTGTGCCGGGCACCGGGCTCGGCCTGGCCATCGCCAAGTCGGTCGCCGAGGCACACGAGGGGTTCGTCGACATCGTCGACACGCCGGGATGGTCGACCACGTTCAGTGTCCACCTCCCGCTTCGCACCTCCGTCACCTCGACCACCCCGTCCACCTCCGTCACCTCGACCACCTCCGTCACCTCCGCCACCTCCGTCACCTCGACTACCCCGTCCACCTCGTCGCCTTCCCCGTCCACCCCGGCGCCCTGACCCCGGACGACGTCGCGCGCCGGGGCCTCTACGCGGCCAGGAAACCTCCGGACTGGTGCGCCCAGAGGCGCCCGTAGACACCCGCTCGTCCAGCCGACAGCAGCTCGGCATGGGTGCCCTGCTCGACGACCCGGCCGCGGTCGAGGACCACGATGCGGTCCAACCGGGCGATGGTGGCCAACCGGTGCGCCACCACCAACGCGGTGGTGCCCTCCATCAGGTGCCACAGCGCATCTTGCACGAGCGATTCCGACTCGGAGTCGAGCGCGGAGGTGGCTTCGTCGAGCACCAGCACCCGAGCCCCCTTCGCCATTGCCTGCGCGATCGCCACTCTCTGGCGCTGACCGCCGGAGAGCTTCAACCCTCGCTCACCCACGATGGTCTCGTACCCGTCGGGGAGGCGCTCGACGAACTCGTCCACATATGCAGCACGTCCCACGGACCGCACGAGATCCATGTCCACCCGGTCCTCAGATGCCAGCCCGTAGCCGATGTTCTCCGCGATCGTGCGGTGCAACATCTGTGGATCCTGTGGGACGTACGCGATGTGTCGTCGCAACGAGTGCTGAGTGACCTCGGCGATGTCCTGCCCGTCGATTGCGATGACGCCGTCGTCACGTTCGGCGAAGCGGAGCAGAAGCTTGGTCAGGGTGGTCTTGCCCGACCCTGAGGGGCCCACGAGACCCACGTGCTCCCCTGGTTCGATATGCAGATCCAGCCCTTCGAAGAGGGGTGCGCCGGAGCGATAGGAAAAGCTCAGGTCCCGGAATTCCACGAGACCGCGAGGTACCACCAGGTCGGGCGCGCCAGGGGCGTCGACGATCTCGGGTTCGGTTGCGGCGATCCCGGCGAACTTGGCGCAGCGGCCGATGGCACGAGACATCAGTCGTATGAACTCGAAGGACTCCTCCAGGCTCGTTCCGACGAAGGTGGCGTAGAAGAGGATCAGGTAAACCACGCCGGCCGCCGCGATGTGGCGCAGCGCGAGCACCACGCCCACCGCGACCGCGGCCCAGTTGAAGAAGGCCATGGCCGACTCCATCTGCAACCTGGTAGCCGTGAACACCCGACGGGCGCGCAGGTCGGCACTCATCGAGTCACCCACGAGCAACCCCACGTTGGCACGCTCACGGGCTTCGGCGGCCTGTGATCGCACCGTGGTCAGGTTGGCGATGGTGTCGGCGATGACTCCGGTCGCCCGAGAATGCGCGTCGGAAAATTCCTTCTCCGCAACGACGACGCGGCCCATCCGGCGGTGCAACACGGCTACGAAGACCGCGACCAGTCCCGCCATGACCAGCGCGACAGGCCAGGCGACGATCCCGAGGACCACGATGGCGCCGAGGGTCGTGACGCTGATGCGCAGGATGCCCCACACCATGGCGTCGATCAGCTCGACAAAGGCCCAGCTCGAGGTCTCGAGCGTGGCGATCACCTCGCCCGACGGCCGGTCGGTGTGCCACCCGTGACTGAGCCCGATCAGATGGTCGTAGCCGTTGGTGATGGCACGACCGAAGGATCGCAGTGTTGCTCCCCAGTTGAGCCAGCCACCGATCCGCCCGAAGACGGTGGCCGCGACAAGTACGACGGCATACGCAACGATCAGCGGTCCGAAGGTGTGCCACAGGTCCTGCGACTGGTGCGGCTCCATGTCGGCGATCCGTCCCAGCAGGGCGGCAAAGATCAGTGGGGCGGCGACGGCGTTGGCCAGCGTGCCCAGCACGATGGCCGCGCAGCTCCCAGCGAACGCGGCGCGATCGGGCCGCATCTGGCGCCAGCAGTATTCGAGCGTCGCTCTGTTCGATGCATTCGGGAAGAGGGTCCGTTCACCCATGGGGCTCTCCTGTGGGGAGGGTCAAGTGGAATGGGGCGCACCGGGGGGTGCGCAGTCAGGGTCGTCGCGGCAGTTGGGCTGCGAGGCCTACCGGGCGTGGCCCGGTCGGTGTTGCGAGACCGGGATCAGTGACCGGTCGGGCGCGGGGCCGGCCCGGCGATGCGGGACCTCCCAGTGGCTGCACCGAGCACGGGCGGCAGGACCACGAAGGTGGGCGGAGCCAACTGTGAACTCGTCATGCCTGCCATCTGGTCACCTCGCTTCCGTCTCATGGTGCAACCCTGCCACGGTAGCGCATCGTCGCAAGGGCGCGCGCACATCGTTCGCGGCGGCGGACGCCTTGCCTAAAACAGCGGCGGCGGCGCAGGCGATGCGGGTGCTCCGGGCGTACCGGGCGTACCGGACACCCCCGGCGGCCCTTCGTACCCGAGGTGGGCCCAGGCGCGCTGGGTCGCGACCCGGCCGCGCGAGGTGCGCTGGATGAGGCCGCTCTGCACCAGGTAGGGCTCGTAGGCGTCCTCGATCGTGTCGGACTCCTCGCCGACGCACTGGGCCAACGTCGTCAGGCCGACCGGCTGACCCTCGAAGCGCCAGCACAGCGTGGTCAGGATGGCCCGATCGACCTTGTCGAGCCCCAGCTCGTCCACCCCGAAGAGCTCGAGGCCCTCACTGGCGGTGGCGCCGTCGATGTAGCCCTCGCCACGCACCTCGGCGAAGTCCCGGACCCTCCGCAGGAGCCGGTTCGCCACACGCGGCGTGCCCCGGGAACGCTCAGATATCCGGATGGCGCCCTCGACGTCGATCTGCACCTTCAGGATGCGGGCCGACCGCTCGACGATGGAGCGCAGGTCCGCAGGGTCGTAGAGGTCCAACCGCCCGACGAAGCCGAAGCGGTCCCGCAGGGGACCCGACACAAGGCCGGTACGGGTGGTCGCGCCGACCAGCGTGAACTTCGGCAGCTCCAGCCGTATGGATCGAGCGGTGGGCCCCTTGCCGATCAGAATGTCGAGCCTGCCGTCCTCCATGGCCGAATAGAGCATCTCCTCGACGGAACGGTGCAGGCGGTGGATCTCGTCGATGAAGAGCACGTCACCGTCCTGCAAGTCGGTGAGCAGCGCAGCCAGATCACCGGCCCGCGTCAGCACGGGCCCCGCGGTGATGCGCAGGCCGGCTCGCATTTCGGCGGCGACGATGCCGGCCAGCGACGTCTTGCCCAGACCGGGGGGGCCGGCGAAGAGGATGTGGTCCACCGCCTGGTGCCGCTGGCGGGCCGCCTCCAGCACGATGCTGAGGTGCTCGACCAGCTGGGCCTGGCCGACGAACTCCGACAACGAGCGAGGTCGGAGCCCAACCTCCTCGAGCTCCTCGTCCTGATCGGAAGCCGCCGGGTCTACGACGCGAGGGTCTCCGGTCCCCACATCGTCGGTGTCGGGACCTTCAGCCGTGACGGCCAGGACCTCGCGGCGAGCCCGAGGGCTCACCGGCTGGCCAGCTCGCGCAGCGCGAGTCGGAGCATCTCTTCCACGCCGACATCGTCGCGTAGCCCGTCGAGCGCACCGCGGATCTCCTCGGGCGCGTAACCGAGCTCGCTCAGGGCCGCCCTTGCCTCGGCGCGCGAGGTCCGGGATGGCCGTTGCGCCTGATCGTCTCCGGACAGAGCAGCGCCGCCAATCTCCAGTGAGAGGTCGGGCAGGTCGAGGCGACTCTTCAGCTCGATCAGCAGGCGAGCCGCAGTCTTCCGACCCACACCGGGAACCGTGCAGAGCGTCTCGATGTCGTCCTCCAAGACCGCCGTGGACAGCGCCGCCGGTGAGAGGACCGCCATGATCGCCAGCGCCAGGGCCGGGCCCACGCCGTGCGAGCCCAGCAGCACTTCGAAGCACCGGCGCTCGTCGTCGTGCACGAAGCCGTAGAGGACGATGGCATCCTCCCGGACGTGGGTGTGCACGAACAGGCTGGCCTCGGTCGTGGTGCCAGACGTGATCAATGCGGCCGCCGTCGCCGGCGTCACGGTCACCCGGTAGCCGACGCCCGCCACGTCGACGATCACCTCGCACTCACCGGTTCGCAGCACGACGGGCCCTCGCAGCAGTCCGATCACGTCTCGCTCCTCACGTCTCGCTTCCTTCCCTGACGAGTGCGGCATGGACGGCACGGCGCAGCGGCACCGTCGTGAGATGGCAGACGGCCAGCGCCAGCGCGTCGGCGACGTCGGGCGGGCCGTCGATGGCGGGCAGCCCGAGCACCTGGGCGACCATGCGCTGCACCTGCTCCTTGGTGGCGGCCCCGTAGCCGACAAGGCCCTGCTTGACCTCGTTGGAGGTGTACTGAACGACGTCGCACCCGGCTGCGGCGGCGACCAGCAACGCCAGGCCGCTGGCCTGACCGACCGACATGGCCGTCTTGGCGTTGACCTGGAAGAAGACTCGCTCGACGACGACCACCCGTGGTTTGAGCTCTTCGACCAACGCTCGCAATTCCGTGTGCAGGATCAACAGGCGCTGAGCGAGCGGGACGGCCGGGTCGGTCTCGACCACGCCTGCCGCGTAGGCACGCAGGGCGCTGTCGCCCTCGCCGCGGCCCACCATGCCGTAGCCGCACCGGGACAGCCCGGGGTCGATCCCCAATACGAACATGCGTTCGTAGGTTAGTCGGGCTTGCCGGCCGGGGGGCGGACCCCGAGGCGTCGGGCACGCCGGCTCGGGAGTCGGGAGTCCGGAGTCGGGGGTCGGGGGTCGGGGGTCGGGCTGGCCGGTCAGCCCTCGAACGCGGCGAGAACCTCGTCAGAGATGTCGGCGTTGGAGTGCACGGCCTGGACGTCGTCGTGATCGTCGATGGCCTCGAGCAGGCGCAGGACCTTCTTGGCCTCCCCCTCTTCGGGGACGGGCACGAGGGTGGTCGGCTCGAGTGACAGGTCGACGGACTGTGGCGTGATGCCGGCGTCATCGAGTGCCTGACGCACGGACTCGAGATCAGCCGGGGCTGTGGTCACCACCCAGGCGGCACCGTTGCTCGACATGTCCTCGGCCCCGCCTTCCATGGCGATCTCCATGACCTTGTCCTCGTCGTTGTCGAGGCCGACCGTCACGATGCCCTTGCGCTCGAACTGCCACCCAACCGCCCCGGGCTCGGCCATGTTGCCGCCGTTGCGGCTGAAGAGATTGCGCATCTCGGCGCCGGTCCGGTTGCGGTTGTCCGACAGGGTCTCGACCATGATCGCCACGCCGCCGGGGCCGTAGCCCTCATAATTGATGGACTCGTATCGCACGCCCTCGAGGTCGCCGGTCCCCCGCTTGATCGCCTTCTCGATGGTGTCGAGCGGGACGCTGGCCGCCCGGGCCTTCTGGTAGGCGGTCCTGAGCGTGGCGTTGGAGTCGAGGTCGCCGCCCCCGTCCCGCGCCGCCACTTCGACGAGGCGGATGCACTTGGCGAAGATCTTGGCGCGCGCCTTGTCCTGAGCGCCCTTGCGGTATTTGGTGGTCGCCCACTTGGAGTGTCCCGACATTTCGCACCCGATTGTATCGGCGCGGCGCAGGTGCAGGTCAGGGGCTGGGCGGGCCGGCCCCGGAGACACCATTCGGCGGCAGGGCCGGAGGCGGCCCACCTCGGGTGCCGGGTGGCGGCCTGGAGGACCGCCTCGACCTGGCCCGCCACCTGCTCGTCGCCCGCGGCACCCGCACCGGTCTGCATCGTCGCCATCAACAGTGAGATCACGATCACTGCCATGCCGCCGGCCGTCTGACCCGGATGGATGTCCCGGCGCACACGGCCTCGGAGCTGCTGAGCGCTGTGGTCGAGGCGACCGACGTGCGCTGCCGCTGTGAAAGGGGAGGCCCGCCGCCTCGATTGGGCGGCATGACGATCAGGTCGGGAGCCGTGACACGTTGGCGATACCCGCCCGCGCCGATGTGGTCGCGTCGACCATTCCGGGGGCGCGACTGGTCACCCTCGAGGACAGAGGGCACATGCTGTCGTTGGAGGACCCCGGCCCAGTGACCGACGAGGTCGCTCGAGCCGGCAAAGCCTGAAGGGCGATGCGGGGAGAGGGCCTGCGGATCATTTCCGCGGCGGTCTCCAGGTCGGTGAGGGGGTGGACACAAAGGCCCGTCCCTGCGGGCTGAGGAAGCGGACCTCCGCTTGTGCATCGCCGTCGAGCCTCCAGCCCAGTTCGTGCACACGGCTGTGGTGCGCCACGCAGAGGGTCAACAGGTTGGACATGACCGTCGGACCCTGTTTGGAAGCCCAGACCACGTGATGGACGTCGGTCACGTTGCGGCAGGTGCACCCGGGGAACCGGCAGCCGCCGTCGCGACGCCGGATCTCGATGCGCTGTGCATCTGAGGGATCTCGCTGCAGTGCCTTCTGGTCCAGACAGGTGCCATCGGGAGCGTCGAACGACATCGTGATCTGCGCGTTGCACGCAAGGCGGCGGGCAACCTCGGCCGAGATGGGGCCCACCCCCTCGATGGAGGCGTGGCCGTATCCATCGCCATAGAGCAGACGGTCCAGGTCCGTGTGGATGACCATCGTGGCCTGGCCGCCCCCGTGCCCGGCGCCGCCCGCACCGCCCGCACCGCCCGCACCGCCCGCGCCCCGCCGCCCACGTTCGAGGCAGATGTCGAGCAGCGCATCGGCGCAGCGGCTCTCGAAGCGCACGTAGTCGGGATCGCTGGTGCTCGGGTGATCGTGACGTCGAGCGCGGCCGATCACCGCCGCCTTGACCAGCGCGTACGAATCCTTGGTGAGCTGCGCCCAGAGGAGGCAGCGCTGGTCGTCGAAGCGCACGAAACGTCGCCGGAACTGCGCCGCCGACTCGGCGTCGGTCGCCCCCTTCATGTCGGTAGCCAGGCGGTGGGCCTGGTCCGGCGTCCAGTGCTCGGACGCACGGGCGAGCTCGGCGTCGGTCTCGGGGGTCGCGACGGCGGCGAGCGGAGCGAACACGTCGAGGGTCAGGCGGCCATCCGAGAGAGCGTCGGAGAGAGCGGGCAGCTCCCCCACCCTCGCGGCCGCCTCGAACAGCTTCCGTGCCCGGGATCGGCTCACGTGACAGTGGGCCACCAGCCAGTCCGGCATGGACAGCGAGCCGTCACCCCGCCAGGCCTCGGCGCCGGCGAACTCGGCGATCTCCCTGAGCATGGCGCCCTCGTGCTCGGAGATCACCCGTTGGTGCCGGGCGATGCTCTCCGCCAGCTCCTTCGACCGAGGGTCGCCGCCGTAGTCCCGGCACTTAGGTCGGCTCGAGCGGCCCCGGGGTCCGCCGGGCGGGGTGGGGGCTGAAGCCGAGGCGGCGGTTCCCATACATCTCGGAACGGTCTCGGTGCGGGGGAAGTCGACCGCGTTGTTGCGGCGGACCAGGATTCGGCGTCTACCCGAAGAGGCTCCCGGCCCCGGGGCCGCCGCACATCTGCGCGAACAGCCCGTGCACCCGGCGGTCGGGCGTCAGCTCCGGGTGAAACGACGAGGCCAGCACCGTGCCCTGACGAACCAGCACCGGCACGTCGTCTAGGGTGGCCAGCACCTCGACGTCGTCACCTACCGATACCACCAGCGGCGCCCGGATGAAGACGGCGGGGAGCGGGGGCCCCTCTCCGGAGCCCAAACGCACCTCGCTCTCGAACGACTGCTGCTGACGGCCGTAACCGTTGCGGCGGACAACCGCATCGAGCACGCCGAAGGTGCGCTGGTCGGCGCGCCCGTCGAGCACCTCACACGCCACGAGGACCAGGCCGGCGCAGGTGCCCAGGATCGGCAGACCCAGTCCCAGTCGCTCGGCGACCGCGCCGAAGAGCCCCGTGGACTCCAGCAGCATCGACAACGTCGTCGACTCCCCCCCGGGCAGCACGAGCCCGTCGAGCCCGTCGAGATCGGCCGGTCGCTTCACGAGCCGGGCCGAGCAGCCGACCTCGGCCAGCGCTGCGGCGTGCTCGCGCACGTCACCCTGGAGGTCGAGTATGCCGATCAGCGGCAGCGGCAGCGGCCCCGGTCGGCCCTTGGAGCCCGCTACCACCCCCGGTCGGCGAGATGCTCGCCGTACTGCGATGCCTCCAGCCCGCGCATGGCTTCACCGAGGCCACGCGAGACCTTCGCCACGTGCTCCGCGTCCTGGAAGTGCGCGGTCGCCTCCACGATCGCCGAGGCCATGCGGGCGGGGTCCGACGACTTGAAGATCCCGGACCCGACGAACACGGCCTCCGCCCCGAGCTGCATGACCAACGCCGCATCGGCCGGCGTCGCGATGCCGCCCGCGCAGAACAGGGGCACCGGGAGTTTCCCGGTCGAGTGGATCTCCTGCACCAGACCGACCGGAGCAGAGAGCTCCTTGGCCCAGCCGTACACCTCGGCAGAGTCGGCCTGCGTGATGGAGCGGATCGCTCCGAGGATGGAGCGCAGGTGGCGCACCGCCTCGACGATGTTGCCGGTTCCGGCCTCGCCCTTGGAGCGGATCATCGCCGCGCCCTCGCTGATGCGGCGCAGCGCCTCGCCCAGATTGGTGGCACCGCACACGAACGGCACCGTGAAGGGCCACTTGTCGATGTGGTACGCCTCGTCGGCCGGCGTCAGCACCTCCGACTCGTCGACGAAGTCGACCCCGAGGGACTGCAGCACCTGCGCCTCGGCGAAGTGACCGATGCGGGCCTTGGCCATGACCGGGACGGTCACTGCCCCGATGATCCCCTCGATCAGCAGCGGGTCGCTCATCCGCGCCACGCCGCCGTCACGGCGGATGTCGGCCGGGACGCGCTCGAGCGCCATGACCGAGACGGCGCCGGCGTCCTCGGCGATCTTGGCCTGCTCGGCGTTGACGACGTCCATGATCACGCCGCCCCGCAACATGTCGGCCAGTCCCCGCTTGACGGTGAAGGTCCCGGTTGTCATGGCTCCAGTCTACGAGGGTGGGCCGCCCCTTCTCACCACAGGCTCAGAGTGGCGGCCCTCACCGAGGTCGCATCGAGATCCCCAGGCACCACGGGGTCACCGCGGTGCCCCACCGAGGGGTCGATCCACACCCAGCGGGTGGACCCGAACCGGGACGGGGAGGCGAAGAGGGAGCCCTCGGCCGGCGCGGGGGCGTCCATCATGACCCGGAGCGCATCGAGCAGGCCACGGGGGTACCGCACGGCCGACGCGCCCACGACGTCGGCTCGATACTCCCGGTGCTCCCCGACGCAGCGCCGCAGCGTCTTCTCCCCCCCGAAGAGCGTGCCGAGCGTGATCCCGACACACGACACGCCGTTGTCGCCCCGCTTGACGTGGGCCAGTTCGTGGGCGATCACGCCTTCGAGCTCAATGGGGTCGAGCCAGCGGAGCAACCCGGTCGTCACGACCAGGTCGGACCGGCGCGCGTCGCGGCCCAGCGCGCAGGCGTTGGGCACCTCGTCGTCGACGATGTGCAGCGACGGCATGCTGAGGCCGAAGGTGGCGCACAGCCCCTCGGTGACGTTGTAGAGGCGCGGGTCGTCGTGCTCCTCTATCGGCACGGCGCCGATACGCCGCAGGGCCATGGCCGGCGCGAGCCGCCACACTCCGTACATGAACGCCGCGCCTGCGACGATGAACGCGGCGACGCCGGCGATCGGAGAGACGGCCACCAGGAGGAGCGCACCGAGGAGGAGTGCGGGAATGGCTGCCGTCCAGGCGCACAACCTGATGGCCCGGCGGCGGTTGGCCGCGACCTCACCCGGGTAGACCTGCGGCGCACCGAGGCCGGGGTGCACCTCGAGCGGCTCGAGTGCCGGAGGTGGCGCGACCGCGACCGCCGTGCGCGGCTGCTCGCCGCGCGGCCGGGACCCGGACCGGGAGCGGTTGCCGCCGCCCTTTCCCGAACCTCCGCCCGATCGCTGCCCGCCTCGCGAGCCCTGGCTCTTGCGCTGCCCGTTGGCACCGCCGCCGCCCGACCCCGAGGCGCTGCCTGCTCCTCCGCCACCTCCGCCGCCGGCGGGCCGGCTCCGGTTGCGATTCCGGTTGCGGTTCCGATTGCGGTTTTCTCCGCCGCCACGCCCGGCACCGCCGCCCGAGCCGCCCGAGCCGCCCGAGCCCCCGGGGGCGCCACCGCCGGCGCTGCCGCCACGGGGCGGCGTTCCTGAACTGTCGCTCTGATCGGCCATGGGGACGCCAGCCTACGGCACGGGCGGTGGGCGCCACCGCCCTGGACGGGGCTCAGCCCCGGGTGCCACCCCTACCCGGGTACGCCTCGATCGCCCGCCTGTACACGTCGACATAGCGCTCGGCGAGCGTGTCCATCGACCAGTTGCGTGCGTACTCGAGGGACTCCTTGCGTGCCTCGGGCGCCGAACGCCCACTCCCCTCGACCGCATCGGCCAGCGCCACCCCGAGCGCTCGGGCCAGCGCACCCGCATCTCCGGGGGGCACCAGCTCGGCGTGCCCGCCCGCCGCCGACCGGTAGCCCTCGATGTCCGACGCCACCACCGTGCAGGCCGCCGCCATGCCCTCGAGGACCACCATGCCGAAGGACTCCCCGTGTAGCGACGGCGCACACAGGATGTCGGCTCCCGCCAGGCGCGACGCCACCTCCTCGTCGCTCAGCACCCCGAGCCACCGCACCCGGTCCGACTCGGGGTACCGCCGACGCTGCACCTCGCTGCCCGGGCCGTCGCCGGCCACCCACAGGACGGCCGGCCGCTCGACCATGGCGAACGCGTCGAGGAGGACGCTGAGGCCCTTGCGCTCCTCGTGGCGACCCAGGAACACCACGGCCGGGCGTCCCTCCTCGTCGCGCACCGGGTCGGCGGACTCGAAGCGCTCCATGTCGACGCCGTTGAAGAGCACCTCGAACTCGCCACCGCCGGCGCGCAGGCCGGTCCGACGCGCCGCCTCCGACACGGCGACGCGGATCTGCATCCGGCGCCCGACCAATGAGGCCAGGGGCTTGAGCACCGGCACCCACCGGCTCACCCCGGCCCGGTGGTACGTCCCGACCATGGGGAGGGGGGCCCTGAGCACGAGGCCGTAGGCCGCCATGGGCGCCAACGGCTCGTGCACGTGCACGACATCGAAGCCGCCCGTCCGCACGAAGCGCTCCACCCGAGCCGACGCCGTGGGCCACAGCGCCACCGGGGCCACCGACCCGTTGGAGCGCAGGGCCGTCGGTCGGCCGATGACGAAGTGCTCGCCCACGCCCTGGGGCAAGGTTTCACCCTCACCGACCGGCCCGAGCACGGTGACCTCGTGGCCGTGGGCGCGGAGGCGCTGGGACAGGCCGATCACCTGACCCTGCACCCCGCCCGGGCGGGTCAAGGAGTACGGCGAGATCATGGCGACCCTCATCGCGGGTCGCTCGGCCAGTTGGGCTGGTAGAGGTGCCACTGCTCGGGGCGACTGCGGATGTCGTGCTCGAAGGTGGCGGCCAGCTCCTGGGTGACCCGTCCGACGTCCTCGCGCAACGAACCGCGACGGGTGGTGTCGATCGGCGCATGCACCACGCCAGTGTGCCAATTCCCCGGGCCCGAGAAGACCACGACCGGCACCAGGGGCGCACCGGTCCGCAGCGCCAGCGTGGCGGCACCGCCGGGAAGGGTCGTGCGCTCGCCGAAGAACTCCACCGGCACGCCGTTGCCCGCCAGGTCCCGGTCGCTGACCAGCCCGACCACCTCCCCCGCCTTCAGGGCCCGCAGCAGTGCCGAGCTCGATCCCTCGCCGAGGGCCACGGCGGTCAGCCCCATGGCCTCGCGCTGCGCCACGAACCACTCGAAGAGCCGCTCGGGCTCCAGGCGCTCGACGACCGCCGTCATCGGCATCCCTTCGAGCGCGAGCCAGTAGCCGCCCCACTCCCAGCTGCCCACGTGCGGCAGCGCCATGACGATGCCGCGGCCGAGCGCGAACGCGGCCCGCAGGTGGTCCTCGCCCTCGTCGAAGCGGAAGCGAGCGCGCACGCCGGCCTCGCTCTCGTACGGGAGGCGTGCGCCGTCGGCCCAGTAGCGCGCGTACGAGTCGAAGGTGCGCCTGCTCCAACGGCGCACCAGCGCGGGGTCGGGCTCGACCCCCGCCGCGCACTCGCTGGCGAGCACGCGGCGCATGTGGCGCTCGTTCATGGCGAGGGAGCTGCCGCCCCGCAGGGACAGGGCCCGGGCGACGCCCCGCGCCACACCCTGGGCCAGCGGCTCGGGCATGTGCCCCATGGCCGCGCCGAGGCCCCGATAGGTCAGGTACTTGGCCGTGTCGCGCCAGCTTCCAGCGGCGTGACGGTCCGTCTCGGCGTCGGTCACGCAGCGCTCAGGTCGCGGGGCGAGCCGCGGATCAGGCTGCCGGCGGGGTGCGGCGGCCGGTGCTCCGGCGCGCGTCGTGACCCCGATCGGCGCGGCGACGCTCCCGGAGCGTCCGTCCCGAGCGGCTGCTCAGAGCCTCCTGGCGGCGGGCCCTCCAGCGCCCGACCGGCGCTCCCGAGGTCCGGGCCAGCTCACGGCGCGGCACACCGTCGCCCTGGCGACCCTCGCGCCAGGCCCGCCAGCGCGAGTCGACCCGGCCTTCGCGCCAGGCCTCGATGCGACGGGCGATCACCCGGTCGCGACCGGACGCCGCGTTCCAGACCTTCACGAAACGGGCGATCGCGGTGAAGGAGACGAGGACGAGCATGACCCAGAGCACCGGCACGAAGATGACGCTGCTCAGGAAGGCCACACCGAGCAGGAACATGCGCTCGCCCCGCTCCATGAGGCCACCCTTGGCCTCGAGACCGAGCGACTCCGCCTTGGCCCGTTCGTAGGAGATCAAGGCGGTCACCGCCAGGATGGCCATGGGCAGAAGCGCGAGGTGGCCTTCCCCACGGTCGAGCAGATACCAGGCGCAGCCGAACATCAGGACGGCGTCCGCGATGCGGTCGGTGACCGAGTCGAAGAAGGCGCCCCGGACCGAGGCGGTGCCCGCGGCCTTGGCGACCGGGCCGTCGAGGAGGTCGTGGAGGCCAGTCAGGATCAGGAAGATGATGGCGAGATGGAGGTGACCGGTGGCCACCAGCACCGCCGTCGCGGTGGCCGACACCAGCCCCGTGGCGGTGAGCACGTCAGCGGTGATGCCATGGCGGTGCAGTGCCTTGCCGACCGGACCCGTGGTCCGATCGACGGAAGTTCGCCAGCGACCGTCGAACATGAAGCTCCTCGTCGTGCGCCCTCCCGGAAGGGGGCGCTGTTCGCGAGAGTTTACCATCCAGCCCCCGAAACCCGGATGTCCCGACGGCCCGTCCCCGGGCCCGGCGACGACCGGCCGGCGGCGGATGGCGCGCGGAACCCCTGGTCGCGGGCGTGGGACCGGTCCCCGGCCCCCCTCGCCCCTGAGCCCTCCACAGTGACACGACGGCGACGCAGGGCCGGCATCCTCCCGGAGCGGACCGTCGGGTAGCCTCGCCGACCGAGATGCCACCCGGGGAGCGGACGCCCCACCTCCGTGCACCCGCGGCAAAACCCGTGAGGTGACGGTGCCGGACTCGAAACCGACGAACGAGCCCCACATCACCGTTCTTCCCGACCCCACGCTCGACGTCACGATCGTCGTGCCCTATTACAACCCGGGCGACAGGCTGCGCTCGACGGTGGCGGACATGGTGCGCGTGCTCGATGCCTCCGGCATGACCTTCGAGATCATCACCGTGTCCGACGGCTCGACCGACGGCAGCCCGTTCACGCTGGACGGCTTCCCCGAGAGCGTCGTGCGGCGCATCTCGTTCGACACGAACGTCGGCAAGGGCAGGGCGCTCCGGGAGGGGCTCGGGATGGGACGTGGGCGCTATCTCGGCTTCATCGACGCCGACGGCGACATCTCACCGGAATTCCTCGCTCCCTTCGTCTCCATCATGCGCTCCATGGAGCCCGACATCATCATCGGGAGCAAGCGGCACGTCGACTCGTCGGTGCACTACCCGCCCCTTCGGCGGCTGTACTCGTGGGGCTACCAGCACCTCATCCACCTCCTGTTCCGGTTGAACGTCAAGGACACCCAGGTCGGGATCAAGCTGGTGGACCGCAAGGTCATCGCCGACGTCCTGCCCCTGTTGCGCGAGAGCCGGTTCGCCCTCGACCTGGAGCTCCTCGTCCTGGCCCGCCGACTCGGCTACACGCGGATCGTGGAGGCTCCCGTGCGGATAGAGGAACGGTTCGGGAGCACCATCTCCCTCAAGGCGGTGTGGCTCCTCCTCGTCGACACCCTCGGCCTCTTCGTCCGCTTCTCCATCCGGCGCGAGTACGACCCGGCGATCGCGGCCAGGGCACAGGCGCACGGCGGCGGTCACGCCGGGGGCGGCCGCACGGCCGGGGCGGGCGATCCCTGACCAGCGCCGACCGAGCAGGCCGCCACGGGCGGTCGTACACTCGTCGTGCAGACACGGCTGCCGCGCCGTACGGACGGAGGGACCCTGTGCCACACGACCCGACCGCAATCCGCAACGTCGCCCTGGTGGGCCACCATGGCGCCGGGAAGACCACCCTGGCCGAGGCGCTGCTCGCCGCTGCCGGGGCCATCGCCCGCCGGGGCTCGGTCGAGAAGGGCACCACGGTCATGGACTTCGAGGCCGAGGAGGTGGCGCGCCAACTGTCCATCTCGACCAGCCTCGCCCCCCTCACGGTCAACGGGGTCAAGGTGAACCTGCTCGACACCCCCGGCTACGCCGACTTCGCCGGCGAGATGGTCGCCGCCCTCGCCAACGTCGACCTGGCCGTTGTCGTGGTCAGCGCCACCGACGGCGTCCAGGCCCAGACCGAGGACGCCTGGCGGGCCGCGGCCCGCCTCGGGGTCCCACGCGTGATCGTCATCAACAAGCTCGACCGGGAGCGGGCGGACTTCGACCGCACCCTGGCCGACATCCGGGCGACCTTCGGCGCGGGCGTGGCGCCGGTGGAGCTGCCCATCGGCCGCGAGACCGACTTCCACGGTGTCATCGACCTGCTCGACGACACCGCGACCCACTACGACACCCCGGCCGCCGGCTCCCCGGTCGACGGCACCATCCCGCCATCGGGCCACGAGGGCCCCATCCCCGAGGACCTCGTCGACCAGGAGCACACCGTCCACGAGCAGCTCGTCGAGGGCATCGTCGTGGGTGACGACGATCTCATGGAGCGCTACCTCGAGGGCGAGACCCTCGACTACTCGGAGCTCGAGAAGAGCCTGGCCGGCGGCGTCGCCTCGGCCAGCGTGTTCCCGGTCCTGTGCTGCTCGGCCACCAGCGGCGTCGGCGTCGACCGGCTGGCCCGTCTGATCGAGGAGCTGTGTCCCAGCCCAACGTCCCGGCCGCCGCTCACCGCCACGGCGGGGACCGAGACGATCGAGATCCCCTCCGACCCGGCGGGCCAGACGGTCCTGACCGTGACCAAGACCTACAACGACAGCCACACGGGCAAGATGTCGCTCTGCAAGGTCGTCTCCGGCACCTTGCAACCCGACGCCCTCCTCGTCAACTCACGCTCGAGGGAGGAGGAGCGGCTGCACGCGCTCCAGAGCATCGCCGGGCACGCCACCGCACCGGCCACCAGCGTCCCAGCCGGGGACTTCGTCGCCGTGCCCCGCCTCAACGGGACCCGCACCGGTGACACCCTCGCGCCCAAGGGACAGCCGGTCGTGGTGCCGCCGCCCACCCTGCCCGCGCCGGCGCTCCAGGTCGCGGTGAAGCCCGCGACCCGGGCCGACGACGACAAGCTGATGTCGGGGTTGCAGCGCCTGTGCGACGAGGACCCGTCGCTCACGGTGACCCGCGACGACGAGACGCACCAGACGATCCTCGGCGTGAGCGGCGAGGTGCACCTGTCCGTCACGCTCGAGCGGCTCGAGCGCAAGTGCAACGTCCACGTGGAGCGCGAGGAGCTGCGCATCCCGTACCGCGAGACGATCACGCTGCCGGCCGAGGCAGAGGGCAAGCACAAGAAGCAGTCGGGCGGGCACGGCCAGTTCGGCGTCTGCCACCTGCGCCTGGAGCCGCTCCCCCGCGGCGAGGGCTTCGCCTTCCGCGACGAGGTGGTCGGGGGCGCGATCCCCCGCCAGTACATCCCGGCCGTCGAGAAGGGCGTGATCGAGACCTTCGCCGGCGGGGGCATGCTCGGCTACCCGGTGGTCGACATCGCCGTCACGGTGGACGACGGCAAGGCGCACTCGGTCGACTCCAACGAGGTCAGCTTCAAGATGGCCGCCGCGCTGGCGATCAGGGCGGCCATGGCCGAGGCGGGACCGATCGTGCTCGAGCCGATCTCGCGCCTGGAGGTCACCATCCCGGCCGAGTGCCAGGGTGACGTGCTGGGCGACCTGCACGCGCGGCGGGCCCGCATCATCGGGACGGACGCCGCCGCGGACGAGGGCTACCAGACGGTGACCGCCACCGCCCCGACGGCGGAGCTCACCCGCTACGCCGTCGACCTGCGCGCGCTGACCGGCGGCCGGGGCTCGTTCACCGTCGCCTACGACCACTACGACGCCGTGCCCGACCATCTCACGGCGTCCATCCCCAAGCTCGAGGGCTGAGCGGATCAGAACATGTGCTGGAAGCGCACGGGGATCTTGGTCAGGATCAGCGTGCCGAGCAGATGGTTCCCCGGCGTCGTCACCACCGCCACCGCCAGTGTCCCGGCGGAGTGCCCCAGCGGCTTGGACACCGCTGACGCCGTGAAGTGCCCCGTGTAGGCGGCGATGCACACGTTCTGGCGCTTGGGGACGTCGTCGACCAGGCGCTTGTAGAGCCGGGGGGCGACGCTTTGGAGGTTCGCCACGGTGAACTTCCGCACGCCCTCGAGGTGTCCGTGGCCACCGATCGCCTTGGCGGCGGTCGGGAGGGCGAGGTAGCACGACTCGTCGCTGGTGCCCTGACCACTCCGGGACCCCGAACAGGCGGCCAGCAGCGAGGCTGCCACCACCAGTCCGGCGATCACAGCCCCGAGGCGTCGCCCACGCACGTGACGGTTCTTCATTCGGTCACCCCCGCACCCATGTCCGGCACCGTCCTCGACCCGAAGGCCTCCGGGCCGGCCTCGACCTCGCTCGCCATGGCCTGGCGCGGCCAGCGTCCCCGTCGCACCTGGAGAGCCAGTTGGCCGATCAGGAGCCAACCGATGACCAGGATCAGCCAGAAGCTGATGACGCGGTAGAGCAGCACGGCATAGGCGGTGCTCGCCTCGGCGCCACCGAAGGCGACCAGGGCGACCGTGATGGAGCCCTCCACCACACCGAGACCTCCCGGCGTGATCGGCAACGTGGCCGCCAGCTGCCCGGCGCCGTACGCAAGGAGGAGACCCTTCCAGGGGATCGGTGCATCCATCGCCTTGAACATCATGGCGAAGCAGGCGCAGTCGAGCAGCCAGTTGATCGTTCCCCACGTGATGATCCAGCCGATCTGGGTCCAGCTGAGCCGGACCGCGGTCATCCAGGCCATGATCCGCTCGATCTGTGCCGTCGTGTCCCCACGCGGCCGCCGGGTCAGCTTGACCGAGGCCCGCAGCACGCCCGACACCACGGCGTGCAGGGGCCGCTCGTACACGAAGAGCGAGCCGATGCCGAGCATGATCACGAACGTCCCGATGAGGACCGGCACCAGGTCGAGGGAGGCGCCCTCGTTGGCCGCCACGCCGAGCCCCAGGATGGCGACCAGCGACAGGCT
>Ga0182030_10004956_pt1 | contig 28342 bp, 18 predicted proteins | sample 812S3MmetaG_FD_121299 | JGI IMG/M metagenome (GOLD analysis project Ga0182030, IMG submission 121299) | Permafrost microbial communities from Stordalen Mire, Sweden - 812S3M metaG (Illumina Assembly) | ecosystem: Environmental > Terrestrial > Soil > Wetlands > Permafrost | place: Sweden... | reverse complement strand
GGTCTCGGTGAAGAGCCTCGCGGTCGCTCGCGAGTCCTACGAGACGGGGGACCTTCGCTCCCGCCTCGCGCGACACCACGGCGCCAACGTCGACGGGGCGTTCCGCGGCTGGAACGACGCGTGGCTCGACGCGGCCTTCCTGCGCTGGAACATCGAAGGGTATCTCCCGCGGGTGCGTGTGCCGTCGCTCGTCATCCAGGGGGCGGACGACGCCTACGGAACGCTGGCCCAGGTCGACGCCATCGAGCGCGGCTCCGGGGGTCCCGTCACGCGCCTCGTCCTGCCGGGATGCGGGCACGCGCCGCACCGGGACAGGCCGGAAGAAGTCGTGGCCGCCGTCGCCGCGTTCCTGGCGAGCCCCAGCCGCGACGCGCGCGAGGGTATCGTCCCGCGGCGCACCCCATGACCCGCCTTCCGAGGTACGCCCTCGCCCTGCTCGCCGGCATGGTGCTCGGCCTCGGCTCTCCCCCGGTCGACGCGTACCTGGCGCTCTGGCTCGGGTTGGTCGGCCTCGCCTGGGTCCTCGAGGGTCCCGCGCCGGCCCGCAAGCGGGTCGCTCTTTCGGGTGCCTTGCGCGGGCTGGCGTTCGGCATCGGCGCGAACCTCGTTCTCTTGCGCTTCATCACCGTCGTCGTCGTGCGCTTCACGACGCTCCCCTGGGCGGCAGCCGTCCTGGCGCTCGTGCTCCTGTCGATCTTCGAAGGGCTGCGATGGATGGTGGCCGGCGTCGCCTACCAGACGCTCGTGCGGGCCCGTGTTCCGCGGCCAGTCGCCCTCGCCGCGGGCGTCTACGCGGGAACGTTCCTTCCGACGATGCTCCCGTGGACCACCGCGGGGCTCGTCTCGCCGTGGCCCGAGGTGTTGCAGCTCGCGGACGTCATCGGAGAGCGTGGCGTCGCGGCGCTGATGGCGCTGGCGGCCGGGCTGGCGGCGAGCGGGGTTCGCGCGGCGCTTCGCCCGACGACCCGGAAGGGCGGGCTGCTGGAGATGGGCGCGGCGCTCGTCCTCGTGCTGGCGCAGGTGGCGTATGGCCAGACGCGAATGCGCAGCGTCGAGCTGGCTCACTCGCTGGCGCCCCGGGTGCGCGTCGGCCTCCTCCAGCCTTCGATCGGCGCGACCACGCGATGGGACGAAGAGCGCGGGCCGTCCATCCTGCAAGGGCTGACGACGCTCACCCGCCGGGAAGAGGCTCACGGCGCGGAGCTCGTCGTGTGGCCCGAGACGGCGTACCCGTATCGCGTGGCGCACGGGGCGCCCGTGGCGCTCGACGGAGCGCGCGCCCTCGTCCAGCCCGGCGTTCGCGGGCCGATCATCGCCGGCGTACAGACGCGCGGGGCCACCCCCGGCGTGTTCTACAACTCGGTCGTCGTCGCGACGGGCGACGGCGCGCTCTCCGAGCCGTACGACAAGCGGCACCTCCTCTGGTTCGGCGAGACCGTGCCGCTCGCCGATCGCATCCCGTGGCTCCGGCGCGTCTTCGCGCGGGGCCTCGGCCTCCTCCCCGGGGACCGCGCCGTGCCGCTCGTGGCAGGCCGCGTGCGGGCGGCGGCGCTCGTGTGTTACGAGGACATGCTGCCCGAGGCGGGGCGCGAGGCGATGACGGTCGCGCCCAACCTGCTCGTGAACGTCACCAACGACGCGTGGTTCTCGGGTACGGCCGAACCGGAGCTGCACCTGCGGGGGGCCGTCCTCCGCGCCGTCGAGCTGCGGAGGGACATGGTGCGCGCCGTGAACTCGGGGCCCGCGTCGTGGGTGGATGCGGCGGGACGCGTACGGAGGCGGGCGCCGACCCTCACGGCGTCGACGCTGTCCGCCGTGCCTTCCCTGCTCGATGGGCCCCCGACCTTCTACGCGCGGTTCGGGGACACGCCGTGGGCGATCCTCGCCCTCGTCCTCGCGAACGTCGCCGTGTGGCGTGCGGCACGCCGGCGACGGATCGACGCTACGGGTTGAAGTCCTCGGGTCGCATCGGCGCGGGGGTCGTCGCGGTCACGACCGCCTTCAGGCTCGCCGTGGTGGACGCCTTCGTCGACGCGGGCGTCGTCGTCGGCGCGGTCGCAGGCGTCGTCGTCGACTTGCCCGGCTTCTTCGTCGGCGTCTTGGTCGTGCCCTTCGGCGCCGGGCCGGTGCCCTTGGCCGTCGTCGTCGCCTTGATGGCGACCTTCGCGCCCTGCGCTTCGGCGACACCCGACTTGGCGCTGGAGGCCTTGCCGTGCGTGTGCACCTTGGCCGTCGCACCCGCGACCTTGGGGTCGTCTCCGCCCGGGATCTTCGCCGCCTCGGCCTTCTTCCAGCCGTTCGCGGCAAACCCGTCCAGCAGCGCGTCGAGCGTGTCCTGCTCGAACGAGAGGGTGTCCTTCGTGGACGACACGGCACCGATGAGCGTGATCGCGTGGACCACCCACTTCTTCGTGCGGTCGAGCGTCTCGGTCGTCAGCTCACCGAGGCTCAGTTTCCCGAGATCGTCGGGGCCGAGCCCGTTGAGCGTCAGCTTCACGTCCGTCCCGTCCAGCTTCACGTCGGGCTTGAACCCGCTCATGATCGGCCGGTGCCCGGTCTGCTCCTCGACGATGTCGGCGACGAAGACCGGCACGACCTCCGTGACGGAGTCGAACAGTGACTTGAGGGCGAGCGGGTAGCGAACCGCCGCGGCGCCATCGGCGATGCTCGCGTCGTCCACGGCCTGTCGCAGGTTCACGAGGACCGGACCCACGGCGTCCCGCGCGGCCGGGGGCGCCTTCTGGGCGGCGTCCTTGGCCGCCGCGAGGAACTTCGTGCGAAGGGGATCGACCTCGTCCTCCAGCTTGGAGACCTTCTTCTTCAGGTCGTCGATGGTCTTGTCGTGCCCCTTCTTGTCCTCCTCCGTCGCGTCCTTGGCGTCCTTCGCCTCCTTCTCGGTGGCGATCTGCGCCTTGGCGTCGGCGATGTCCGTCTCCTTGGCCGTGATGGCAGCGTAGCTGTCCGCCAGGTCCCCGGACACGAGCGCCAGCAGGTTGGGCGAGCTTCCGTCGGTGCTCTGGATGTCCGCCAGCGTGCGGGCCCAGACCTCGGCGGGGACGACGCGCGCGTGCGATTTCGCGTACATCGGCTCGCTCTTGATGGCCTTCACCTCCCCGGCGGCGTCGTCGGGCGTCGGACCGACGGTCTTCAGCCAGTCGGCGTCGGGGCTCGCCGGGGTGGCCGTCAGGATGCGGTCCACCTGCTTGGCGGTCGCCTCGGCGGCATCGGCGCGCCGGACGACCACCGACATCGGCGCGGGGTCCTGGATCGCCCATGCGACCTTGGGGTTGGCCATGGCACCCAGGGCGCCGCAGCCCGTCATCACGGACAGAAGCCCGAACATCGCGCACACGGATCCAGCGAGTCGGAGCGGCACGGCCGCTCGACCTAGCAAAGTGGTCATCGTTTCCTCCCGACTGCGAGAAGGTACGTAAGCGAAGGACTTTCCTCCCCCGTCGGTTGAATATTCCGCCGGCCGCCCCCTACTTCTCGTCCGCGAGCAGCCCCCCGTAGGATTCGCGGAGCTTCGTCTTCAGGAACTTCCCCGTCGAAGTGCGCGGGATCTGCTCCAGAAAGACGTAGGCGTCGGGCATCCAGAACTTCGCGAACTTGCCCTCCAGGTGGGCTCGCAGGTCGTCCTCGGTCGCCTGCATCCCCTTCTTCAGGACGATGGCGGCGATGGGGCGCTCGGTCCACTTGGCGTGTCTGCCCGCGAAGACGGCCGCCTCGAGCACCGACGGGTGGGCCATGAGGGCGTTCTCGAGGGCCACGCTGCTGATCCACTCGCCGCCGCTCTTGATGACGTCCTTCGACCGGTCGCAGATCCGGAGATACCCCTCGGCGTCGATCGTCACCACGTCGCCCGTCTTGAACCACCCATCGCGCGACCAGCGGTCTTTGCCCTCGTCGCCGAAGTACGACGCGGCAACCCACGGCCCGCGCACCTCGAGCTCGCCCATCATCTCGCCGTCCCACGGGAGCACCTTGCCCGCGTCGTCGACGTGCCGTGTCTCGACGAGGGGGACGGGAATGCCCTGCGTCGCGCGGACGGCGAGGCGCTCCTCGTACGGGCGCGCCGCCAGCGAGTGCTTCACGCGCGCGATGGTCCCGAGCGGGTTGGTCTCGGTCATCCCCCACGCGTGCGTCACGATCAGGCCGTGGCGCTTCTCGAACCCCTCCATCATCGACGCCGGAGCCGCCGAGCCACCCACCACCATCTGCCGCAGCGACGAGAGGTCCCACTTCTTGGGGTTCGCGTCGAGCAGCGCGAGGATCCCCAACCAGATGGTCGGCACCCCCCCGGCGCAGGTGACGCGCTCGGCCGCCATGAGATCGAGCAGGCTCTCCGGATCGAGCTTGGGTCCCGGGAACACCATCTTCGCCCCCACCGCGGCGCAGGCGTGCGGCAGCCCCCACGCGTTGGCGTGGAACATGGGGACGACGGGGAGCACCGTGTCGTTCATCGACATCGCCAGCGAGTCGGCCATGCAGGCGGCGAGCGCGTGAAGGACGCTGGAGCGGTGGCTGTAGACGACGCCCTTCGGGTTGCCCGTCGTCCCCGACGTGTAGCAAATCTGCGCCGCGGCGTTCTCGTCGAGCCTGGGCCAGTCGTACTCGGTCGCCTCGGGCGCGAGGAGCGCCTCGTAGTCCAGCGCGCCGTCGGGGGTCGGCCCGCTGTCGGGCATCACGACGACATGGCGGATGCTAGGGACGCTCTGCCGGAACTGCTCGAACAGCGGCAGGAGCGACCGGTCGACGAGGACGACCGTGTCCTCCGCGTGACGCGCGATGTAGCCGATCTCCGTCGGGTGGAGACGCAGGTTCAGCGTGTGGACGATGGCCCCCATCATCGGCGCGGCGAAGTACGCCTCGAGGTGCCGGTGGTGGTTCCACGCGAGGGTCGCCACGCGGTCCCCCGGCTTCACGCCGAGCCGAGTGAGGGCGTGCGCGAGCTGCGCGGTGCGCTGGTAGACCTTGGCCCAGGTGTGACGGTGAATGTGCCCGTCGGGACCGCGGCTGACGATCTCGGTCGCGGGGAAGTAGGCCCGCGCTCGCTCGAGGAGAGGCCCCAGCGTCAGTGGAAAGTGCATCATCCGGCCGTGCATCGTCCCCTCCTTCTCGCCCGGCAAGATATCCCGAGACGGCGCCCCCGTGGGGCCGGCTTACTGCTGACGGGGCGTCAGGGTGCAGCCGCCGTCGACGCAGTAGGCGCTGCAGCAGGTCGTGTCGTCCATGCAGACGGCGCCCTGGAGGTAGCAGCCGTCCGGGGCGCGCAGGCTCGGCGCCTCGGGGTAGATGGCGACGTCGTCGGGGGGCGCGGCGACGTCGATGTTCACGTCGTCGTCGGCGTCGACCGCGGCGTCTTTCCCGCCGTCCGTCCCGCCGCTCGCCTTGCTGGTGGAGCACGCGGCGAAGCTCGCGCCCGCGGCGAGCGCGGACACGAGGAGGAGTGACCAGCGTAGGAGGGTGGACGGCACGACGCGAGGAGTCTAGCGGAAGAGGCGCCCGGGTCGACCTTCGTCCAGCTCTTCTCGTTTCCGCCGTCCCGGCGAGAGCGGTAGCATGCGCGCGCCATGCTCCTGCGCCGCCTCGTCCTCCCGCTCTCTCTCGCTCTCCTCGTCTTCGTCGCCTGCAAGGGCAAGGCGGGGGAGGACTGCACCGACACGCCGGGCAGCTGCAACGACAAGAGCTCCCACGTCGTCTGCGTGAACAAGAAGTACGTCCTCGAGACCTGCAAGGGCGCGGGCGGTTGCAACGACGACGGCAAGACGCTCATCTGCGACGGCACCAAGGCGGACGTCGGCGACGGCTGCGCCCACGACGGCGCGCGCGCGTGCAGCCTCGACGGCAAGACGGAGCTCCGCTGCCGGGAGGGCAAGCTCGCCATCGAGTGGAGCTGCCGCGGCGGGTGCACGCTCGACGCGAGCAACAACCCCAAATGCACGCCCACCGGGGAGGTCGGCGACAACTGCCGCGCCGACTCCATCGTTTGCGACGGCGCGCAGAAGACGCAGCTCTCGTGCGTCGCGGGGAAGCTCGTCGCCACGCGCACCTGCCACGGCGAGCGCGGGTGCGAGACACCCCCGGGTGGCGGAGTCCGGTGCGACCGCACGGTGGCCCTGGAGGACGAGGTCTGCACCGAGCCGGACACGGGCGCGTGCGACACGACACACAAGAATGTCCTCGTGTGCGAAGGCGGCCACTTCAAGACGGAGCTCCACTGCCTCGGGCCTCTCGGCTGCGAGCTGCCCGGCAACTACAGCACGCGCTGCGACAAGAGCATCGTGGCCATGGACGAGGTCTGCGTCGACGAGGGCGCCGTGTCCTGCAACACCGACGGCAAGCAGGTCCGGTGCAAGGACTCCAAGTGGACGCTCGACAAGACTTGGAAGCCCAAGAAGGGCGAGACGTGCAGCAACCGTTACCGCATCAGCAAGGAGACGGAGAAGTTCGAGGCGCGGTAGCTACAGCCTCCGCAGCCCCGTCGCGTTGGTCAGCAGCATCTCCCTCACCGCCCCGGCCCGCTCGCGCGCGACCGGGACCCGCACACCCTTGCCCGCGTCGGCCACGCCGTCGCCCACGAAGAGCTTGGTCTCGTGGCCGTCGCGCTCGAGCTCCTTGATGTGTGCCGCGTTGACGAGCCAGTTGCGATGCACGCGCACGAACGCGCGCGCGAACGACGACTCCACCGCCGCCAGCGACAGATCGATGTCGAACGTGCCGTGCAGCGTGTGCACGAACGTCAGCCGGTCCGCCGCCTCGAACGCCCAGATCTCCTGAGGCTCCAGGAACACCAGGCTTCGCTTTCTCCGGGCCACGATGCGGTGCGGTCCAGCAGGCATCGTCGGGACTGCGACTCGCCGCTGCTGCAGGCGACGCAGGCACTGCACGACGCGCTCCTCGCTGAACGGCTTGAGCAGGTAGTCGGCCACGCCAAGGTCGAACGCCTCGAGGGCGTGGTTCTCGTACGCCGTCGCCAGCACGAACATGGGCGCTGCCGGGCGACCGAGCATCGCGCGCACGAGGGACAGCCCCGTCTCGCTCCGCGCCGCCCCTTCGAGGCGCACGTCGACGAAGGCGGCGTCGACGGCGAGCCCGGGGGGATCCCCCTCCAGCGCCTGCCGCGCCTCGTCCAGCGTCCCCACGGCGCCGGCGACCTCCGCGAGCCCGGACGACTCCAGCAGCTCGACCAGGTAGTTTCGTGCGGGCCACTCGTCCTCGACGACGAAGGCGCGAAGCGGGGTGTTCATCGCGTGACCTCTCCTCTCAGCTCGACGTCTGGCGGCGTGGCAGCTCGACGATCGAGCGCGTCCCTTGGGGGGACGACTCCAGGCGAAGCGACGCGTCGGGCGCCTCCAGCTCGATGCGCCGCCGCACCGCCTGCAGGCCGAACGCTCCGGCACGCACGTCCGAATCGGGCATCCCGGGACCGTTGTCTTCCACGACACACACGAGAGTCCCGTCCGCCTTGTGGGACGCGCGGACGATGACCTGGCCCGCACGGTCGCTGCGCTGGAGCGCCCCGTGCTGCACGGCGTTCTCGACGAGGGGCTGGAGCAGCAGGCGCGGCATGAGCTCGGCCTCGCAGTCCTTCGCCACCTCCCATTCGAACGTCAGCGACCCACGGTGTCGCGCCTCGAGAATCTGCGCGTAGCGCCGGAGCCACGCCATCTGCTTGTCGAGCGGCTGAAGGTCGCCCGACTCCTGCACGGCATCGCGCAGCAGATCGCCCAGGCACACGAGCAGGCGGCGCGCCTCGCGGGGCTCCTCGGTCACGAGGCCCGCGATGGCGTTGAGCGTATTGAGGAGGAAGTGGGGCTCGAGGTGCGCCCGGAGCCGCGTCACCTCTGCCTCGCTGTGAAGCTGCTGCGCTTCGAGATCGCGCACGCGCGCCCCCTCGACCGCGAACGGGTAGACCACGGCGAGGGCCCAGAGCCCGAAGTACATCTGCGCGTTGAGGACGCCGAAGAGCGACGAGCGCGCGACGACGATCGTGTTGCTACCGGCCGGGGCCATGTGAAGACGAAGGTCGGGAACCTTCAGCGCGACGAGCCCGTAGAGAATGCCGAAGACGCAGCCGAACGCCGTGGCGATGCCGACGCCGGCCAAAAGCCCCTTGCCGGCCGTCATCTTGCGCCGGAGCGACCACCCGAACGCGGTCGAGAGCGCCAGCATGAGGAGCGGAAGCTCGCAGGACATGAAGGCCATGCGCGCGAGGATGCGGGCCGTCTCCCGCGCGGCGACCACGTCCGCCGCGAGCTGCAGGACGACCACCCCGACCACCACCGCGACGCCGATGGCGCTCCGCGGACGAAGCCCCGGAACGGAGGAGCCCGCCTCGACGGAGACGGGTGCCGGCTCGGACTGATCGGCTACCCTCGGGAGACGCAATGCGCGCGATGCTTCCATGGCCATTTGAGCGTACAACGCCGGCGGCCGAAGTGCGCAGCCGCCGGTCGGAAGTTCCAGGGGACTGGTCGGCGGAAAGCCACGGCTCGTCACTTGAGGGGCGGCGGCCGGCGACCTAGACGGCATCTTAGGCGGAGAAATCACGATGGGTACCACTCGGTTGCAACGCGCGGGAGCCCTGATGTGCGCGGGAGCGTCCATGCTCGTGACGGCGTCCGCGAGCGCCCAGGACAAGCCCGCTCCCGAGTCCCTCCCGCCGCCTTCGCCGCGCACGACCATGGCGGCGCAGCGGGTGATGTCGCTCGCCGAGGTCGAAGACACGGCGCTGAAGGTGCAGCCGCTCCTCCTCGCGGCCAGGGCGAACGCGAACGTCGCGGCGGCGCAGGCCGAACAAGCGCGGGCGCCGCTCCTCCCGCAGGTGATCGCTTCGGCGAGCTACACGCGGGAGACGGCGAACATCCAGCCGCGTCCGGGATACACGACGACCGGGTCGGTCAGCCCGACGGGCGGCGTCACGTCGGCTCCTCTCGCTGGCGGCTCTCTCTTCGCCCCCTCGTACGACTACTTTCAAGCGGGCATCACCGCGTCGCAGCTCATCTACGATTTCGGGCAGACGACGAACCGGTACGACGCAGCCAAGCTGAACGCCGACGCGCAGCGTTTCGCCGAGCAGACGACCAGGCTCACCATCCTCCTCAACGTTCGCCGCGCGTACTTCGCCGCGAGAGCGAACAAGGAGCTGGTCGACGTCGCCAAGGAGACGCTCGACGATCAGAACAGGCACCTCTCCCAGGTGCAGGGGATGGTCACGGTCGGTACGCAGCCTCCCATCGCGCTCGCCCAGCAGAAGGCGGCGGTGGCGAATGCCCTCGTGCAGCTCATCAACTCCCAGAACAACTACGAGACGTCGAAGGCGCAGCTGAATCAGGCCGCCGGAATCCCCGGTGGAACGGACTACGACGTGAACGACCAGGACATGAACCCCGTGCCCGATGAAGATCAGTTACTCGGGCCGCTGATGACGAAGGCGATCGCCACGCGGCCGGAGATCGCGGCGCTCGTCAAGCTACGTGACTCGGCGGACGCCACACTCTCGTCGGCCAAGGGGACGTACGGCCCGTCGATCAGCGCGGGCGCCAGCGTGACAGACTACGGAGTGAACCTCGGGCAGCTCGTACCGGACTGGAGCCTCGGGGTGTCGGCGACGTGGCCCCTCTTCCAGGGCGGGCTCACGCGGGGCCTTGTGCATCAGGCCGAGGCGGGGATCGACAACGCCGACGCGCAGAAGGCCGTCGAAGAGCTGCAGGTCCGCCTCGACGTCGACTCGGCGCGGCTGGCGGTCCGGGCGGCCAAGGCCACCATCGGCGCGGTCGCCGACGCCCTGACGAGCGCGCGCGAGCAGCTGCGGCTGGCGGAGCAGCGCTACGCGACGGGAGTCGGCAACATCATCGAGCTCAACGACGCTCAGGTCGCGTACACGACGGCAGCGGCTCAGGTGGTGTCGGCGCGCTATGCACTGGCCACCGCGAGAGCCCAGTTCCTCGCCGCCATGGGACGCACATGATGCAAGACAACCCCATCACCGCTCCGCCGGCCAATGCCAAGGAGAGCCAGCAGCAAGCGGCGCAGCAGCACGCGAAGTCGTCGCCCGTCACGCGCATCGTCCTGCTCGCCCTCCTCGTGTGCTTCGGCGTCGGCATCTGGTGGGTCTTCCACGCCCGCGCCAAGGCCGCAGCGTCAGCGGCGACGGCCGCGTCCAGCGCCGCGGCGAACCGGACCATCCCCGTGCTGACGGCGATCGTGATCCAGCGCGACGTGCCGGTGCTGCTCGAGGGCCTGGGGAGCGTGACCGCGTTCTACACGGTCACGGTGAAGACGCAGGTCGACGGGCGCATCGACAGGGTGCTCTTCACCGAGGGACAGCACGTCAAGAAGGGGGACGTCCTCATCCAGATCGACCCCCGCCCGTTTGCCATCCAGCTCGAGACGGCGCAGGCGAAGCTGGCGCAGGACGCCGCCAACGAGAAGAACGCGAAGCTGAACGCCGACCGCTACAAGACTCTCAGCCAGCAGAACCTCATCGCGGTCCAGCAGTACACCGACCAGCAGTCCATGGTCGACCAGCTCGACGCGCAGATGCGCAGCGATCAGGCAGCCATCGACGCGGCCCGGCTGAACCTCGACTACGCGCGCATCACCTCGCCCATCGACGGCGTGACGGGCCTGCGCCTGGTCGACCCGGGGAACGTCGTGCACGCGACGGACACGACGGGGCTCGTTGTGGTGACGGAGCTCGATCCCATCGCGGTCTACTTCACGCTGCCGGAGGACGACCTGACTCCGATCAACGAGGCCATGGCCGCCGGACAGCTCACGGTGGAGGCGTTGAGCCGCGACGGCGACAAGTCGCTCGGCCAGGGGAAGCTGACGGTCATCGACAACGAGATCAACCAGCAGACGGCGACGCTCAAGCTCAAGGCGGTCTTCGACAACCCGAAGCATCTCCTGTGGCCGAACCAGTTCGTGAAGACGCGCCTCCGGCTGTCGACGCGGAAGAACGCCCTCACAGTGCCTGCGGCGGTGGTCCAGCACGGCCCTCAGGGGACGTTCGCGTACGTGGTCAACCCCGACTCCACGGTGACCAACCGCCCCGTCACGCTGACGGCGATCCAGGGTGACATCGCGGTGATCGCGAGCGGTCTCAGGGTCGGCGACGAGGTGGTGGTCGACGGGCAAGGACAGCTGCGACCGGGGTCGAAGGTGGCCACGCGGCCCGTGCCGGCTGCGAGCGCGGGCGCGTCGGTGTCGGCGGTACCGGCGGGGTCGGCAGGATTCCCGCCGAGCGCGCGATCGTCGTGGTCTCCTCCGCCTCAACCACCGGCACCGAGCGCGAAGCCGTGAACGGCGGGGGCGTCTCCGAGCCGTTCATCCGGCGGCCAGTCGCGACCACCCTGCTGATGGTGGGGCTGCTGCTCGTCGGCCTCGCCGCCTTCACGCAGCTGCCCGTCTCGGCGCTCCCGCAGGTCGACTACCCGACCATCGTCGTCTCGACGTACCTGCCTGGCGGCAGCGCCGACACCATGGCCTCGGCAGTCACGACGCCGCTCGAGCGGCAGTTCGGCCAGATGCCGTCGCTCACCCAGATGACGAGCGTGTCGAGCTTCGGTTACTCGCAGATCACGCTGCAGTTCGATCTGGACCGGAGCATCGACGCCGCGCAGCAGGACGTGCAGGCCGCCATCAACGCGGCCTCCAGCCTATTGCCGGTCCAGCTGCCGACGCCGCCGACGTACTCGAAGAGCAACCCTGCCGATCAGCCCATCCTCACCCTGTCGGTCAGCTCGAACACGCTGCCGCTCGACCAGGTCGACGACTTCGCGGACTCCATCCTGGCGCAGAAGATCTCCCAGGTGTCCGGAGTGGGTCTCGTCACCATCAACGGCGGCCAGAAACCGGCCGTGCGCGTGCAGGTCGACCCGCTCGCTCTCGCCGGGACCGGCCTCACGCTCGAGGACGTGCGCACGGCGCTCTCGAGCGCGAACGTGAACCAGCCCAAGGGCAATATCGACGGGTCGCGGCAGGACTACACGCTGGCGACCAACGACCAGCTCTTCAAGGCCGACGGGTTCAAACCGCTCGTCATCGCCTACGCCAACGGCTCGCCCGTCCGTCTCGGGGACGTGGCGGGTGTCATCGACAGCGTGGAGAACGCGCAGCTGGCGGGGTGGGCGAACAAGGACCGCGCCATCATCCTCAACGTCCAGCGCCAGCCCGGCGCGAACGTCATCCAGGTGGCCGACAAGGTGAAATCGCTCCTGCCCCAGCTCCAGTCGTCCCTCCCGCAGGGCATCGACGTGAAGGTCCTGGCGGATCGGACCGAAACGGTGCGCGCGTCGGTCGACGACGTCGAGCACACCCTCCTCATCACCATCGGCCTGGTCGTGGCCGTCATCTTCCTCTTTCTCCGGAACGTCCGGGCGACGCTCATCCCCAGCATCGCCGTACCGCTGTCGCTCATCGGCACGTTCGGCGTGATGTACATCCTCGGCTACAGCCTCAATAACCTCTCCCTGATGGCCCTCACCATCGCGACGGGGTTCGTGGTCGACGACGCGATCGTCATGATCGAGAACATCGCCCGCTACATCGAGGCGGGCGAGAAGCCCTTCGAGGCCGCCCTCAAGGGCGCGGCGCAGATCGGCTTCACGATCGTGTCGCTCACCGTCTCGCTGGTGGCCGTCCTCATCCCGCTCCTCTTCATGGGAGGGCTCATCGGTCGACTCTTCCGCGAGTTCGCCGTGACGCTCGCGGCCTCCATCGGCATGTCGGCCGTCCTGTCCCTCACGCTGACGCCGATGATGTGCGCGCACCTCCTCAAGCCCGAGCCGAAGGAGCACGAGCGGGGCGCGCTCTACCGCTTCTCGGAGCGAGCCTTCGAGGGAGCCATCGCCTTTTACGACCGCGGCCTCCGCGTCGTCCTCCGCTACAAGCTCATCACGCTACTCGTGACGATCGCGACGTTCGGCCTCACCCTCGTGATGGCCTACTACATCCCCAAGGGGTTCTTTCCGCAGCAGGACACGGGCTCGCTCCTGGGCGTCACGGAGGCGGCGGCGGACGTCTCGTTCCCGCGGATGATGGAGCTCCAGCGCGCCGCAGCCGATGTGGTGCTGAAGGATCCGGACGTGCTGAGCGTCGCTTCCTTCATCGGCTCGGACGGCACCAATCCGACGACGAATAGTGGGCGCCTCTCGATCATCCTCAAGCCCATCGGCGAGCGCTCCTCGAACGCCGACGAGATCATCGCGCGCCTCAAGCCCGAGCTCGACAAGGTCGACGGCATGGAGGTCTACCTGCAATCGGTGCAGGATCTGCAGATCGACAGCCGCGTCAGCCGCACCCAGTACCAGTACACGCTGGAGGACGCCGATCCCGCCGAGCTGGCCGCGTGGGGCCCCAAGCTCGTCACGGAGCTCCGCAAGGAGCGCGTGCTGAAGGACGTCGCCAGCGACCAGGAGACCGCGGGTCTCCAGGTGTCGCTCACCATCGATCGGGACACGGCGTCGCGTCTGGGCATCTCTCCGCAACAGGTGGACGACACGCTGTACGACGCCTTCGGGCAGCGTCAGGTGTCGATCATCTTCACGCAGCTCAATCTTTACCGCGTCATCCTCGAGGTGACGCCGGATCAGGCCCGCAACGCGGGTGCGCTGGACAAGATCTTCGTGCGCACGCCGACCGGTGCGCCCGTCCCGCTCAGCACGATGGTGCACGAGGCAACGACGACGGCGCCGCTGGCGATCAACCACCAGGGACAGTTTCCCGCGGTGACGATCTCGTTCAACCTGAACGACGGCGAGTCGCTCGGGGACGCGGTGAAGGCCATCCAGGGCGCCCAGACCCGCATCGGGATGCCTCCCAGCGTGCACTCGGAGTTCGTGGGCGCGGCGCAGGCGTTCAACGAGTCCCTGGCGAGCGAGCCGCTTCTTCTCCTCGCGGCGATCGTGACCGTCTACATCGTGCTGGGGGTGCTCTACGAGAGCTACATCCACCCCATCACCATCATCTCCACGCTCCCGTCGGCGGGGGTCGGCGCACTCCTCGCGCTGTGGATCTGCAAGGCCGACTTCAGCGTCATCGCGCTCATAGGTGTGGTCCTCCTCATCGGCATCGTGAAGAAGAACGCGATCATGATGATCGACTTTGCCCTCGAGGCCGAGCGTGATCACGGCATGACGCCGGAGCAGTCCATCCATCAGGCGTGTCTCCTGCGCTTCCGGCCCATCATGATGACGACGATGGCGGCGTTGCTCGGCGGGCTACCCCTCGCGCTCGGTACCGGCATGGGCGCGGAGCTACGACGTCCGCTCGGAATCACCATCGTCGGGGGCCTCATCATCTCCCAGGTGCTCACGCTCTACACCACGCCCATCGTCTACCTCTACATGGACCGCCTCGGTCGCTGGCTGACGGGCAATCGCAGGCCCGAGCCCCAGCCGGAGCTTGCTTGAACATCTCGGCCCCCTTCATACGGCGGCCAGTCGCCACCTCCCTGCTGGCTGCGGCGATCTTGCTGGCAGGCCTTCTGGCTTACTGGCAGCTACCCGTGGCGCCGCTGCCTCGGGTCGACTTCCCGACCATCCAGGTGAGCGCATCGCTCCCGGGCGCGAGCCCGGAGACCATGGCGTCGTCGGTGGCTACCCCTCTCGAGCGCCGCTTCGGGCGCATCGCGGGCCTGACCGAGATGACCTCGGCCAGCGTGCTGGGGTCGACGTCGATCACCCTCCAGTTCGACCTCGATCGCAACGTCGACGCGGCGGCCCGTGACGTCCAGGCGGCCATCGCCGCGGCCGGCGGCGAGCTTCCGCCGGACCTGCCGCTGAAGCCCACGTACCGGAAGGTCAACCCCGCCGACGCGCCGATCCTCATCCTGTCCCTCAAGAGCGACACGCTTCAGCTGTCGCAGGTCTTCGACGCGGCCAACACGATCCTGGCGCAGAAGATCTCGCAAGTGCACGGGGTCGGACAGGTGATGGTCGCCGGCGGCCAGCAGCCCGCCGTGCGCGTGCAGTACGATCCCGAGGCCCTCGCCGGGATGGGACTCAGCTCGGCCGACGTGCGGACCAAGCTGCAGGCCACCACCGTCGACGAGGCCAAGGGGACGCTCGTCGGCAAGGTGCAGTCGTCGAGCATCGGCGTGAACGACCAAGTCTTCACGCCCGAGGGCTACGCGCCGCTCATCATCTCCCAGAACGGTCAGGCGACCGCCCAGCTCGGCCACATCGCTCGCGTCTACGACAGCGTCGAGAACGAGCGCGTCGCCGGGTGGGCCGATGCGGAACGTTCCGTCATCCTGCTCGTCCGCAAGCAGCCGGACGCGAACATCCTGGAGACCAACCAGCGCATCCTCAGCCTCCTGCCGTCGCTCGCCCAATCCATCTCTCCCTCCATCCAGATCGCCGTGAACAGCGATCGCACGCAGACCATCAAGGCGTCGGTCGAGGACGTGGAGAAGACGCTTGGCATCAGCATGGTGCTGGTGGTGGTGGTGGTGTTCCTCTTCCTCCGCTCCGGGCGCGCGACGCTCGTTCCAGCCGTGGCCATGCCGCTCTCGCTGGTGGGCACCTTCGGAGTGATGTGGCTCCTGGGCTACAGCATCGACAACCTGTCGCTGATGGCCCTCACCATCTCGACGGGCTTCGTGGTCGACGACGCCATCGTCGTGACCGAGAACATCATGCGCGCCATCGAGCAGGGGGACCCGCCCCTCAAGGCGGCGCTCAAGGGCGCGGAGCAGATCGGCTTCACCATCGTCTCCATCACCGCCTCGCTCCTGGCCGTCTTCGTCCCCATCCTCCTCATGGGAGGTATCGTCGGCCGCCTCTTCCGCGAGTTCGCCGTGACGCTCAGCGTGGCGGTGGCCATGTCGGCGCTGGTCTCGCTGACGCTGACACCGATGATGTGCTCGCGCATGCTGCGCTCGGAGGCGGGCGTGAGCCACGGGTGGCTCTACCGGATGTCGGAGCGAGCGTTCGACGCCATGCTGGCGTTCTACGAGCATGGCCTCCGCTGGGCCCTCCGTCACCGGATCACGATGCTGGTCGTGACGTTCTCGACCATCGCGGTCAACGTCGGCCTCCTCCTCTACGTGCCAAAGGGCCTCTTCCCGCAGCAGGACACGGGGCTCCTGATGGCGTCGACCGAGGCGGCGCAAGACGTCTCGTACCTGGAGATGCTTCGCCTGCAGACGCAGGTGAACAAGATCATCGCGGACGATCCGGACGTCGACCACTTCGTGTCGTTCATGGGCTCAGGCGGCCTGGGAACGGGGAACACGGGTTCGGCCTTCGTCACGCTCAAGCCGCTGCCCCCTCGCAAGCTCTCGGCCGACCAGGTGCTCGCCCGTCTTCGCGGCAAGCTGGCAAAGGTGGAAGGGATCAACACGTACCTCCAGGCGCGGCAAGACGTCAGCGTCGGCGGGCGCCTGGCGCGAACCCAGTACCAGTACACAGTGCAGGACGCGAACCTCGACGAGCTCGCCGAGTGGGCGCCCCGCGTCCTCGAGGCGATGCGCAAGATCCCGCTCCTGAAGGACGTCAACACCGACCAGCAGAACGCGGGGCTCGAGCTCGACGTGAACATCGATCGTGACACGGCGTCGCGCCTCGGCGTCTCCGCGCAGGCCGTGGACGCGGCCCTCTACGATGCGTACGGCCAGGAGTTCGCGGCCACGACGTTCACCCAGCTCAACGAGTACCACGTGGTGCTCGAAGCAGCCGCGCCCTACCGCGGGACGCCGGACTCACTCGACGGCATCTACGTCAAGAGCACGACGGGCGCTGCGGTACCGCTCCGGGCCATCGCCAAGGCCGTGCCGACGCAGACCGCGCTCTCCGTCAACCACCACGGCCAGTTCCCCGCCACCACCATCTCCTTCAACCTGGCGCCCAGCGCCTCGCTCGGACCGGCGGTCGAGGCCATCAACAAGGCGGAGCTCGGCATCCACATGCCGCCGAGCGTGCACGCCGACTTCCAGGGAACGGCGCAGGCCTTCACCTCGTCGCTCCAGAACGAGCCGCTCCTCGTCGGCGCGGCGCTCCTCGCCGTCTACATCGTGCTGGGGATCCTCTACGAGAGCTACGTCCACCCGGTGACCATCCTGTCGACGCTGCCGTCGGCAGGCATCGGCGCGCTGCTCGCCCTCTTGCTCTTCGGGATCGATCTCACCATCATCGCCATCGTGGGGCTGCTGCTCCTCATAGGCATCGTGAAGAAGAATGCGATCTTGCTCATCGACTTCGCGCTCGCGGCGCAGAGAACAGAGGGAGCCTCGGCGGAGGACGCCATCGTGCGCGCTTGCTCGCTTCGCTTCCGTCCCATCCTGATGACGACCTGCGCCGCGCTCTTCGGCGCGCTACCGCTCGCCTTCGGCACGGGCCTCGGCTCCGAGCTGCGGAGCCCGCTGGGGATCACCATCGTCGGCGGGCTCCTCGCGTCGCAGCTCCTCACCCTGTACACGACGCCCGTCGTCTACCTCGCGCTCGAGGGACTGCGGAAGCAGTTCGTCTCGAACGAGCCGCACGCCCCGGCCGTCGCCCAGCCGACCCCTTCCTGACAGCCTGGCGACGAGACGCGCGACCGATCGCCTCGGTCGATCATCCTATGGGGTGCGGTGGTTCGGGTGGGGCGGCGTGTGCTAGCTTGCTCGCCGAGTGAATGGCCGTTCATCCGTTGAAATCCCGCGTACAGACCGGCTGATGGAGTAACTGATGTCCTCGATGGCGAGCACCCAGTCTTTGGACCGCAAACCAGCGGAAGAAGCCGCGCCCGCCATGTTGGCTCCCCCCAAGAAGAACAAGGCGCGGCCGTACCTCATCCTGGGCGGCGTGGTGGGGCTGGCGCTGGCCATCTACGGCGGAGTCGCCTGGGCATCCCGCGGCAAGGAGAACACCGACGATGCGCAGATCGACGGCGACGTGGTGGCCGTCTCGACACGGGTGAGCGGAGCCGTGCTGAAGGTCGACGTGAAGGATAACCAGCAGGTCACCAAGGGACAGCTCCTGGTGGAGATCGATCCCGCTGACTACACCGCGGGCGTCAGACAGGCGGAGGCCGAGCTGGCGGTCGCCAAGGCGCAGGCTCGCGCCGCGGACGCGCAGGTGGGCATCGTCGAGGCAACGTCCAGGGGAGGCCTGTCGGTCGCTCGCGCGCAGCTCTCGGGCTCGACGACGTCGGTGGCGGGCGCCGACGCAGACATCGCCGCCGCGCAGGCGGCCCTCGCGCGCGCACAGGCGCAGGCGGACCAGGCGGACCTCGACCTCTCGCGCGACGAGTCGCTGCTCAAGGACCAGGCGATCCCGCGACAGCAGGTGGACATGGCGCGCTCGAATGCGCAGGCGTCGCGCGCGGCGGTCGCGCAGATGCAGGCGCAGCTGACGGCCGCGAGGGACAAGAAGCGCACGGCCCAGACGGGGATCGCCGAGTCCGCGGCCCGCGTCGAGCAGAGCGCGCCAGTCGACGCCCAGCTCGCGGAGGCTCGCGCCAACGCGGATCTGGCGCACGCTCGGGTGGACTCCGCCGACGCCGCGCTGACCCAGGCGAAGCTCAAGCTCTCGTACACGCGCATCGAGGCCCCCTCCGACGGCTTGCTGTCGCGACTCGCGGTCCGCGAGGGGCAGGACGCGCAGACGGGGCAGCAGGTCGTCTCCATCGTCCCGAACGCGACCTACGTCGTCGCGAACTTCAAGGAGACGCAGGTCGGGCAGATGCACGTGGGGCAGCGCGCCGAGATCAAGGTCGACGCCTACCCGGGGCGCACCTTCGAGGGGAAGGTCGACAGCACGTCGCCCGGCACCGGCGCGCGGTTCTCGATGCTGCCTCCGGACAACGCCTCAGGCAACTTCGTGAAGGTCGTGCAGCGCGTGCCTGTGAAGATCGCGTGGGTGAACGTCCCTGCGGACGTGAAGCTGGCCGCCGGCATGTCCACCGACGTGACCGTCATCACGCGCTGACGGCGGACGGGACGAGGCCACCATGACGAGGAGAGATGCGCCGCGACGACTCGCAGCGCCCGCCGTATTCCTGGCGGTGACCCTGGCGGCAACCGCCGCGAGCGCGCAGGCGGAGCACACCCTCGGCGTCCGGCAGACCAGCCTCGCCGACGCCATCGCCGTCGCCCTCCGGCAGAACCCGGACGCGCTGACCAGCGACTCCCAGGTGCGCGGCGCGGAGGCCGACCGAGCCACCGTGAACGGGACCTACTTCCCGAAGGTGCACGTCGACGCGAACGCGACGCAGTGGGACTCGGCGTTCAACATCCTCTTCGGGCCGCAAGAGTTCACGGTGAGGAACGCCTTCACCTGGTCGGCGAGCGTCACGGTCACGCAGCCGCTGACCCAGCTCTGGTCGATCTACGACCAGTACAAGGTCCAGGATCTCGGCGTGGACGTCGCGGCGATCAAGCGACAGGTCACGCGGCGCGAGGTCGCGTTCCAGGTCGCGCAGGCGTACTACCGGCTGCTCGAGGCCCAGCGCCTCACGGAGGTGGCGCGCACGTCGGTCACCCAGCTGGAGGCGCAGCAGCGCGAGGCGCAGTCGCTCTTCGACAACGGCGTCATCGGCAAGAACGATCTGCTCCGCGCCGGGCTCGCGCTCGCCAGCGCGAAGCAGCGAGAGATCCAGATGCGCGGCAACGTCATCCTGGGGCGAGGGCAGCTCGCGGTCCTCCTCGGAGAGCCACCGGGCGCCGAGATCGAGCCCGAGCCCTTCGCGGGCGACCCCCCCGGCAACGACGAGCCGAACGTGGCGGCGGCCGAGACGCGCGCGGTCGCCCAGCGGCTCGAGGTGCGTGCGCTCGACCGCGGCATCGATCAGGCCGACCACGGGGTGGCGGCGGCCAAGAAGAAGCTCATCCCCCAGGTGAACGCCACGGGGAACTACACGCACTTCGAGGGTTCCCAGTTCCAGCAGGAGAACGCCGCCTTCGTGGGCCTGTTCGCATCCTGGGACGTGTGGGACTGGGGGACGACGACCAGCGGCATCTCGTCGGCCAACGCGAAGCTCGACCAGGCGCGCATCGCCCGGAAGAAGCTCGATGACCAGGTTCGCCTCGAGGCGCGGCAGGCGTTCGTGAACGCCGAGACGGCGAGAGAGGCCCTCGGTGTCGCCCGGACGGCCGTATCGCAGGCGGAGGAGAACTTTCGCATCGTCACGAAGAAGTTCCAGGCCGCCGCGGCCACCTCGTTCGACGTGGTCGACGCCGAGGCTCTCCTCACCCAGGCCCGCGGGCAGGTAGAGACGGGCCTCTACGATCTCCTCATCGCGCGCGCCGCCCTCGCGCGTGCCACGGGGACCCCCCTTCCCGGCGAGAGATAGGCCTATCATCGGGCCGTGCGCCCACGTCCCGTCCGACGACGCCTCGCCCCTTGCCTCGGCCTCCTCGGCGCCGCCCTGCTGGCCGCATGCGCCGACGATCCCCCTCCCCCCGTCATCGCTCCGCCGCCCATCGCCGAGATCGTCCGCGCCGACGAGGGCCACCTCACCGAGGTCCGTCAGCTGACCTTCGGAGGCGAGAACGGCGCCAGTCGCTGGGCGTGGGCCAGCGATCAGGTCGCGTTCCAGGCGCGCGTCAACGATCGCGCGTGCGCGCGCGTCAGCCGGGTGACGCTGACCGATCCCCCGGGACGGTTCCCTCTCGGCGAAGGCGAGACGCCGTCCTTCCTGCCGGGCGATCGCGACGTCGTGTACGCGTCGGCGCCCTCTTGCTCAAAGCACCGCGGCCGCGGCGAGGGCATCGTCCTCGAGCCGGGGCTCGACGTCTTTCGTGCGAAGGCCGACGGCTCGGCGCCCACGCGCCTGACCGCGACGCCTGGATACGACGGGGAGCCGAGCGTGTGCGGCAAGAGCGGCGCGATCGTCTTCACCTCGATGCGCGAGGGAGACCTGGACCTCTACCGGATGGACGCCGACGAAGGCCACGTCGAGCGCCTCACGGCGACGACCGGCTACGATGGGGGCGCGGTGTTCGATGCCGACTGCACGCATATCGCGTGGCAGGCGTGGCACCCCAAGGGGAGCGCGGTCGACGACTACAAGAAGCAGCTCGCCGAGAACCTGATCCGACCGACGACCCTCGAGCTGTGGATCGCCAACGCAGACGGCACCGACGCCCGTCAGGTGACCTACCTCGACGCACGCTCGTCGGCGCCGAGCTGGTACCCCGCGCAGGCGCGCCTCCTCTTCGCCTCCACGTTCGGCGGCGAGAGCGCGCGCGATGTCGACCTGTGGGCGATCGACCTCGACGGCACCAACCTCGAGCGCGTCAGCACGGCGCCCGGGCCCGACAGCTCGCCCGCCTTCTCGCCCGATGGCAAGTCCATCGCCTTCACCTCGGAGCGGGCCACGCAGCTCGGCCTGACCGACACGAACGTCTTCGTCGCCCGCTGGGCCGGCGCCTGGCGTCACGTCGAGGAGCGACCGGCCGACCACCTGATGGGTGACTCCGCGTGGCTGGCCGACCACGCGCGCGAGGGGCGCGCCCTCGGCAGCAAGGGGCTCGAGGAGTCGGGCGCGTACCTGGAGCGAAGCTTTCAGGCGTTCGGTCTGACTGCCGGCGGCGACGAGGAGTACCGCCAGGCTTTCGACGTGGCGACGAAGGTGAGCGGGCAGGCCACGCTCGAGGTCGCCGGCGTCCCCGTCGCCCCCGGCGACGTGCGCGCTCTGGGCTTCTCCGCGTCGATGGCGGTGGAGGGACCGCTCGTCTTCATCGGGGCAGACACCGACTACGCGCGCGTCGACGTGAAGGGCAAGGTCGTCGTCGTGCGCAGCGGCGGCAGCCCGCGGCACGCCGCGTGGCTCGCCCACGACCGCGGCGCCGTGGGCTTCATCGCCGTCGCCGAAGGGACCCTCCCGGAGCTCGCGCCCGACAGCGGGGAGTCGATCCCGGCGGTCGTCGCATCGAGCCGCGCGGTGTCCGGGTTCCTCTCGCTCGTCCTCCGCGGCGTGCACCCCCTCGCGCGGCTCGCCGTCACGCTGGCGCCCGAGATGGCGAAGGGCTTCAACGTCGTCGCGCGGTGGAAGGCGTCGGCGCCCGACGCCCAGAAGCTCCCCGGGGTCCTCGTCATCGGAGCGCACTACGACTCCATCGGCGAGGCGAGCCCCGGCGCCGACGACAACGCGTCCGGCACCGCGGCGCTCCTCCAGGTGGCGCGCTCTCTCGGCGAGAAGAAGCCCGCCCTGCGCCGCGATCTCGTCCTCGTGGGATTCTCCGGCGAGGAGCAGGGAGCGGCCGGCGCCGTCGCTTTCGTACGAAAACCGCCGGGCGGCCTGGCGACGAAGGACATCCTCGCCATGATCGATCTCGACATGGTCGGACGGATGCGCGACGACACGCTGCAGGTGTTCGGCGCCGACACCGCCCCCGAGTGGACGGAGCTGCTCTCGGGCGCATGCAACGCGGCGGGCGTCGACTGCATCCCCGCGACGGGCGGTGGCCTCGGCGGCGCCGACCGCGCGCCCTTCTTCGAGGCGGGCATCCCGGCGATCCACTTCTTCACGGGCGTGCACGGCGATCGCCACAAGCCGAGCGATACCCCGGACAAGCTCAACGCCACCGGAATGGCGCAGGTCGCGCGCATCGCCGAGCACCTCGCCCGGGACGTCTCGGTGCTCGGCGGGCGCCTCGAGTTCCAGCGCAACGCGGCGCCGCCCGGCGAAGGGGACGCCCGCGGCTTCGGCGCGTCGCTCGGCACCATCCCGGATCCCGCTCCCCCGCCCAACGGACAGAAGGGCATGCTCCTCGCGGGCGTACGCCCCGGCGGACCGGCGGATGCGGCGGGGCTCCGTCGGGGCGACGTCCTCGTGCGCCTCGGCGGTCACGTCGTCGGCGGCATGGACGACGTGAAGTTCGTGATGACGCAGTCGAAGCCCGGTGCACGGATGAAGGCGGTGGTGCTCCGCGACGGCAAGGAGCTGGCGGTCGACGTGACGCTGGATACCCCGTCGAAGAGGTGATCTTCGCTGGTACGCTCTTGACCATGCGAGTCACCTTCCGCGGGGTACGCGGCTCCATCCCGACCCCGGGCCCGTCCACGGTCCGCTACGGAGGCAACACGGTCTGCGTCGAGGCGCGGCTCGCGGATGGGACGCTCATCGTGCTCGACGCGGGGACGGGCATCCGCGAGCTCGGCAAGCAGCTGATTCGCGAGCAACACGCCGCGCCCATTCACCTCTTTCTCACGCACGGGCACTGGGACCACATCATCGGCCTGCCCTTCTTCGCCCCCCTCTACTCGAAGGACACGCACCTGGTCCTCCACGCCGTGACGGCGCTCGCACGCCAGCGCACGCGCGACCCCATCGTCTTCGACGGCGAGCACTTCCCGGTGCGCTTCGCCGACCTGCCCGCGCGCATCGACCACGACGAGACCTCGGTGGATCTGCGCATCGGCTCCGCCCGCGTGACGCACATCGAGCTCAACCACCCGGGCAGCTGCGTCGGCTTCCGGATCGACGACGACGACGGCAGCTCGCTCTGCTACCTCACCGACAACGAGCTCGACCCCCCCGGACCCGCGGCCACCTCGGCGGCCGACCTCGCGCGCTTCGCCGCCGGCACGAGCCTGCTCGTCCACGACGCGCAGTACCTCCCGTCGGACATGCCCGCCAAGCGCGGGTGGGGGCACTCGGTCGTCGATCAGGTGCTGGCCCTCGGCAAGGACGCCGAGGCGCGCGTCCTGGCGCTGCACCACCACGAGCCGGAGAGGGACGACGACGCGCTCGACCGCATCGCGGCCGACGCCGACGCGTGGACGCGAGAGCACGCGCCGGCCATGACGGCGATGGTGGCGCGCGAAGGGGTCGAGGTCGTGCTGAAGGGGTGAGGTGGCCCGGAGAGGCTCAGTCCCCTCGCTCGAGCCAGACGCGGACCTCCCCCGGCTCGTCGCCCGGCTCCACGTGCACGATGCGGGGGCGGCAGCACACGGCGCAGTCCTCGGTGTACGTCTGCCGCTCGCTGCCGCCCGTGTCGACGAAGAGCTCCTCCTCCTCGCCGCAGAAGGGGCACGCGACGTTCACTTCACTCCGGCTCCCACTGCGTGTGGATGTCCCCGTCCCGGTCGATGCGCTTGTAGGTGTGCGCGCCGAAGAAGTCGCGCTGAGCCTGCGTGAGGTTCCCCGGCAGGCGCTCGCGCCGCACCATGTCGTAGTAGGCGAGCGAGCCGCCCGTCGTCGACAGGGCCATCCCCGCCTGCGCCGCCGACGCGACGACGTTGCGCCACCCGGTCTGGCGCGCCGCCAGCTCGTCGCGGAAGCTCGAGTCGAGCAGCAGGTTCGACAGGGTCGGCTCGCGGTCGAACGCCGCCTTGATGCGCCCGAGGAACTGCGCGCGGATGATGCAGCCGTCCTGCCAGATGCGCGCGAGCTCACCGAGCTTCAGGTCCCACTTGCGCGTCTCGGAGGCGACGCGGAGCAGGTTCATCCCCTGCGCGTAGCTGCACGCCTTCGCCGCGTAGAGCGCGGCGCGGACGTCCGCGATGAGCTGCTTCTTGTCGCCCTTGGCCGACGGCGTCGGGCCCGGCAAGAGCTTCGACGCCTTCACGCGGTCCGCCTTCGCGGCCGAGATGACGCGCGCCTCGACCGACGTCGCGATCGTGGGCACGGCGACGCCGAGCTCCGCCGCGTCCTGCACCGTCCACTTGCCCGTGCCCTTCATGCCCGTCGCGTCGAGGATCTGGTCGACCAGGTACCCCTTGCCCTCGGGATCCTTGAAGCGGAGCACCTTCGCCGTGATCTCGATGAGGAACGACTGGAGATCGCCCTTGTTCCAGTCGTCGAACACGTCCGCGAGCTCCTCGTTTCCGAGGCCGCCGAGGGTCTTGAGGACGTCGTACGCCTCGGCGATGAGCTGCATGTCGCCGTACTCGATCCCGTTGTGCACCATCTTCACGTAGTGCCCCGAGCCACCCGGCCCGATGTACGTGACGCACGGTCCATCCTTGTGCTGCGCGGCGATCTTCGTGAGGATCGGCGCGAGCTCCTCGTACGCCGCCTTGTCGCCCCCCGGCATCATCGACGGGCCGTGCCGCGCGCCCTTCTCGCCGCCCGAGACGCCCATGCCGAAGTACCGGATGCCGATGGCCTCCAGCTCCTTCGTGCGCCGCTCGGTGTTGAGGAAATACTCGTTGCCCGCGTCGACCAGCATGTCCCCCTTCTCGAGGAAGGGCTTCAGCTTGGCGATCGTGTCGTCGACCACGCTGCCCGCCTTGACCAGCATGATGATCCGGCGCGGCTTGCGGAGGGACCGCACGAACTCGCCGATGTCCTTGAAGCCGCGGATCTGCTTGCCCGCCGTGTCGGCGACGAACCTGTCGACCGGCTCGGGCCAGGCGTCGTACGCCGCAGCCGAGAAGCCCTTCTCCTCGATGTTGAGGACGAGATTCCGTCCCATCACCCCGAGCCCCACCATGCCGATCGCCAGGTCCGCCATGACTTTCCCTCGCTGGGCTGCTGCCGGTTAGCGCGGACCCTACCACGCTCGGCGCCTCCCCTGGTACGGTCGCGGGCTCAGGAAATCAGGCAACCCACGAGGGGCACATGGACATCCGACAGCTACCCGCCGACCTTCGCACCCGGTGCGTCGATACCATCCGCTTTCTCGCCGCCGACGCGGTGGAGACCGCGAACAGCGGCCACCCGGGAACCCCCATGGGAGCGGCGGATCTCGCCTTCGTCCTGTGGAGCGAGTTCCTTCGGTTCGACCCGACCACGCCGGGCTGGCCCAACCGCGACCGGTTCGTGCTCTCGGGCGGGCACGCGTCGATGCTCCTCTACTCGCTGCTGCACCTGTCGGGGCACGATCTGCCCCTCGACGAGCTGAAGCGGTTTCGCCAGTGGGGCTCGAAGACGCCGGGGCACCCGGAGTTCCGTCACACCGTCGGCGTCGAGCTGACGACGGGGCCGCTCGGGGCGGGCTTCGCGACGTCGGTGGGGATGGCGCTCGCCGCCAAGATGCTCGCCGCGCGCTTCAACAAGGAGAACATGCCCGTCGTCGACGCGCACATCTTCGGCATCTGCGGCGACGGCGACATGCAGGAGGGCGTGACGTCCGAGGCGGCGAGCCTCGCGGGACACCTCGGCCTCGGCAACCTCGTCTTCATCTACGACTGCAACGAGATCACGATCGAAGGTCACCTCGACGTGGCCATGGACGACGACGTCCGTCGCCGATTCGAGGCCTACGGCTGGTACGTCCAGCAGATCGACGGCCACGATCACGACTCCATCCGCGCCGCGCTCACGCTCGCGAAGAAGCAGACGGTGAAGCCGTCGCTCATCATCGCGAAGACCGTCATCGGCAAGGGCGCCCCGACGAAGGCCGGCACGCACGAGGTCCACGGCACGCCGCTCGGCAAGGCCGAGATGGCGGCCATGCGCAAGAACCTCGGCTGGCCCGACGAGACGTTCCACGTCCCCGACGAGGTGCGCCAGGTCTGGAAGGCGCGCGAGGCCGAGGGCAAGAAGGCCCGCGCTGAGTGGGAGCGCCTCTTCGCGTCGTGGAGGACCGAGCACCCCGAGCTCGCGAAGCTGTGGGACGCGCACTGGGATCACACGGTGCCGGGCGACCTCGCCGAGCAGCTGGCGGCCGCCGTCGGCGACAAGTCCGACGCGACGCGCAGCCTGTCGGGTCTCATCATCCAGAAGGCGACGGCGCTCGTCCCGTCGCTCGTCGGCGGCGCGGCGGATCTGGAGCCCTCGACGAAGACGGGCATCAAGGGCGGAGGGCACGTCGTGAAAGCGTCGGTCCAGTCCGACCAGCTCGCCGACGCGTCGTTCGCGGGAAAGAACCTGCACTTCGGGATCCGCGAGCACGCCATGGGCTCCATCTCGAATGGCATGTGCCTCTTCGGGGGATGGCAGTGCTACTCGGCGACGTTCCTCGTCTTCTCCGACTACATGCGCGCGCCCATCCGTCTCGCGGCGCTGTCGAAGCTGCCGACGATCTTCATCTTCACGCACGACTCGTTCTGGGTCGGCGAAGACGGGCCCACCCACCAGCCCATCGAGCACCTGTGGTCCCTCCGGCTCATCCCCGACGTCGACCTGTGGCGCCCGGCCGACGGCCTCGAGACGGCCCTCGCGTGGGCGCACGCCGTGGCGTGCCCGGACGGCCCGACGCCGAGCATTCTCATCCTGACGCGCCAGAAGGTGCCGGCGTTCGCGAGGCCGTCGGGGTTCACGGCGCGCGACGTGTGGAAGGGCGGCTACGTGATGGCCGAGGCGTCCGGAGGCAAGCCGGAGCTCGTGATCCTGTCGACCGGGTCCGAGGTCGGTCCCGCGGCGGAGGCCCGGGAGCTCCTCGAGAAGGCGGGCAGAAAGGTACGCCTCGTGTCGATCCCGTGCGTCGAGCGCTTCAAGAGGCAGCCCGCCGACTACCGGGACGCGGTCCTTCCTCGGGGCGTCCCGCGCATCAGCGTGGAGGCCGGCCGCACCGACCCCTGGTACCAGTTCGTCGGTCTCGACGGCCTCGCGATCGGCATCGACCACTTCGGCCACTCGGCTCCGGGCGAGGTCCTCGCCGAGGAGCTCGGGCTCACCGGCGCGCGCATCGCGGCGCAGATCACCGCGTGGGAGCAGAAGCGCGCGAAGGCGTGATCGCCCTTCAGAGCCCCTCGAGCCGGTTGTAGTCGAAGAGCCCGGCGGTGACCCCGCCCTGCTTGCCATGATCGGCGGTGATCTCGTCGCTGTAGCTCCAGAAGCGGTCGCTCGACCGGAGCACCCCGAAGCGGCGACGGAGCGCGCCGTACGTCGCCTCGTCCACCAGCCCCTCGACGCCCTCCACGAACGCCGGCAGCTCCTTCTGCGGCACCTCGAAGAGCGCGCTCGGATACGCGCCCAGAAACCCGTGGACCACCGTGAGCTCGTCCTCGAGCGGCACACGTCGCGCGTCCTCGTGAAAGAGGTGCGCCACGTTCGTGTGCGCGCTATCGCGGAGGATCGTGAGCTGCGTCCGCGCGCCGCTGCCCTCCGTGACGGTCAGGAACGACATCTCGGGCAGGAGCGACGCCGCGCGACCCTTCACCTGGTCGAGTCGCTCGAGCAGCGGCCGGAGCGCCGCGTCCTCCACGCGTTCGAGATCGAACGAACGCGGCTCCACGCGCCCCACCCGCGCCTCGAGCAGCGCCAGCAGCTCCTTCTTCGGATCGCCGGTCCGGTACGCGATGTCGGGCGGCGCCGGGAAGCCTTCGAGCTCGCCCGCGATCGTCGTCATCGCGCCCCCGGTCACGCCGCGGTACCAGGAGTCGGTGAGCTCCTTGCGCTGGGCGGGCGGAAGGAACATGAGGAAATCGGCCTCGCCCTCCATGCGCAGGAAGTCCATGTAGAGGCGCGTCGTCACCTGGTGGCTCACGTTGCCGAAGACGTCGAAGCCGGCGACGAG
>Ga0182030_10004954_pt1 | contig 28362 bp, 28 predicted proteins | sample 812S3MmetaG_FD_121299 | JGI IMG/M metagenome (GOLD analysis project Ga0182030, IMG submission 121299) | Permafrost microbial communities from Stordalen Mire, Sweden - 812S3M metaG (Illumina Assembly) | ecosystem: Environmental > Terrestrial > Soil > Wetlands > Permafrost | place: Sweden... | reverse complement strand
GCGACGACCTGCACATCGAATCCTTCCTTGAGCATGGTCAGAACCGGGAAAACAGTGCAGACATCGTTGGTCACGCCGGCCACAACGAGCTTCCTGCGGCCGGTCCCGCGCACCGCGGTGGCGAAGGCCTGATCGTCCATGGCGTTGACAATGCCCATGCGCTTGATGCGTTTGGCATAGGCGTCCGGGACGATGGTTGCCAGCTCGGCGAGCAAAGGGCCCTGCACGAATTCCTCCATGCTAGACGTTAGAACGACCGGCATCCTGAGAATCTTGGCCGACTTTGCGAGCATGATCGTATTCTGCTTCATCACCTCGAATGGGATGGATCTCGCCCAGCCCATCGTGCCGGTCTGGTGGTCGATCAGGATAAGTGCGGCATTGCTGCCGTCGAAACGTTCTTGGCTCATTGCATCCTCCAAAAATAAGTGACGATAAAACCCTAAACTCAGCCGTTCGAAGTGGGCGCAAAGATGGTGGTGACCTTGCTGGAATTGAAAACGTAGGTTTCGGCCATCTCCGCCCAGACACACTGGTTTCCAAGCTCGGCCATCGCGCCGGCGAGCGCGCACCAATTCAGCATTTCATGGTTTCCAGTGGCTTCGAGCGTCGACAGGTCGAGATTTCGGAACGCCGGCAGGTTTCCCGAGCAAAGCTCGGCAAACATCTTTCTGTCGAATTCGACATTGGGCTGCATGCGGTATGTCTCTTCATTCAGGAAGGCATGCGACCAGCTCGAAGAGGCGATCAGCGCAACCCTCCAGGGACTCTCCTGGCAGATCCGCGCGACGGCGGCGCCCAGTTGATAGACGCGCCTGGGGGAGGGTGCAGGAGGATCGAGCGGGCGGCCCGTCTCACCCATTCGGCTCACGAAGCCGCGATAGCTGATGACGCCCCGCCCGTAGCAGTTGATCTGGAAAGGGATCAAAGGCCACGGGAAGCCGCGGCGATCGTAGTCCAGGTACAAAACTGAATTCAGGAAGGCATGGGCGAGGCCAGGATGGTTCAGCGGTTCGTACGCGTATGAGACGTCAAATTCGCGTTCCAGGAGTTGTGAGATGATCTCCTTCGCGTTATCGCGACGACCCCTGATTTTGATCGAAAAATCCCGCCCTTCGCCCCAAATGTTGGGGCGCCCGCCGCCCCATTGATCCACCTTGGCCGAAAACATCGCCGATTCCGTGGCGTCTCGCCATGGATAGACTTCGAGGTCGTCATAGGCGAGCACGCAGAATGGCGGGATGATGTTCTCTTTGAAGTTTTCGTACTGGTCGTCACCCCAGACAATGACGAAATCCGGATTGAATTCGTCGAGCGCCTTGCGCACCTCTCGAATGCCGCGCAGCACGGCGTTGCGATGCCGCATCGCTCCCGCGACACCGTCGTCGTCGCCCCATTCCTCCCGCATGGCCGGCGGCCAATTGCTCGGATTTTTTGCATGCGGGGGGACAGCAGGATCTGCGAGACGGCCCCTCAAGATATTGGCCATATCCTCATCCCTGCCGCTCAGCGGCGGGTAATGCGTTATTCCAAGGCCGAGGACGTCTGCCATATTTCCGCCGATTTATTAAGGACGTATACGTCTCTTATACGCACTCGAAGTGGGCTGTCAATTGCGGGTTTCCGAAACGCTGAGCGGGGTTTTGCCGAGGCGCTCTGAAAGTAGTCCTTGGAATGATGGAGTCGCTGCTAGAATCGACGTGTACATCGCAAATGGATTCGCTAAGGGGGAGGCAATGAAGCTCTACGGATCGGAAGGCGTCCTGCTGATGGAAGTGGAATCCATCAAATCCTGCGATCGCAATATCCACATCAAGGGCAAGATGATGGGCCAGGTCCCCATGACTGTGGTGATGCGTCCGACAGATTTGCGCGAAGCAGTGAAAATGCTGCGGCTTTCGGTGATCTGGCAGGCGATCCAGATGTTCTTCATGCGTGGCGGCAACGGGGCGGAGTAGCGCCGATCTTTGCGGCCTTCAGTCGCTTTGCGCCGCCAGTCCCGCCAATTTGCGCAGGTACCGCATCAACATGACCCGGTCGCGTGCAGTCAGCGGAGATAGTATTTCGCGTTGAGCGGCTTCGACCTTGTCGATGCGATCGATCAGCAACCCGAGACCCCGAGGCGTCAGTTGCATTGTCCAGGCGCGGCTGTCATTCGCGTCGCGCTCGCGTCTCACCCAGCCTCGTTTCACCAGTCGTCCCAGCATCTCCTTGAGCGTGCTCTTGTCGATACCCGTCGCATCGACGAGAGCACGCTGCGATGCGCCGGGTTTTCGGTGCAGCGCAAACAGCGTCCCGATTTGCTGACGCGTCACATCATCACCGACTAAGCGCGTGAAAATATCGACGGATCGTTGATGATTGCGGCGCAGCAGGTGGCCAGGCGCGGAGAGCAGGTCAAACTGCTGGAGTTTTTTCAACGCGTCTTTTTCCTTCATTCACACCCCTCTGTCGCCGAGCCGACCGCTCGGTTATTCAACGCTGCCAGCCTAGACGCTTGGTGGCGGCTTCCACCGACGCTGCGGAGTGGTGCTTTCGTACGATTGCGCGGACGGGTAAGTGATCAGCTCGAGCAAGCCGCCGAATGGCATGCTCAGAAAGCAAAAAGCGCTGCCAGTACCGCTTTCCGCATTCATCAGCGGCCACGCTGAATTGAGCTGCTCGGCGCCCGCGGCAACGGCACGCGCAGCGCTCGCTTCGATGTCGTCGACGTAGAGGGCCACGTGTTGCCAACCAAAATCACAGCCTCGAGCAGGGGCGCGCTGATCGGCGGTGGTGTACTGGAACAACTCGATTCCGGGGCCCGTTTCCATCCTGTACATGCGAATTACATTGATCTGTGCGTTGGCAGGCAGACGAACCAGGCGTTCGACTTCGGGCCCACCGAGCGGAGGATCCCGCGTCGACAGCGTTTCATAAAGAAACTCGGCGCCGAGGCCGTCGACAATAAATCTCTCCGCTCGTTGGATATCGTCGACCGTGAGCCCCACATGATCGATTCCGCGCGCACGGGCGGGGAGGGGCGGCTTCTGCGGCGTTGAAGTCACGCGCCCTCCAGATATCTATCGGCGATACTCATCTTGCTGCATTTGAGCGCATTTTCGGGTGCCCGTAAAGCGGAGGCGGCCGAGCACGATGGAATCATTCCGGGTGAGCATTACCGGCATTTCCTGAGGTAATTGGTTTTGTGGCGGCCGGCGATCTACTGTTGCGTGCCGCCTACGACAGCATCGTCGATGATGGAAGAGATTTCAGAAGGACCATTGGATGTTGAAATTCTACTTCAATGCCTCCCCTAATCCCGCCAAGGTAGCGTTGTTCCTGGAGGAGTCGGGATTGCCGTACGAAGCGATTCCAGTCGATACCCGGAAGGGCGAGCAATTTGGTGCGGAGATTGTCGCTCTCAATCCCAACGCCAAGGTGCCGATCATCGTCGATGACGGTGTTCGGGTGTTCGACAGCACGGCGATCTTGTTGTACTTGTCCGAGAAGACCGGGGGGTTCCTATCCGGTAATGAGCCCTGCGCGCGCGGTGAGCTGCTGTCCTGGCTGATGTTCGTCGCGAGCGGTATCGGGCCTTATTCCGGTCAGGCGGTACATTTCAGGCACTTCGCGCCGCCGGGGCAGCAATACGCTAGCGACCGATATGCATACGAAGCTCGCAGGCATTATTCTATCTTGGACGCCCAACTGGCCGGCCGACCATTCCTGCTGGGAGAGGCATACACCATCGTCGACATGGCAGCGTGGGGCTGGGCGCGGGCGGTCCCATTCGTCATGGGAGAAACGGCCTGGAACACGCTGCCGCACTTGAAGCGCTGGCTCGACACGATCAGTGCGCGGCCGGCTGCTGCGCGAGCCGAGGCGTTGAGAAATCGTTTCGAGTTCAAGGCTGAAATGGACGAGGAGGCCCGTCGCATCATGTTTCCGCATATCGCGAAAACATGAAACTCGCAGCTTGCTTATTGCAATGCAGCAATTGGTTCATCCGGCGCCTTATGTCGATAGTGGATTAGAGGTATGTCGAGTTTTCATTCGACGATCGCATTTGCGCGCCGTAATGTCGCAAAAACTACCTGTTTTTGTATCTGGTATTGGGCTTTGCCGCGGGTGAGGGGCGGGGCGCCAAGGAGCGAGGACGATGATTTCCCTTAAAGATATCCGCTATGTGCGGCTGGGCACTTCCAACCTTGACGAGGCGGTTCGTTATGCCATCAAGATATTGGGCCTCGAATTGGTACGCCGCGATCGCACCAGCGCCTACCTGCGTTCCGACAGCCGGGATCACACCCTGGTGTATACCCATGGCGACGCGCGCGATCATGTCGTGGCATTTGAAGTCGGTTCGCTGGCAGAGCTCGAGGCTGCGGGCACCGAACTCGACAATTCCGGCCACGTCGTCAGATCGGCGACGCGAGACGAATGCGAGCAGCGCTGGGTCGACGCGGCCATTGTGTTCGCCGACCCTAGCGGCAATACCATCGAGCTGGTCGCGCGGCCGGCCCACAGTGGCCGCCGCTATTTTGGGAGCCGCGATGCCGGTATCACCGGCTTTTCCCATATCGGATTGCATTCGGTGTCGCCGCGCAAGGACGAGGTCTTCTGGACCACGCTCTGTAACGCCCGCGTCAGCGATTGGATCGGCGAAGCGCCGCTGCTTCGGATAGACCCGGTGCATCACAGGATGGCGTTGTTCCCGTCCAAGCGCACGGGCATTCAGCACATCAATCACCAGGTCGAGAGCATCGACGACATCATGCGTTCGTACTACTTCCTGCGTGAGCAAAACGTCAAGGTCCGATTTGGACCCGGCCGACATCCCACCTCTGGTGCGATGTTTCTTTATTTCGACGGGCCGGATGGGATGATCTACGAATACTCAACTGGCGTCAGCCTGATCACGGATGAAGCGGCGCATCGCCCACGTCAGTTCCCGGCATCCAACGCGTCTTTCTGTGCATGGGGCTCGAAGCCGGACATTCCGGAATTCGAGGGCGCCAAAAGCTTTGCCGAAACAGTCGATGCCTGATGAGGCCGGGACCAATCTTACCCTCACCGCTTCCCGCGTTCGGGTGGCGGCGCGGACGCTTGCCAGGGTGGGGCTGGTGCACGCCTACGGCCATTGCAGCGCGCGCCTGGGAGAGCATCAGTTTTTGGTGAGTCCGCCCAAGCCTCTGGGGTTGGTCGTGGCCGAAGATGCGCCGGTTGTCGTCGCCACAACCGGCAAGTTGCCCCCGGGTGCATTGCCCGAAGTCATCGCCCACCAACACATCTACAGGCATCGGCCGGAAGTCGGCGGGGTCGTGAGATTTCAATCGCCCCACGTGATGGCGCTGTCCGCATTGGGGCGAACGCCGCGAGCATTGCATGGATTCGGTGCCTACTTCGCACCCTGCCCGCCGATGCATCCGGACCCGCGTCTGGTACGCGACGATGCAAGTGCGATAGCGCTGACCGAACGCATGGGTGGAGCGCGGGCAATAGTGATGCGTGGCAACGGCGCAATTACCGCTGGTGCGTCAGTCGAGGAGGCTGTTGCGCTGGCCTGGTACCTGGAGGATGCCGCGAGGGTCGAATTGGCGGTGCTCAACACCGGGCTGGAGCCGCAAGTGTTCACCGCGGAGGAAGTACGCGATCGGGCCATAGACGTCCGATCGATGCTGATGCGAATGTGGAATTGGATGTCCGAGTACGATCCGGAACTATGAACGAACTCACGGGGGTTTTTATGAACGATACGACTACGGAAGCCGGCACGATTGAGCATTCCAAGCCGACGAAGAAGAAATCGACACTCGACCTCAAGTTCCTGTCGCACGGCACGCTCGAGAGCAAGGATCTGGACTTTACGCGCAAGTTTTACGAGGAGTTCATGGGATTCGAGGTCATACGGCCTGCGAAGATTTCGATCTGGATCCGACTCGGCGGAAACAATATCTACGCCGTCGTGCAGGCGCCTGAAGGCCGCAAAACCGAGATGACTTTCCTTAACCATAACGGCGTGGACGTCGAGACCGAGGACGACGTGGATGAAGCTCATAGACTCGTGGTCCGCGACGCCGAAAAATGGAAGCTCCACAAGATCAGCAAGCCCGCGGTGCAGCATGGCACCTACAGTTTCTACTTTTGGGATTGCGATGATAACGCCTGGGAGATTCTAGCCAATCCGCCGGGTGGCTATAGTTGGATGTTCGAACGCGGCGATCAGGAAGGCATCGGTCACATGAGCCGCAAATTCGATCGACCGGAGTCGACCAGGCGCCGCAAGAAGACCGAGGCATAGCCATGTTGACTGAAAAGCAGCGCCAGCAGGCCATCGCGAGCTTGATTGAGGCAGATCGCACGAAGAAGCCCTGCGTGCAGCTGTCGACCACGTTCCCATCCATCGAGATTGCCGACTCTTACGCGATTTCCTCCGCCATGGCGGAGCTTAGGATCGCGGGCGGAAAAAAGCTCATCGGTCACAAGATCGGGCTGACCTCCAAGGCGATGCAGGCCTCCTCGCAAATCGACGAGCCGGATTACGGGCATTTGTTCGACGATATGTTGATACAGGATGGCTCGAAGGTTCGGCATGCGGATTTCTGCGTGCCGCGGGTGGAGCCGGAACTGACCTTTGTCTTGAAGGAGCCTTTGAAGGGGCCGAATGTCGGTTTGATCGATGTGCTGCGTGCCACCGATTACGTAGTGCCTTCCATCGAGATCATCGACGCTCGCGTGCAGAATCCGAGAAAGATCTTCGACACCGTGGCTGATAACGGCGCCGCGGCCGGATTGGTGCTCGGTGGCAGACCGGTGCGGCCGCAAGATGTTGATCTCCGCTGGGTGGGGGTGTTGTTCTACAGAAACGCGGAGATCGAGGAGACCGGGCTTGCGGCAGGGGTGCTCGGCCACCCGGCGCTGGCGATCGCGTGGCTGGCCAATAAGCTCGCGCCCTTCGACGTCACACTCGAGCCCGGTCACATGATGCTGTCGGGCTCATTCACCCGACCCGTGTGGGCGCAAAAGGGCGATACGCTGCATGCCGACTTCGGTCCGCTCGGCGGCGTCGCCGTGCAGTTCGTGTGACGCCGTGGCGCTACCGCACAATGCGTTCAAGCGCGCGCTCCGCCAGGGCCAGCGGCAACTGGGCATCTGGAGCACCTTTTGCAGTCCCCTCGCAGCGGAGATTCTGGGCAAGTCGGGTTTTGATTGGATTCTGTTCGACTCGGAGCACTCTCCGGTGGAAATCGCCGGCCTGCTGCCGCTGCTGCAGGCCGCGAGCAGCGGGCCCGCCTCCTGCGTCGTTCGACCCGCATGGAACGATTCCGTGCTCATCAAACGCGTGTTGGATATCGGGGCGCAAACAGTGTTGTTGCCGTTCGTGCAGAGCTCGGAGGAGGCGCACCGAGCCGTGCGAAGTTGCCGCTATCCACCGGATGGATGGCGCGGAGTTTCAGGCACGACGCGCGCCAACGATTTCGGTCGGACGGGCGATTATCTGAAAACCGCCGCGGAGGAGATCTGTGTGTTGGTGCAGGTCGAGACCGGGGAGGCGCTCGGACAGCTTGCACAGATCGCGGCGGTACCCGGCGTCGATGGCGTCTTTATCGGACCCTCGGACCTCTCGGCGTCGATGGGGTATCTCGGCAACCCCGGGCATGCTGAGGTCCAGGCGGCCATCAAGGCCGCGGTCGGACCGATACGCGCCGTCGGCAAGGCCGCCGGCATTCTTGCCACATCGGTTCCCGACGCCAGACGTTATCTCGACTGGGGCTACCAGTTCGTCGCCTGCAACGTGGACGTGCGCATCTTCGTGCAGGGGCTCGACGCTCTGCGAACCGAGATGAGCAAATAGTCAGTACTGGCCCTGGGGCTTGAGCCCGAAGAGCAGTTGTCCGTACATGCTGCCGACGGCATCCCAGTTGAAGCTGACGTGTCGTCCCACGGCGTTGGTATCGCGCCATGCGCGCTGCACGGGATTGGTCAGGTTCAAGCCCTGACCTCCGGTCGCCGCGTTGAGCGCTTCGCTCGCCTGCACCGAGAGTTTCACCGCGAACGCCTGCCCGCGCCGGCTTTCGATGCGCTCTTCCACACTGACCTCGAGGCCTGCCCGTGTGGTGGCTGCCCGGCGACGCAGATCGCGCAACAGGATCTCACGCGCGGCATCGATGCAGGCGGCTGCCTCGGCGACGCGTATCTGGATGGTCGGGAATTCCGCCATGCGGTTCTGACCACCGGCCACGGCGCCGCGTGTGGTGCGATCGCCGGTGGCGTCGACGAATTGCGTCAGAGCGCCCGCCGCGGCGCCCACGGCAACGGACGCGAGGCAGGACGCGATGTTGGCGAGCATGGGAACGCCGAAAGTCGGATTGTGGCGATAATAACGGCGGCCAGGGGTATCGCCGGAGGTGGTGCTCGAGAAATACAGCAGCCGGTGAGCGGGCACGAAGGCGCCGTCGAGGATCAGCGACTTGCTGCCGGTGCCTGCGAGCCCTATGACCTGCCAGTCATCGTCGATGCGGTAATCTGATTTCGGAACCAGCAGGAAGGCGGGCGCGGACGGCGCGGCCGCATCACTCGTGGGGATGAGGGCCGCGCACACCGCCCAGTCCGACACATCGCACCCGCTTGCGAAAGACCAGCGGCCGCTGAGACGGTAGCCGCCGTCGACGGCGAGGGCGCGCGCGACCGGCGCATAAGAGCCGCACACCAGCGCACCAGGCTGGGCATCCCATACGTCATGCTGCGCTTGTATGTCGAAGCCGGCGACCAGCCATTGGTGGGCAGCCTGGAGTCCGCAAACCCACGCGGTCGATGCGCAGGCCGCCGCGAGGCTTTGAATCGCTTCCGCGAGCACCTCGAAGTCCTGTTCGCATCCGCCAAACTCGGCCGGCTGAACGATGCGGAACAGTCCCGCCTCACGGAGGCAGACGACGTTCTCGAGCGGCACCTGTCGGGCAGTTTCGGTTGCGGCGGCGCGCTCGCGGATCGCGGGGAGCGTGCCGCCCACGGCATCCAACAGGCGCCGACGCTCGGTCGAGCCAGACTGTTTGCGGGAGTTGAATCCGGTTGAAGCCATGCGTACTCGTGGGTGCGCTGATCCGGTGGGTGCGCTGATCCGGTGGGTGTGCTGATCCGGTGGGTGTGCTGATCCGGTTCAGGCGGTTTGATGCGGCGTCTTGGCAAGGTCCCACAACGAGCCCATTTCCCCCATGTGGAGGAGCAGGGGCATCGCTGATGTCTTCGTATGACTCTCGACCCGCCCCAGGAGAATGGTGTGATCCCCCTCCTGGTAGCGCGAATACGTGGTGCATTCGAAGGTTGCAACGCTCTCGCGCAAACGGGGACAGCCGCCGAAACCCTCCTCGAATTCATGGGTCCAGTCGGCGAATTTGTCGGGCGCCGCGCGGGCGAAATGCACGGCCAGGGCGCGCTGGGTATGCGCCAAGACGCTCAAAATGAAATGCGGGCCGCCGATGAAGGCGTCCGCACTGCGCGCATCGTCGCGGATGCTCCATAGTATCAGCGGCGGCGCGAGCGAGACCGAGGCGAACGAATTGATGGTCATGCCCTCGCGTTTGCCGGTCGCGGACACGGTGGTGACCAGGCAGACGCCCGTGGGAAACGATGCCAGGGATTGCCGGAAAGATCGCGCGTCGGAGGTTTGCGGTATGTCGCCGGTGATCAGCGTCCAGGAATACATTAAACCTCCTCGCTTGTATTTAGTACTGGCCCTTCGGCGTAAGGCCCAGCATATGCTGCCCCACCATGGCTGACACTGCGTCCCAGTTCAAGGTGATGTGGCGCACGATGGCGTTCGAGTCGCGCCACATGCGCTGTATGGGTTGATCGAGTCCGAGGCCGGCGCCGCCGACCGCAGAGAACAAAGTGTCGACCGCGTCCCTGGCGAGGCGCGCAGCGAACGCGTGGTCGCGGCGATTACGGATGCGTTGATCGACGCTGAGCGGCTGGCCTTGCATGGTCATTCGCTCGACTTCCGCGGTATCGCGAGTGATCAGCAGCCGAGCCGCGTCTGCCAGGCCCGATGCCTCCGCGAGCTTGGACTGCACCGGGAAGAACTCGCTCAGGCGGTTGCCGGCGCCGCTCACGCCGCCCCGGGTCACGCGGACGCTGCATAAGTCGATGAACTCCTCGACGGCGCCGAGCGCCGTGCCGAGCAGCGGCGATACCAGGCATACCGGCAGCGCGGACAGCATCGGGACGCGATAGATTCGATTCGTGTTCACCGACGAGCCCGGTGATGCGCCCGCTGCCGCCTGCGCAATCATCAGCTTTCGGTGACCGGGAACGAAGGTCGGTTTTTCTATCGAAATGGTTTTTGAGCCCGTACCGGATTGCCCGGCCACGTGCCAATTGTCCTCGATGGTCCATTCGGATCGCGGTACCAGCAAAAACCCGGGCTCGGGAGGCGTGGAACCATCGGTGACGGGAAGTTGCGCGCCGACGATGATCCAGTCCGAGTTGTCCGCATTGGACACGAACTGCCATCGGCCGTTGATGAGGTAGCCACCGTCGACCGCTTGCGTGGTGCCCGTGGGAGCATAGGATACGCAGGTGAATGCATCGGGGTTCGATCCCCAGACATCGGCCTGCGCCAGTTCGGGGAAACCGGCAATCATCCACTGATGGATCGTGCCGATGGCGCAACACCACGCCGAGGAGGTGCAGCCCCGGCCCAATTCGCTGATGACGTCGATGAAGGCGGTGAAGCCGTACTCGTAGCCGCCGTATCGAGCGGGCTGCATCAGCCGGAATATGCCGGCCTCCCGAAAAGCCTGGATGATCTCGGCGGACACCCTGCGGGCCGCTTCCGTCGCCTGTGCCCGCTCGCGCAATACCGGCACGAGATCGTTCGCCGCTGCCACGAGGGTTCTCAAAGCAGGTGCGCCGCCAACGGGGGAGGAGCGTCCCGGCGCAGACTCATCGACCGGACTCACGTTGATGAATTGAGTAGCTGATGACATTGAAGGCCCTTGAGTTTGTTACGGTTCGAAATCATCGATGACGCCGGCCGGCCATTGACACCCCCGGCGTGGCGCGGGAGCTATCACTCCAATCGACTCAGTTCTCGCGGCGGCCGGCGCTGAACCCAACCTCCAGTACCGGCAAGTAGGCGTAGTCTCCGCCTCCAAATCGATAAACCGGCGCGTCCGTCCGGACTTCCAGATCGGGCGTGCGACGCAGAAGCTCCTCGAGCAAGATCCGCAGTTCCATTCGCGCCAGCGCCGCTCCAGGAAACGAGTGAATGCCGTACCCGAAGCTCAGATGACGATTCTGCGGTCTCTGGAGCTTGAAATCCGCGGGTGTCTCGAATGCCGCCGGGTCGCGGTTGGCAGCGGCCCAACCCATGTAGACGTCGCACCCTTGCGGTATTTCGGTGCCCGAGATCGACACCGGCTTTGTGGCCCGCCTGAAAAATCCAAAAAAACAACCTCAACGTTTCCTCGACCGCAAGTGGAATCTTGCCGGGATCGTTGCGCACCGTGTCGCGCACGGTGGGCCGGGAGAACACTTCGTTGATCAAGCTGGCCATGGCCGAAGTTGTGCTGTGATGCCCCGCGCCGAGGAACGCTGCCAGCAGGACCACGAAATCATCGTCCTCGAGGCGGCGTCCCTCGATCTGCGCGTCGGCCAGACGCGTCAGGTAGTCGTTGCGCGGCCGGGCGCGCCGCTCGTGGATTTCAGTCACGGTGATTGCTGCAAATGCTGCCTGCTTGCGCGCGAATTCGTCGGGATTGCCCTGCGCCGCAAACATTTCGATGGCGCCCTTGCGTACCGCAGGAACGAGAGCGTCATCGATGCCGACGAGTCGGCAAATCGTTTCCGCGGGGACCGGTTCCGCCAGGCTGGCGACGATGTCACAGGCGCCGTCTTCAATGAAGGCATCGATATGGGCATTGACGTCCGAGCGCACGAACGGTTGCATTTCCTGGGGCGTCTTCGCGGTGATCGCGGCGCTGAAGAGGGCGCGCCAGGGGCCGTGTCGGGGCGGGTCCATTTCGAGCGCCGGAATCGGCTTGCGCGGCAGCATGGGGCGCAAGACCTGCGGTTCCGAGGAGAAAGTCTGGTTGTCCGCCATCGCTCTCTTGACGTCGGCGTATTTCAACAGCAGGTAGAAGCCGTCGTGCTCGCCGCTGTGTGCCACCGGGCACCTCGGCCGCGCGGCTTCGAATATTTCGAGTGACCGCGCCGGTGGCGTTGTATAGCAACTCCAGTGACTGGTGGCTTCGGTCATGGGATGTTTCTGTGGCAACGGGAATGCAGCACTTGTTGTGCAAAAGCATAGCCAGCGGCAAGCTCTTTTAACAACGCACCCCCGGGAATAGGCCGTATTCCCCCGGAGCAACGCCCACGCTGATGCCTAGGCTCAAGGCATCGACGGCCCCCCGTCCCGGCCGACTTCCAGCCGCCCCGCGCGCGTTTCCTGACGGCGCCTTTCCTCGGCGAAAAAGTCGTCCCAAAATGAAAGCCGTTCGCGCAGGTGCTCACTCGGTGCCGAGCGCGCTACGGGGCTGCCTTCAAAGCTCATCATCTGCCCGTCGCGCTCGACAAATCTTGGCCACCGGGGGCGATCGTCTCCGTTCGGGCTGCCGCTGCGCGCAAACTCGATCCAATAGGCCGACATCGTGTCCGAGAGCTGATGGTCGGTGGGCGACCAGGGCCAGCTGCGTGCCGCCAGGTTGCGAAATACATAAGGCACCTCGCTGGTATGCACGGCGCCGAGATTGGGAAACAGCGACTGCTCGAGATAACGATTGTGGGGAACCGGCGATGGATGCGCGAAATGATAGTAATACACGGGATTTCGGCCGTGGCGAGCTTGCAATCGGGCCCAAGTCCAGTTTTGCCAGGTGAAGAGCCGATCGCCGTTGCCGGCGGTGCTGGAAATCATGGTTCGACCATCGGGACCTGCAGGAAACAGGGCGATGAAGCGATCGAAAGAATCGCCGATGAGCGTTCGGCTCACCTCGAGGTATTTTTCGGTTTCGGCGAAAAATGGCCCGATCTCGTTGGCGGTCGACCCCGTGATGAGCGGCACGTCGTTGTACTGTCCGCTGGTGAACGCGCGGTAGGGATCGACGGGCAGGATGTGCCCATCGATCAAGGGATAGGCGGAGTCGAAGAAGCCGGGTCCAGGTTGTGATAGATCGACGGTTAGCATCGGCTCCACGGGCAGCGCGCGCATGGCCTCGGCCGTGGTGGCGCCGAACCCCGCCATCAGCGCTTCGCCGGCGCGTTCCGCAGCCTCGAGCGACTGGGTGTAGTCGCCGATGCGAGAGGTGTCTTCCGAAACCGGACCAAATGCTCCGCCGCTGCCGCCGATGGCGCGGTGAAACAGCCCCTTGGCAAGGGGTGAGGCCATCAACGCACTGACGCTGAAAGACCCGGCCGACACGCCATAAACGGTCACGCAGCCGGGATCACCGCCAAACGCGCCGATGTTTTCACGAATCCAGGTTAGTGCGGCGATTTGATCCATCAGCCCGTAGTTTCCGGACGCGTGGAACTCGCTTTCGGCGCTCAACGCCCGATGTGCGAGGAACCCGATGCGACCCAGCCGATAGTTGACCGTCACCACCACCGCGCCCTTGCGCGCCAATTCGGTGCCGTCGAAGAGCGAGCTTCCGGACCAGCCGAAATTGAAGGCGCCGAAGTGCAACCATACGATGACCGGACGACGCTCTGCCGGGTCGAGACTTCCCGTGTAGACGTTCAAGTAAAGGCAGTCCTCGCTCATCGTATCTTCGTCCATGTACCAGAACGAATACTTCGGACTCAAAAGCTGAATGCTGGCCGGCCCGAACTGAACGGCAGGGCGGGTCCCCGACCAAGGTGCGGGTCGCTGCGGCGGTCTCCAGCGCAGAGCACCCACCGGAGGCTTTGCATACGGAATGCCTTTGAAACGGGCGATGGTTCCATCGGGACTGGCATCGCCGGCAAGCGACCCGCAGGCGATCTTGGTTAGTGTTTTCATTGGTGCTCGCGTTTTCAACAACTATCGCTGCGCCACACCGAGTTGTGCGCTTTTTACGAAAGGTTTGCGAATTCCGATCTTCTCCAGACGCGGCATGACGTGTCGATTAAAGCCGTCGAGGCCTTCGACGAAATCCACCCAGGTCAACAGCATGCCGTCCACGCCGCACGAGGACAGCAGCGCCAGACGTTCGGCGATGCGATCGGGCGTTCCAACCAGCGGAAACCCTCCGGAGCCCGCCACGAACCGCTGCCGGAATCCGGGCAACGCCGCCGGCGGCATGAGCTGGGTTTGTTCCTTCTGCATGGCCATCCAGCCGTCCGCGACGCCTTTGTTCTCACATTCCACGGAGTAGTGATGCAGGTATTTGTCGGCCTCCGCTTGGGTGTCGCGTTGCACGACGAAGCCAAAGCTCCAGACCTGCACGTCGCGGCCGAATTCGTCGCGCGCCGTCCTCTTGTACAAGTCGACTTCGGCACGGATTTTCTCGGGATCCTCCGACTTGACGATGACGAAACACATGTTCGAGTACTCGCAGGCGAATCGCCGCCCCCGGTCGGAACCACCGGCATTCATGATGGGAGGGTGGGGAGTTTGCAATGGTTTGGGCTGGGATGATCCGCCTGTCACCGTGAAAAACTTGCCGTTGAAATCAAATTCGTCCGCTTCGGTCCACAGTTTTTCGACGATCTGAATCCACTCCGCGAGCAGATCGTAGCGCTGATCGTGTTCCTTCAACGGCGCGCCGAACATCTCGAGTTCCGGTTTGTTCCATCCGCCGACGACGTTGATGCCGAGCCGTCCGCCGGACATGATGTCGATGGTGGCGCATTGTTTGGCGGCAAGTATCGGATGAACGGTCGGGGCGTGCGAGGTGACGAACAGACCGATGTTGCTCGTGACTTGGCTCAGGCCTGCCGCCCACGTATAGGGATCGAACACGGTGCCGCTGGGATCGGCGGATTTATCGGTGGAATACCCTTTCCAGCGGGCATATGGCACCACGGCTTCGAAGCCCGCGTTGTCGGCCTGCTGCGCGGTTTTCACCGAGAGCGGCCAGGTGGCTCGATACGCTTCGGGCACGGTAGTCATGGCCGCGCCTTGACCGTTGGTCGCGAAAATCCCGAGTTTCAGACGATTGAGGCTGGTCAATATTGGGTTTCGGCTGCTCAAGGTATGTGTCCTCCCCGGACGACCGAGCCATGGATTCGGCTTCTGCTGTCGTCACACTACAGATTCATGGCCTGCTAACAACGGAAAAAGCGGAAATCGCTCTATTCCGAGTTGGAATCATCCAAGTGAGCAACGTTCACGATCACTGGTTGCCCCCGCGGCGGTCCACCGTGGCGGCTGGCGCTGGCCGCGAGGGAGGGCAACTCCCAGGCCGCGCGCCAGGGACCGCTCATACACCAAGGATGCCACGCACAAATCCGAGAGCCCCATACCCATGGGCTTGAACAGGGTGATGTCTGTCCCGGCGGCTCGATTAGGATGCTCGGCAAGCAGGCCGCCGAGCGTCTTGATCCCGCTCCAATTCTTGTCGTCGGGTCCGAAGTGCTCGCGAAATTCAGCCGACGCCTTTCGTGCGTTCGCCACCGAGTCGACCACGACGAGCGCAGCGCGCTCGAATAAGTTCGGATAGAACTCCGCATTGCCGGGAAGAATGGCGCCGGCAGCATTGATGTGAGCGCCGTGGGCGATCATGGCCGCGTCCAGAAACGGGGCCTTCGCCCGTGTGATCAGCGTTACGATACCCGCGTTCCCGACGGCATCTTCCAAGCTGGCGCAGTTTATGATCTCGAATTGAAACGCCGCGCGGGCTTTCGCGACATACACGGAACGCTTATCGGCGGTGGGCGAATAGACCCGCAACCGCCGCAACTGGCGCGTTGCCGCCACGGCCGCCACCTGCATCAAAGATTGGGCGCCCGTTCCGATCACGGCCATCTCGTCTGCAGCAGGATCCGCCATCGCCTGCGTCGCGAGTCCCGAGATGCCCGCGGTACGCAATTGGCCGAGAGCAACGGCTTCCATCATGGCCAGTAAACTGCCGTTATGAGCGTCGAACAAGGAGAATACGGCGGCAGCCCCTTTGACGGTGTGCGCCCAGGTCTTGAAACCCACGTAGCCCTTGATGGGCATCATCGACCCGAGCGCGTGCATCGCATTCTGGCCGTCCCACATGCCCAGGCTCTTGTCCACATTGGCTGCCTCGCCTTTACTCTCGGCGATCAGGCCTGCTGCGAGCGCGGGAATGGCGTCGTTCAAGCTGACGGCCGCGATCACGTCGCTTTCCGTCAGCCACAATAGGGGGTCGTGTCTGACTGCAGGTGTGCTCATCGCCGCTCCACTCAGGATGAAGGGTTGCCCGGCGCGGGTTACGAACGTCGTTTTCGTCTGCACGCCGACGCGGAATCATGGGTGCATGCGGTCCGCTTGAAAAGGCCAAATCGAACACGAACGTCTTTCCATTCTGGAATCCGCCCGAGTGGTCGCTGAGACTACATACTCGGCATCGAGCGGCGCAGAAGGTCGCGAAACCACAGGCTGGCGGGATCCTTGTCGGTTGCTCGGCGCCAATGGGCCGTCAGCACCAAGCGCGGGATCTCGAACGGTGACTCGAGTATCTCGATGTCGTAGCTCTTCACGCAGGCGTCGGCCAATCGACGCTGGAGCAACGCCAGGCACTCGGTGCTCTGCACGATTGCGGGAAGCGCAAGGAACTGCTGCACCGTCACGCGGTTGCGTTGCTCAATGCCCAGCTCGCTCAATACGATCGATTCGTGTTCGGCACGTGAAGAGGCCGGCATCTGAAACGTGACGTGCGCACAGCTCTCGTAGATCGCCCGTGTGAGTTTCCCTTTGAACGAGCGCTGACGTGTGGAGGCGATCACCACCATTTCATCCTCGAACAGCGTGGTCGAGGCGGTCCAGGAGGCCAACTGCAGCGCGGTGGCGCGAGAAGCGATGATCACGTCGACCGCCCCCCGGCTCAGTTCACCGCTGTAATTGATCGGAATGTCAATGAAGCGGACACAGGCCCCGGGCGCCTCACGCCCCAAAAGCGCGGTCACCTTGGGAGCGAGAAGAAAGGCCGTGTAGTCCGCACTGGCGACGGTGAACGTGCGGGTGGACGTGGACGGATCGAATTTGGCGGACTGCAGCAACAGCTCGAGATCCAGGCAAACGCGTTCGGTTTGCTCGATCAAGGCGGCGCCGCGCTCCGTCAGGCGCAAGTTTCGCCCCACCGTCACCAGCAAATCGTCTTCGAACGTCTCCCGCAGTCGGGCGAGCGCGGCGCTGACGCCCGACGGACTCAGTCCAACGATCTCGGCCGTGCGTCCGACGCTTTGAGTTCTGAGCAATTCGCGCAGGATCGGGATGAAATTCAAATTGTGCTGGCGCAATAACATGAGTGTTCAAGACCGATAGATGAGCCATATTGCATGATCGTTCCATTATTTGCGATATCGCTCAGGTAATTTTTGTGCTTCCATGGCGGCCACTCGGGGGAGTGCATGAGCGATCGAATCCGGCTACACGGAACATCGGGCGTGCGCCCTCTCACGCGTCCCCTCAAGGAGAACCATGGTGAGTACGGCCAAGCAGTCCGAACCCGAATTGGCGGCTCGCTTTTTGGATTTGAGCGGCAAGGAACCGAACGGCCCATCTTTCTGGGCTCCCGTGAAAGTTCCACGGCGCAGCATTGAAGAAGCCATCGCGCGTCTTGCCGATCGACCCGCACCCGCCAATGGCCGCCGTGCCATGTCGATCGTTCATCCTTCGTCCGTGGCGCCGGGATTGGGTCTTGCACCGGGTGTTGAAGTGGTGATCAACGTGTTGAAACCGGGAGAATCCACGAGGCCGATGAGGCGCAATGCCAATCAGGCGGAAATCTGCATCGGCGGATCGGGAACGGTTGCCGTCAAGGACAGAAAGTTCGTATTGAGCAAATGGGACGTATGCAATATTCCGTCCATGCAAACGTTCACGCATCACAATACGGGGCGCGAATTGTGGGTGTGCCTGACGTATTCGAACGCACCTTTGCTGGAAAAAATGGGCGTCAATTATTTCGAAGTCGACCCTCAGCAGCTCGACGCCTTGACGAAACCCGCCGCTGTTTCCGCCCAGTACAATCGCGAGACGGCGCCCGATATCGCGATCGGGCAGGCGGGCGCGCGTTTGCGCGGATACGAGTTTCTGACCGACATCAAAGTGGTCGAGAATGTCGCGCTGCATTGGCCGTGGTCGGAGGTACTTCAAGGGCTGACGACCGAAGTGGGCGACCACAAGCGCAACATCATGCTTATGTACAATCCGGCGACCGAGCGCCGTAACGGAACGACGCACAGCTTCTTCGTGACGGCCTTCTCCTGTCCGCCGGGTACGCCCCCGCGTCCGGTCGGGCGGGGCCATCGACACAGCTCCGTCGCGATCAACTATCACTTTCAAGGCCGCGGCAAGAGCATCGTCGACGGGAACGTCATCGAGTGGGAAGCGGGAGATCTTTTGTTGTCCGCGCCGGGCTGGAGCGAGCACGCTCATTATTACGGTCCGGAAGGAGCCATGGTTTTCACGGTTCAGGACCATCCTGCACAGATTGGAATGGAGTCGTTGATATGGCAGGAACGCATGGATGGCCCGATTCTTGCGCTCGGCTCGGATGCGGGTCAGACCGGCTATGTGGGTCCACGGGAGAAGGGCGAATGATCGGTTGCGAAGCCTCGGAGGAAAAATGCGGTTAGCCAGCGTATTGCAGGGTCAGAATCCGTCGTGGGGAATCGTCAGCGACGATCAACTGATCGTGCTGTCGGAGCGCTGGCCGGATCTGCAGAGCGCCTTGACGGAGCCGCCGTCCGCCATCGCCAAGGCCGGCAGGGAATCGACGCGGCGGATTCCGCTTAGCGCCATCTCGGCATGGCTGCCACCGGTAATCGCCCCAAAGAAGATTCTGTGCGTGGGCTTGAACTACAAGGCACACGCGAAAGAGACAGGCGGCAAGCCGGCCACCGCGCACCCGTCCATTTTTCCACGATTCATCGACTCGTTCGTGGGTCACAGGCAACCAACGATCAGTCCGATCAACTCTAGCACCCTCGACTACGAGGCCGAACTTGCCGTGGTGATTGGCCGCAGTGCGCGGCATGTCTCCGTCGAGCAGGCCTCGGCCCACATTGGCGGCTACACCTGTCTCAGCGAGAATTCCGTTCGAGACTTTCAGAACCACGCCAGGCAGGTAACGGCCGGCAAGAACTTCGAGCACAGCGGTGCGATCGGCCCATGGGTCACCACCGTGGACGATATCCCTAACTTGGCGGCGGTACGCGTGGTCGGGCGCCTGAATGGCGAGGTGGTGCAATCGGCCCTAATCGAGGATTTGATATTTTCGATCCCGCAGATCATCGCCTACATCTCGAGCTTCACCACCTTGTCGCCGGGCGATATCATCGCCACCGGCACCCCCGATGGTGTCGGTTTCCTGAAAAACCCGCCGGTATACCTGCGGGCAGGAGATGTTTTCGAGACCGATATCTCCGAGGTGGGAACGCTCACGAATCCCGTTGAGGATGAGGCGGCCGGTCAATCCGGCACCATCCTTTCCACCAGAGTCGCGGGCGCCTTTTGAGCACACAACCCGGCGCGCAAGATGCAGCGACCTACCAAGCGGTGGCGGCCACGACGATTGGGTTCTACCGCGCCGTGGATTTGCGGTTGAGCGGAGCCGAGGAGTTTTTTCTCGAGGATGGCGAATGGGATCGCATGGGCACGCCTCTGCGCGGCCGTGCGGCGATTCGGGCGGCCCTCGCCGAGCGCAGCGCAACGCGAAAAACCTGTCACCTCGTGAGCAATCTGGTCGTGTCGAGTCCGGCGGCAGATCTGGCGCACGCCGAGTTCTTCGTTTCCGTTTACGAAAGCGTCGATGGTGCGCCGCTGCGGATGATGTCGATCCTCGCCGGCGAAGACCGGTTGGTGCATACCTCCGCGGGCTGGAAAATCAAGCATAGGACTGCGTATCGACACCTGACGACGACCCCATTGCGCTAGATTCACATCAGGAGAGAACAACCCATGGCGGCAAGTGTTGCACCGCTCATCACGCCCAACGAAACGAATCCGCTGTTCAACGATAACTCGTTGAAACTCGGGCTGTTCGCCTTGAACTCGGGCGGCACGATGATGAGCTTGGCCCCGGACCGTTTCACGGTGGATTGGGACCGTTGCGATGAGGCGATGCGGTTGGCGAGCTCGGCGGGATTCGAGGTCATGGTGTCGCTATCGACGTGGGATCGTCCGGAATTCGAGCCTTTCACCTGGACGGCGGCCTTGGGTGCCCGCCATCCGAAAATCGCGACCATCACGACCTTGCACGTGCAACTGATGCACCCCACATTCGTCGCTCGGGCTATCGCCACTGCGGATCACATCACAAAGGGCCGCGCGTCGATCAACATCGTCGCGGGCTCGAACCCGGCCACGTACGCTGCCTTCGGCATGCCGTTCGAAGATCATGAAGTGCGCTACGCCCACGCGGAGGAGTTCATGGAGCTGCTCTACCTGCTCTGGTCGAGCGAAGGGCCGGTGTCCTTTGAGGGGCGATTTTATAAGATCAAGGACGCCTTGTGCCGGCCTAAACCGGTGCAGGGGCGTCCGGCGATCATGAACGCAGGAACGTCCGAGCGCGGACTCGACTTTGCCGCAAAGCATGCTGATGTCGTCTTCACCCATCTGCCGGACGGCGACTTGGAGGCCACCCGGAAGTTGACCGCGCACTGCAAGAGCGTCGCCCTTTCCAAGTACCGGAGGAAAGTGCAGGTCTGGACCCACGGCTACGTCGTGATGCGGGAAACGCAGGCGGAAGCCGATGCGTTTCTCCACTATTACGCCGTCGAATACGCGGACCGTGCACGTGTCGAGGCGTATACGAAAACCTTGAGTCAATCCGCGGACAGCAAGACGGAGTCATGGAAATTCGCGAGGAACTGGGCGGCAGGGGGCGGGATCGCGCTGGTCGGAACACCTGATTCCGTTGCGCAGCAATTGGTCACCTTGAACAAGGCGGGAGTCGACGGGATCTTGCTCAACTCCATTGAGCCGGAACGGATGCTGGCGACGGCTGTACGAGAACTGCTACCGCTGCTCGATCAAGCCGGGGTGCGCTCGAGCAAATCCTCGCTGAACGCTTAGGATGGAGCGGGTGCTTTGTTTTCGTGCTCCAAGGCGCTGAGCAACGGCGTGGCATCGAGATAAATGCGCAGGTCCGTGATGCCCGCTGCGCTGCGGCGCAGAAACGTGGCACTGGGCACTGTGACGACCCGATTCGCATAGAGGGCATAGCTTACGCTTGCCTCGACGAACACGGCGTCTTCGCTGGGGATCGATGAACCGAGATCGTGCCGTACGCTGCGGACTCTCGCCAAAAAAGCCGCCAGTGCGGCAACCGTCGCGTCGCGGCCATGTACCGCGGGCCAATTGGAGAAGCGCAAGACGATATCGGGGGAGAACCAAGCCGCCATGCGAGGAATCTCACCGCTGTCGACGTCTCTGAAGTACTCCTGCCACCACACCGCGCCCCCTCTCCTGTCGCCTCGATCGGAATGCTGGCTCATCAGGCCGCGTCGCGACTGTCGTTCGGTGCCACTGTATAGTTCATTTTCGCTCCGAACTCCTGGTCGCTCATCGCGAGCGTGGCAGTTCGAACGGCCTCTGGCAGCAGGGTCAGCGGTACGAGAGAAGAGGTTGGATTCGGCACCGAGCCATCCGACAGGACGAGAGGCGGCGGATTCGTATACCGCGTCAATTCCTCGGGGAAGATGCCGCAGAGCTCTGCGCATTTCGGGTCTACCCAACGCTCGGCTGAGAGTTCGCTGCCGCCTTCCGAGGAAGTGAACTCCATGATGATATTCTCAGGCGCGTTCAGGTAAATCGACTTGGAAATTCCGTGGTCCATGGTGCCGATGGTCTGGTAACCAGCTTTCCGGATTCGGTCTCGCATGGCGAGCAGTTCCGCCTGTGTTCCCACGTTGAAGGCGACATGCTGGAAGCCGCCTGGCGCCGCGCTTCCCACGATGTGGTGTGCGTAACTCACACCCTCCACTGGTTCTTTACCTGCGACGTCGGGCGATTGTACGAAGCTCATCAAACACTGATCGTTCAGTTTCAAAAAGCAGTGGAATGCACCGTGGGCCCCATGCATCCAGAACAGTCCCACCAGTTCCATGCCACAGACCTCGCTAAAGAACTGGATCTGCTTTTTCATGTCCTTGGTCGATAGCGCGAGATGATGAATTCCATTGGCAATCGGCATACAAGCTCCTACCGTTGGTGTTCGCTTTGAGAAGGGCCGTGCCCTCCGGAGGGACAATCTGCGCCTTGGTTTCGATGCGCGCAACGGCACAAATGGGCAAGACTGGAATGCCAAATCGTCACATATAAGGGCCAATGAGTCCGGATGAAGCGAGGAACCGATGGGAGTCACCCGTACGCACGCGGATTCGGAAGAGATTGATCAGGCGGCCCAAGGCGGCGGAATGCTGAATTCGGCGCGCAAGTGATCGAGGAAGGCGCGGGTCTTCAACGGCAGGTTGCGTCGTTCGGGGTAGACCGCGTAGATATGGCTCGCCACCACCCGGCTGTCGGGAAAGAGTTCCACCAGATCTCCGGCCATGAGGTGATCGTGCACCATGAAGCGCGCCAGATGGCCCACGCCGAGGCCCGCCAGCAGCATTTGGCGTAGTACGTCACCGTTGTCAGAAACGAAGTTGCCGGCTACCGTGATGTGCTCAATTTCACCCCGCGCATTGCATATGGGCCAGCGCGCGGACTGAGATACCCCACGTACCAGCAAGCAGTTGTGCATCCGCAGTTCCGTACCAGAGGTTGGGCAGCCGTTACGTTCAAGGTAGGCGGGCGCGGCGCAGTATACGCGGGTATTGGAGGCGAGCTTCACGGCGATCAGCCCTAGGTCCAGATCGTTGCTGATGCGGATTGCCACATCAATCCCGCGCGCCACTAAATCTTCGGAGGTCGTGGTAAGGGTCGTATCAAGCGTCACTTTCGGGTTCTTCTGGAGAAATCGGAAGAATATTGGTGCCAGGTGTCGAGTGGCAAACACGGTGGCCGACGAGACTTTCAACAGCCCCTGCGGTTCGGCGTTGTACTCTCCGATTTCAAGCTCCGCCTCCTCGACCCGCTGAAGGATGCACAGGCAGTGCTCATAAAAGCGCTGGCCGAGTTCAGTGACCGAGAGATGCTTGGTGGAGCGCACCACGAGATGCCCTTTGAGACGGGATTCAAGCGCCGAAATATGCTTCGAGACCGTCGAGGGCACCACACGCAAGCGGCGGCCGGCCTCCGAGAAGCTGCCCGACTCGACCACGGCTACGAAGGCGCGCAGTAACGACAAATTGTCGATTGCGGAGCGCGGGCCGCTATCAGACCGTCGCGCGGAGGGCGGGTCGAATGACATAAAGGCGCCGAGCTCGAGATATTCCAGTTTGGAATGAAGATAGTGCATTCGAGCCAACTATTCAAAGGCGCGCGTGCCGGTCAGGATGCGAACACGGAATCCGCTTGGGATGTCCTCAGGATTAAATCCCTTTATAACGAAGCAATCATTGGGTTTTTCAACCGGCAAGGGGGGGCGGGACGTTGCCAAAACGCAACCGCGTTGGGGCTCCAGGACGGTGCGCAGGCGGTCGCCGAGGAACTGGCGATGCTCCCGACCCGCAGCGCCCGGGCCCTCTCCAGAGCCGTAGGTGGATGCTCTATGCGCCTATGGAAAACGCTCCATTCCCGTATGTCATTGGCGTTGGAAATCCAACGCTATAGTATAAAAACGCGATGGAGGCATCCGGAGGATGCGGCACAGCGCGCAAATCGCGCAGCCCCAGACCTCAGGAAGGCGTTCGTCGAACGATAAATATCGACATGCTGGGGAGCTGGCTCGAATGTCAAAACAAAAATTGACCCCGCTCGGGGTGTTGCGCGCACGCCGCCGCTCGATGACGAGCCATGGCTGAGCGAGCTCCCTGGGCCTCGACGCAATCGCCGCGGTACGACTTCCAGCCCATCATCAATCGCAGGCCGGTCAGCTTCCCCGGCGGCAAGCGCCTTGCGGTGATGATTTACGTCAACATCGAGCATGTGCCGTTCGGCTCCACCTCTCTGGCGCACGCGGTTTATCCGCCGACGATGCAATACAGCCCCGACATCCTGAATCACGGCTGGCGCGACTACGGGAACCGGGTCGGTCTGTGGCGCATCATGAAGGCGATGGACAAGCATGGGTTTCGCGGCACGGTGAACTTGAACAGCGATGTCTGCCGGGAATACCCGCAGATCATCCGCGAAGGCAATCTCAGGAACTGGGAGTGGGGCGGCCAGGGCGATAACAACACGAGCATTGCCACGACGATGAGCGTCGATGAGCAGCGTGAGTTCATCAACAGAAACATCCGCATCATCGAGGAAGCCACGGGCAAAAGACCCCGGGGATGGCTCGGAATGTGCCTCGCCGAGAGCTTCGATACGCCGGACTTGCTCGCTGAGGCCGGAATCCAATACGTCTCGAATTATGCGCACGACGAGCTTCCCGTGGCGATGCGCACTAAGAGCGGATCGCTGGTCACCATGCCGTACACGCTGGAACTGAACGATGTGCCCACCATCATGGGAAAGGGTACGTCCGCGGAAGTGTTCGGTCAGATGATCAAGGACCAATTCGACGTGCTGTACGAGGAGGCCAACGAGCTTCCGCGGGTGATGTCGATTTCGGTGCATCCGTTCATCTCCGGTCATCCGTTTCGCATGAAGCATATCGAAGCGGCTCTCGGCTACATCGCTTCGCATAGCGCCATCTGGCAAACGACGGGCGGTGAGATCAGTGACTGGTACCGCGCTCACTTCATGGGCCCCGGCGACTCAGCAAAACTATAAGTCGGGCGGTCGGCAGCGACGCACGATGTTAACGGCGTTCAATTGGGGGAGGAAAGTATGACGAAGAGTCTTTCAATGGGTGTCGCCTGCGGGGCATTTTTCTGCACGGCCGCACTACGAATCGCGGCGGCCGATACGCCGACGGCGAGCGACGCGCTCGCGGAAATCACCGTGACGGCGGAGAAGACGACGGAAAGCCTGCAGAAGGCGGATGCGGCCATCACCGCAATCCCCGAGCTCGCATTGGTCGACGCGGGCGTTACGGACCTGCGTCAGGCCCAGATGATCGTTCCTTCGGTGCGGTTCCAGGCGGAGGGAAACACGACGCAGGTGTTCATCCGCGGAGTCGGCGCGAACCTGGACTACGCCAACATCGTACCCAACGTGGGATTCAACCTCGTCGGCATCTACATGCCGCGGGAGGCCACCAGTGCTGCGTTCTTCGACGTTGCCCAGATGGAAGTGCTGCCCGGCACCCAGGGTACCTTGTATGGCCGCAGCGCCATTGGGGGCACCATCAATATCACGCCGATGAAACCGAGCTTCAACAATGACGGACAGCTTTTTCTCGAAGCGGGAAATTACGCGGCGGTGCATGTCACCGAGACGCAGAACCTCATGCTCTCCTCGACAGTTGCCGTGCGCGCGGCGGTCGACTATGACCGCAATAGCGGCTTCGAAGTGACCGGCGCCGACTCGAAGAACAACCCGAGCGCGCGCCTGTCCACCATCATCAATCCGTCGGACAGTTTGTCGGTGTATCTGTTTGCCCAGGGCGCTTGGAAAAACGGCTGGGCGGAGAACTTGGTCAACAAGGGTCTCAACCCTGCCACCGGCAAGTTCTGTGAAGAGTGCTTTTTCTACGGCAACGTCTGGAACGATACCCGCACCGGGCCTTACGCCGGCGGGTACGGCATCCCTGACAAGCAGAAAAGCAACTACAACACGGAGACCTTCGGCGGCCAAATCGACTACAACTTGGGCTTTGCGACGCTGAGCTACATACCGGGTTATCTCTACTTGAATGCCGACCCGCTATACTGGCTGAGCGCCATTCAGTCCAACAACAACGCGCACTTCAACCAGCTCACACAGGAACTTAAGCTCACCGGCGAGAACGGCGGCCCGTTCAAGTGGCTCGCCGGCGTGTACTGGTACAACTCGCGCAACTATGGCAGCGAATACTTGTTCACCAATCTGCCGTTCTCCTTTTACCAAATCAACGTGAACGACAATGTGTTGAAAGGGGAGTCCGTGTATGGGCAGGTTACCTATAGCGTAACCGACAGCTTGCGCTTCACGGTCGGTACCCGGGGCAGCTCCACCAAGCACACCGGCGACGGCTTCGAGGTGGTGGCCCTGGGCGGCGACCCTTACACCTTCGATAAGACCTACAATCACGTGGACTGGAAGGCCGGCATTGAATACGATCTGACCCCGAAGATCATGGCCTACGGTGTGATCCAGACCGGATTCGAGGAGGGCACCTACAATGCCCTGCCCAATACGGCCACGTACAGCAACGAGGTAAAACCCGAAGAGCTGAAATCCTACACCACAGGCCTCAAGTCGCGTTGGCTGGACGATCGGCTCCAGATCAACAACGAAGTCTATTATTATGACTTCCACAATCTCATCATCCAGGCTTACAGCATTTCGTTGCCGTATAACACCATCTTCAACGGCGACAAAATCGAGATTTACGGCGATCAGCTCGACGTGCTGGCGAAAGCATTCACGGATGATCAGATGAACCTGAACGTCGGCTACACGCACGCACGAAATATCAATGTCGTCGACCCTTTGGGTAATAACGTCGATGGCCTGCAGCCGGCCTATGCACCGGATCTCACGATTCTCGCCGGATATACCCACAATATTCCGCTGGGGTCCGCCACGCTGCACGCGCATATCAACTGGCGCTACGAGAGCGGCTGGTGGGCCACCTACCTGCACAACAACGGCACGGAGCAGCTGGCTTCCAGCAAGGGCGATGCGTCGTTGATCTACGACACCAACGCGGCGTGGACGGCAGGTCTATGGATAAAGAACATGACCAACAAGGCGGTGATTGCGGCCACCGCCGCCGCGGGCATACCGGGACCCGCCACCGCCTACTTGGAGGATCCCAGAACGTTCGGCGTGAGTTTCTCGTTCAAATATTGAAGGCCCATCGTGACCCAAGGTACGCGGCTCAAGGACAAGGTTTGCATCATCACCGGCAGCGGCAGCGGCATGGGCCGCGCCGCCGCCCGGCTGTTTGCCGCCGAAGGCGCCAAGGTGGTGGGTTGCGACATCAATGTCGCGGGCGGCGAGTCCACGCTCAAGGCGGTCACCGAGAGCGGCGGCACCATGGTGTCGATGCATCCCTGCGACATGAGCATTCGCTCCGACGTCGACAAATTGATGCAGTTGGCGAGCGACACCTACGGTGGGATCGATGTGCTCTACAATAACGGCTCCATGGCTTATTTTGCATGGCTGACCGAAATGACGTACGAGCAATGGAGCAAAACGCTGCGCGAGGAACTGGATCTGGTGTTCCACGCGTGTCAGGCGGTTTTCCCTTACATGATCAAGCGAGGCGGCGGTTCCATCATCAACGTGGGCTCCATCTCCGCGCACGTGGCCCTCAAGGTGCTGCCGGCCGTGGCGCACATGGCGGCCAAGGGCGGCGTGGTGGCCATGAGCAAGCAAATTGCGATGGAAGGCGGCAAACATCAGATCCGCTGCAATACCATCTCCCCGGGATTGGTGGAGACCGCGCAGACCAAGGTCGCCATGAGCGACCCAGAGTGGATGGCGGTCATGCTCGATAAGTTGATGCTGGGGCGGGCGGGCCAACCCGAGGACATTGCGCCGTTGGTGCTGTATCTGGCCTCGGACGAATCAAAATGGGTCACGGCTGCGGATTTTTCCATCGACGGCGGGACTACCGGTTGGTGAGAGTCCACGTTCAAGAGGGTGGTGCGAGATGACCGATTCCTTGTCGCTCGAGCAAAAAATCGACATTCTATGGACGCGGGCCGAGATCGAGAAGGTCATGCTCGATTTCGGGCGTGCCCTTGATCTCGGCGATTGGAAGCTGTATCGCAGCTGCTTCGCCGACCGCATCCAGGTGGATTTCGAGAGGCTCACCGGCAACCCGGAGGTCCATGTCGACGCGGATCTCTGGACGCGCTTCGCGGAAGTCATCCTTTCCCCCGTTCGTCGTCATCATCAGTATTCGAACTTCTCGGTGACGGTCGATGGCGACACCGCCGACGCGACGATCTACATGCTCGCCCGCCATTGGAAACCCACCGATACCGGCGCAGCCGAATACACTCAAAACGGCTGGTATGAGAACAGCTTCGCCCGCCAGGATGGCCGGTGGAAAATCACTCGGCTGAAGCACACCTATCAGTGGATCACCGGGAACGGCGGCTTGTTCGATTTCTCCGATC
>Ga0182030_10004953_pt1 | contig 28365 bp, 24 predicted proteins | sample 812S3MmetaG_FD_121299 | JGI IMG/M metagenome (GOLD analysis project Ga0182030, IMG submission 121299) | Permafrost microbial communities from Stordalen Mire, Sweden - 812S3M metaG (Illumina Assembly) | ecosystem: Environmental > Terrestrial > Soil > Wetlands > Permafrost | place: Sweden... | reverse complement strand
CGTCGAAGGTCTGCTGATTCGACATCGGATGGCCGACAAGTTTATACGTCGAGCGTCGCGTTACGCCGAGTCGTTGACGTTTCCCCCAAGGATTGCGACGAAGTTGAGCCGAAGCCATTCGGATGTTCTCTTGCTACTAAGTCCCGTCCATCTTCCTCGATTTCAACGCATTCCGATTCTGCGCCGTCGGCTCATTTCGTCAGAGCACCATCATGTGGAAACTGTTCCGGGAATGGACCACTCGATCCTGAGCACACTTGGCAGGGATCGCGCCATCGCCCTACTCCAGCAACATGTCATCGATCGATATGTCGGAGTCTCGGCGCAACCGTACGTCGACAGGCGCCACGCGGTGCGGTCTCCCTACGAACTCTGGGGAAGGGTGAAGTCTGATCGGACAGTCTTGAGAGGCCCTATCAGGGCTTCTCGGTCAACTGACGGACTGTTGACGATATCGGTAGTGATCGTTAATAAGGACGACCGACTTCTTTCGGACACTTTGCACATGCTCGAGCCTTTCATGGGGAACACAATCAAGGAAGTCGTCGTGGTGGATGCGTCCAAGGGTGCGTTAGATGACATTCGCGTTGCTAATGAATGGGCGCGATGGATTGACTTTGTGCAGCCGCCCGGAATTAGGACAACGATTCCTCACCAACGCAACATTGGAGTGAGGGCGGCCGAGGGTGATGTCATTGTCTTTACCGACTCGGGCTGCTTACCGGAAGACGGTTGGCTCGAGAAATTATTGTCGCCGATCTTGACCGAAGGAGAAGATGTCTCGTGCGGTCCGGCTAAGGCGATAGGAAAGAGCGTGTACTCCGGCGAGCGGTTTTGGGGAGTCAGAGGTGCCAAGTATGTCCATGCGGCAACGACGATCAATATCGCATTTCGACGGGAGGCTTACGAAGCCGTGGGAGGATTCGACGAGTCATTCGGCGCAGCCGAGGACATTGATTTCACCTGGCGACTCACGGACCACGGCTACCGTCTTCGCTGGGTGCCAGACGCGGTCGTTCTCCATGATTGGGGAACGCCAATGCGACAAATGCGCAGATCTTTTTTCTACGGTAGGGGAATGTGCCGGCTGCTCAGGAAACATCCTCGTCGAATCGGGCACGCAGCCAAACAGAACTCCGTTCCATTCGTCTATCCGCTCTTTCTGCTCGGTCTACCGTTGACGTTCAAATGGCGATGGTACCCACTGCTGCTGGTGTGGCCGGCATGGCGGCAACGCAATGAAGAGCTTCCCTGGCTCGTGCTTCTCGATCACCTTGTGGGAGGGGTCGGGGTTCTGTACGAGTTGGTGAACCCGGGCACTTAGATTCAATTTTCGCCTGGCTTGAGTTGCTCGCTGAATCGTTTTAAAAATGTGCCAACTCTCAACGGAGAATTTGCGCTCGAGATCTCACTCGAAGGTACGACATATTCAACGTGGGCCGGCGGGACTAACCAATTGCGATTTCTCGCGACGACATAGAAATGGCCTTGGCCAAGAATCAGTTTTGGTTCGCAAGGAAGTTCAGAGCGAGCGACTCCATGATTCTCGACTGGCTCGACCAGTTCTGATCGAATTCGAGCTCGCAGGGTGTTTGTTCACGTGGGCGGAAGGGGGCTGCGCTGCGCTGACGTGCGAGGTGCGCCCTGTGTCCAATGATCCGGGCGAAGAGCCAGCGGTCGAGGGTCATCACGGGAAGTACTTCGGGTCAGAGATCTTTGACCGCACGGGGGCGAGGTGCGAAAAGTTTTCCGAGACCCCACGTGCGACCGGCGAGATATGAAGCAATCAGGGGAAGACTTCCTAAGGCGCTTGCTGCCCACCGTAGGGGATTTGGACGAATTCGAAATCTTGAAAATGTGAAGCCGAGGCTCATTAGGATCGTTACTCCTATCATGCTTAGAGTGCCAAGAGCCCACGACCACCATCCGACGATGCTGGCGATGAGTGACGCCAGACACCACAGAAACCAAATAGCCCATGACAAGTCCGGAATTCGAATTATGCGAAATTCGAAGGGGTGCCCGGCAGCGTCGACGCCCATTTCCCACATGTACTTGATTGTTGCCCCATACTTCTTCGTCTCTCGGTGTTCAACACTGAGATCGTCCAACACTTTTAATTTGTAGCCGCTTCGCATCAATCGCTGCGACAGGCGAAAATCTTCACCCAACGTGAACTGAGCGTCAAATGGCTCAAGGCGGAGCACATCCGCATCGAAAATGACGTTGTTGCCGGTGATACCTGAGAAACCGACTCGGAAACGAATGGCGGCGCCAAAGATTCGCCAAATGACCGCCGCGTCGCCGTCGGGAAGAGCTACTGCTGAGACCGCGCTGTGCTCGTTGAGAGCCTCCGTACATCGTTGCAGCCAATCCCGTGGGACAATGATGTCGGCATCAACGAAGGCAATGTGAGATGCCGTGGTTGAGTCCTGACCCGTTCGTCTCGCCGCTCCGCGGCCGAGATTGACATCGTGCCGAATGAGGGTGAGGCGGGGGTCAGACGCTCGAATCTTGTCAACAGTTCCTGATGTATTGTCCGTCGAACCGTCGTCGATGACTACGACTCCGTAGTTCTGATTCGTAACCTGATTGAGAAGAGCGTGCAAGCAGTCGCCGATTCTCTCGGCTTCGTTGAATGCGATGACCACGATGACGACGTCTAGCGAGTTCTCGCTCGGCTTTGTCAACGCTACTTGCCCCTTCCTCGAATATTCAACACGATTCACTAACCATTACACAACAACGAGGCCGTGCCACTGAGACCGACGTGCATTCGTGTCGCGACGACTTTGTTAGTAGTGACTTAAATGCCAGTAAATAGCGGCGAAAGATAGACCGATGAGGACCGCTCCGAAAATGAACGTTATCCCTCGTCGGTCTGCCAACCACCGGGATCTGCGTATTGGGTTTTCTATCGCGTAGTAAAGAACCGCCGCCAGGGCTACGGAAAGCGCGACGAGCTCGATCTCACTTCTTAAGGGCAAAGGAGCAATGGCGTACTGCGTCGCAATGGTGATCACCGGCCAGTGAACAAGATACAACGAATAGGAAACATTGCCCAACCATTGAACCGGCGCAAATTTAGCGAAGCGTCCAAAGCTATCTGTGCCGCGAAGAGACCCTCCCGCGATTATCGCGCCTGTCGCGAGGACGGGAAAGATTGCGGCTGATCCAGGCCATGACGTTGAAGAGGAATAAAACCAGGTACACAGAAGAACAACGATCAATCCGATCGCACCGAGAATCACCCCAACGCGCGGAGCCCGTCCTCGCAGGTGAGGGCCGACGACTGCGAGCATCGCGCCCAGGGCCAACTCCCAAGCGCGCGTGAGCGGCGAAAAAAACGCCCACACTTCGTTCTGCCGAGTTTCAATAATGCACCACGCGAGGGAAACTCCGATCACGATCGTCAACGCTGTTATCAGGCGAGGGACGGGTAAAAAATTCTTCCATGGCAAGGTGATCAAAAGGAATAGAAGTGGCCAAACCAAATAGAACTGTTCCTCGACCGCCAACGACCAGAATTGTTGCAGTGTCGAAGGAGGTTGAGTGGCCGTAAAGTATTGCGTGCCGAGCGAAGCGAACCGAAAGTTGCCGACGAACGCGGCCACGTATTTTGCATCGTTCGCATCGATTGCGCCGGTTATAAAACTAAGCCAGTGGTACGTCGCGAATACTGTCGCAATGAGAACCACGGTCGCGGCTGGAAGAATCCTTCGAATTCGACGGGCGTAAAAACCTGGGATGGAAGTAGTTCCTTTCGAGGCCTTCTCGCGCAAGAGGACGTTCGTAATAACAAAACCAGAGATAACGAAGAAGACATCGACGCCAAGAAAGCCGCCGTGCACGCCAGGGATGTCTGCGTGATAGAGAACAACGAGAAGAACTGCCAGGGCGCGCATGGCCTGTATGTCAGGGCGAAACTCGGCGCGATAGTCTGCGACGTCGAGTTCCTTCGACCGAAACGGACTCATCTCAGCGCACTATTTCAATGCCGCTGGCACCGCACTCGTGATGCCCTCCGATATGAACTCGAAATAAGCGATGGTTGCGGGATCGGCGTTGGATTAGACCAGAATATTGCGAATGGAGGTCAGCATGTGACCGAATAGAAAAGCATTGACCTGCACTTTCCAACAACGCGTTCAAGGCGCTGGAAGAATCGGCTTGCTCAACGGAACCGCTGTCGATTTCGTTTGAAAGACGAGTATTCAAAAACGGACCCAGGAAGACAAGATAAGGCCCTTAAGACGTTTTAGTGCTTAGTAGCGGAGTGAGAGCCTTTTCAAGCACGACGGACAGATACTTACTAATTGCGATCGTCAAGTGATCCTGATCTGCGTAAACATCGATGTTTCCTATGACGACCGGGCATATATCGTGAAAACAAATCCACTGATAGGTGGGTATCAAGTTCACTTTCGCGCCTTGCACCGATGCGTTATCGCGCGACAGAGCGGCACTTAAGGGACTGCTTGTTGAATACGCAAGGTTGCAACGTTCGATATTGCTCGGATGAGTCACCAGACAGGAAGGGGCAGCCTCTGAGAGATGCGGTCCGGTGCCGAGTAAAATCCGAATCGGGTGATTCGCAGGTGTTGCCATTTCATCGAAGGCAGTGTCGAGACCAGCGATGTACGATGGATTGCTGGCCGAGCCCCACGACGGTGCTCCGTCTGCGGCGATCACCGCGAATGGATCAAGTTTATTAACGGACCTCGGGAGATTCGCGTGGAAAGCGATGCAGGCCTTGACCTCATTCTCATCGAAGCCAGTCGCGGGCCCTGATGGACTCACAAAGGCGGTGTTGCAACCAACAAACGAAAATTCTGCAACTTTGAAGCCGAGCGCCTTTCCTACAAGATCCAATGCAGGGATCCAATTTCCAACGAAGGAGTCGCCGAAAATCACGACGGTGCGTTTTGCGGTTTTAGAACCGTACCAACAAGGGGTCGGATTCCTTGCCTGGCTATTCACCACGTATGGATCGCAAAATTGATGGAGATAGGAAGAACCCTGGACTTCATTAGTGTTGGAAAGTTGAGTGATAGAGGGAATTAAATCAGTCGGCAAATTCTCGAGTTTTATAGATTTCGCTAGCACCTTGTCTAACTGCGCCAGTGTCAAAACTGGCGTAACTGTTTTCAACCCGGACGCCGAAGCGAAAGCATTTGCCACGAGAAATTGTGGGACAAGCAGTAAGGCAGTTGCAAGTAGCACGATTTTCTTGAACACCGAACGTCACCCTCCATCTCGCAAATGACTGCAAAGTATTCTATCCCTGAGTCTCGGTTCCCAAAGACGAAGGGGGACTCAGCCCCTGGGCCCTCGTCAGCCGGCGCACGGTGCAGTTGACGACCCGAACCTGCTCGAAGTTCAGCTGCATCCAGACTTTCTTGAACGCCGTAGCAATCGTTGAAGCTGACGTCGTAGACGCGTTTGATCTCGACCTTCAAGGTCGCGTCGCGCAATTCGCGCGCACACGGTGGACGGGACCTGGCGTGGTAGTAAGTGGAAGGGGCGAACTGCAAGGCTCCGCATATCGGCTCGAACCCAATTCTTGCGGGCGTCGATGTAGCGCACTACTTCTTGGTATGACCGTCGATCGCAGTCGCGAAGAAAATGGACGCGTCCTGCAAGATCGCGTTCGTTCGTCGCAGTTCCTTCACCTCACGTTCGAGCTGCTTCAAGCATGTCCGCTCGTCGGTGGCGAGACCGGGCTGGGTTCGTCGAACCCAGCCCCCGAGCGTCTCGGGCGACATGCCGAGCAGTTTGGAGATGGTCGTGACGGTCGCCCACTCGGACTTGTAGTCCTCGCAGCGGTCGAACACCATACTCATAGCTCGTTCGCGCAACTCGGGTGAGTAACGGTTTGATCTTGACATGGAGAAATCCTCTCAAAGGATTTACTCTTCAGGTGTCCAGTCGCGATTCAGACCTTCGGGTGATTCACGTGCCAGCCAGCGTCGCGTAGCGCTTCGTGACCCCGTCGCCCACCTCACCTCGGGTGCCGCTCCGCGAACTCGCGCAAGAAGCTACGGCTCGTCGTCGGCGCGCGGGCAGTCGCTGGGTGCTGTGGCAGACCTCGGCGACATCGTTTCCCTGGTTGTGCACAGTTAGATAGCACTATTGAATCAACTGAAACCCGAGGTGGTAGTTCCATTCGGACTGTCTCTCTCGACGCTGAGTAATACTCAACATCCTTCGACGGACCAGTTCGTAAGCGAAGTTCAATCGATGAATCATGCGAACCGAGTCGCGCAAAGATATTGCTATTACAGGAAATACCGCAGTTTTATCCGTACTTCACGTCCGCAGCCCCGGAGTCGTGTCTAACGGTTTACTTTTCGTCAATTCAAATCTGTGAATTATCGATGCAGCAGACAAAAAACCATTGCTACGACGGTGATCTCAACGAAGTCGTGACAGTGGGCCATCTTTCAGCGGTGCCGACACGAGAACTCTTCTGCGGACGCGTGAGATGTGATGTCCTTGTTGACTCATCCGGCGAGAACCATCTGGTCTAACAAGATTGGGCGCACATGAACGCTGCGGATTCGGCATGGATTGGAGGACGGGCTCTCGCACAACTTCTCTCAAAGGACCTTCCAAACTCCCACGTTCGCTAGATCTAACTCGGTTATCGAGCGACCCTGCACGCGAGCGTCGCCCGCGAGGTGTGTCGAGACTAGGCCAATATTCCGATCATTTTCCCCAAATTTTGGGACTCCAGGACTATACATTCACTATCAAATAACAACGACTTGACAAATTTTTGTCTTTGTGGAATTGTTTAGGTCGCAAGGGCTGAAGCGGAGTGAATCAGTGTTTAGTGCCCTAACTCGAGTTCTGGATGCCATTCGATGACATTTACCCGTCCCGTAAACGATACTGAGACTCAATTCGAAGCGTTAGACGCCGTGCCGGACGAAGTGTTACACGAGGCTGCGTATCCCGCTGCCGTCGGAACTCCCGTCGCTGAGATTTGCTATTCGAATGATCAACACTTGCTTCACGGCGTGACCGTTACTGTGGTCTTCCCTTGCCTGAACGAGGAACTTGCGGTCGGATTATGTGTGGATCGCGCCCTTGAAATAATGCGCGGCGCCAATCTAGACGGCTCGGTGTTGGTGGTCGACAACGGCTCTACTGACAATTCTGCGCGCATTGCGTTAGATGCAGGTGCTCAAGTAATTCTTCAGAGGGAACCCGGGTATGGAGCGGCCCTTAGGTCAGGTATTGAAGCGGCCCAATCAGAGTTCGTAATTATGGCGGACGCGGATGGAACCTACGAGCTCGACGCGATTCCCCGACTCCTGTTGCCATTGCTCAAGGGGGAGGCCGACATGGTGCTCGGTCAGCGATTGAGTGACGCCACTTCCGCCACCATGCCCTGGCTCCATCGTTATGTTGGTACCCCGGTAATCACGTACCTGGTGAAAAAAGCGACGAAAAACAAAATAAGTATTCGGGACAGCCAGTCGGGATTCCGAGCCTTCCGACGCGAGCAGATTATGGCACTGAACCTTTCGTCCACCGGAATGGAGTTCGCCTCAGAGATGCTGATCAGAAGTTCGTGGGCAGAACTCAGGATTGGTGAAGTTGAGACGAAGTATGCCGAGAGGATCGGCGACTCAAAACTGAGTACGTTTTCCGACGGTCTTCGTCATCTTCGACAGATTCTACTTTTGAGTCCAGAGACCGGGGCCACAATTCCGGGACTGCTTGCCACCGTCCTCGCGTTTTCACTGTGGGTCTTCGCCGCTCAGTCGGCGCACGGTTTCAGCCAAGTCGGATCGTTGAGTTGGGTGGCGAACGTCGTCGCCGGAGTTTTGAGCATTCTGGGGCCGCTCGTGTTTTGCACCGGAATTGTTTTGAGGTATCGAGCCGAGAATGCTGGGCTGCGTCGCGCCCACGTGAAGGTACCGATCGAGGCGCTGATACGTCGATTCCTCAAGTGGGGAGCTTTCTTGCTAGTCCTCGCCAGCCTCGGCCTGGCGGCACTCCTGACCAATTTCCATCTTCAGACAGAATTTTTATCGAATTCGATCGCAGCTTCGTTGGCATCGTTTGTTCGCAGCGCGTTTGTAATCGGAATAGTGCTTACTATGGCCCCACTAATTTCACCATTTTTGATCACGGCACCACGATCTCAGTTGCCCATGGCTAACGAGGAGGGTGACAAAGCGAACCTCCGCTTGGCGCGACGCACTGGGGAAAAGAGCGCTTCGGTGGACATTTGTATGATTTGTCAGAGCAGTGCGATGAGGGAAGCATAAGCAACTCGGAGTCCGAGAGTTGTGAGCACTCGTAAGAAGAGTCTTTGTGCGCTGCAGGAGTTCTCTTCGGCGCGAATTGATCTGTCGAAACTACGAGGATCCTCTCCGTGTCGGCTTTGCGATTGCCATCTTGGAAAGACGTTCCACCATTTGCTCCGTCGAGCGATTCATGCCCATCAGAGGCGACTTGCGGATACTCCAGTCGAAAGAGGATTGTCGCAACGAGTCGCCCGCGGTCACCGCAGCAATGATGCCTTCCGCCATCGCATCGATCGTGGGTTCCACGACGAAGCCGTTAATTCCTGACTCGACAAGAGTCGTGGCAAGATTCTCGCGATTATTCGCAACGACTACCGGAGTACCCACGGAGACCGATTCCCCGACCACGAGACCGTAACCCTCTCGAAGAGATGGAATGAGGGTGCAGGCAGCTCGTTGATACAAGTTAAGTAATTCTTCGTCGGATACCGAGCCAGTGAACGTCACCGCGTCGCCAAGTCCGAGCCGTCTGACGTCTTCTTCAACTTTCGCTCGTTCGGGGCCGTCGCTTACAATCGTCATCACTATGTTGGGAATGGATCGACGTACCTCAGCGAATATGTCGGGCAAGAAACGTACGCCCTTGTGCTTCACGTGCCGACCAACGAAGAGAACCATCGGTCTGTCGCCTCGGGGTGGGGACGTCGCACTATCGGGCTGACCGCCCGGCAGAAGGCCAGCGAGTACGGCCACGTCTCCTTTATAACCGTGAGACCGCAACTGACGCTCGCTTTCGAACGTGAAAACCTGTGCAAGACGAGTTACCTTGATGCAAATACGCTGAATGACTGCCCCGAGACTTCCTGTCATTGTTCCGCTGTAACTTCTCCAATATGTGGAAGACCAAACTTCGAAAAAGTCAACGAAAACAGGAGTGTTCAGTCCGAACAATGCGCCACGGATTGCGAGAAGCGAGAAGAACGGAAAACTGGCGACGATTACCGCGTCAAATTGGCGGCGGTGACGAATCGTCCACGCGAAAGTGCCGAGTCCGAATCCTAGGGCGGGTACGATGCGTCGAATTCCTTCAGCGTCGTAGAGTTCGGCGCGGGCACTTACATCTATTACCGTGACTCCGCTCCAACTGGGTTTCTCGTGCTCCCACTGTCGACGAGTCAGGTAGGTGACGGACGCGCCTGACGCTACTATTTGGTCGACTAGGGATCGATACCATCGCTCGGCGCCTCCCAGAGTTAGAGGGAATAGACAGTCGTACACGACGCAGACATTGAGCCCCCTAAGACGTTCGCCACTGGCGCGTTCGTGGTACGCGGGATCGTCACTCACGAGTCATCGACCTTTCCGCAAAGTTCTGGTTCCTGAGGCCAACTCAGCGACCTGCCCATTGTAGGGGAGTGATGCGGGCCATACTCACGTACCAGGTGCTGCAAAACGGTCGGCCCGCAGTTGTGTAGCGAGAGGCTATGACAACCACTTCTGCTGAAAAGCATGGAGGTAGCGCGAACGCAATGGCGACTTTTGAGTATTCAATTGATCGACTCCCTACCGAGGCGCTTCGGTCAGGGAGTCGATCAATTGCTTTCTTAGGAGTTACCGAACCATTGCTGGAACGCGGCAATGGACAACGGGGTTCCTGAACCCAATTCCAGTGTGTTCTGAGCGCCAGCGTCGAAATACGATTCGAAAGAGAAGTCCCCATTGGCGACCATGGATCCAATTCCATTTATGTATCCCGGATCGTCTCCGCCCCCTGATGCGTCAAGCCCCCACTCAGGGAGACTCATGGACTTTCCCTGAGCGATTGCGAAGGCCTCGACACCGGCCAGTCCGTCCGGTTCGTTTGCAAGCTGCGAGAATGTTACGGCCGAACTTGAAATGCAGGACACGTCATAGGCGTCAATCCCGATGATGTCAACGAAACCGTTCCCCGGGTAGATCGTGGAGAAGGGGATGTTGCAAGCGTTGGGATTCCAGTCGATGAGGAAGTTCGATCCGGCAGCCTGGCGTAATCCAGTCACTTCGTTATCGAAGCAGGTCGCCCAAAGACTTTGCTCCTGGGCAGTTGAACCCATGTAATCGGCTTCCCATGCACCGTTCATTTCGGGGCCGAGACGTATTACGGAGTTCTGCAGACCGGCGGCGACGAGATTGTTTCCCAAGGTTGTGGCATACGAATTGAAGTCTCCCGCCGCGCATGACTGCTCCCAACTCAACGGATCGTTCGTATTCTCCAAACTATCGGGAATCAAATCCACTTGTAGGACCAATTGCCGGCTCTGCGGTGACTGGGCGACCCACTGGGTGTATCCATATTGCGACCCGGCGACCCAAGGATCTTCCCACTGAGTCCACGATGGCGCGCCATTGAGGTAGGCCAAGAGGCACGTCGCCGTGGAGTTGGTTGTCGCATCCCAACTCGTGACGGCAGATTGAAGAGCGGCAAATCCAGTGTCGGTGAAATTCGGTTCGAGGCACTCAGACCGAGATGGTCCGGCCGTAATTAATCCAGAAGCTGGCGTGACGCCCGGGCCAGATGTTGGAGTGGTCGTCGTAGTCGTTGTTGCCTGCGGAGTCGTCGTAGTCGTAGTCGCCTGTGGAGTCGTCGTAGTCGTAGTCCCACCGTCACCGCCGCTGCCACCGCCGCTGCCACCGCCGCTGCCACCACCACCGCCACCGTCACTCACGGGGGCGGGCGTTGTTGACGTTGTATTGCTGCCTCCGCCGGGCGCAGCCGTTGTGCTCGTCGTGGGTGCAGTGGACGTGATCGGCGAAAGTGGCGTCACGGGCGACCAGTACTTTGTGAGGCCCACGAAGCGGCTGTTGCCAAACCAAAAAGTGTGAACCGCTTGCTCGTGCCTAGTAACCGATGAGGCCGAAGCGTCAATGTTTATCATGGCGAGGAGGACGCACGATGTAACTGCGAGCGTCGAGATTTTAGTGAGACGATGCGTGTTCTTCGCGAGGAAGAACTTTTTGTATGAGCCCTTGTGCATGAATACGAAGTTCGCAGGTTCAAATCACGCAGCCGCCTACGAAGTCTCAACACTTGCTCAATTCAGGCAGAGGACTGGGATTGCCGTCTTTGGTGAACGTTCAATCGGTAAATACCTTGCGTTTCGACATAAACGCCGGCGAACCGGGTCGAACAATCTCTTGGCTGAACTCGAAAATGTCCAGCAGAACGTCGAATTTCGTAAATCCTCGCCAGCGAATGAATCCGCGAGCCCTAACGGGAGGGGCGCATCGCGCTATGTGAGTGCGATTAAAAATCGACAGGCAGAGGGCGTTCACGGCGATTGAATTTGACGTCGTGGAAATGAATTCTCCAGTGTTCGTGATACACATTGGACGCCTGACCGCGCCACACGCGGTTTCTGTCCAATCCGTACAGCGTTTTCGGAGTTTTCGTACGCACCATCCTCTGGGGCTGGCACCAATTGAGGCTCCCTAGAACAAGAAGACGCCCAACAAGCCGACTCGGCCGGATGGAAATTTGAAGTGGACTCAGGAAACTGAACAGTTGACCAGGATTGGGGTCCACTTCACTAGTCGATGGGAGAGTCTGAACCACAAGTTGTAGATCTCACCAAACCTCTGGTTAGCGCGCTTTCTTGAGAACGAAGCGTTTGACCTTCGAGAGAACACCAACAATGGGAGGAAGGACGATGAATCGGAGAACTCTGTTCATTGCAAATTTTGTTATATAAACTCTCTTGTTCCCGATCGCGAAGTTGTCTTTGATGAAGTTCTCGTGCTTCTTGACGAAGAGCCAGTTATTGATTACGACCCATTTCTCTCGTCGGAGTCCCGTTGCCTCATGAACCCCGCCTCGATCGTTGGAGATTTCGAAATTGAAACATATGGCGTGTGGGCAGCAAGCCAACCTATATCCTCGCTCACGAGCGGAAATCTGAAAGTCGGTCTCTTCACGCCAAAAATTGACCCGATACATTTCGTCGTATCTCACCTCGCGAAATAATGCGGTCTTGGCGAGCATCGGACTGGCAATGATTGGCTCCTCTTGATCCTCACGAATGTCCATGCCGGTTTCGATTTCTATAGTCTTCATGTTTACGTACGAACCTTTGAATTGGTTGGTTCGAATGATTGACTCTTTAGCCGACTCAGTGTCACGTCGAAATATATTGCGACCGCAAATGACGTCGGCGCTCACTTGCGTCATGTGAGTCGATAGAGTCTTGAAAAAGTCCTCAGTCAACTCGAGATCGTCCTCTGACATAAAGATGTAATCGAACGCGGCGGCGTCGATACCACGGTTTCTGGAAAAGGGAATCCCGCGATTTACTTCATTGTCGAAGTACCGAACGACAGTATTGCTCCTGCAAAACTCCTCTAAGAATTCGAGGGTGCCGTCAGTGCTTCCGTCGATGATTACAATAATTTCGTGCACTTCCTTTTGCATTAAATAGGACGGTATAACCCTTTGCAAATAGGAGAGCCGGTCCTTCGTCGGAATGATTACAGAGATTTCCAAGGTGCACAGTTTCTAGTTGATTACGAGGTTGCCATGGTTTCGCCGAGCCACAACGGCTCCGCCTCCCACGAAGAGTATGAAATTGACAACCTCACCTAGAACCCATCCGATTGCGATGCCGTTGAGATTGTGCGCGAACAATAAGCAGTAAATTATTACGACCGCAGCGTTGGCGATATTGACGATTGTAATATATATGACCATTTTGTAGACTTGCAATATCGAACCGGTAATGAAGTTCGCGACGCCGATTAGGGCAAATATCGTCATAAGTCTAAGAACGTGCTCGGCTGCAACGTAGTTTCCGTGAAATATCCGAAGAATATATGGGGCTAAAACAAAGACGGTCGCTGATAGCGGTATCAGCACCGCATACATAGAGATAGATGCCTTTCTAAGGAACTTGTTGATGTTCCCTTTGGCGTTAGCCAACTCGGCAAACATTGCCTGATTTATCGACGCGCTGACGCTCAGGAGCACGTTGGTAACTTGCATTGCCACGTACCATAAAGCTCCAGCCACTGGCCCAAGCCTCGCCACCACAATGATCGGCAACACACTTGACGGTAGGCCCCCAGTTAGGTCTGAGGTATAGCTCCCGAGAGCGAATCGCCACTTTCCGCTCATGCTCGTCTTTGATGGCTTCACCAAAAAGGTGAAGCCGTGATAACGCTTGAGCAAGATAACCGACGCCGCTAATGCGAATATCACTCCAGCGAGTTGTGCACTAAATATGCCGATATAACCCGAACCAATAACAAGTATCGGAAAGAGCAGTCTCGCGGCACTGAAGATCGAATTCTCAATCATGGTGCCAGACGATTCTCTAATAGCAATAAATACATTGTCAAACAATGATTTGATTGACATCAGGAAGACGGTGACAACGAAAATTGTGACGACCAGTGGACCGGCGTGTTTTATACCGAAGGAGGAAAAAAAGTGGCTTAGAAGAATTCCGGACAGCATCGCAAAACCCGATACGAACAAGATGCCTGTTGCCAGATCTTGGGATTTGTTTTCAGATTTCCCCATGAATCGAACCAAGGTTCGACTCATTCCAACGTTTGAGAAAGCAGTTGCGACCCCCAAGGCACCCATAAGAGAAGTGGCATAACCAAAGTCTGTTTGGGAGTAGAAATGGGCACAAACAACGACGAAGAGAAAACCCGTTCCCGTGGAGACGCCCATGTTTATCAGTAGATACATCGAATTCCGATAAAAACTGTCGCCAAGAGCACTGCGATAGAGGCGCGTAATACGACGACCTACGGCAATTTCTCTAAATGGGTGCATTACGAGCCGATTGTCTAGCCTGCATTAGGCAGTGTGAAGAATATCGTACATTACCTTTGGAACTGGCCGTGCCAACTGAGGCTCCCTAGAACAAGTGGGCGACAAACCAGCCGACCGGACTACACACGTGTGCCAATTTCGAGTTCATCGAGTCCTCGCCGGTGTCCGCCGTTGTGGTCTCGTCCCAACGATCATGGTTAATTGATTGATCAGGTTGATTGACGGCGTTCACGAAGAAACAATTGCGCTTTGTTCGTAACCGCCCATCGACCTTTGCAGTGGAACAGTCGAGACTGATGGACTTGTGTACATTACCGTAACGATAGATTGTCAGCACAACTTCATCGGGAAGAGTGGTGAGATGCACATCGTAGATTTGGGATGAGGCTGATTGAAAGTTCAGTTGCTGACTCTTCGAGGGACGACGTGAATTATCAGAACATCAAAGCCGCGAATTCAATCACCGACGATGACGGGAACACCACAACGTCTCTGGCTATTGTCAATAAAAATGAGCGTCTGCTCAGTGAGACGCTGAGGCCCGGTACATGAATCCAAGTCTGTCGGTGTTGGTTACGCCTCGGGACAGTGTTCCATATCAAGAGCTCCTCTACCGAGACGTCAAGGCGGCGGGCGTGCGAGTTCGCTACGCCGATGGGCCAACACCATCCCAAACACTCAATATCGTTCTTGCCCCAGTCCTCCTTGTATTTTGGCGATTACGCGGCTATCGAATCTTGCACATTCATTGGGTCTTTCAGTTTTCGCTTCCATGGGCAAGACATTCACAATGGGCTCGGCAGTTAATGGAGTGGTGGTTCGCCATGTATCTGCGAGTGGCTGAAGTCGTCGGGTTCAAGATAATTTGGACAGCACATGATTTGTTGCCACATACGCATGTGTTTGCGGACGACAGTCGGGCACAAGCCATGCTGCTGTCCAAAGCGAAGATTGTGATTGCCCTCTCGGAGGCGACAGCGAACCAACTCCGCGAGTTAGGTGCCCGCCATGTCGACATAATTCCTCACGGGCCATTCGCGAGTCCCTATCCGGTGACGCTCACGACAGAAGAATCGCGAGCCAGTTTTGGCTTCGGTGCGGACGACGTAGTGTTGACTCTGTTCGGCAAAATCGAGACCTACAAGGGTGCAGATTTGCTTCTGACTGCCGCCGCGCAGTTACCGACGTCATCGAAGATCAAGATCCTGTTAGCTGGTGCGTGCACCGATGAAGCATATCGAAACGAGTTGCGTAAACTTGCTGGAGAGGCAGGGGCAAGAGTAAGTACCGTGCTCGAGCGGGTGCCGGAAGAGGACGTAGCTCGATATCTGCAAGCTACTGACATCGCCGTTTTCCCCTTTCGACAAATTACCAATAGTGGTTCCGTGATACTTGCGCAGTCGTTCGGGTTACCAGTAGTCATAACGAATCTCCCTTCACTGAGTGACATTCCTATTGACGCGGCAATTCGGTTTGAACCAGGTGTTGCATCTCTCGTCTCAGCGTTACTTCAAGCGGAGGGTCTCTCAGAAACGCAGTATCGCAAAATGAGCGAAGCCGCGCTCGCGTGGTCTATGAGTTTCGATTGGAACGAAATCGCCCTCGCAACGGTTGAAACCTATAAAGCGGCGTGCCGTCGGGACAGATGAAGCGCCCACGGTAATAAGCGCCGCAAATCACTTGCTGTTCTCTACTCGGCGCTCTGAAGCGTCCACAGATTGCCGAGAATTGGATTGAAGATCTGAGAGAAGGCGCGCGGAGTGCGGAGAGCCTATGAATGGCACATATGGTGACTATCAGGGTACAACACGATTTAGTTTGAGCTCGGTTTCGTCCCGAAGTGTCGAGGTTTCTGAACGAAGAGATCTCGTAACAGTGCGTTCACGAATCAGGTGAGCGCCGGAGCAATCAGCGTTGATGCTCAGATCGATTAAAAAGACGTCGCGATGCGCTCACGGGTCTATCAATAATGAAGACGAGAAAATATCGAGAGCCGAGGATTCTCCAGTGGTTCCAGATCCAACGAAGTGTCTTAACCCAAGAAACCCGATACGGCGCAGATCGGAGCAGATCTTTTCTACCTTCTGGAAATGCAAATGAGACTGAATTCGGCGTGTCGAGGGGGCTCGTTCGAATGTCAACGCCAACCCCAAGGCATCGAAGATATGCGCCTCGAAAGTCAAACCCGGCTAGCTGACACGTAGTCAGCCCTCCAAAAACTCGAGGGTTAACGTCGTGAATCCAGTCGACATCATTCGAATCTCGAATGATGTCAAAGCAGATAATCCCACGGATGTGAAGGGCATTAATCAGGATCCTTCCGGTCTCCAACAGGCGTGAGTCGGTCTGAAACTGCATCGCGCTGGAGGGACCACTGAGACGCCCGCGTCCGAGGACCTCATAGACGGCGCTGACGTCGATTCCTTCGTCGCTCACGCACGCGGCGTAGACGAAAGAGCGACCCGGAATGAATTGTTCATAGAGCCATTCATCGGGAGACTCAATCGCTGCGACATATTCTCGAAGTTCCTCAGGTGAGGTGAAGATCTTCACGCTGGAACCCGATGAATCAATTCGACGCTTGACGACGATCGGTAAGGAGAGTCGTGCGACGGCCTCGTTCACCGGCGTCAGTTCAACAGGAAGGGATTCTGGAGAAAGCAGTCCGAGTTTGCGAAAAAACGTTGCGTTGTTCAGTTTGTCAAGAATCTCCAAACGACCGGCCCAAATGTCCGACCTTTGCCGTTGGGGAAGCAGGTCGAGGGCGGAGTATGACGTTTGCGCGAGACGTTCTGTTGGCTGTAAGTCGACGACATTCTCTTTCGCCAAGATCTCAGCAAGTTGTTCCGGACTTGGCGGAGCGGCAAGAAACACGTTCCGGTTGAAGAGCAGGTTCTCGGGCCTCCATATTGCTCGGCCCACCGAGACTCGCACAGTTCGAAATCCGGCTCTCCGAAGAATGGCCGCTAACTGAAGGAATGAATACCAACGCGCGTCGTCCACGAAAACAACTGCGGGCCTTTGGTTGAATGATGTTTCACTCATAAGTGCGCCACGATGTTTTCCCGCGCTGACGCTTCACGTTCGCCGACCAGCACGACAGACATTCACCAGCGCAACCCATTCAGTATTGAGTACCGATGCCAATTCCGGTCGGCCAACTCACTGACCGCGCGGCATCGTCTCGTCCAAGTACCGACACTTAATGCGAGAACTCTCCCTAAATACAGCAGATTCAAGAGTGCCACGCGTCCCACCTCTGACTGTACTGCCATTATTACCAAGTCCCACGCAGCGGGCGCCACCATTGGGTTTGCGTTGGCTAGCGTCAGGATCGTTGATTCGAGCGGATCAGTGTCAAAGCGCGGCGGGTCGCCGTCGCCTTGTATGTGCTTGGCTGCGACTCAGAAGGGGAAATCGTGAACACAGAAGTGGCAATTGTGGGTGCCGGTCCGTACGGATTGTCCCTTGCCGCACATTTGGACGTCCTCGGGGTGCCGTATCGAATTTTCGGCATGCCTATGGAGTTCTGGAAAGGGTCCATGCCCGAAGGAATGATGCTCAAGTCCGAAGGGTGCGCTTCCTCGATCTACGAGCCAGCTCATTCATTTACGCTCGAGCGCTACTGCGCCGACCAGGGGCTTCCCTATGCCGACCTCGGCCTGCCCGTGAGCCTCAGTTCGTTCATTGCCTACGGCCTCGCTTTCCAGCAGTACGCTGTCCCCTCACTAGAACAGGTCCGAGTTACATCTATCAGAGGAGAGGACGGAGGTTTCTCGATAGATCTCGACAGTGGGGAGTCGCTCAATGTTCGAAAAGTGGTCATTGCGGTCGGGGTCGGATATTTTGCGTACGTTCCCGATGAGATCGCTTTGCTCCCGGAGGGCGTCGCTACGCATAGTTCGAGCCACAGCGATCTCAGATCATTCGCAGACCGAGACGTCGCCGTAGTCGGTGCTGGCTCGTCGGCCCTGGACCTTGCGGCCCTACTTAGTCGCGTTGGTGCTCGTCCAATTGTTATTGCCCGAGCAAGTCATCTCCAGTTTCACGACCGCCAGCGACTTCCCAGAACATGGCTCGACCGGCTTCGCGCGCCAATCTCTGGCATAGGTCCTGGATGGCGGTCCAGGTTCTTTTGTGCTGCGCCTCTAATTTTTCACTACCTTCCGCAGCGTTGGCGACTGCTTCAAACGAAGATGCACGCCGGTCCTTCGGGAGGTTGGTTCATAAAGGACGCTGTACTTGGTAACGTTCCGACCAGTGTCGACTCCAGAGTGCAGAGAGCGACAATCGAAGGTGACCGGGTCGTACTCAAACTGGCGATTGAGAAGAACGAAGATTCGCCCGAGGTACGTGTCGACCACGTGATCGCCGCCACGGGGTATCAGGTGAACATCGATCGGATTTCCTTTCTCGACGAATCGCTGCGTAGCCGTATCGAAAGCGTCCAGAAGACACCGATACTTAATGCCCATTTTGAGTCGACGGTGCCTGGTCTTTATTTTGTGGGACCCGCCGCCGCTAATAGTTTTGGTCCAGCGCAGCGGTTTGCCGTCGGTGCGTACTTTGCCGCGCGTCGCGTGGCTCGAAATCTTGCACGCGCGAAGCCCTAAAGTTTGTTGCCATTTGTCTGAAGGTTACGCCCGAACTCCTGTTGCAACAATGTCCCTGTCAAACTCCTACTTACGAGAGATCGTCTGGAATCCTTGGGGACGATTATCGGACCTGCGGTGCCATAAGGTAGGCGCGATGAGAGTTCCCCGTGTTTTTCCCGAGCATTGTCGTCCAGCGGGCGTGCGAAAGTTGAAGAGACCTAGTGCCTGAACTTCCTCGCCTCGCGGTATTCGGAAATCAGACGATGCTTCCGATATTCAACCTGGTTGAGGCGGCGAGCGGGTTGTGTCGGATCGTATGGGTAGTTGGGTGGAACGAAGATGCGCCGTCTCGCATCCTCAGTCGATTCGGCGAAGTGGCCGACGTGACAGGGTTGGACGATAGCGCCGTATTAGAGAAATTGCGCGGATTTCAACTGAATGGAATTGTGGTATTTAGCGATGCAGCAATGATGCTCGCTTCCGTCGTCGCCGAGGGACTGGGACTACAATTCCACTCCCAGCGAACCGCGACGATACTCAGTGACAAGTTGCTGCAACGCCAAGCGCTGGCGAATGCAAATATCCCGGGGCCGGCCTTTGCGGGCGTAAACCTAAGCAACTTTGCTTCCGTGAACGTCCCTTATCCTGCAGTTTTGAAGCCGCGATCAGGAATCGGCGGCCGCGACACCTTCCTCGTACGCAGTGTCGAGGATGTTTCCAACGCTCTGCACCGATGCGCGCCTTCTGAGGAGTTCATTCTTGAGGAGTGGCTACCGGACAAGAGTAATGCGGATCAACTCTTTTCCGATGTCGTTTCCGTGGAGACGGTCGTTCGTGACGGCCTCATGGAGCACATCACGGTGACGGGCCGTTTTCTGTTCGCCCCGCCGTTCCGCGAGACCGGATCGTTTCTGCCAGCAACCTGGACCAGGTCGACTGGGACGCTGCCATCGGAGTGGCCAGTGCGGCGATACGGACGATTGAGATCGGTCACGGCTTCATTCACACCGAGGTCAAGATGACGCCACGCGGTCCTCGAATCATCGAGGTGAACGGACGACTCGGTGGTGGCATTCATGATCTGATCCAGCGGCTCGGCGGTCCCTCGTTGAACATCTGGGCGATGAAACTGGCGCTGGGACAGGATATAGGGCCGATTCCGGCGCTGGCGAAATCCCCCGTCGCCTTCTTTCGAATCATCGTGGCACCGCAGCTGGCCATTGCACTCGAGAGTGTCGATGGCGTCAGCGCGCTGAACGCCCTGCCCGGAATAGACGACGTTCGCTTGAACGCCCAACCCGGATCAGCGCTTGACTCGCGAACGAGCAGCTGGGTCCAAAACGTGCTCTGGATCACTGGCATGGCGGCGTCATACGCCGAACTTGATCAGCTCGTGAACGAACAGATCGCGTCGACGCTGCAGTTGACGTGGCACTACTCGAGCGGCGACGACGCGTAAGCGCTTGGCCTTAGGACCGCCAAGGGATTACGAGAAGTCCTCCTCGCGATACTCTGGCCGGCGCGGCCCCCGGCCCCTTCGCCGGGAGCGAAACCCAGGTACCTTGTGTGATTCCAAGCATCGCTTCGAAACATCGTGATGGCCAACTCGCTACATTCAAGTGGAGCGAGGATCTTCTATGAAACCTCAACGCCTAACGACACCAGCGCCGAGCGGATAGCCGCTATCGATTGAAAGGTCCCTTTGCGTAATAGGTCGTCGGGAAACTCAACGTCGAACTCGTCCTCTAGGGCCAGCATGACGTTGACGCTGGCGTGGGACGTCAGACCGTGTTCGTAAAGATCGTCGTTATCGCGTAACGAACCAACCTCAATCGGGAGACGTCCGTGCTCCTTCAGGACTTCGCGAATCCTGTCATCGATGGCACTCATGGCGATACACCTTCTGACTGAGACCAAGCCGAGGCGACGACCGTGGCGATGGCGACGTCGCCACTGTGGGCAAGGCTGACGAAGACATCGCGTATTCCCTGTCGGCGCGCGAGTTCAGCGGCAACGCCATAAAGATTTATCTCGGGGCGACAGTCCGAGATGCCTCCCACTTCAATGGAGCGCCACGATGGCACCACGTCGTGGATGTCAAGAATCTTTAAGACTGCTTCCTTGGCCGCAAATCGGGCGGCGAGGCGTGACGATGTTGTGGAGTTATCGCCACAGGTCTCTAACTCTCGGTCGGTGAACAGCAGGCGACGATAGCGCGACCCAAAACTTTTCAAGGACGAAACGACTTCGTCGATTGGCTGGATATCTATGCCCACCAGAAGATTCATGAACTGACTTCTGCCCAACGGATCGTGCAGAGGCGAGAGTATGGGGATATCACTAGTGCAATGTTAACGAGAGCTGCGAGACCGCCCCGACGAGCGAACATTTCGTCGAGACCATAAACGGAGTAGTCCAGCCGCATCCGGCGAGCGGGTACCCAAAACTCAACTCGCCGGGCCGACTTTATGGTTTGCTCGCACTCTCACGCTCCGATATAGCATGTAGAGCGTGTGCGATGCCTCTTCTTCATGCGGTCCTCCAGGCTCCATTCTGGAGTATCGGGACTCTCGTTAGAGGTGAATAATTCCAAGGGGACGGGCGAAGTAATTCATCATTCTTTGGTCCGCTAAACCGGAGGACAATTATTTGATACCCAGCAGGGGATTGAAAATTTGAGAGAACGCCCGAGGAATGTTGGTCGCCCACGAATGGCTCATATGATGACTGTCGACATATAGAACAGTATTTCCGTCAACGACGGGACACGATTCCGTCGAGCAAAATAGTGGCAAAACCGGTACCACGGTGGCGTAACCAGCGCCCTTGACCACTTTGAGTGCCGCATTCATTGTTGGGTCAATACTTGGATCGCAAGCCGCGATGTCCGAGTTGTGAACGTCGACACACACGTTTGGTGCGGTTGAGATTGACCAGTCCCAGGGAATATTTGACAGAACGAATAGCTTTGCCTTTGACTGCTTGATGGCAGCGAAATAGTTATCGATATAGGCAGCAACAATTTGCGGGTTCTCCACAACTTCAGATGATTGATTATCTTCAACCATGCCAGTGGCCACAACGGCAAAAGGTCGAAGCTTATTTATCGCCTTAATACAATGAGCTTTCCACTTAACTTCACACTGTGACCAACCCGCAATTGAAGCCCGGGTGTCCTCTTTCCATGGCGAGCATCCTTCCATGACGAATCGATCGATTTTAAATCCGAACTCTTTTCCATAGATATCGAAGGTCGGAATCCACATATCAGCTTCTGAATCGCCGACGACGGCAATGACTTTCTTTGACGCGGTGTCGCCGTATACACAAGGCGCGAAGGAATATGGAGTGGCGGGAACTGGCTCGCAATTCTTCTGTGTACCGTTTTCTTCGGCATCCGGGAAGGCGCCTCCACCTTCCAACCCAGCTATCTCGGCTGATGTTAAAGAAGTTTGAGACGACGCTTTCGCCAATTGAGTAGTAATTTGCTCAAGTGTTGGAAGTGAGCTCCACGCCGGATTATCGCTATTAGTTGGAGCAGCATTTGATATTGAAGAGCCAGCGCCAATCACCAAAACAAGTATCGAGATTGCGCAGACAAAGTAGAGGCGAATTCGCTGGGTCATTATCTTAATAGTGGTCCTTGAATGGTGGCCCCGTGCGCCATTGGAGGATGACCCTGAAATGCGTGATTCGTTTGATCACTGTTCACATTTTTTGTCATCGCCGCAGTATATTGCGTAGCCTGGAGAGCGTCGCTGGTTCGAATTGAAGCATCGAGTTGATTCATCTAGAACCCCGCGTAAATCACGTCGTTGCCTCATATAGAACCTCATCGGACTTGATGGCTCCTAGGTGCCCGCTAATCCCGCACAGGGCCTCTCGCGCTTGCGATAGGAGCCTTGAGCCCCTCCAGTCACCACACAACGCTGCACCGGCTTGGGTTCACACGATGCCCCTCACGTCGTCGATGCTGCGCGGCCCGCATCCAGCCCCAGCGTGGATGATCCTTGGAGAAAGGGGCCAGCCAACGTCGCAGTTTTAGTTCGTCTGCACTGGACAGAGTCACCTCGAGAGGCTGGATCGAACGATGCCGACCCACCACGCGACAGGCACTACTCTCTTTTCACTCCGAACGTCATTTCGAGCATCACCACTACTCAACGACGGGCGTTCGGGGCTACCAGTTTCCCCTGGCGCCGTTGGAGGTGGATCATTTCAAGGGGACCGGCGCACGCGAGAGTCCTTGAACATGTCGCCCGTAACTCGCCAACTAATCTCAAGTGATGCGTAGGATCGTCGGCCCTGGTCCGAGCAGGCTCCTTTTGGCTGTCATGGTTCTCGCAATTCTCTTCTGCTTTACACCGTTTTCGAAAGCCATGCTCCGGGCCGTCGACGGAAGTTTCGCCACGGCGCACTACAGTTCCTTGGCCCTGCAACACCCTAAAGAGGCGACTGCAGGAATACTGGCCGGCAAACCCGTGCGAGTGCAATTGACGAACCATGCGGGACGCACGAAGACTTATCACTGGAGCGCTACTCAGCAAGGAAACCTAATAAGCCTCGGCGAGGAGACGCTTGGTAACGGGGAAAGCGTCACCTTCTCAGTGCCTTCTCAAGGCGCCGTCACGGGCACGCTCAGCGTAGCGCTCACCGGCACCACTATTTTTGTCACTGTGCCGATCGTGGGAACATGAACGCTCGTTTCCACTTGCGCCGTTACCGAGGGCAACAAAGGTTTGGCAATCGCTGGAATTGGTATAAACAGTGACGACTGAGCCATCTCTTAGCGTGGTGGTGTGCTCGTACAACGGCGCCGTCAGACTGGCCCCCTGCCTCGATGCCCTTTCAAACCAACAGACGCCGGTCGACGTTCTGGTCATTGATGATGGCTCGATTGACGGAACGGACACATTGGCGAAGAGCTATGGATTCTCGGTCTTCCGTCATCAAAGCAATCGAGGAATATCCGCGGCCCGCAACAGCGGTCTGCAAAACGCTGTGTCCACAATCGTTGCCTACTGCGACGACGACTGCACACCGCCGTTGGACTGGACAGAACGAATACTGGCTGCGTGGAAAGACCATCCCGGGTCCACCATTATTGGAGGAATGGTCGAGGTAGATCATCCGCAAACATTTACGCAACGGTACCTAGTGTTTCGAAATCCGCTCGTTCCCGCAGAAAGCGCGCTCGCGAACGATCCGAGCTTCTGGTATCGCCTTTCTCGTCAGTTCCGTCCCCCACGCTTTTCCACGACGGATGTTTTCCCCGTGTACTCCGTGGTGGGTGCCAACATGTCCATGCACAGAGCACGTGCCCTTGAATCGGGGGGCTTCGATGAAAGCCTCGTATTTGGCGAAGGGGAAGAGGAGGCGCTTTCAATTCACGTTCGTGAACGATATGGCAAATATGCCGTAATCGTGGATCCACGAGTCGTTCTCGCCCATCGTTTCCATTCGTCGATTCTTAATACGTGGCGACGAAGTATTGCCTATGGTCGCGGTGCGGGAGAAAGATGGCGAAAGCGTGGTGGATGGCCGTCCCTTCCCGTCGTCGGTCCCACCGCTGTCATAGCCGCCGTTATTGTCGGGTCGTTCTCGTGGCCCTTGGGGCTCGTAGCGGGAGTGGCCGTCCTCGCAATGCCTTGGGCATTTTGGATCTCACGAACGACGGAACGACGAAGGCCTGGAATGCTGGCCTATCCCTTTGCCGCCTTGACGGATGATCTTGCGAGTCTTATCGGATTCGCGCGTGGTGCGAGTCGAAAGGTAGGTGGACCATCGAGAGGTAGGTGGACCATCAAGAGTCCGTCGACACAAATGCGGCGTAGTCGAAGAATCTTGCCAGAAGGCACGCCGCGAGTTCGCCTTCCGACAAGGGACTTTCTGCGGCCGCGGCTAAAGAAGCTCCGCCCAACGGTACTTTGGCTCTTGGTCGCGATTGTGCTCTCGATTGCGCTCGACTTGTCACACTCGCCCCTCAAGCCGCTACCGGGCGTAGCGACGCTGCTCCTTCTTCCGGGCGCCACGATCATGGCGGCCCTCAAAACTCGTCCCGCAAACCCGGCTGGGCGCCTGGTACTGGCCGTAAGCCTCAGCATGATGGCGATTATGGTCGTTGGAGGGGCAGCGAGCCTCGTCGGTCCTCACCTAGGACTCGCTCATCCTCTCAACCCGTTCCCCGAGTTAATCCTCTGGGTTCTCCTCGCACTTTTCGGACTTTCGACCTGCGCATTCAAACAGAGCGATCCGGTCACATGGATATTTCAGAGCGTTCGAGTACGACACGTCTATTTTGCGCTCGCCAGCGGATTGTTCGTGGTACTTTCCTTGCTCGGCGTCGCTCAATTGAACTACAGCGGGAACGATCATCTGGCAACTCTGGCCACCACCGTCGAGGTGGTTGCCTTGTTCGCGGGAGTCGTCGGGGGTTGGAGTCGCTCGAGTCGATGGCCGTTGAACACCTTGCTGTATGGCGTTTCTCTGGCACTCTTGCTGTCGACGAGTTTGCGTGGCGCTCATCTTTATGGCTGGGACATTCAAAAGGAATTTGGAGTGGCTTCGCGGACACTCGGTGCTGGAGTGTGGGTGATACCCGCCAACCATGATCCCTTTGCGTCCATGTTGTCGCTTACGGTGCTTCCGGCGATCCTTCACTCCTTGACCGGCCTCCGACTGTTGGCCTTTTTCCAACTTGTCGTTCCGGCGGTATTGGCGTTGTTACCGGTGGCCGTATTTTGCACCGTCAAAAGCGTCCCTCGATGGGTCAATCGCGGTCGACGGTTGGAACCACGCCCCGGTCTCGCATTCGCGGTCGTAACGGGACTCATCGTTTCCAGCGTGGCGTTCTCGTCCCTCTTGGTGAGCATCACCCGTCAAGCAATGGCGGTCACCGTATTCGCCGTCATCGTCATGGTCGTCTTTGATCGAACGATGTCAATACGTTCATCACGGATAATCATTGGACTTCTCATTGTCACAGTATCTTTTACTCACTACGCAACCTCGTATCTTTTGGCAGGCGCGCTCGTTTGTGCGTGGGGTGGGGGGTTCATGTGGTCGAAAGGGTGGCTGGGGACAAAGCAAGAGACGCGTCAACAGCATCGCCACCAAGTCCGCTCTCGCAGAGTTGTTAACTCCGCACTGGTCGTCGTCGCACTTGTATCGGCACTCGGTTGGAATCTCGCCATCACACAAAACAATGCTCTTTCCGTCACGGCGAATGCCTTTACTGTCGAAGGTGCGGGGCTTAAAGTAAGTGGGGCGCAGGGTTCCAATCTGCCCCCTCCCGAGTTCGAAAAAGTGATGGTAAAAGAACTCGGCACTATTGATCCGTGGATCATTTCGTACCCGGATTCAAATTCGCTGCGTCTCACGTCACAAGTGTCACCTCAGTACAAAGGGTTGGTCCACGGACTGACTACCTGGTGGAATGACCTCAATTTGCTTTTGGACGAGGGACTGTGGGTCGTACTGGGCTTTAGTGTTCTTTACGGACTTCGTCGACTCGGGCGTCGTCAATCTGACTTGTTCAGCGCCGATCTCATAGGCTTGGCCGTCGCGGGCTTAGTGGTTGGAGCCCTCTCTCGTTTTTCGGGGACTCTGGCTGCGCAGTACACCCCCGAGCGGGCGGCGATTGTAGTGGCCATACTGCTGGCGGCGCCGGTGACCATGTTCCTCGACGACCTGGCGACGGCCGTCGCGGTGCACGGAAAACTACTCTCGAAGGTGTCGCTCACCGCGGGTTTGGGTGTCGTTATCGTTTACGCCTTGTGGGCCACGGGTCTGGGAACTTTGCTGTTTGGAGGATATCCACCTGGATCACTCACTGGTCGAGGCCTTAACGCTCAACAGTTCACAGTCTCAACTAGCGAATTCGCCACTGCCAATTGGATACGCGATCATGCCAACTCTCAAGACATCGTCCAAACAGATTTTTTCGGACAGTTAGCTTTGCTGTCAGCACCGGGCAACTACACGCTCGTGAGCGAGATTATCCCGCCCGGCGTAGACATAGATTCCTACGTTTACCTATCAACTCCCAATTTGCGCGATCTCGATTCCCAGGCAGAGACACTAGATGGGAGTTACTACACTCAATATCGCTCGACGATTGCCTTTTTTAACCAGAACTTCTCCCTGGTGTATTCAACCGGCTCTACCCGGGTCTACCGTTGAGCCAAATGTGATACTACGAGCCCTTGCCAAACCACTTCTTAAAGGCGGCCAGTGCGAGAGGAGTTTGCGTTCCGAGCGGCAGATAGGGCCGAATTATTAGGTTGACATTGAAATACGCCTCGAAGGCCACGTCCCGTCGGTCGAAAATCGCTCCTATCCCGTCGATGTACCCGGGATCGTCTCCATTGGGGTATTTCTTCAAGCCCCATTCGGGAAAACTTATCGGTTTCCCCCTGGCCGCGGCAAAGTTCTCAAAACTCGTTATGCCATCGCGAGTTGCAGAAAGTTGCTTGAACGTTTGACGCAAAAGAGGAGTGAGACAGGAGACATCATAGATGTCGAGTCCCACAATATCCACATACGCGTTCCCGGGATAAAAATTGGCGAAGGGGATGTCTCCGACACACGCATTCGGATTCCAATCGATAAGAAACTTCTCTCCGGGAGCCTGGCGCAATGCCGTCGCCTCATTGGCAAAACACTCCGCCCACAATCGCTGCTCTTGCACTGTCGTCCCCACATAATCCTCCTCCCAGATGCCATTCATCTCCGCCCCGATTCGAAGCACCGAATGTTCGAGGCCGGCCGCGACGAGACTCTTGCCGAGCACCGCGGCGTAGGAGTTGAAGTCACCTTGAGCACAAGACTCTTCCCAACTCAAAGGATCCTCCACATTGGCGAGCGCGGTCGGGATGAGGTCGACCTCAAGGACAAGTTGACGAATCAGAGGCTCGGCCTCCACCCAATCGGTGTAGCCGTACTGAGCAGAAGTAATCCAAGGATGTTCCCACTGAGCCCAGTTTGTCTCTTCGTTTAGAAATGCCGACAGGCACGTGACCGTAGAGTTCGTAACACTGTCGAAACTGGCAACCGCACTCTTGATTGCGGCCAGCCCCGTGTCAGTGAAGTTGGGATCGAGACACTCCCGTCGAGAGGGTCCGGCCGTAATCAGGTCGCCCCGAGCAGGTACAGACGTCGTTGTCGTTGGACTCGCGGCGACAGTGGTTGTCGTCGTCGGGCTTGCTTTCGGGGATGCATTTGCGCGTGGCGTTGCTGAACTCCCGGCGATCGTGGGCGAGGCGCCCGATACCGCCAGCGCCGAATCGACGGGGACCACAAGGGCGGAGGCGGTGACTGCGACAATCGCAATCATGACTACTCGCAACTGCCTCACTAGCGTCGCCTACCCCTGAACGTAGTTCCCATTTCGAGTCGAGCGTGTCGACGATTTACGGCTCCACGCGGACGTCTCTCTTGCTGTTTCAATGATCCGCGAACCACGTCCAAGCCTACAGGTTCCGCCCTCCAAATTCCGTCGCACCGAGTTGACTCATACACCTCATCGTTGCCTCATATAAAACGTCCGCGAATCGCAATCAGAGCGAAGAGTGCAGGGCCTCAACCTAAAGCCCTCCCTGGGCCTATCTCTACGTTTCAACTCGCCCATCACAACCATTTGACAATGGGTGAGCTTTATTGTAGAAATTACTCCTGCAGGGGCAGAACTGGGGACTGG
>Ga0182030_10004952_pt1 | contig 28366 bp, 24 predicted proteins | sample 812S3MmetaG_FD_121299 | JGI IMG/M metagenome (GOLD analysis project Ga0182030, IMG submission 121299) | Permafrost microbial communities from Stordalen Mire, Sweden - 812S3M metaG (Illumina Assembly) | ecosystem: Environmental > Terrestrial > Soil > Wetlands > Permafrost | place: Sweden... | reverse complement strand
TAGAAAAATTCTTTGCGAACATCAATCAAAAGCACCATTCGGAATTGAAGTCTCTACTTAGCTTGAAGTTCCAATTCTTTGATAAAAACAGTCCACTAATTTATCCCTTGTGAAGTATAGCTAATGCTATTTCAGCTATTTTTGCGCATCCAAAAGATACATAGTGAGGCCAGTTTATATAACAAGACTTTCAAAATTTTTACCAAACGAGCCTGTTTCTAATAACGAGATGGAGCTTCATTTAGGTATGGTTAACGGACAACCTTCACGTGCCCGACACGTAGTGCTGAGGAATAACGGGATTAAAACACGCTTTTATGCCATAAAATATGGTCGAAAGACGCATTCAAACGTACAGATGGCTGTACTTGCAATAAAAGGATTGTTTGATAAGGATTTGCCTGCAAGCGAAATGCAATTGTTAGCTACCGGCACCACATCTCCCGAACAAATACTACCGTCGCATGCCGCCATGGTGCATGGCGAGCTGGGAACTGCCAATGCGGAAATATTTTCAGCATCTGGTTCCTGCTGCAGCGGTATTCAGGCTTTGAAATATGCCTGGATGGCTATAGGCGCGGAGCTTGTTAATACAGCTGTGGTAAGCGGATCCGAACGTTTTTCCGCTTTATTGCATGCTTCCCGTTACCAAAAGGAAGCTGATACATGGAAAGAACTGGATAAGAATCCGTATATAGCTTTTGAAAAAGATTTTTTAAGGTGGATGCTTAGCGATGGTGCTTGTGCTGCTTTGCTGCAGCCCACCCCGTCGGCTACCGGACTATCATTAAAAATAGAATGGCTGGAAACCACCTCTTATGCCAATGAACTGGGGAGCTGCATGTATTCCGGTGCGATAAAAAATGATGATGGCTCGTTAACAGGATGGAATGAAATGGCTGCGGCAGAATGGGGCGCACAGAGCGTATTCTCTTTAAAACAGGATACCCGTTTACTGGGGGCAAATATTATTTCAAAAGGGGGCGAATTTCTTCGCGACATTCTGAAAAAAAGGGAGATTACAGGCGAGGATGTTGATTACTATCTTCCTCATATGTCCAGCGAATACTTTAAAAATGAAATGATGGATTATATTAAAAAAATAGGTATGCCTATCCCTTTTGAAAGATGGTTTTATAATCTGACGCGAGTTGGAAATGTAGGCAGTGCGTCTCCCTACCTTATGCTTGAGGAGCTGTTTCATAGCGGTCGATTGAAAAAAGGTGACCGAATCTTAGTAATGGTGCCGGAAAGCGCAAGGTTTACCTATGCTTACGTGTATCTTACAGTAGTATAATATTAACAATATATGATTACTTACAATGTTTTAATACTATGCCTCTATAAAGGGAGAATACCTTATTTTTGCACACCCAAAAGATAAAAAGTGAGGCCAGTTTATATAACAAGACTTTCAAAGTTTTTACCCAATGAACCCGTTTCTAACAACGAGATAGAAGGTATAATCGGTAAAGTGAGCGACCGGAGCTCCAAAGCTCAGGCCATAGTCTTACGTAAAAATGGGATAAAAACGAGATACTATGCCTTCCGCGATGGGGTAAGCACACATAGTAATGCGCAATTGGCAGCAATTGCTATAGAGGCTTTGTTCGATGAAAAATTACCGGTTGAAAAGTTACAGGTTTTGTCAGCAGCTACTTCTTCACCAGAGCAGTTATTGCCATCCCACGCATCTATGGTGCATGGCATCATCGGTAATCACCCAGTAGAGATCATGTCTTCCACAGGCGCCTGCTGCACTGGCCTCCAGGCCTTAAAATATGCTTTTATGTCTGTTGCGTGCGGACTATCAGATGTAGCAGCGAGCTGCGGTTCAGAAAAAGTATCTACCTGGATGCATGCCTCACGTTTTCAGACTGAGGCGGATAATATGGATCAATTAAGTGAAAACCCAATTATTGCTTTTGAAAAAGATTTTCTTCGTTTCATGCTTAGTGATGGATCGGGTGCAGCGTTGTTGCAAAATGAGCCAAACGGAGACGGTCTGTCCCTTAAGATCGAATGGATAGAAATAAGGTCATATGCAAATGAGCTGGCTACCTGCATGTATGCCGGTGCAATAAAAAATGAAGATGATACTCTTACAGGCTGGAACGAACTTGATGTATCTGAGTGGGCTGAGAAAAGTGTATTTTCTTTTAAGCAGGATACCCGGCTGCTGAGTGAAAATATTATTGCCCTCGGCGGGGACTATCTCAAGGAGCTAAAAGAAAAGTACGATCTTTCTGCAGGTAAAATTGATTACTACCTACCGCATATGTCGAGTGAATATTTCAAGAAAGAAATGATCGCCTGCCAGCAGAAAATAGGTATGGAAATACCTGCCGAAAAATGGTTTTATAATCTAACCTCCGTCGGTAACATTGGCAGTGCATCTGCATATGTGATGCTGGAAGAACTTTTTTACAGTGGCCGTCTTAAAAAGGGGCAGAAAATCCTGGTAATGGTGCCCGAAAGTGCAAGGTTTACTTATGCATATATGTATCTTACAGTTGTATAATCCCAATAAAGCATGAAGCCCAGGATACTGGTATTATATTATACACAAACCGGTCAGTTACGCCAGATACTGGATAGTATTGTCAGCGATATTTCCGGCATGGTGGATATCGACTATGCGGCAATAGAGCCCGAAAAGGCATTTCCATTTCCCTGGACCGCCGTACAGTTTTTTGATACCATGCCTGAAACGGTGGTGCACTTGCCTATGCCTATAAAACCTTTGCCTGCTGCGGTGCTCAACAAAGACTATGACCTCATCATTTTTGGATATCAGCCATGGTTTTTAAATCCATCGCAGCCCACAACTGCTTTCCTGAAAAGTGAATACGCCAAAGTATTTAAAGATAAGCCAGTGATAACTGTGGTAGGTTGCCGCAATATGTGGTTGCACGCACAGGAGAAAGTTAAGGAGTATCTTAATAATGTGCATGCACACCTGGTGGGTAATATAGTGCTCACTGACAATAACACTAACCTGGTATCGTTGTTAACAGTTATCAGGTGGTCATTCAAGGGGCAGAAGGCAGCATCTGGCTTACTGCCCGCAGCCGGTGTGCAGGATGCAGACATAAATAACGCAAGACGTTTTGGCCCGGTAATATACCAGCACATTCAAAACAACAATCTGATAGACCTGCACCGCGATCTGCTAATAAACGGGGCCGTTTTATTAAATTCAGGCCTGGTAATACTGGAACAGCGTGGTATAAAAAACTTCAGGTTTTGGGCAAAGTTCATCAGGGAGAAGGGTGGGCCGGGAAACCCTAACCGGGTTAAAAGAGTATTGATGTTTAAAAACCTGTTGCTCGTAGCTGTTTTTATTCTTTCCCCTCTTTCGTCTTTAACTGCGTTAATAAAACGGGTGGCAAAGAGACACACCCTGCTAAAAGACGTTGACTATTTTAAGCAGTTGCAATATGAGAAAGGAAGACTCTGATCATGATACTGCTGGTAATTCCCCCTTGCCTGCACATCCGGGGTATTTGTTTCTGTACAATTGTTTTCTCTCTCTTTATGCTTTTGCAATAAGAATATTTGCCCTGTTCAATAATAAGGCAGGGAAATGGATTGAGGGAAGAAAAAACTGGGAAGATCGTGTAAGGGACGCAGTGCAGCCCGGAGAGAAAAGGGTATGGATACATTGCTCATCCATGGGCGAATTTGAACAGGCCAAACCTTTGATTGAAGCGCTAAAAGAACAATTCCCGCTCCAAAAAATTGTCGTAACCTTTTTCTCACCTTCCGGTTACGATGCTTGTAAAACAAACAGCACCATTGATTACATATTTTATCTGCCTCTTGACAGTAAGCGAAATGCAGAAAAGTTTATAGCCTTGATTGAACCATCACTGGTGATGTTTGTGAAGTATGAATTTTGGTATCATTACTTAATGCAATTACGTAAGCATCGAATACCTGTATTGCTGGTTTCAGGAGCCTTCCGGGAAGGCCAGGTGTTTTTTAAATGGTATGGTGGCTTGTTCAGGAATATGCTGCGCTGCTTTAGTTTCTTCTTTTTGCAGGATGTGCAATCAGAAAAACTACTCCATCAAATTGGTCTCAATAAAAATATATTAATTTCAGGAGATACCCGGTACGATAGGGTTTCAGTCATTGCTAAAAACATTACTCCTATTGCAGCCATTGAGCAATTTAAAGGGCAAAATAAAATACTCATTGCGGGCAGCACATGGCCCGGTGATGAAACCGTCTTAAAAGAATGCATCTCCCTTCTGCCGCCGGGCTGGAAGCTGATCATTGCGCCGCACGAGACCGGAGAAGCACATGTCAAAAAAGTTCAGCAGCTTTTTGGCAAAGAAACCATTTTGTTTTCAGACCTGGATGCTGAAAATACCGGCAGCGATAAAAAAATACTGATCATAAATAATGTGGGCATGTTGTCCCGTTTGTTCGCTTATGGAGATATTGCGTTCATTGGGGGCGGATTTCAAAAAGGGGGCATCCACAATATACTGGAGCCTGCCGTGTTTGGCCTGCCCGTGGTCTTTGGCCCTATTTATGAAAAATTTGTGGAAGCAAAAGAACTTGTATCGCTCCAGTACGTTTTTCCTGTAAATAATGCTACAGAAAGCAACGCAATACTGAAAAAACTGATCACAGATGAAGCGTACCGTAATGCTATTAGCAGATCACTGAAAAAGTTTATGGAGGCGCATACAGGCGCTACCAGTACAATTATCAATGAGATCATAAATGAAGGATGGCTGTAGAAAGGACCTTTTTATAAATAATAACAAAATGCAGGGAGTTTAAACCGTATTTTTGCACCCGTAAATATTAAAAATATGCCAGGAACAGAGCTATTCGGCAATGAAGAACGCAAAGAAATAAATGATGTGCTGGAAACAGGCATGTTGTTTCGTTACAACCATGACCAGCAGCGCAAGGGTATTTGGAAGGCGCGTGAATTTGAAGAGGAAGTGAAGAAAATTACCGGGGCAAAATACGCTCACGCCGTATCTAATGGCTCGGCGGCAATAGCCATAGCCCTTGCATCTGCCGGTATAGGCGCAGGTGATGAAGTGATCGTGCCGCCATTTACTTTTATTGCCAGTATTGAGGCTGTTTTATTTGTAGGGGCAATACCTGTATTTGCCGAGATAGATGAAACACTATGCCTGAGCGCCGAAGGAATAAAAAACGTGATCACACCAAAAACAAAAGGTATTTGCCTGGTGCATATGTGCGGTACCATGGCTGAAATGGATAGTATCATGAAGGTTGCGAACGATCACAACCTTATTTTAGTAGAAGATGCCGGCCAGGCTTTTGGGGCATCATATAAAGGCGTTTCAGTGGGTCTTTTTGGTAAAACCGGCAGCTTTTCGTTCGACTTTTTCAAGATTGCCACAGCCGGTGAGGGCGGGGTGTTTATTACCAATGATGAGCAAATATATAAGTTGGCCGATGCGTATTCTGATCATGGGCATAATCACGAAGGCAATAATCGCGGCATGGAGCAACACCCTATTTTAGGGTTTAATTACCGTATCAGTGAGCTTCACGCCGCTGTAGGGCTCGCGCAAACACGTAAAGTACCACGGATAAGAGAAGTGAACAGGAAGTATAAAAAACTGCTTATTGACATACTTTCAAAAACCGAAGGTATTTCCTTTGCTCGTCTTGCTGATCCGGATGGGGATTCAGCAACTTTTCTCAACATGCTGCTGCCGGATACTGATGCCGCAAAAAAGACTGTTGCCGAACTAAATAAAGCAGGCATTGGTGGATTTAATTATTGGTACACAAACATGTATCACTTCATTAACCAATGGGATCATTTAAAACAGATGAGCACTGCGGCTAAGCTGCCGGCGCAGGCGTTAGGCATACCACAGGATTATACTGATCTGAATTTACCCAAATCGCAGGAAGTGATTGGCCGCCTTATCTCCTTTGGTATCAGGTGCACCTGGACTGAAGATGAAGTGAAAGCCCTGGCTGATAACATTGCTGCATGCCTGAAGAAAGCAACTCTTGTGCCTGCAATTTCACAATGATCTGCTCAAAACATTTTTTATTAAAAAGGAGATGCTTAAAAATTTTAAAAACATAGATAAAGTTATTTTCGGGAGGGGCAGCTTTGCTGCAATGGAAAGCATACTTGCTGATAAGCGCTCTGAAAATGACCACTTCTTTCTATTCGTAATAGATCATTATTTTAAAGGTAAGGATCTGGGAAACCGCCTTCCCGCGGGCAAGGAAGATGTAATTCGCTTTATTGACGTTGACCCCCACGAACCAACTACACAACAAATTGACAGCCTCAGGGATGAAGTCTTATCATCAAAAGGATTGCCTGCCGGTGTTATAGGTATTGGTGGAGGCAGCATTATGGACATTGCAAAAGCTGTGTCGCTGATGTTTACTAATGAAGGTTCATCTGAATTATACCAGGGGTTAAACCTCATTAAAAAACCAGGCATTTATCACTTAGGAGTGCCCACGATTTCCGGTACCGGCGCGGAAGTTTCCATGACCGCCGTGCTTACCGGGCCCGTAAAGAAGTTAGGCTTGAAATGCGACTGGACCGTATTCAACCAGGTAATACTTGACCCGGAACTGATCGCGACGGTACCCGTTGATAAATGGCTCTACACCGGAATGGATACTTATATTCATTGCATAGAGTCGGAGAACGGCACACTCAATAATGCATTCAGCCATGCTTATGCTGAAGAGTCGCTGAAGCTCTGCCGGGAAATATACCTGGGCGAACACGCAGGCCAAACGCCTGATAATGATGACAAGCTTATGGTAGCTTCTATGATGGGAGGGCTTAGCCTTACTTATTCTGAAGTGGGTGTATGCCATGCCCTGTCTTATGGGTTGTCCAAAATATTGGGCGAAAAACATTGCTATGCAAATTGCATAGCTTTTCAGCACCTGGAAGATTATTATGGCGAAGGCGTAGCCGAATTGAAACAAATGCTGGCAACCCATAAGGTTACGCTTCCGCAAGGGCTTAGCAAAGGCTGGACCGATTTGCAAATAACAGCAATGGCGGAAGTGGCCTATAATTTGCCTCACATGTGGCTGCACGCAGTTGGTGCAGATTGTATGAAAAAAATAACCATTGACAGTATTAAGGAACTATATAGAAGATTATAGAACAAGGCATTTCATGCCTTTAAAACATTATGAGCCAAAAAAAGATAATAATAGGCGATATAACCTGCGGCGCAGATGAGCTTTTCCTTATATCAGGCCCCTGCGTGATAGAAGATGAAATGATAATGATGAAGACTGCTGAAAAGCTCAGGGAGGTCAGCGCTAAGCTGAATATCCCCATCATCTACAAATCATCATTCTTAAAAGACAATCGCAGCAGCCTGAAATATTATGACGGCCCCGGCCTGGAAAAAGGCATGAAAGTGCTTGCTAAAATAAAAGAGCAATTTGGTTTTTCGCTTTTAACGGATATTCATTACCCCGATCATGCAGCGCCCGTTGCCGAGGTATGCGATGTACTGCAAATTCCAGCCTATCTCTGTATGCAGTCCGGCCTGATGATGGCCGCTGCAAAAACCGGTAAGGTGATCAATATCAAGCATGGCCAGTTCCTTGCGCCGGAAAATATGAAGCACCCCGTTGCCAAATGTGAAGAATCGGGCAATGACAAGATCATTCTCACGGAGCGGGGTTACACCATGGGTTATAATGACCTTGTAGTTGACCCCCGTAGCTTTTATCACCTGTCGCAAATGGGGTATCCCGTTGTTTTCGATATTACCCATTCCATTCGTAAATATGGCATTCCAAGCGCCGACGCCAAAGGCGGCGCAAGAGAATTTTTACCGGTATTGAGCCGTTCCGGCGTAGCCGCCGGCGTGGATGGTATTTTCATAGAAACACACCCTGATCCGGAAAAGGCTCTTTGCGATGCGGCCAGCCAGCTTAGCGTTTATGATTTGGAAGAATTTCTAAAACCGCTTCTAGAGCTTCATGCGGTTGAAGTGAAGTACAGAAAATAAGTTTTCGACGGCAATTTTTTGTTTGTACGTTTGTTTAGTGAAGACAGCAAACATGATTTTTTAAAGATTTGATAGACTGGAGCAATTATTTTTACAATAAATAACGTACATGGAATTATATCTTGATTCTGCCAACCTCAAAGAAATTGAAGAAGGCTTCAAATTAGGCTTCTTGAATGGCCTGACAACCACACCGACCTTTATGCAGCGGGAGGGGATAATGGATATTGACGCCACTATCCTGAAGCTATCGAAAATGGTGCCTGTACTGCAGATTGAAGCATTAGGAAATACTGCGGAAGATGTGGTTAGAGAAGCCCGCCGCCTGCTTGATCTTGGCCTGGACTCAAAGCGTACGGTATTTAAAATACCGGTGTCATTAGAGGGCGTGCGCGCCTGCCATTTATTACGGGCGGAGGGGCTTATGGTGAATGTGCACCTGGTTTATACCTTGCAGCAAGCCTATATGGCTATGCACGCTGGCGCCACCTACGTCTGCCCGTTGGTAGGCAGGCTCCAGGACCAGGGGCACGACGCCCTTGCGCTCGTGGAGCAATGCGTTGACGCCGTAGTTCATTATGGCTATGACACCAAGGTCATGTTTAGCTCTGTCCGCAATGCCGAGCATGTCCGCAATGCAATCAATATAGGCGTGCATACGATCACACTGCCGCTGAAGATACTTAAATCATTAACCGACAATAATTTCACTACAATCGGTACAGAGCAGTTCCTGAGTGATACAAGATTGATGACGGTACGCGTAAAGGAAGCCATCAATGGCCTGAACCCGCTGGTGCCTGCAAATACAAATTTGAAGGATGCCATCGTGAAAATGACAGAATTCGGGTTTGGGTGTGTAACCGTCATGAATGAAGATGGAAGCATAAAGGGGGTTTTTACAGACGGTGATCTCCGCCGTCTGTTGCAAAAAGACGGGCAACACATTCTAGACAAAAAGATTGGTAGCCTCGAATACAAAACACCGGTCAGTATTGATGCAAATGCACTGCTCAATGAGGCTTCAGGAATATTTAAGAAAATGAATGTGGATACTATCCTGGTTACTGAAAACGACAAACCGTATGGTATGCTCGATATTCAGGATCTTAAGAAATATTAAGTATATAAATGCCCTGCTATTAATCTCGAATGAGCATCTCTGATCTCCAGCAAATAAAAAATATTTTCAAGGGGAATTTCCTTTTGGAACCTGCAGCGTTACAGGAAAAATTGTTTAAAATAAAAGCTTACGTGTTTGATTGGGACGGAGTTTTTAACAACGGGGAGAAAGATGAAAATGGCAGCAGCCGATTTAATGAAGTGGATTCAATGGGCTTAAACATGCTGCGCTTTAATCATTATCTGAGAAGGGGCGTCCACCCGTTAACGGGCATTATTACCGGGGAAACCAATAACGCTGCATTCATATTGGCAAAGAGGGAACATTTTCATGCTGTATATTATAACACAAAAAACAAAAGGGACGCTTTGCTTCATTTTTGTGCCGGTAATAATCTGGAATTGCATGAAGTTGCATATTTTTTTGATGACGTGACAGATCTTTCCATAGCAGAGTTATGCGGCCTTCGTATCATGGTAAGCCGTAGGTGTAATCCCATGCTGTTGAATCTTTCCATTGAAAATAAGTGGGTTGATTATTTAACATATGCAGATGGCGGAAATAATGCTTTGCGCGAAGCATCGGAATTGCTGATCGGTTTAAGCGAACGTTATAGCGATACTATTTTGCAACGCGTTCATAACAGTGATGGTTACCAGGTGTTTATTCGCGCACGCAATATTCCTGCCACTGCTTTTTATACCTTAGTAGAATCTAAGATAACAGAACAACACCCACGATGATAGCTGGTATTATCCCCGCAAGGTATGCATCTACCCGGTTTCCCGGTAAATCGCTTGCAGACATAGACGGTAAAAGCATGATACAGCGCGTCTATGAGGCCGCCGCAAAAAGCACATCGCTCAGTAAGTTAATAGTAGCTACCGACGATGAAAGGATCTTAAGGCATGTGCTGGATTTTGGCGGAGATGCTGTAATGACTACAGCGACTCATCCTACCGGTACTGACCGTTGCCTGGATGCACTGCAACAAATCGGCCCCGGATATAATTATGTGATCAATATACAGGGAGATGAGCCTTTTATTAACCCCGCGCAGATTGATGATCTTGCCGAAGTATTGAAAGACGGCTCTGTGGAATTGGCTACACAAATGATACCCGTAGCTACTAGTGAAGAATTATTTGACCAGGGTGAAGTTAAGATAGTGCTGAACAGCGACATGGAAGCCATGTATTTCAGCCGCATGGTGATTCCTTTTATAAAGGGAGTAGATGAAAAAGATTGGCACCGGCATCATACCTATTATCGTCACGTAGGCATGTATGCCTATAGGAGAGACGTGCTCGAAAAAATAACCCAATTGCCTGTTTCATCACTTGAACAGGCGGAATCACTAGAGCAGCTCAGATGGCTGGAGCATGGTTTCAAAATAAAATGCACCATTACGCGGTACGAAAGCCATTGCATTGATACTCCTGAAGATATAGTGAAAGTCCTGAGGAGAATGAGAAAGGAAACAAATGAAACGTAAGTAGGTCACACCCTCACCTTAATAACTATTTTCTTTACCTGGGCAGGCTCGCTAATTCTTATACAAGGCATGTGCAAATCCGTTGGGAAGAAGATCATAAAAGTACCTTCTTCCATTTTGGTAAAAAAGGATGGCGCATCTGCATACTGCATAAAATCATTTTCAGAGCTATATTCTTTTGATATCTCCTGGTCTTTTAAAAACGCATGACCTACCAATTCTGTCCCGCGTATCATATACTGTATGTCTATGTATTTTTTATGTGATTCCATTTCTTCAGTTGCAGCATCCAGTGTTTCATACTCCTGCACAATAGCGTAGATGTCGTCATCATCTATCACATGCCTTCCCGAAGCCAGGGTATACAGGTTGGTCGTCTGCAAAAAATGAAACGCGATCTTCATTCTTTTATGAACAGCTTCATAATTGCCACAATTGCACAAAAGGTCTATGATCATTACGTAAAATTATAGAGGCAAGTTACCAAAAATAAAACCCAACCAGCCTCAAATATCTATAAGTAATTGAGCACCGGCGATAATTTTTTATAATAATGTTTCCATTTAGACTCGGGTGCTTATAATTTTTTTCCTTTTTCTCAAAACCAGAATTAAAAAGTTCACGTACATGAATAGGTAAAACAAATTTAACCGTAAAAACATCAAAAATTTATGAAAAAGATTCTTTTTGCTCCCGTATTGGCGCTCGTTATGTTATCTGGAATCACAGTAACCACTTACGCGCAAAACACAGTTATGGTCGGCGGCGCAGCTATGTACCCGCAAAAAAACATCGTGGAGAACGCTGTTAATTCTAAAGACCACACAACGTTAGTTGCCGCTGTAAAAGCAGCAGGCCTGGTGGAAATGCTGGAAAGTGCAGGCCCTCTCACTGTATTTGCACCTACTAATGAAGCATTCGGCAAATTACCTGCTGGTACAGTAGATAACCTGGTAAAGCCGGAGAACAAGGCTACTCTTACGAAAATACTTACTTATCATGTGGTAGCTGGCAATCTTGATTCCAAAGCCCTGATGGAAAAGATAAAAATGGGCAATGGTATGGCAAAGCTTACTACCGTGCAAGGCGACGAGCTGACTGTTATGCAAAAAGGCAAACACCTGGAGATCAAAGACGCTAAAGGCGGCATGGCGATGGTAACCATCAAAGATGTATATCAGAGCAACGGTGTGATACATGTGATTGATAAAGTATTAATGCCATAACTCTCCGAAAGTTAGCATTGCCTTATTCTTCGGAGAAGTACGGGTGAGACTTTTTTTTAACTTTTGACTTTTCACTTTACTTGTACCTTTGAGGGAAATTTATTTCCCCTTTTTTATTTTTTAATATTGAAGTTTTGAAACAGGAAAGCATATCGGTATTCGACATTTTTAAGATAGGAATAGGCCCCAGCAGCTCTCATACATTAGGCCCATGGCGAGCTGCGCTACGCTTTGTAGATACTTTGAAAAACAGAGGTCTTGATAAAGTCGACTCAGTGAGGGTGCTGCTATATGGTTCGCTCGCCAAGACGGGAAAAGGGCACGGCACTGACGTAGCCGTATTGTTAGGGCTTTCTGGTGAGGACCCTGTAACTTTCGATGTCAACGAGATAACGCCGCGAATGGAAAGCATCACCGAAAAGAAGAAACTGAAAATCAGCGGCGTTAGAGAAATACAATTTGAGCCAGATGCTGATATAGTATTTCTTTTTAGCGATAGTCTCCCTTTTCATCCGAATGCGCTTACTTTTTTATGCTCATTCAATAACGGCGACGAAATTGCTGAAACTTATTATTCTATAGGTGGGGGGTTCGTAGTAAAGGAGGGTGAGGAAGAAGGCGATGGTAGCCTGGTGAAGCTTCCCTACCCAATAGAAAAAGCCGAATACCTCCTGGCTGCCTGTGAAAAAACAGGTCTCGACATTTCAGAAGTGGTCATGGAGAACGAAAAAACGTGGCGCAGTGAAGCTGATACTAAAGCAGGTGTGATGCGTATATGGGAAACGATGCGTGATTGTATATTTCGCGGTGCGCATATTGGTGGTGTACTGCCTGGCGGGCTGCAAGTTACCCGCCGCGCAGCAGACCTCAATAAAAAGTTGGTTGATAGTAAGCAATACAATAGTTTCGATCAGTGGTTGAATGTTATTCGCAGTGGTGGCCATTCTTTTAAGTACACACTCGACTGGGTAAGTTGTTTTGCACTTGCCGTCAATGAAGAAAATGCCGCATTTAGTCGTGTGGTCACTGCACCTACAAATGGTGCCGCAGGGGTAGTGCCTGCCGTATTGTTGTATTTTATCGCGTTTTGTGATGGCTATGATGATGAGAAGATCATTAAATTCCTGCTAACTGCATCAGAGATCGGTAGTATTTTCAAAAAGGGGGCAACCCTTTCAGCCGCTATGGGTGGCTGCCAGGCAGAGATAGGCGTATCTTCTTCTATGGCCGCAGGTGCACTTGCGGAGGCGCTCGGCGGCTCGGTACAGCAGTGCCTACAGGCTGCGGAGATAGCTATGGAGCATCACCTCGGCCTCACTTGCGATCCCGTAGGCGGCCTGGTGCAGGTACCCTGCATAGAACGCAATACTATGGGCGCTATTAAAGCAATTACCGCCACGCAGCTTGCCCTTCAAAGCGATCCCGAAAAAGCCCGAATTTCGCTCGATGCAGTCGTAAACACCATGTGGGAAACCGCCCTCGACATGAATCATAAATACAAAGAAACCGCAGAAGGTGGCCTCGCAGTGCAGTTACCAATTAGTTTGAGTGAGTGTTGATACCAGGGAAGCCGTTTTCTTGTCCAGACCTGAGGCCGCTATTATCTGTCTCTTGCATAGCATTTTTGTAAGTTCGATATCGGCCAAATTTTTATTTGGTCAGCAATAATTAGCTGATATACTTCACTAATGCCCGTTTTGCAATGGGCAGCAAAGTCTCATTAAGGGGCACGGTTAAAGGAAGCTCTATCTTGTATACTGCTGGATTTGGCAACGTACGTATGGCGCGGATGATGTCTATTTTTATTTGCTCATAAGTATTGGCGAGATTTTTTTCGCGTGTATCTACGTAGGCAAGTTTCAATCCTTTATATCGTGAGTGCTGGTGCTCAAAAAGTGTGATGCTGTAGCTATATACCCTTACTCCTGAGTAGCTGCCATAGCGCAAAAAAACATACCCTTCGTTTTTATATAGGGGAATGATGCCAATTGGTTCTACCAGCATTTGCTTTTCCACAAATTCATATATCTCGGCACCTTCGCTTATCGTTCCCTTCATTTCATCCAATGCGTAGGCGGTGATATGTTCCAGTTCCTGCATCAAGTCATCGTCCGCGAGCATTTGTTCGTAGACAATTTCCAGCTTTTGCTCATTCAATAGGTTTAATTTTTTAGGAAACTGATCCTGTAATATCTTTTTATTTTCCTTGAACGCCAAAAGGTTATTATAATGTGAAACCATATCAGATAGCTGCGGATACAGTTTTGTCTCATTAAAGCTTTTTTTTACTTCCTGTAGATAAGCCAGCAGCCTGTATTTTTGAAGCTCGAAATCTATATATCCTTCCATGAACCACGTTTCGCTCAGAGTCATAGCTTTATATCTTTATCCCAAGGTAATACAACAAAATTAATGCCAGTTTTTTTTCCATAAGCCTATCTAGTTTCTGCTACAATTTATGACTTACGACTTATTTATTCTATATTTACGCGTTAAAAATCAAGGCTTTTTATTAATATACCTGAAGTGAAACCCCGGGGCTGATATTAATTTAAAGAAATATTTTTTAACTATCCTAACTAACATTTAAAAAACTTCGTCCTTAAATAAGTATCTAAATCTGCGTTTATGAAAAAACTGTTTCCCTTATTCCTTTTTATTGCATGGAGTGCTGCGTCTTATGCCCAAACTGCTTCTTTTTTGCTTACTACCCATCCATGCCATAACGATGGGGTTTTAGAAGTAACCTTTACCGGTGTTACGCCTCCGCTCACTGTAACCTGGCAAACTTATGGAACAAGTGGCACTGCCATCATACACACAAGCGTATCCGGATTAAGCGATGATCTAACGGGATATTCAGGCGGCGAACTGAACGTATCAGCTACAGATGGAACAGGGGCTACCGCCAGTGGATTCTATTCAGGCGCTCCACCGTTCACTATATGCCCATTTACTATTGCTACTGCGGTTTGCCCGGCTTTAGATACTATATCGGCCAGTGTATGTTCCGGTGGAATACCTCCATTTACTTATCAGTGGTATAATACGGCTACAACCGCCATTATTGGTACCAGTAGCACAATATATGAAGCCCCCGGCACCTATGGACTAAACGTAACAGATGCTGCAGGCTGCACTTTTGGCTCAATGGTCACGAATATTTTTGCTTACGCATCGGCAGCAGCTCCAGCCTATGCAGACAGCATCACTAGTACAATAGCTGCCTGTACGAACGGTACTGCCACGATTTGGCCGTATGGCGGGGGTACACCTCCATACAGTTACCTTTGGTCAAACGGCGCTACTAGCCCTACTATAGGTGGGCTCGTAAAGGGTGGATATGCGGTCACTATTACTGATGCTCTTGGTTGCCAGATTACAGACAGTACTGATATACTTCAATCAGTTACGATCACGGCCCCCACTGTTACGACTCCAGCTACTTGTATTGCTGATGATGGTGCTATAGCTGCTTTCGGTACCGGCGGCACACCCCCGTACACCTATGTTTGGAGCAATGGAGTTACCGCATCTTCACAAACCGGTTTAGCTGGTGGATTCTATACTGTAAATATTACGGATGCCAATGGTTGTATAGGCAGTGATGGCGGCCTGGTGGGCACTTCTACGCCTATTACTGTTACTTATGCTGCCACACCCAGCTTGTGCACTGCTCCTACGGGCAATGCCACTTTGAGCATTGCTGGTGGCACCGGGCTTTATTCTATTACATGGTACACTACTCCGGCACAAACTGGTATTACCGCTCATTCGCTCACCTATGGCCTTTATTCATTCCAGGTTACTGATGCCGTTGGTTGTATACAAACCGGAACGGCCTATGTGCCGCCAATAGATATAATAGGCGTTAGCTTTTCATCTACACCTGCTGTATGTACGTTGTCTAATGGCAGCCTTTCCGCATATCCTACAGGTGGTGTGGCGCCTTATAACTATTCCTGGAGTACTGGTGCTACAACATCAGGCATTACCGCACAACCCGCCGGCAATTATGGGCTTACTATAACTGACCACGCAGGCTGCAGGGTATCCAAAGAGCCTTATTTGCCATACAGTTCCCCCCTGGGAGTCGGAATCATTTCTTCTACAGCCTCCTGCATTTTTACAAATGATGGCGCTGAAACCGCTACAACATGGGGAGGTACGCCGCCTTATTCCTATGCATGGTCAAGTGGCGGCACTACTTCTATTATATCAGCGCTTCCTTACGGTCCATACTGGCTCACTGTTACAGATGCCGCAGGCTGCACTTCATACGGCAACTATTCCTACGTTGCGTATGACCCACTGGTTACAGATTGCTATTGTACGATTTCCGGCATTGTATACAATGACCGGAATGGAGATTGTTTGCAGGAGGCTGGAGAACCGGGCATACCGAACATCCAGGTGCTGATCAGCGGTATGGGCTACACTTACACTGATGCAACCGGCCACTATTCTATGAAGGTTCCTTCAGGTTCTTATACAGTAACAGAAACCATCCTTGATTTTTATCCGCTCGCGGGCTGTCAGCTTAATGGCATTCCGGTTACTGTAACGGCATCCTCCGGCTGTGTGCATACAGTAAACTTTGCCAACGCTATTGACACTATACACGACATGCATATCAGCACATGGGATTATGACCTGCCAAGGCCAATACCCGGCCATTCCTACAGTCACGTAATGATTGTAAGCAATGACGGTACAGTGCCCGAAGATTCGATTTTGGTAAATTATCACCCTGACGGACAAATATTTGCACCCTTCTTTACACCGGGGGGCACATTCAGCGGATCTCCTTACCAGTATAGTACGCCGGGTACTTTTGCTACATTAACACCGGGAGCTACTCAGGAGTTTTTCATGACTTACAATGTGCCGACAAATATTCCTTTTGGAATTAATTTAGTGTTCATGGACACCGTTTCTTATAAATCACCTATTGATTTCTGGCAAATTGATTATTCTCCATGGAACAACGTGAACTACTTTACCACTACTACCGTAGGCTCATTCGATCCGAATTTTAAAGAAGTTAATCCTAAAGGCACAGGCCCAACCGGGATTATTTCTTATACCGACTCCGTGCTGGAGTACATGGTACATTTCCAAAACACAGGTACGGCGCCCGCAGAGAACGTGATTGTCGTTGACACCCTCGATGACAATCTTAACTGGACTTCACTTCGCCCTGTTTTTGAATCCGCTCAATGCCAGGTAAACCTGACACAAATCGGTGCAAAGAAAATAGCCACATTCACTTTCTCTGACATTAACCTTCCTACTAAAGCCACAGATGAAATGGCCAGCAACGGTATGCTTACCTATACTATTAAACTAAATAGCGGCCTGGCATCAGGGACGCAAATCAGGAATCATGCATCTATTTACTTTGATTACAACGCACCTGTTGTCACAAATAGCACTTTGAATACCATTGGCACTGCAGCGCCCCAAGGGATTAAAACACAGTCTTCACAAAACCAGGGTTCTTTCACTATTTATCCAAATCCTGCAAGCAAGACTTTCAATGCTTTGATAAACAGTGACGCTGCCGGTGCTGCAGACATGATCATTTCGGATGTTACAGGCAAATCATTGATCAGTAAAAATATCACGTTGCAGCAGGGATCACAGACTGTTTCAACAGATATCAGCAAGTTAGCTCCCGGCGTCTATTTTGTAAGCCTGGATCAAAATGGCAAAACACAAACCCAGAAGCTGGTGATTATGAACTAATACTTCCATCTATTATAAAAGAGCCTGTCCCAATCACGTAGGACAGGCTCTTTTATTAGAACCATGTACCGCGCCTATTATTCTTGTCCACCCGTTCACTATTCAACCATTCCACCAATCACGTACCTTTGCGGAATGGCAAAGTTTTTCTTGAGAAAAAAGATAGGAGATCGGGTAGTCAATGGTCATCCGTGGATATTCGGGAATGAGTTAGGTGATAGTGAAGGTGTTGCGGAGCCAGGCGATATTGTTGAAGTATATTCTTACAATGGATCTTTTGTAGGCAAGGGTTATATTAATCCGGCATCTCAAATACGCATTCGGCTGCTCACGAGGAATAAGAATGAAGTTATTGATGCCCAGTTCTTTTATAACCGTATAAGTGAAGCATGGGAATATCGCAAGCATTTAGGCTATGTGGAAAATTGCCGCCTCATTTTTGGTGAAGCAGACCAGCTTCCTGCGCTCATCATAGATAAGTTCAATGATTACCTGGTGATTCAGACACTCGCACTGGGGATAGAGAAATGGAAAGAGGCTATAGTTGCGGCCTTGCAAAAAATATTTGCCCCCAAAGGAATCTATGAGCGCAATGATGTGCCGGTAAGAACCCTTGAAGGCATGCCTCAAATAAAGGGCTTTTTATCTGAACCTTTTGATACTAATATCATACTGAACGAGAACGGCCTCAAATTTCATGTGGATATAGAGAACGGCCAAAAGACCGGTTATTTTCTCGACCAGCAGGATAACAGACGTGCCATAGCGCATGTGACAAAAGGTGCTGACGTACTGGAAGCATTTTGTTATACTGGCACTTTCGCCCTGCATGCTGCTAAGTACGGTGCTAAAAGCGTGCTGGGGCTTGATATTTCAGAAAATGCGGTAGCCACTGCACGTAGAAATGCTACCCTGAATGGCTTTGAAGATATCTGCAAATTTGAAGCGGTAAATGCCTTTGACGTGCTGAAGCAATGGGTGAAGGACGGCAAGAGGTATGATACCGTAATGCTTGATCCGCCGGCCTTTACAAAGAGCAGGGAAAATATCGACAAGGCATTGACCGGGTATAAAGAGATCAACCTGCGGGCAATGAAACTGATAAAGCCCGGCGGTTTTTTAGTTACCGCCTCCTGCACTAATCTTGTAACACCCGAAATGTTCCTGGATACAATAGGCCAGGCTGCAAAAGACGCCAAACGCACGCTGCGGCAGGTAGAATGGCGTACACAGGCCTCTGACCATCCTATAATATGGAGTATTCCTTCAACACAATATTTGAAATTTCTGATTGTACAGGTGCTGTGACCTAACGGTTACCATTTGTTAATTACCTGACGGAGCGCCACCAGCTTTTCGAGCAATGGTTCCAGCAGTCCGAGGTTGAGCATGTTTGCACCATCAGACATTGCTTGTGCCGGATCTGGGTGGGTTTCTATAAACAGGCCATCTGCACCTACTGCTATTCCTGCGCGGGCAATAGTTTCTATCATTTGCGGATTGCCGCCGGTAACGCCGCTTGCCTGATTTGGCTGCTGGAGGGAGTGGGTACAATCCAGCACTACGGGTACTTTCATCTCCTGCATAATGGGGATGGCCCGGTAATCTACAATGAGATCGTGATAGCCAAACATGGTGCCGCGGTCTGTGAGCATGACCTGGTCATTGCCGCTTTGCTGTATTTTGTCAACAGCGAAACGCATGGACTCCGGAGAAAGGAATTGTCCCTTTTTTACATTTACTACCTTGCCAGTCTTAGCAGCGGCAATCAATATATCGGTTTGCCTGCAGAGGAAGGCGGGTATCTGTAGCACATCTACATAGCCAGCGGCCATGGCGGCCTCATCTGCGGCATGAATGTCTGTAACCAGCGGCACTTGAAATGCATCGCGTACTTTGCTTAATATTTTTAATGCCGATTCATCGCCTATACCTGAGAAACTGTCGAGGCGGCTGCGGTTTGCTTTGCGGTAGGATGATTTGAAGATCAGCGGGATTTTAAGCCGCTCACAGATGCGCACTACTTTCTCCGCAGTTTTCATGATCACTTCTTCATTCTCAATGACGCATGGACCGGCCATGAGAAAGAAGTTGTTGACGCTGGTATCCTGGGATGCAAAAAAAGGGGAATGTTGTATATCGAAGGTCATAATTAATGATTAATGGTTATTTGCAATTTGATCTTTCCGAGGGTGCAATTTACGTGCATAAGGCGGAAAGTAAAATTTTCCGGTTCGAAGGTCGCACCTTCGATTGAGTGGATTGGGTTCAGATGGATACCAGCTGAAGGCGAAATTAGCGTATAGTCCGCACCACCAATCCCAACCAGTAAAAACTATAAAATTCACAACGCGGTATTTTGAAAATTATAAAGCATGTATTTATGATAAACACCGGAAGGCCCGGAGGCTGCGGACCAGCCTCTGCTATCACCATTGTTAACGTTACTGCTGCGGCACCCATTGATCCCATCAGGGGATTCTCATCGGTTTGCCAGGGCTTAACTATTTCGCTTGACGATGCGACACCGGCAGGCTCATGGAGCATTGCAGACGTGGCTATTGCAACGGTGAGTGCCTCTGGTGTTGTCACCGGCGTGGCTGCTGGCGTTACCACCGTAAGCTATATTGCCAGCCTGGGGTGCGGGTTATCGGTAGCTACGGCTTCAATTACCGTGAACACAGCTGCGGCAGCGGGCATTATAACCGGTACTTCCACCATTTGTACGGGGGCACAGACCTGCTCTCTTCTTATGTGGGCGGGGGGGTATGGACCGGTTCTAATGGAACCGTTACCGTGTCGCCGGCTGGCGTCATCACCGGAATTTACACAGGCGCGGATACCATTACTTATACCGTAACCAATAGCTGCGGCCGCGATGCTACAACGCATATAGTGACTGTTTATTTATCCCCTGTGCCGGGGACCATAACCGGCGTGGCTTCTATATGTTCAGTGGGGACAACAACTTTAACCGATATAGCCACAGGTGGAATATGGAGCAGCAACAGTGTGCTGATAGCTACCGTGGGGAGTACAGGAGTTGTTTCTGGTATCTCAGCAGGAACAGCATTGATTTCCTATACAGTTACCACGGGCTGTGGTATTGCTGCTGCAACGCAGCCGGTTACTGTGAATACGACCACTGCAGGCATAATAACCGGTGTTACCTCTTTATGTGCCGGAGGCAGCTCGTCGCTAGGAGATGCTATTACGGGCGGTACATGGGCCAGCAGCGCCGCAGCGGTAGCCACTGTAAGCAGCGGGGGCACACTAACAGCCATGGCCGGTGGCAGCACGATTATTTCTTACACAGTTTCCGGAGCCTGTGGTACGGCTGTTGCAACTACCGACGTTACAGTGGGTTCGTTGCCAATAGTTGAGCCTATTACAGGCATAACAACCATATGCAATGACTCTACGGTATTGCTCAATGATGGCACTTTGGATGGGTTATGGAGCAGCAGTAATACAGCTGTAGCTTCAGTAAACAGCAGTGGTGTGGTGACCGGTGTGTCTGCTGGTACAAGTACCATAAGTTATGTAGTTACGGCGGGATGCGGCGCAGCAGGGGTTACAGCGATTATGCACATACAATCTATGCCATCAGCTGGTGCAATTTCCGGCAGTGCCACAGTGTGCGCAGGAGCGACTACAACGCTTACAGATGCCGTAACCGGAGGTGCGTGGAGCAGCAGTAACACAACGATAGCCTCGGTAACCGCAGGCGGAACAGTACACGGCGTCGGTGTTGGAGCAGCTAGTATTTCTTACGGCATTTCTAATAGTTGTGGTACAGACATGGCAACAGCGGCTCTCTCCGTAGGAACTATGCCATCTGTAGCGCCGATTGCAGGTATAACGACCATCTGCGATGACTCTGTTACCCTGTTTAGTGATGATACTTTGGGCGGTGTATGGAGCAGCAGCAATACGTTCATTGCAACAATAAACAGTATTGGTTTACTAACGGGTGTATCTGCCGGAACGAGTACAATTAGTTATGCAGTAACTGCAGTATGTGGTACTGCCAGCGCGGCAACTACTGTGCACTTGCAGGCAAGGCTGTCGCCAACGGCTATTACCTGTGCTTCCTCAATATGTGCGGGAGCTACCGCTACCCTTAGTGATGCAACGACGGGCGGCACATGGAACGGCAGTGACATTATCGTAGCCTCCGTAAACAGCGGCGGAATTATAACAGCCTTGTCGGCAGGCAGTATTACTATTTCCTACAGCATGTCAAACAGCTGCGGAACGGCGATCGTGACTTTTAATGATACTGTGAATACCGCGCCTGCGGCGGGCTTTATTACCGGCGCTACAAATATTTGTGTAGGTGCGGTAACAACCCTGGCTGATGGCGCATCTGGTGGAAGCGGAACATGGAGTACCGGTAGTTCGGCTATTGCAATGGCTGGTTCAGGTGGTGTTGTAACAGGCTTTGCGGCGGGGTCTGACGTTGTTTTTTATACAGTCGCCAATAGTTGCGGCAGTAATAGCGCTTCGGCGATGATCAATGTTGACCCATTGCCGTATATCGAGGAGATAACCGGGGCAACAACCGTTACGATCGGGAACACTGCGAGCCTGTACGATGCAGTGGCCGGAGGCTCGTGGAGCAGTGGAGATCCGGCGGTAGCTACTATCAATGCCGCGGGAATAGTAACAGGCGTATCCTTAGGAACAGCAACCATTAGTTACACTATGATCAATGGCTTTGGCTGCACGGCAGATACTGCGTTTTCTGTTACAGTAGAAGCTGCATCCGGTATTAAAAATGTAAACGGGAATAGCGGATACACGCTTTATCCAAACCCTGCGACAAATGAAGTGACGGTTTCGTGGGGAAACCAAACTGCGCTAACCGCTGAAGTAGTCATTACAGATATTGTTGGTAAAGACGCTTTCAGAAGTACCATTGTCCTGACACAGATATCTGGCAGTACAAAGCTTAACCTTCCAGAAGGACTTGAAGGCAGCTATATCATCACAATCAGATCAACAAGTGGTTACTATAGCGGCAAGCTGGTAATACTGAAGGAATAACCGACACAAAGCAGATGGTATATCCGCTACCTTTGCCGCATGGATTATTTTGAGAACCTGCTCAGCCTGCTGAAGATAGAACGGGAGGAAGACAGGAAATCTTATCAAAAGCTGGCTGAAACCTCGTCAATTAATGACCGCCGGGCTGGTGGGCTTGCCTGGTACCCGATAGCTATCAGGGGTACAGAGATCAGCAGGGGAGATTATATAACGGTAGAGGTAGAGCGAACTACGCACCAGGATGTAAATCACCAACTTCGTTTTGGTGCATCTGCTATGCTTTTTTCAAACCATGATGCCAAGAACAACAATGTAGCAGGCACGGTCACTTTTCAAAGCGGCAACCGGCTCAAGATCACTTTGCGCACAGATGAGCTGCCGGAATGGGCAAGTGACGGGAAATTGGGCATAGACCTGCTGTTTGATGATAATAGTTATGAAGAAATGCTGGCAGCACTAAAGCAAGGTGCCATCTTAATTGAAAATCTGCAAGAGGGGCGCCTGATCCAGATACTTACCGGCGCGAAATCGCCTACTTTTCAAAATGAAATTACCGGCATCGCGAATGCCGGACTAAATAGCATACAGCAGGATGCAGTAAATAAAATCGTTGCCGCGAATGAACTGGCGATAGTACACGGGCCGCCGGGCACGGGTAAAACGACCACCCTGGTGCAGGCTATCAAAACACTAATTAAAAGGGATCACGAGCAAATACTGGTAGTAGCCCCAAGTAATACCGCAGTAGACCTGCTGAGTGAAAAGCTGGCTGATGAAGGGCTTAATGTATTGCGCGTGGGCAATCCGGCAAAGGTATCGGACCGGCTGATGGCGTTAACGCTGGATAGCAAAATGGCCGGGCATAGCGCCATGAAGGAAATAAAGCGGTTGAAAAAACAAGCGTCGGACTTTAAAAATATGGCGCATAAATACAAGCGTAGTTTTGGTAAGGCAGAGAGGGAGCAACGCAAAGCGCTTTTTGATGAAGCGCACAAGATCATGAAAGATGTGGGCAATACTGAGCAATACATTATTGACGACCTTGTGGCTAAAGCGCAGGTGATTACAGCTACCCTCGTCGGTGCAAATCATTTTACTGTGAGGAGCCTGAAGTACCATACTGTAGTAATAGATGAGGCGGGACAAGCGCTGGAGCCCGCCTGCTGGATACCTATACTCAAGGGAAAGAAAGTAGTGCTGGCAGGGGATCATTGCCAGCTATCACCTACCATTAAATCGAATGAGGCAGCACGAAAGGGGTTAAGCACTACCCTACTTGAAAAGTGTGTGGCATTGCATCCTGAATCCGTTGTTTTATTAGAAGAGCAATATCGTATGCATGAGCACATTATGAGCTATTCTTCAAAAATATTTTATGGAGATAGATTAAAAGCGCATGGATCTGTGGCGGGGCACTTATTATTTCCGGCAGACGTAGCATTAGCTTTTGTGGATACAGCAGGATGCGGCTTTGATGAAAAGTCAGAAAGTACAAGTATTTCCAATCCTGAAGAAGCGGCCTTTTTATTTAAGCATCTTACTCAACTCGTTACCGATGTTCAGCCACACTATACCCCACAGAATTTTCCCACAGTAGCGGTTATCTCTCCTTATAAAGAGCAGATCTATGTACTGAAAGAACAGTTGCTGCATTCGCCGGAATTGCAAGCGTATGGAGATAAGATCTCTGTGAATACTATTGATAGTTTCCAGGGACAGGAACGGGATATTGTGTACATCAGCATGACCAGGAGCAATGCTGAAGGCACTATAGGTTTTCTGTCAGACATTCGCAGGATGAACGTTGCTATGACCCGTGCCCGGAAAAAACTGGTAGTGATAGGTGACAGTGCTACTCTTTCCCATTTTCCTTTTTATGCCAACTTTATTGCTTATGCAGAAAGGCTGAATGCTTATCACAGTGCGTGGGAGTACATGGATGTTTAGCGGCGGGTAAACCCTGTTCTAAACTTTGTACCTTATCTTATTTTGAAAGTGTAATTTTACCAGCTTATGGAGTTGACCACGCCGGATATCAGATCAGTAAATGTGACCCGTTATGTTACGCCATTGCGTGAAGGCGGCTCGCTGCCTGCTATTGCTGAGGCCGATGATGGTTTCTTGTACGTACTAAAGTTTCGCGGAGCCGGGCAAGGGCCTAAAGCGCTCATAGCAGAGCTGATAGGAGGGGAGATAGCGCGGTTGCTGGGGCTGAAGATGCCGGAAATTGTTTTTGCCCAAATAGATGAAGCCTTTGGCCGAACAGAACCTGATGAAGAGATACAAGACCTGCTTAAGGCCAGTACCGGCCTTAATCTTGCACTGCATTATCTTTCAGGCTCCATAACATTTGATCCTACGGTTACCATAGTGGACGCAGAGCTTGCATCACGGATCGTGTGGCTGGACTGCCTGCTGAACAATGTGGACCGGACGGCACGCAATACCAACATGCTGCTCTGGCATAAAGAATTGTGGCTAATAGATCATGGGGCCGCATTGTACTTCCACCACTCGTGGCAGAACTGGCAGGAAAAAGCAAAACAGCCTTTTGCACAGGTGAAAGACCATGTATTGCTTTCGCGGGCTTCAGAGCTTGATTTAGTTGATGCAGCTTTTAGGTTAATATTGAGTGATGAGCGGATCGATTCTATTGTATCATTGATACCAGATGAATGGCTCTTGGCAGACACTCCGTTTAATTCCCTGAAGGAACACCGCGAAGCTTATGCACAATTTTTAAAAACAAGGATTGCCCATTCAGAAATTTTAATAAAAGAAGCACAGCATGCAAGATCCGCAATTATTTGAGTATGCCATTATCCGCATAGTGCCAAAGGTGGAACGGGAAGAATTTCTTAACGTGGGTGTAGTGCTTTATTGTGCGAAGCAGAAATTTTTGAAAGTGCTGTATTCATTAAATGAAGAAAGGCTGCAGGCTTTTTCCGGACAATTAGATATTGAGGAGGTGTGTGAATACCTGAATGCTTTTGAACGGATTTGTAATGGAGGTAATGACGCAGGGCCTATCGGTAAGATGCCTATTGCGGAGCGGTTTCGGTGGCTGACGGCTACCCGAAGCACTATTGTTCAAACGTCAAAAGTGCATCCAGGATTGTGTATTGCTGCCGGGGAAATGCTGACTAAATTATATACCCAACTCGTTCTTTAACTGAAATAACAAGGCCCCGCAGTTTACTGCGAGGCCTTGTGGAATATCTACGAAATAGAATTAGTTTACTTTCCTGCCCATAACCACCCTGCTCACATCATCTGTTTTATAAGCCTGGTTTTTTCTAACGAAAAGCTTTACGTCCTGCACATTACCGCAACTGGCGCAGAGTGCCATGTAAGGCTGATTATCGTAAGTAATATCAACGCTATTGTTATGATAGTTATTACCTACAATAACGAAGGTAGTATTGGCATAAAGTGCACCAAACTCTATAGACTTACCCGGCGCATCAAAACTGATCATCAGGGCATCGCCATCTACTTTTTCACAAACACCGGGCGTCCATGCAGGGATAGTTATCTGGTTAACAGACTGGCCGTAGTCAATCATTATGATACCTGATTTTACCTGTCCTTTTTCCACTCCTGTAGCATGCTGCAATACCAGTTTCTCATTGGTATAAAACTGAATCCTTTTGATGTCAACACCATCATGTTCCAGCCTTTGTTTCAGAGTCTTTGTAAAAGGAACAAATGAGGTATCTGTGGCAGCTGTAGGCGGAGAAGTTGCAAAACCTTTTCTGCTACAACTTGTAAATAAAAAACAGGAAGCAACACTAATAGAAGCCACAACAACAAGTATCATTTTTTTCATAAAACGCTATTTAATGTTTGTTAAAATTTTTCTAACCCGGTATTTTTATCCAATTGTACGATAAAATTACGACTTAACCGGGACGCAAGGTAAATCTTTATGTTTTTAAAAACAAGGGCTTATGCCAGTATTTAGAGAATTGCATATACTTATTAAAAAAAAATAAAAATGCTGCGTTGCTAGTTTAAATAATAAATATACATTTCGAACTATATTGATGCTTTTCGAAAACATATAATCTTTTATCACTGTATTAATCGTTTTTATGCTCTCAAGATTTGCAGGAAAATAGGATGCCGTTTTATGGAAGCCAGCGAACGCTTTATTTCGCCTTGTTTAGATAAGGATGTGAAGCAGCGACAAACCACATTATATTGAACTATTTTTTGCCGAATATTTGCATTTTACAAGAATTTATTACTATCATTGTATGGTATTTCTATTTATACCATTAACTATTTCAAAATAAAATGCCTTTTATGAAAAGAAAGATGCTACTCTTTGCACTTGTACTACCTGCCATTCTTTCCCAGAATATACAGGCCCAAACTTCGTCACGGCTGACCGCACAAAGCGACTGGGTGAATAATGGGATTATATTTACACCGGTAGACTCATCCTATTTTAATTATTCCAGTGGAAGAGGCGGAGACCTTACTCATACTTTAAAGTATGACAATGCTACAAAGTGGGTGTATGTAGACAGTTCTACAGGCTATGAGAATTTCAATAACTATATACAGACATTTGACGCCAACAACAACATTACCAGCATTACCTATCAATACTGGGATGGCTCAGAATGGGTGCTTTCCACTAAAACACTGTATACCTATAATTCAAGCAACCAGGTTACAACTATGACCATGCAAACATGGGGTGGTAGTTCATTTGTACCTGTGTCACAGGATGCATACAGCTATAATGCTGCAGGTAAGATGTACTTAGATATTTATGGGGTATGGGATGCTCTTACTCTTATTTTTGACATGACCAGCCAGAAGACATATATTTATGACCCAACTAATACCTATGTCGTAAATGAAACAGACGAAACGTATGTTTCGGGATCTCCTGTTTATACAAATAAATATGACTATAATTATACGAGCGGCCAGTTGATCAATGTAATAACCAGCACATGGAATGGCAGTGCCTGGATAGGAAATAATATGATTACTTACAGCTACGATGGTTCGGGTAACATACTCAACAGGCTGTACCAATTGTGGGATGCTTTAGCGGGAACATTTGATAATGATTCCCTGAATATATATAGTTATGCAGGAGGCACTATGCCGCAAACAAACATTGTGCAGACATGGAACGATAGCGGAAGCGGATCATGGAACAATATTATGGAATATGTATATTCTTATAACGGTAGTAACCAATTAACACAAGCCGTGGGCACTGCCTGGAATGTAGTTGGTATTTTTGAGCACGCCAGTGGCGACCCAATGTCCAGTTACTACTATTCATCTTATACGTCTGGAGTATCTTCTGTAAAGAATATTTCTAATAATGGCGGTACCGCAAATATCTATCCCGTACCTACGCAAAATATGCTGCATATTGACCTAACCTGGAATGTGGCACAGACAGCTACCATCACGATCTACGATATGCAGGGAAGTGTGGTAAGGCAATGGGATGCACCAAGTGGCACACAGTATAACAGTGCGATACCAGTAAATGGTTTCGCTGACGGCAATTATTTTGTGCAGGTGAATGGCGAGCAAGGGCAAATAGTAAAGCAGTTTGTAGTAACTCATTAATTGACTTTTAATACTGACTTTAAAAGGGTGTCTGAAAAGACACTCTTTTTTTTCGTGTAAAAGTTATCATCTACCTTTATAACATCCGGTAACTGCCGGT
>Ga0182030_10004951_pt1 | contig 28370 bp, 22 predicted proteins | sample 812S3MmetaG_FD_121299 | JGI IMG/M metagenome (GOLD analysis project Ga0182030, IMG submission 121299) | Permafrost microbial communities from Stordalen Mire, Sweden - 812S3M metaG (Illumina Assembly) | ecosystem: Environmental > Terrestrial > Soil > Wetlands > Permafrost | place: Sweden... | reverse complement strand
GCACCCGGCCACCTGCGGTGGGGCAGACGCTCGCTCTTCGCTCGCATAAGCTTTTGTGGTTTCCCTGGTCCCCAAATGCGAGGGACCAGGGGCACCCGGCCACCTGCGGTGGGGCAGACGCTCCTTGCGTCGCTTGGGGTTCGTGGTGGCCTGCGTGCCAAGCTTGGGTTCGTGCTTTCCCACCCATTCCGCGATGAAGCTGCAACATGGATGGGGCACCGGGCGTCTGCGCCGCTCATGGGCGGTGGAATCCCTGGTCCCCGAAGGCGAGGGACCAGGGGCACCCGGCATTCGCTCACGGCTAAAAGCAACCGCAGATCCTTCGACTCGCTGCGCTCGCTCAGGATGACAGTGCAGTCGGAAGGCGACGCTGGTTGATTGGAAATGATTACGTGGCGCGCGCCAGCCGCGTGGGCCGGAAGATGCGCAGGACAATGTACGCGAACAGCAGCAGCGCGATTGCGCCGCCTGAGTCGAGCAGCACGTCCCACGGGGTTCCCGTGCGGTTGGGCAGATAGGCCTGGTGCCACTCGTCGCAACTGGCGATGAGCGCGGTGCCGAGCAGCGCGAGGAACGCATTCTGCAGAAAACGCGAGCGAGGCAGTGTAAGCCACCAGGCGCGCAGCCACGCCAGGCCGATGAATCCGTAGCCGAGGAAGTGGCCGGATTTGCGGATGAGGTGATGGATCAACTCCCAGCGGTCGTCGGCCACAGGCCCAAAGATCCATTCGAAGAGCTTGCGAAGAGGACCGCTGGTGTGGTCGGTGCCGAGCATCTCCGTCGACTCGATCACGATGCCGATAATCCCAATCGCGACGGGCAGCCAGGCTTTTGTCCAATACCAACCGCCGCGGCGCGGAGCCGGTTGAGGCCTGCTCGACATTCCCTCAACCTCACTCGACATGCCCTGCTCACTCGACATGATAGTTGGGCGCCTCGCGGGTGATGATCACATCATGCACGTGGCTCTCGCGCAGGCCGGCTGAGGAGATACGCACAAACTGGGCGTTCTGCTGCAGTTCGGTGATGGAGCCGCAACCCACATAGCCCATGCCGGAACGCAGGCCGCCAACGAGCTGGAAGACCATGGACTCAAGCGGCCCGCGATAAGGCACGCGGCCCTCAATGCCCTCAGGCACAAACTTTGCCAGCCGATTCTGACTGGCTCGCTCGCGCTGCACTACGCCTTCGCTGCCGAGCTCGGCGCTGGCCAGGTCGGCGGTCGACTGGAAGTAGCGCTCGCCGGAGCCCTGGCCCATAGCGGTGAGCGAGCCCATGCCGCGGTAGCTCTTGAAGCTGCGGCCCTGGTAGAGAATGGTCTCGCCGGGGCTCTCATCCACTCCGGCAAAGAGGGACCCGATCATGACCGAGCTTGCGCCAGCCGCGATGGCCTTGGTCAGCTCGCCGGAGTACTTGATGCCGCCATCGGCGATCACGGGAATGCCGTGCTTGCTGCAGGCGCGGTAGGCCTCGGCAATGGCGGTGATCTGCGGCATGCCTGCGCCGGTGACCATGCGCGTGGTACAGATTGAACCGGGCCCGATGCCCACCTTCACGGCGTCTGCGCCGGCGTCGATCAACGCCATGGCGCCATCGTATGTGGCCACGTTGCCGGCCAGCAGGCCCACGCCGGGAAATGCCTTCTTCACTTCGCGCACGGCTTCGAGCACGCGCGAGGTGTGCCCGTGCGCGGAGTCGATGGCCAGCACATCGGCGCGCATGCGCACCAGCTCAGCAGCGCGCTCAAGATAGTCGCCGGTCGCGCCAATGGCGCCGCCCACACGGAGGCGGCCCTGGTCGTCCTTGCTGGCTGAGGGGTACTTCAGCTTCTTCTGGATGTCCTTGACTGTGATCAGGCCCTTGAGCTCGTACTGATCGTTGACGACGAGAAGCTTCTCCACGCGATGTTCGTGCAGAATCAACTCAGCTTCCTCGAGGGTGGTTCCAACGGGAACCGTGATCAGGTTGGTCTTGGTCATCACGTCGCCGATGGGAATATCGGTGCGCGTCTCAAAGCGCAGGTCGCGATTGGTGAGGATGCCAACCAGCTTTTTGCCCTGCGTGACCGGTACGCCGGAGATTTTGAAGCGCCGCATCACGTCCAGCGCGTCGGCAATCATCTGGTCGGGGCCGATGGTGACCGGGTCCACGATCATGCCGCTCTCCGAGCGCTTCACCTTGTCGATTTCGCCCGCCTGGTCAGCGATGGTGAGATTGCGGTGCACGATGCCGATGCCGCCCTGCTGCGCCATGGCGATGGCCATGCGCGACTCGGTGACGGTGTCCATGGCCGAGGAGAGCAGCGGCGTGTTGAGCGTGATGGCGCGGGTGAGCTGCGTTTGCGTGCTTACTGTGACGGGCACCACTTCGCTGTAGGCGGGCACCAGCAACACGTCGTCAAATGTGAGGGCTTCGGGAAGGGTTTTGGCTAGCATGATAGTCTGACGCGCCAGACGGGCCGGGGATTCGTGCATCCCGGCGCGGCTGGCGCGTATGTCTATTGTAGCGCCACCTGCGGCCACCTGCGGTGGGGCAGCCGGCGCTTGCGCGCCACGAGGGTAGTGATCGTCTCCCGGCCACCTGCGGTGGGGCAAGACGCCGCTTGCGCGGCATGAGGGTCGTGGTTTCCCAGCCACCTGCGGTGGGGCAGACGCCGCTTGGATGGCATGAGGTCTATCGCTTCGAAGGACCCCAAAAGCGAGGGGCCCTTCGGCAAACTCAGGGCAGGCTCTGGGGCAGCCGGCATTCTGGCCGTGACTCGGGGTAGCAAGCAAACTCCATGCCCGTCCTTTTCGTACTTTGCGAAATGGGCGGGAAACCTTAGCTCTCAACCTGCCAGCGTTTCTGGCTCCAGCGTGGGCCGCCGCAGCTCCGCGCGCACCCGTTTCATGATGCCGAGATAGTAGGCGAGGTTGTGGATGGAGTTGAGGGTAGCGGAGAGGGCTTCGCCGGAGTGCATCAAGTGGCGCAGGTAGGCGCGGGTGTAGCGGCGGCAGACCATGCAATCGCAGGCTGGGTCCGGTGGGCCTTGATCTTCCGCGTAGCGTTTGCCTTTGATGTTGAGGCGGCCCTCGCTGGTGAAGAGCAGGCCGTGGCGGGCGGCGCGGGTTGGGAGCACGCAGTCCATCATGTCGACGCCCATGCGGGCGTACTGCTCGATCTCGTCGGGGTAGCCGACGCCCATCACGTAGCGGGGCTTGTCCTTGGGCAGCAGGGGCAGGACTTCGGAGATCATTTCGAGAGTCAGGTCGCGGGGCTCGCCGACGCTGAGGCCGCCGATGGCGTAGCCGTCAAAGTTCATGTCGACGAGGCGCTCGGCGCTCTCCTTGCGCAGGTCGGGATACATGCCGCCCTGGACGATGCCAAAGAGGGACTGTGAGGGAGGTTGGTTCCCCGGTCCCCAAAGGCTAGGGACCGGGGGCACCCGGTCGTCGTGATGCCACGGCGCCTCATGGCGATGGGCCGTGTGGTGGTCGAGCGAGCGGCGAGCCCAGGCCATGGTGAGGCGGAGGCTCTCTTCGGCGCGGGTGCGGTCGGCGGGGTACTCCGTGCATTCGTCGAAGGCCATGGCGATGTCGGCGCCGAGGGCTATTTGAACATCCATGGAGTGTTCAGGGGTGAAGAAGTGCGAACTCCCGTCGAGCTGGGAGCGGAAGCGGACGCCTTCATCGGTTACCTTGCGCAAATTAGATAAGGAAAAAACCTGAAAGCCGCCGGAGTCGGTGAGCAAGGCGCGCGGCCAGCTGATGAAGCGGTGCAGGCCGCCCATGCGGCGGATGGGCTCATGGCCGGGGCGGAGGTAGAGGTGATAGGTGTTGCCGAGGATGATCTGGGCGTCGAGAGTTTCGAGCACGTCCTGGGGGACGGCCTTGACGGTGCCGGCCGTGCCGACCGGCATGAAGACCGGGGTTTCGACGGTCTGGTGAGGGAGGACGAGCTGGGCGCGGCGGCCGCCGGGGGCGGATTCGTTCTGGATGTGGAATTCTAAGGGCACACAACGATTTTACCGGGCCGAATTTGCCGCTGGTGAGAAAGACGAGAAGCAGGTCTTTCGACTTCGCTGAAGTACGCTCCGCTCAAGATGACAGCTTTTTTGAAGATCCGGAGATCTGAATTGCATGGGCGGATTCGGGTTCGTGGTTTCCCGCCCATTTCGCAGAGTACGCGAAAAGGACGGGGCACGGCCGCCTGCGGTGGGGCGGACGCGCTGGCGCGCAAAAAGCCGGTACCGTGGAACTACCGGCCGCCCGGTCCGAGGCGGATGTTGATGCCGGCGCGGCCTACGCGTGGCGATCCCAGCGTGGTGGTGGGCGTCTTGCCCACTTCGATCTGGCGGTCGAGCAGGTTCTCTCCGGCGACGAAGACCTGGAAGCGCTTGCCGAAGTCGTGCGAGCCGTAGGCATCGAGGCGGAAGAAGCTGTGCAGCAGGTTGGCGTTGGCGTCGTCGTCGTACTGGCGGCCGCTGAGACGGCCTTGCAGATTGAGTGTGCCGATGGACGGGCGGAAGGCGCGGACGTTTCCTGTGGCCAGGTTGCGCGCCACTTCGGGAATCCAGTTGCCGAGGTCGTTTGTGCCGTGGGTGACAGTAGCGTGGGCGTACTGGTATCCGCCGTCGATGGCCAGCCAGCGCAGGGGGACGAGCTCATAGTCGAGCGAGACGCCCTTACTTTCGATCTGGCCCAGGTTCTCGCGCGTGAGCAGGATGGGCGATGAGTTGGGGTTGATGGTGACGGCGACGATGGGCCGGTTGACCTGGGTGAGGAAGTAGCTGGCGCGCACGCTGCCCCAGCGGCGCTCTGTGGCCAGGCCCGTCTCCCAGCCGGTGGCGCGCTCGCTGAGCAGGTTGCCGTTGGGGGTGGTGAGCTGGTTGCCCACCTGCGTGGAGCGGTAAAGCTCGTTGGGCGATGGCGCGCGAAAGGCGCGGAAGGCGGACGCCGAGACTGCCCAGTGCTCGGAGATCTTGCGCGAGAGGCCGATGCGCGGATCGAAGACGCGCTGGCCGAACTGCGGCGGCTGGCTGGGCTGCGGCACCCACGCCGTTCCGGCCAAGACGAGCGCCTGGCCGTCATAGTTCTGGAACCAGTCGAGGCGCGCGGAAGCGGTGACGGTCCAGGCGGCATGCACCCACATCGCCTCGGCGTAGCCGGCGGAGTCGCGCTGGTGGTCATGGAGGTTGGTGAGGGCGGCGGTTGCACCGTAAGTCTGCTCGCGGTCCCACACGCGGACATCGTGCGTATCCGCGCCGGCCACGATCACGAAACCGGCGCCGAGAGGCTGGGTCCAGTGCGCCACCGCTCCCAGTTCGTTTTCCGGAGTGTGCGAGAAACGGGTGGGGTTCTCACCGCAGCGGTAGCTGCAACCCGGATTGGCCGAGGTGGGCGTGTTGAGAATGCTGGAGAAAACCTGGCGGAAGTGCTCGGTGGACCCGTAGACGCGCACCCCGAGAACGCCGTTGCGCGGCCCCTGCCAGTCGCTGCCGATGGCGTAACGCCAGATGCGGGTGGCGTTGGTCTGGTCGGGCGTGCCGTTGTTGCGGGCGTCGTTCATGCCATTGGCGCGGACGAAGAGGCGCAGGCCGCTGCTGTCATGCTCGCCCAGCAGCAGGGCATTCTGGCTGTGTACGTCGCTGGGCAGATCGACGGGGCCGCGCTGGTAGGCAGCTTCCTGGATGTAGCCGTCGGTGCCGATGGCTCCGCCGGCGGCCAGCAGGCCCCACGGGCCGCGTTTGGTGGAGAGCAGCGCGCTGTCGTCGTAGGTGCTTTCAGCGCCGTAGCTCGACCGGATCTCGGCAAAATTTGCAGACGGCCGGACGGGGACGATATTGACCACGCCGCCGATGGCGCTGGAGCCGTAAAGATCGCTGGCACCACCGCGCACCAGCTCCACGCGCTGGATGGAGAGCTCGGGCTGCTCCTGCCAGTGGATCCATCCGGCGAACGGATCGTTGAGCGGCACGTCGTCTTCCGTGATGAGGGTGCGGCTGGCGGCTGTGGAGCCAAGGGCGCGCAGGCTGAGGCCCTGCGACGAGGGATTAGCGGCCAGTGAACTGGAGCGGCGGTACAGCTCGACGCCGGGAAGCTGGCGCATCTTGCCGTCGAGCGTGACGGCGGCCGAGGTGCGAAGCGCCGTCTGCGACAGCTCGCGGGTGCTGGCCGGACTTTCCAGAGCGCCCAGCGGGGTGCGGTAGGCGGTGACGGTGACCTCTTCGACATCCGACGCCGGATCGAGCACGATGACCTGCCCGGTCACGAGCGGGAGGGATTTTGCCTGAAATCCCGGCGCGGCGATGCGGGCCTGGCAGGGATCGGAGCAGGCAAGGTTCAGCTTTCCCGCGGCGTCGGCGCGGCTCAGCAGCTTTCCGGTTGCATCGGTGGCCGTTGCGGCGGCCAACGCGGCGCCGTGGCTGTCCGTGACGTTCACGGTGACGGTTGGATAGGCAGCGGCGGCCGGCCCCTGGGCGCTAAGCTGGGCCGGCGCCAGGGCCAGCGTCGCGGTCGCCAACGCCAGCGCTAGCGCGCCAGATCTCGCTTTGGATTGGAAAGACGGCATCATGATCGCTTCCGGTGCTTGCGCGGAGTGTATCAAGGACTTGTGAGATGGTCTGTTCAGTTTGAGCTTCTTTAAGATCAGATGCAATTTCATGCAAAGGGATGAGAACAAACTTGCGTTCCTTGAGGCGGGGGTGGGGGACTTCGAGACCGGGTTCGCTGATCGTCGCGTTGTCGAAGAGGAGAATGTCGAGGTCGAGCGTGCGCGGGCCGTTGGCGATGGCGGCTGAGCGGTCGCGGCCGAATTCCTTCTCGATCGCCAGCAGCCCATCGAGTAGCTGGCGGGGCGCGAGAAGCGTTTCAAGCTCGATGACGGCATTGACGAAGCGCGGCTGGGCGGCAAAGCCTACTGGTTCCGTGGAGTAAAGCGAAGAGCGCCTGGTTACATGGCCCAGCGATTCGAGGCGATGGGCAGCCGCGGCCAGCGTTGTCTCGGGAGGGCCGGCGTGGCTGGGAAGGTTGGCGCCCATGCCAATGTAGGCGGTGTGCATGGCTTTCAGACTATCGTGCGGGCGTCTGAATCGCAGAGCATTTGGCGAGGGCCATTGCTGTCAGGCTTTGTTCCCAAATGAAATGTGCGCTGTCATCCTGAGCGAAGCGTTCTTCAGCGGAGTCGAAGGACCTGCTTTTGAAGGTTGGCCGATTCAGCGAGTGCCCTTCAATACTTTGGCCGGAGCGTCGGGATCATCAGTCATGATCCCGATAAAAGCTTTCGCGAGTGAAGGCTTCATCCGGGAGTTCCGGAATTCTGTCTGAATAGGCAGACAGGGTGTCAAAAAACTTCTCCATGTTCATGCTCGGCTTTGCCGGCGGCAACGGGGCCGGAGCGGTGCGCACCGCGTCCTCGACCAGCTGGCGAACATAGATCTCTGGCGTCAGCCCGCGTGCCTGCGCCTGCGCGGCGGCTTCATCCGGAATGTCGACCGTGATCTGCATGGGTCAAGGTTAGCAGCGCGGGAATGAAGACGCTATTGGAGATACCGCAGTAGGGGCAAGTTTCCTATTTCTACAGGGTGAACAAGTTGTATCCCGCCCTAGCGTGGTCTCTCAATGATTGAATCCATTCCCATCGATCCGCAAAGGTTGAGATCATTGGTCCGGCATTCCCTCGGGGGCTAAAGCCCGGCTGATTTTGCGAGCCTTACGTTCGGGCTGAAGCCCGTACCCTTCAACACGGATCAACGATCATTTGGGTGAGACATGCCACGAGCGCCAAAGAACGTCGCGAGGATGGGGCACCTAGGATTCTTCTTCAGTCTCGCAGGATTTTAATCCTCCCGGAGCGCCTGCATGGGCTCCATGCTGGCGGCTTTGCGGGCGGGTAGTAGCGATGCAGCCAGCCCGATGAGCGCCAGCGCACCCACCACGGCGGCGTAAGTACCGAGGTCCACCGGCTTCACCTCGTAAAGGAAGCTCTGCACCAGCCGGCCGCCGGCGAAGGACAGCACCAGGCCGACGCCCAGGCCCAGCCCCACCAGCACCGACCCCTGCCGCAGCACCATCCGCGCCACATTGACACGCGTTGCGCCCAGCGCCATGCGCACGCCGATCTCGCGCTTGCGGTAGCTCACCAGTTGCGACAGCACACCGTAAAGCCCGGCAAAGACCATGGCCACGGCCAGGCCGGCAAAGGAGCCGACGAGATAAAGCCCCAGCCGCTGGCTGAAGGTGTTCTGGTCCACGGCTTCCTGCATGGTCTGGAAGTTGTCGAGGGCGAAGCCGGGCGCGTTTTGGTGGAAGAGCGCACGCATCTCCGCCGCCACGGGTAAATTGCCGCGGGTTTTGACGGCGAAGGCAACGACGGTCTTGAGCAGCGCCTGGTAGAAGAGCGAGGTGGTGGGAATCTGCTGCTCGGGAAGCAGGATCAGCGGCTGCGGCGCGCCGCCCACGTGCTTGTCTACCTGGTCGCCGAGAATGCCGACGATGGTGTAGGGCTTGATCATGCCGGTGTCCTTGCCGCCCAGGTTGAGCTCCTTGCCAATCGGATCTTTGCCCGAGAAATACTTTTTCGCCAGCGTTTCATTGATTGCCACGGCGAAGGGAGTCGCCAGGGTGTCCTGCTCGCCGACCATGCGTCCGCGCACGATCGGTGTGCCCAGCGTTCGGGCGTAGTCGCCACCCACAGCGGTCACGCTGGCCTGCTGCGGGTTGGCCCGATCCGTTGGTTGGCCAACAATATCAAAGCTGGAACTCACGCCAACTCCCGACAACGGCGGCGACGAGGCCAGCGCCGCATCGTCCATTCCGGGTAGATGGCGCATGCGCTCCAGCATGGGCGCATAGGTCAGCGTGGCCACAGACTGGGGCGCGTTCGCCGTGTCTTCAGAAACCGTCATCGCTGAAAATCCTGCCGAATCCGAGGGCATGGCGGTGAACGTGCTCAAATGCGCTGTCTCGAAGCCCAGGTGCGACTGCTCCAGGTTCCACAGCGTATGGAAGAGCAGGCCGGTGCCCACCAGCAGCAGCGTGGAGAGCGCCACCTCGCCAGCCACCAGCGCCCCGCTCAGCTTGCCGCTCACCGAGCGCGAACCCAGCCCCCGCGAGGCCGCCTGCAGCGCCGCCTGGGGATTGACGCGAGCGACCAGCAGCGCCGGCAGCAGCGACGATAGCACCGTGGTGACGATGGCGATGGCCGCCAGCGCCAGCACAATGGTCCAGTGGATGGAGATGGACTCGGCGCGCGGAATGGTTCCGTCGGGCAGTTTGCGCAACGCCACCATGGCGACCTGGGCAAGCGCCGCGCCTGCAAGGCAGCCGGCCAGGCTGAGGGCCAGGCCTTCTGCCAGCATCTGACGGACGAGCCGGGCGCGGCTGGCGCCCAGCGCCGCGCGCACGGCGAACTCCTGCTGGCGGCCCAGGCAGCGCGCGATGAGCAGGTTTGAAACGTTGGCGCATGCGATCAGCAGCACCAGCGCCAGCGCGCCAAACAGTCCATACAGCACAGGTCGCACGTTGCCGGTGAGGATCTCCTGATAGAGGCCGGCGTGGAATTCGAGCGGGCCCTGATCTTTGTCGCGGGGAATGTGGGCGGCGATGGCGTCGAGCTCGCGCTGGAATTGAGCGGGGGCGACGCCGGGCCGCATGGCGGCCACAATGTTGAAAAAGTTATAGCCGCGGTCTTTGAGCATCTCGGCGCTGGGCTGCAGAGGCAGCCACACACCTTTGTGAATTTCGGGGCCGATCGACTCCGGGAAGGTAAACGAGCTGGGCAGCACGCCCACAACCGTGCGATCCTGGCCGCCAATCCTGACCACCTGGCCCACGATGTTGGGGTCGGCGTGAAATGTCTCGCGCCACAGGCCCTCTGAAAGCAGCACCACCTGCGGACCGCCGGCCTCGCCCTCAGCGGCAGAAAATGTGCGCCCCAGCAGAGGCCTGGCGCCCAGCATGGTGAACAGGTTGTCGCTCACGCGCGGAGCCACCACGCTTTGCGAGCCGTCGCGATTCTCCAGCACGCTGATGTCTTCCGAGTAGCCGGCCGTATCCTTCAGCAGCTTTGACTGGGCGCGAATATCGCGGAAGTTCATCCACGACGTGGAACCGAACGCCCCCGGGCTCTGGGCCGGGCCAATGAAGAGCAGCCGGTCGGAGTCCGGGTAAGGCAGCGGCCGCAGTAGCACGCTCTCAATCACCGTGAAGATGGCCGTGTTGGCGCCGATGCCGAGCGCCAGTGTGGCAATGGCCAGCAGCGCCAGGCCGGGAGCCTTGGCCAACTGCCGCGCCGCAAAGCGCAGGTCGTAAAGCAGTGTCTGCATACGGGTCCCTCCGGGAAACCTCTATGCTGGCAGCATAAAGCAAGCTGCGGGCCAAAGCCGCGGCAATCGAAGCTCAATGGTCTCAGGTCCTTCCGCGCCAGTCATCGCCGCCTCGCCTGTCTGCCCGTTCAAAATTGAAACCCAACTGTCCGCAAATGAACAAGCGATCCTTCTCGTGCGCGGGTGCCCCTGGTCCCTCGCATGAGGGGACCGGTGAAAGCACGAACCCCACCGCAGGTGGCCGCGGGTGGTAGCATCCTGTTGGAGACTTTATCGGTATGGACGCACTGAACGGTGCGGGCCTTGGCGCCCGCCGCAATGAAGACATCGCACTCGACCTGCTCAAGTTTGTTGCTGGCACCACCGGCGTGGGCCGCACCACTGTCGGGTCAACCGGCTTCAGCGGCGCCACCGCGCCCAAGCCCGAGGAGCACGTAACCGAGCTGCTGGACCTTTACAGCCGCTGCCTGAAGGCAGTTGAAGGGGAAGCGCCGGCGGGGACCGCAAAATAGCAGGCGCGCCCATCCTTGCCGTGCCCGTCCTCGCTCAGCCCGTTTTGCGCGTCGCCGTTGCAGGTGCAGGCGCATTTGGCCGCAATCACCTTCGCGTCTACCGGGAACTGGAGACGGCCGGTCTCGGCGTTGCGCTGGTGGCCGCCGTCGAGCCTGACGCAGCCCGCGCCGCCGAGACGGCTTCGCAGTACGGTATCCCCGTTTTCTCTACGCCCGACGAACTGTTGGCTGCCGATCTTGGCCTGGATGCGGCCACCGTCGCCGTGCCCACCGTCTACCACCACGCAGTCGCCGCGCCGTTGCTTGAGGCGGGCCTCGATCTGCTCGTCGAAAAGCCGCTGGCCGCTACGCTCGACCAGGCCGACGACCTGATCCGCATTGCGGACGTGCGAGCCCGGATACTGCAGCCCGGCCACTTGGAACGCTTCAATCCCGCCGTACTGGCCATTGAGCCCAATCTCCGCCGACCCATGTTTTTTGAGGCGCACCGGCTCTCCGTCTTTACGCCGCGCTCGCTGGACGTGGACGTGGTGCTCGACCTGATGATCCACGACCTGGACATCGTGCTCACCTTTGCAAACTCGCCCGTCCGCGAAGTGCGCGCCGTGGGCCTGCCCATTCTCTCGCCGAAGGTGGACATCGCGAACGTGCGCGTCGAGTTCGAGTCAGGCTGCGTGGCCAACTTCACGGCTTCGCGCGTCTCCACGGAAAAGGTGCGCAAGCTGCGCTTCTTTGAGCCGCGCCAGTATGTATCCATCGATTATGCGCGGCGCGACCTGCTGGTGATTCGCATCGACGAGAAAGCCGGCGCCGCTGCTGCCGACGACCTGCTGCGCGCCCTGCCCGCGCACATCGCCGCCATGGTTCCGCGCAAGATTGCCGAAGACGTGGTTGCCGGCAAGGTGGACGCCGCGACCATCGCGAAATACGCCGCCATGGCCGGCATTGATCCCGCGCTAATCATCCAATTCACCCAGCCCGCGCCGTCAACGCCGAGCCTGAGTTTCGCCAAGCCCGAGGTCACGCCGGGCGAGCCCCTGCGCCTCGAGATCCTCTCATTCCTTGAGTCGGTGCGCACCCGCCGCACGCCGCTGGTCACCGCGGGCCAGGGCCGCAATGCGCTGGCGCTGGCGCTCGAAATTCAAGCAGCCATGGAAACTCACGCCGTCCGCGCCGGACTGGCCGATTTCTTCTCACCGGGCTCATGAATCGCGTCGTTCAATTCACGGGCCGTGCATGTTCCACGGCGTGAGCCGAGGAATCCAGCGCCACACGTTTGCGGTATAAGCGGCAAAGTCGCGTGGAAACGATCGCCTCAGCGTCGGCTCCTCGTAGAAAACGACAAACAGGTGCGTGCAAAGCCACGCCAGCACTCCATAGGCCAGCACCCGCAAGCTGCCAAACAAGATTCCCTGCCCCAGCACCAGCGCGGTCACCGCAATATACATCGGGTTGCGTACGTACTGGTAACTCCCCGTTACGATCAGCCGCCGCGTGGGGTAGACAGGCGCGGGCGTCCCCAGGCCTTTGCGCGCAAAGCGGACGAACGCCTCTACCAACACCGCCAATCCGGCAACAATCGACACAGCGCCCACCGCTTGCAGTGCGGCAAAGCCCGGGAACGCCGCATGAACACGCCAGCCGCTCAGCCACCACGGCACCAGCCCCGCCACTGTACCCGGCGCCATCAGCAGGAAAACGGCCGTCCCAAAAGCTGCGGAAATGCGTGTTTTTGTAGTCGCGCTCTTCATCACTTTCCGGGCAAAGACGCGGGAACCTTTCTCCAGGCTATACCGTACTCCACATCGAAGCCGCTGAGCCGCTGCAGGATCGCCGCAATGGCGATAGACATCGGCCCGCTCTTGTGGAGGGTCTCAAGCCATGATTCACTTCATGTTCTTCCTCGTGCTCTACTTTCTGCCTTCGCTCATTGCCAGCGGCCGGCACCTGCACGAGCGCACCGGCATCGTGCTGCTGAACATCTTTCTCGGCTGGACGTGTATTGGCTGGGTGATCGCGCTGATCTGGGCCATCGCTGCGCCGCGACCGTACATCTATTACGGCCGGCCGCCTTACCCCCCGTACTATTGAGCCGGTATTCAAAACGCTGCGCCCGATTGCAGGATGAAGCGATTTACTTGAGCTGTTTCTCGATACGGCTCCCTTGACTTTCGCCCCTACCCGCATTACCGTTGCCTGCGGAGAATGACGGGAAGCCGGTCCGTCGCCTGCACCGGGTGGCGCCCTCGCGGCTGACTATCAAACAAAACCATTGGGGGTGTCATGAGAAGGCTCGTAGTTCGCTTGGCCGTACTTGGTGCGGTGTTATTGGGAAACGTTTGCTGGAGCGCCGCGCAGACCGGCGACTTATCCAAGCCGCCGTATCTGAATCCGAGCCTGCCGCCGGAGGAGCGCGCTGCGGACCTGGTGGGCCGCATGACTCTCGAAGAGAAGGCATCGCAACTGGTCAACCAGGCCCGCGCCATTCCCCGCCTGGATGTGCCCGCGTACGACTGGTGGAGCGAGTCGCTGCATGGCGTGGCCGTGAACGGCACCACCGAGTTTCCTGAGCCCATCGGTCTGGCTGCGACGTTTGACACGCCGGCCATCCACCAGATGGCCATTGCGATCAGCACCGAAGGCCGCATCAAGCACGCGCAGGACATGCGCGCCGGCCACAGCAACATTTTTGAGGGCCTGGACTTCTGGGCGCCGAACATCAACATCTTTCGCGATCCGCGCTGGGGCCGCGGGCAGGAGACCTACGGCGAAGACCCGTTCCTCACGGCGCGCATGGGCGTGGCCTTTGTCACCGGCATGCAGGGCGACGACCCGCGCTACTATCGCGTCATCTCCACACCCAAGCACTTCGCCGTACACTCCGGCCCGGAGTCCACGCGCCATACGGCCGATGTTCCCATCAGCAAGCACGACGAGATGGACACCTATCTGCCCGCTTTTCGCGCCGCGGTGACCGAGGGCAAGGCCGACTCCGTCATGTGCGCCTACAACTCCATCAACGGCCAGCCCGCCTGCGCGAATCAGTTTCTGCTCGAAGACCAGTTGCGCAGCAAATGGGGCTTCAAGGGCTATGTCGTGTCCGACTGCGGCGCCGTGATCGACATCTACCAGGGACACAAATTTCAGCCCACGCAACCCCAGGCCTCGGCCATCAGCCTGAAGCGCGGCATGGACAACGAGTGCGTCGACTTTACTTTCAAGGTGAAGGACGACCATGACTACAAGCCTTATCTGGATGCGGTGAAGGAAGGCTACCTGAAAGAGAGCGACATCGATGTGGCCGTTACACGCCTCTTTACTGCGCGCATGAAGCTGGGTATGTTCGATCCGCCGTCCATGGTGCCGTATAGCAAAATCGACGAGAAGCAGTTGGACAGTGCAGCGCATCGCGCGCTGGCGCGCACGCTGGCCGATGAGTCGATGGTGCTGCTCAAGAACGACGGCGTGCTGCCACTGAAGACTTCCGGCATCAAGATCGCCGTGGTGGGGCCGCTGGCGGATCAGACCAAGGTGCTGCTGGGCAACTACAACGGAATTCCTTCGCACACGGTTTCGATCCTTGAAGGCATTCGCAAGGAATTTTCAAACGCCACCATCAGCTACGTCGCCGGAACGCAATTTCTCAGCCACGACGCTGCCGCGGTGCCAGCATCGGCGCTGACGGTGGACGGCAAGCCTGGCATCAAAGCGAGCTATTCCAAGCTCGACATGTCCGACATCAACGCGCTGGCCAACACCAAGCCCATCTTCGAGCGCATCGAAACCACCATCAACATCACACCCGCCACCCTGCCTGCGGAAACAAAGTCGATCGAGCCTATCGCCATTCACTTTGAAGGCATGCTCACCGCACCCGAAACGGGCGACTACAACCTGGGCCTTGCTGCCACTGGCTACTTCCGCATGAGCCTCGACGGCAAGAGCGTCACCTCCTCCTATGGTGGCGATGGAAAATCGGCCAAGCTCGGCCGCGTGCATCTCGAAGCCGGTAAGCCCGCCAAGCTGTCCGTGGACTGCGCCTTCGGAATCGGCGGCAATGAGACAGTCGCCCAACTCATGTGGTCCAAGGTCGATCTCGCGCCCAGCCCCGCCGCCGTTGCCGCCGCCAAAGACGCGGACGTGGTGGTTGCCGTGGTGGGCATTACCAGCGAACTCGAGGGCGAGGAGATGCAGGTGAGCGAGCCCGGCTTCAAGGGCGGCGACCGCACCTCGCTCGATCTGCCCAAGCCGGAGGAGGAATTGCTTGAGGCCGTGGCTGCCACGGGCAAGCCACTGGTGGTGGTTCTCACCAATGGAAGCGCCCTGGGCGTGAACTGGGCCAGGGATCACGCCAACGCCATTCTCGACGCGTTCTATCCCGGCGAAGAGGGTGGCACCGCGGTGGCCGATACGCTCTCAGGAAGGAATAATCCCGGCGGCCGCCTGCCGATTACCTTCTACAAGGATGTTAGCCAGTTGCCGCCTTTCGAGGACTACTCCATGAAAGGACGCACCTACCGCTACTTTGAAGGTGCGCCTCTCTACCCGTTTGGATACGGGTTGAGTTACACCACCTTCAGTTACGGCGGACTTAGTGCTCCGAGCGGCGCGGTAACTGCCGGCAGCCCGGCAGGAATCGATGTTACGGTCACCAACACCGGGAAGAAGGAAGGCGACGAAGTAGCCGAGCTCTATCTTGAGTTCCCCAAGATTGCTGGTGCGCCGCTCAAGGCCTTGAGAGCTTTCCAGCGCGTGCACCTCGATCCCGGCGGGTCGCAAAAAGTCCACTTTGAACTCAAGCCCCGCGACATGGGCATGGTCAATGAAGCGGGCGAACCGATTGTCGCCGAGGGGGCCTACAAAGTCTTCGTCGGCGGCGGCCAACCGGGCACCGGAGCAACTGGTGTGGACGGCGGGTTCGACGTGAAAGGGACTCTGACGCTTCCGGAATAGTCTTGATTTCGAGCAGAGAAATGGGCGCATCGGAATTATGAATGCGCCCATTCTTCTTTTCTAAATGAGTAGTGCGGGGAAGGTTAATGAGCCGCCGAAGCTGGCGGCGCAGCCATAAGTTCCTTCATCTTGAGATAGACGGCGTTGCTCCAGCCAAAGCCGATCTGGTTGGCCTTGTAGCCCGTACTAACATGCACGTCGGAGTTACCGGCGTCCACGTTGTACTTCTCGACGATGGTGCCGTCGGCGGCGAAGCCCTTGTCAATGGTGGCGTCAAAGTTCTGAGCAATGCGCCGCGCATCCTCGCGGAACCCCGCCACTGCAAGGCCGTCGTTGGCGATCCAGTTTGTGGGAGACCAGCCGAAGGGCTCATCCCACTGCATGCCGGAGTTGAAGTTACTCATCGACAAGCCGCCGGGCCGCTCAAACAGGTTGAGTTTGGCTACCATCTGCTTCGCCTCTTCGCGCGTGGCTACGCCGGCCCAAAGCGGATAGAGCGAAGAGATGTAGGCATAGGTCGAGGCTTTGCCGTGAGCAAAGTCGTAGTCGGCAAAGACGCCTTGCTTCGGCTGCCACATATAGCGATGCATGGCGGCGTTGCGCGCTATGGATTCGTGGTCCCAGCGCATGGCGTCTTGCGGCTTGGCCAGCAAGTGAGCGAAGTGCTCGAGGTCGCGCTCATAGCGGAAGAGCAGGCTGTTGAGGCATACGGGGGCGTAGTGCTCCGTGGCTCCGTCAAACGACTCAAAGCGGAAGCTGGGATCGAAGCCGGACTCGCGCATGGCGCGGTCGCCCTGGTAAAAGTCGTGGCTGAGCCGGAAACCGGCCGCCCAGGCGCGCTCGCACACTTTACTGACCGCAATGTCGCAGCTTGTTACCTTCAGACTCGCCGCTTCTGCCGCATCGGGATGCTCCGAGCCTTTGACGAGAAAGCTCTTGTCGGCTTTGTCGGGGTGTGCGATGAGCCAGCGGATTACGTCGGGATAGTAAGTGCTGTCGTCGGCCATCTCCGGCACTGGGCCCTGGGCAAAGTCGTAATAGCGCGCGAGACCTGTAGTGCCTGCCTTGTGCTCGGCACGCAGCCAGGTGGAGTGGTCTTTCTCCGCCAGTGTGTAGGCGCGCTCAAGCCATGCATGCGCCTCCGTGCGGCCTTCGGGCGTGGCCGGAAAGCTGGCCGGGTTCTCATAGACCTCGCGTATCATCGAGGTTAGAAACGGGGGCTGCGAGCGGGTGAGATAGTAAGTGCGGTTGGCGTTGAGCACAGCGCCATAGTGCTCGATCTCGAAGAGGAAGTTATCCACCATATCTTTGGCTAACTCAGGTCGATGGTCGGCCTCGAGGCCTAGGACAATGAAGTAACTATCCCAGCCGTACATCTCATTGAAGCGGCCGCCCGGCACAACGTAAGGGTAAGGCAGGTAGAGCAGCCCGGGTGCGGATAACTCCTCGGGGCGTACATCGGCCAGTTTGTCAATGCGGCGCGGCAGGCTCTGCACGCTGATGTTGCACTTCTGCTCGAGCGCCTTTACCTCGGGCGGCGCGGGCAGTTCGGCCGGCATGTAGAGAACCGGCTTGGTAGTGATCTTGCTGTCTGCCAGCGTATGGCAGTCGGTCATGGAGCGTGTAAGCGTGTCCCACGCAGAGTGAATGTAAGCCAGCGTTTTGTCCGGATCGGGCGCTGCGCCAGATCCCGAGTTAGTCCCTGCGCCTTGATCCTTTATTTGATCCTGCGCCTGGAGATTTGAATTCCCGATTGCGGCGACTGCAAGCAAAAACAAGCACAACAGTTTCATGCGGACTCCACCGTGAATGACTTGGATTCACAGACCCTTTGGAGTGTACAGCAAGGGATTCGCAACTGGCATTTGCGGACTTGGACTCCTGTGGTGAGTCCGAAATTCGTCGAAGTACAAAAGCAGATTCTTCGACTCACCACCCCCGAACTGAAAGACGTTCGGGGCCCCGTTCGCTCAGAATGACAGCCAATTTTATGGTGCGTATTTCAGACGCAGGCGGGAACAGTTGCCGCGGCTGCGGTGTCTACAAAGGCACAGTGGTTCCGATGGGGATGAATGGAAGGCGCGGCCGGTGCGGTCAAAGCCTCCGCCAGCCGCCTTAGATCGCGTCGCGATTGAAGGCCGCAAGCGGATTGAGCCCGCCTGCACCTCGACTTCCTCCTTGGCGGCGCGGCTGATTTCTGGCCTCAAAAAAAGGCCACGGGAGGCAGAGCATGTTTGAAGATTCCACGTTTGAATCCAACGGCAAAATCCGCACGCGCAGCCGCGGCTGGATGCTGGCCACGTTCGCTCTCAACAGCTCCATTCTGCTGGCGCTCATTCTGGTGCCGCTCATCTACACGCAGGCGCTGCCTCAGCATGATCTCGCGTTCCTGATGGAAGCGCCGCCGCCGCCGCCGTCTGCGCCGCCGGTTCCGGCGCGTGTGATGGAGCGGGCCGCGTCGAATTCGCCGGTCGCGCAGGTTGATCCCTTCACTGTGCCGACGCGGATTCCGCCGAATATTGCGATGATCAGCGATCCCGAGCCGGCGGGCGTTGCCGCCAATGTTGCGATGGACTCCGGGTCTGGAATTCCGGGCGGATTCGGCGAAGTGCACCAGGCGCCTGCGCCGCGCGTGATTCAGCCGGCACCCAAGGCCGCGGTGCGCCTCCCATCGCAGATCGCTGCCGGCATGCTGATTCGCAAGGTCACGCCGCAGTATCCAGCCATTGCGCGTACCGTGCGCCTGAGCGGCACGGTGGTGCTGGCGGCCACCATTGCCAAGGACGGGACGATTGCGAATCTCCGCGTGGTCAGCGGCCCGGCGATGCTGCAGCAGGCGGCGCTGGATGCGGTGAGCCAGTGGCGCTATCGGCCCTACCTGTTGAACGGCGAGCCGGTGGAGGTGGAGACCAGCGTGAATGTGATCTTTACGCTGGGCAATTGAGGGTAGACTTCGCGATGAAGCGGACCTGTCTGCGCCCGCCGCCTCAGTTCCGTACATCCAATCCGTGCATCCAACCTGCTGGTGCAGTTTCAGATTGAGGTGCTCAATTCATCGCCGTCGATTTTTAAGGGGAATTGGAGTGGTCACGGTGCTCGTGGCGGGCGGCGCCGTGTGGTACGCCGAGGAAGAGGGCGCCTTCAGCCTGGAGAGCGGCCCGGCGTTTGCGCCGTGGCAAGACTGGAACCAGCCGCAGACCGGAATGCTGGCGCTGGTGCGAGCCGGCATTCTGGCGGCATCGCCGCATAACACGCAGCCGTGGCTATTCCGCGTGCAGGGCAACACGATTGATCTACTGGCCGACACGACCCGCAATACGGGCGCACTGGACCCCTATCTGCGCGAACTGCACATTGGCCTGGGATGCGCGTTGGAAAACATCTGCGTGGCCGCGCCGACGGCGGGGTTCGCGGTCACAATTGAGCCGGCAGCCGGCATGCTTGGCTTGCACAACGCAGCCACGGCCCCGCAACGGGTCGCCACCGTGCATTGTTCGCCGGCAACGCTCGCAGCCCATCCGCTTTACAGCGCGCTGCCCAACCGGCACACCAACCGCACACCCTATCTGATGCGTACCCTGCCGGATTCCTTCGTGCAGCAACTGCTGGCTCTGTCGCAGTCGAACACGAAGGTATTTCTCTTCGCGTCTCCTGATGAGCGGCAGAGAGTTGTGGATCTGGTGAGCCTCTGCGATGCGACCGTGTACGCGGACAAGGCCGTAGGCAGGGGCACCGTGCCCTGGGAGCGCGTCTTCAAATGGAAAGACGTGGAGCAGCAACGCGACGGCATCACGCTGCGCGACTATGGCGTGCCCCATGCGACCGCTGCGCTGCTTTACTCGCTGCCGGTTCCGGTGGAGTTAGCCGTGATGAGCCGGACGTCCAAGGACAGCTACCCGAAGCAGCTCGCAGCGTCGCCGCTGTTTGGCGTCATCGCGGTGCGTGACCGCTACGCCCTTGCGCAGTGCCTGCAGGCGGGCCGCCTGTGGGAGCATGCACACCTGCTGGCCACCTCTCAAGGGATCGCTGCGCGCCCTATCAACGAGGCGGTGGAGCTGATCGACATTGAGAATGCGGAGGGCCGGCCGCGCGTGACGGAGCCCAAGCTGGCTGCACTCACCGGCGACAGCAGTTGGCAGCCCACCTTCATGTTCCGCATGGGTTACGCGGCGAAGGGTGCGCCGGCAAGTCCGCGGCGCGACCTGGAAATGGTTTTGTGGCCGTGAGCACAACGCTCAAGGCAGGCTCTACGCGCTGCCCTTCGAGCAGGCGCGGAGATACGCGCAGACAACAACCACAAGCTCATCGCGCAGCTTTTCGAAATCAAGTTCTGGCGAGGGAGATTCGACCAATCGCCGGCTCACCCCGGCCATCGCCGCCTGCAGCATGGAAGACACCAGCTCCGGATCGGTGGCCAGCTCTTCTTTTGCGGTCGCGAGCATAGCCACGATGGCGCGGTTGGCCTTGACACTCATCTCGCGCGAGATACGTGCGCCATCTACGTCTGAACTGACCGCATAGAGGGCGACGCTGGCCTTCGGATCCTTCATCTTTGCGTTCAGGAAGGCTGTCACCAGGGCAGTTGCCATCGCTTGCAACGAAGCTCCCGCTTGTTCGCGGCATGCTGCTTGGATTGCCGCGCCGATCTCATCCATGTGCCGCTGCAAGGCAGCCCGCAGCAACGCACTCTTGTTGGGGAAGTACTGGTAAAGCGTACCGACGGAAACTCCGGCCCTTGCCGCGACGCGCGTTGTGGTCAGGCTTTCCTTGCCGCCTTTCAGCAAAACCTGAATCGTTGCCTTGAGAATTGCCTCTACACTGGCAATGGAGCGTGCCTGAACCGGCGTTTTGCGGGGCTCCAACGCGCTTTGTGGATGCTTTTGCAAATGCGAACTCCTAACCTGAAGGTTCCTTCATCTAATCCATGTAAACACAAATTCTCGACCAAGCCTTTTGGGACATAATCGGCAACAACTTCTGAGGAGACACATGACCGAGCAATCAACTGAGCCAAAAAATTTGGGCGGCACATTTACCTTCCTTAACACCCCACGCACCGTCCACCGCATGGGCTATGGCGCCATGCAGCTTGCGGGGCGGGAGCCAGGCAAGATGGTCTGGGGTCCGCCGCGCGATGTTCCGGGCGCCATCGCGGTGCTGCGTGAGGCCGTAGCTTCTGGCGTGAATCACATTGATACGAGTGATTTTTACGGCCCGCACGTGACCAATCAGATCATCAAGCAGGCGCTCCATCCTTACCCCGACGACCTAGTGATTGTGACCAAGGTGGGCGCGCGCCGCGGCGCCGATGGCTCATGGCCGCACGCGCGCTCCCGGCAGGAGATTATCGATGCCGTGCATGACAACCTGCGCAATCTTGGGCTCGATGCGATGGAGGTGGTGAATCTCCGCATTGGCGGCATGAGCGCGCCAGAGGACGAGCCGTTTGAAGAGCCGCTGATGGCGCTTGCCGAACTCAAGCAGCAGGGTCTGATCCGGCATATCGGCCTCAGCACCGTGTCTGCCGCACAGGTGGCCGAGGCACAAAAGGTCACAGAGATTGTCTGCGTGCAGAACTTCTACAACCTGGCGCAGCGCGGAGATGATGCGTTCGTCGATGCTCTCGCAGCGGAGGGCATTGCCTATGTGCCGTACTTCCCGCTGGGCGGATTTTCGCCGCTCCAGTCGAGCGAGCTTGATGAGGTAGCCGCATCGCTCGACGCTACACCTATGCAGGTTGCGCTGGCGTGGCTGATGCACCGCTCGCCGAACATTCTGCTGATCCCGGGAACGTCGACTGTCGGGCATCTGCGGGAGAATCTGAAAGCTGCGATGCTGAAGCTGTCGGAGGACGTGCTTGCTGGCCTCGACGGGATTGGGGCTGCAGCGGCATAGGAAGCCGCAGAATGACTCGACCTTCGAGGTCATGTAACAGGGCACGACTTTTAGTCGTGCCGAAAGCCCACTAAACGAACCCGGGCTTTAGCCCTTGAGGGAAGTTCCCCTCGGCGGCCGAACTCGATCACAAGTCTCGCAAGAAGGACACACAACCTGCCAGGAAGCGGGTGACGTCTCGAATTCATGCGTTATCCAAGGTGCTTTTTATGCGGAGCCCGTGGAGGAGTTAAACTGGCGTGCAAGGGAACGAAAATAACGATGCGCGTTCTCGAATGGTTTACATCGCGTCGGTCCAGGGACGATTGGAAGTCCTGGTGGTCTCTGCTCATCACTCTGCCGTGGGTTCTTGGTTTCGGATTTCTCTTCTCCGGCGCACGTCAGAAGGCTGAGATCGCCGGCAGGCAGGAAGCTACATTAGGATTCGTTAAGGCTTATGACCGCGCCAACCACAATCAATGTCAATATTCGTTTATGGTCGGTGGCAGGCATTTCAATGGAAGAAGCTCGTCGCCGGCGGAAACCGCATCTGTTGGCCAGCAGGTGCAAGTCTATTTTGATTCCGGGAACCCCTCGGTCAATTCCCTTGAAGATTTCGCGTCAGCGAGTCGAAGGGATAGAAGCGTATCACTTGTTGCAATGGTCGGGGTCTCTTTAGTGGCAGCCGTCATCCTATCCGCAAAGGTGAGCAGTCGAAAGCGCAAAGGCTACCATGCATGACGCGCATGACCTACCCGGTGCAGGCCGCCGTAAATGGGGTCATGTACCGATGCCCGCGCAGGGGCGAAATGTGTAGAAGGTGCTTCCCTCAGGGGCTAAAGCCCAGCCACTTTTTCACACTACTTTCGGCACGACTGAAGTCGTGCCCTTTCACGAAACCGTCCGCACCGAGCGACTGATTTTGCCGGCTCGGAAGTCGTGCAGCAATCATCCGTCCGCGGTGATTGCATTGCACTGGCGTGCAGGTCGCCTTATCGGCGACAATCGCTGGTGCCATGGATAAACTTTCTCGCCGGGATTTTGTTGTTACTGCTTCTGCTGCCGCGCTGGTTGGCGCGGCTTCGCCTTCCTTTGCCGCTGCCGCTGCCGCTCCCGCTCAGGGTGCGCAGCGCGTGTTTGTTGGCTCGGGGACGCCGGATGGGATTCTGGCGTTTGACTGGGACTCGGCAACAGGCGAGCTGACGCCTGCCGGCGTGGCCGCGAAGATTTCAACCGTGGACTGGATCACATTCTCGCCGAATCGCGAGTTTCTGTATGCGGCGGCGGAGGTGGACAGCTTTAACGGCAAGCCGACGGGCGAGGTGGCCAGCTTTACCGTTAGCGGCGGGAAGATTGCGCCGCTGTCGGCGCAGAACTCGGCCAGCCCCGGCACCTGCCATGTGGCGCTCGACCATACGGGCCGCGTGCTGCTCTCAGCGGATTACGGCGGTGGGTCGGCGGCTAGCTTTCTCATCACAAACGGCAAGCTGAGCCCGCTGGTCTGGACTGAGCATTACACGGTCCACGGTCCGAATCAGGACCGCCAGCAGAGCGCGCATGCGCACTTTGCGTCGTTCTCGGCCGACAACCGGTTCGCGTATATCAATGACCTGGGCGGGGACATGATCCACATCTACAAGCTCAACGACGCCACGGCTGAGCTGACGGGTGCCGGTGCGTATCATGCCCGCCCTGGCGCTGGATGCAGAACGCTGCACTTCCATCCCAACGGGCATACGGCTTATTGCATGAACGAGCTGGACTCAACGGTGGACGTGCTGGAGTGGCATCGTGCGGATGGGAGCCTGACGCTGGTAACAACGGTCCACCTGCTGCCGGAGGGCTATACCGGGCCGACGCGGGGGTGCGACACGGTGATCCCGAAGAATGGGCGCTTTGTTTATTTTGCCAATCGCGACAACGATTTTCTTTATAGCTTTAAGTGCGATGCGAAGTCGGGGGCGTTGACGCCGATGAAGCGGTCGAACTGTGGGGGGAAGATTCCGCGGAACTTTGTGCTGGACCCGACCGAGCGATGGATGCTGGTGGCGAATCAGGACTCGAATAATGTGAGTGTGTTTGCGCGGGACCCGGAGACGGGGGAGCTGGCGGAGCAGGGGAAGAGCGTCGTGGTGCAGGCGCCGATGTGCATTTTGTTTCTCTGACCACCTGCGGTGGGGCAGACGCTCGCTGTTCGCTCGCAGGGGCTTTCGTGGTATCCCGGTCCCCAAAGGCGAGGGACCAGGGGCACCGGGCTTGGTGCTGAATTCAGACGCGGACTGGTTGAGATTTGAGGTTTCCCGCCCATTTCGCAAAGAGCGCGAAATGGACGGGGCACGGAGCTTCCAGTGTCTCCCTGGTCTCAAAATCGAGATCAGGGGCACCCGATGTTTGCGCGGCTAGAGCGTGACCAGGGCGGGGGCGGGTTCCAGGTGGGCGAAGGCTGAGGCCTTCTGCTCGAGCTCCGGGTCCCAGTGTTTGGGCTGGTAGATGCAGCAGGGTTCCTGGGCCAGCGGGTCGCCGGTGAGGGCGTAAGCGCGGGCGCGGGAGCCGCCGCAGATCTCCTTGTACTCGCATGCGCCGCACTTGCCTTCGAGCTTGCTGGTGTCGCGCAGGGCTTTGAAGATGGGAGCGTTGCGGTAGATGTCGGCCACTGGCGTCTCGCGGATGTTGCCGGCGTGGATGGGCAGGAATCCGCTGGGGTAGACGTTGCCGACGTGGGAGATGAACATGAAGCCCTTGCCGTCGTTGACGCGGCGGGTGGCCCAACTGGCGGTGCGGGTTTTGGCGTCGGAGGTGGGCGCGCCGGGCTCATACGAGCCAACGCCGTGGAGCAGGGCGCCCATGCCGCCCGGAAGCCCGCCGGCTTGCGTTCCAGATTGCGTTCCAGTTTGCGTTCCAGTTTGCGTTCCCGGATGCCCGCTGCCGTGGCCCATCTTCCGCTCTTCCAGGTTGTTCTGCAGCAGGTAGCGGCGGTAGTGCATGGCTTCCGTGGTCTTGATCTGGAAGCTGACGCGATGCGATAGCTCGTAGATTTTGCCGAAGACCTGCTCGAACTCTTCTCCGGAGGGCAGGTCAGCCTGCTGGCCGCGGCCTACTGGGATGAGGAAGAAGACGTTCCACATGACGATTGCGAGTTTCTCGAAGAGGGCGCAGAGCGCGTCGAGGTCGTGGGCGTTGTGGCGGCTGATGGTGGTGTGGACCTGGATGGGGATGCCGGCTTCGTTGGCCCACTGGATGGCCTGGATGGTGCGGGCGAAGGCGCCGGGCAGGCCGCGGAAGGTGTCGTGGACCTCGGGGCTGGAGCCGTCGAGCGAGATGCCGAGGCGGACCAGGCCGGCCTCTTTGAGCTTGAAGATGGCTTCGCGCGAGAGCAGCGGCGTGGCGCTGGGGGTGAGGGCTACCTGCACGCCTTTGCCGGCGGCGTAGCGGATGAGCTCGAAGACGTCTTTGCGCTTCAGCGGATCGCCGCCGGTGAAGACGAAGATGGGCACGCCCATGTCGGCGATCTGGTCGATGAGCTGTTTGCCTTCTTCGTTGGAGAGCTCGTCTGGGTGAGCGATGGGCTGGGCAGCGGCCCGGCAGTGCTTGCAGGCCAGGTCGCAGGACTGGGTAACTTCCCAGATGGCGAGGAAGGGGGTTTGGTCGAAATCGAGTCCGCCGCGGGCGGGGATGTTGTGCATGGGCTGCATAGGGCCTCCTCAGGAATCGGGGCGGCCAGAGCCGCTTGGGAGATTCACGATTCCGCTCTAGAAGACCAGCAAGCAGAGAGGCTGTGCTGTGATAGGGATCACCTTACCGCGGAGGGACGTTCCGGCTGCGTGATTTTCTTGTTCCGGATTTTGCAACAAGGAGCGCCCACAGCGGGAACGAACGGCGGCGCCGGCGCGTGCGTCCTTGCTGGTAGAAGCGGCGTGTGGGCCGCTGGGCAGCTGCGGCGCGGTGGCTTGCGAGTGATCCAGCGCACCCGGCGATGTGCGGCCGCGCACAGATTCGCCGGTTCCCGAAGAGCTACAGTTTTTCCGCACCTGAAGAAGGAGGTTCTCATGACAATCGTCATCAAGCCGGGCTGGAGCAAACCCTCCACCATCCTCTTTGCAACCGAGACTCCCGCGAACGAGAAGGCCTTCGCATTTGCGCTTGCGCAGGCGGTCGAGTCGGGAGCAAGCCTTATTGTCTTTCACGCGTATGACACGCTGGTGGCGACGTCGTCCGAGACTTCGGGAATTCGTTACTTCGACTACGGGGCTGCCGCGCGGATAGAACAGAAGACGCTGGAACCGCTAGCCGAGCGCGTGCGTGCGGCCAGAATCGACTGCGAGGTGGTGGTGCGGCCAGGGCTTCCGGCGGACCAGATCCTCTCTTTCCTGCGCGAGCGGCAAGTGGACCGCGTGGTGATGGGCACGCACTCGCCGGGACCGATCGGCAAGTTGCTGCTGGGCTCTGTGGCGGAGGCGGTGCTGCGGACGGCGCGTGTGCCGGTGTACATCGTGGGGCCGGACGTGGTGGACGGGGAGTATCGCCGATTTGCGACGCGGACGATTCTTTGCGCGGTGAGCATGTCGGAGGCGAGTCCGATTGTGGCGGAGTTTGCCGCGGGGCTGGCTGCGCAGCACGGCGCGCGGCTGGTCTTGCAGCATGTGATCCGGCCGCAGAGCCGGAGCGAAGAGCTGGCGGGACGAACAATCGAGGAGATCGAGGAAGACCTGCTGGCGCTGATTCCGGTTGACCTGCAGGACCGGGTTAAGGTGCAGCCGATCGTGGTGCCTGGCGATCCGACGGAGGAACTGCTGTTTCAGGCGCAGGCGCAGATGGCGGACCTGATTGTGCTGGGCGCGCAGGGAGCATCGGCGTTTGCAGCCATCACGCGGCATGGGGTGGTGTACAAGGTGCTGGCACATGCGCATTGCCCGGTGATTACGCTTTCGCCGGCGGTGCTGGCGCAGGCGGGGATCTACTCGGGGAGCCGGGCTGCGGAGAGTTACCTGGCGGGGGTTTTCTAGGGGCAGCGGGGTTTGCTGCTGAGCAAGTCAGCGAGGCAGCGAGTGAGCCAAGGGTTTGCGGGGTGCTGTCCTGGGCGCGGGCTTGGCGAGGCAGGGCTGTTTGGCGCAGAGGACTGCGGTGATGCCTTTGCCCTCGGTGATGGTGAAGATGCGGTCTTCGGCGGGGAGCATTACGGTTTCTACGGCTCCGGACGGCCAATGGATTTCGGCGGAGCCTGCGTCTGTTGCTTCGCCCAGGCCGAAGTGCGGGCGCTGATCGTTGGAGGAGATGTAGCTGCCGCCGCTGATCACATCTTCGCGCTGGCGGATTCCGTTGGCGCTGAGGTAGACGGTGGCGCCGATGGCGTCGCGTGGGCTGGACTTGCCGGTTGCTGCATTCACGCCGCCGATGAGCTTGAGTTCGACCCAGTGATGATGGTCGGGGTTCACATTCTTCAACAGCACCGGCGGGCCGTCGATGGGGTTGATCACCACATCGATCTTGCCGTTGTTGAACAGGTCCCCGAAGGCTGCACCGCGGCCGGAGGTAAGCGTGGCCAGGCCGGAGCCTTTGACCGGCGGGATGTACTCGAACTTGCCGTCGCGGGTGTTGCGGTAGAGCAGGACGCGCTCGGCGAAGGTGGTGCCCCAGTCGTGCTGATCGACTTGCGGATAGACGTGGCCGTTGATCATCATGATGTCTTTCCAGCCATCGTTGTCGTAGTCGAGAAAGCCGTCGCCCCAGCCGACGAAAGGCACGGCCATTTTGGTGATGCCGGCCTGGTCGGCGACTTCGCTAAAGCCGACGCTGTCTTTTTCATCCTCCTTCCCGTCTTCCTTGTTGACGCCGTCGTTGCGATAAAGCGCCTTGTAGTCGTCGGAGAAGTCGGTGACCAGCAGGTCAAGCAGGCCGTTGTTCCTGTAGTCGCCGACCGCTAAACCCATCGACGCGATCTCGCGGCCTTCGTTATTGAGCGCGAAGCCGGAGACGTAGCTCTGGTCAGAGAACGTGCCGTCGCCTTTGTTGATGTAGAGGTAGTTAGGCTCGGAGTCGTTGGCGACGAGGAGGTCGGGTTTGCCGTCGTTGTTGACGTCGGCAAAGATGGCGGTGAAGCCGTAGTAGGCGCCGGGGTCGGAGACGCCGGCCTTGACACTGGTGTCGGTGAACGTGCCGTCGCCGTTGTTGTGGAAGAGGTGGTCGGGCTCGCCTTTGAGGCCGTGCGGGCCGCACATCACAGGCGCGCCGTGAAGCTGGCAGAAGGCGAAGGCGACGGAGCCGTCATCGGCGGTGGGCTGGTGGGCCAGGTCGTAGTGCACGTAGCCGGAGACGAAGAGATCGAGGCGGCCGTCGCCGTCGTAGTCGCCGAACGTGGCCCCGTCCGACCAGTTGCCGAGCGTGACGCCGGCCTTCTCCGCAACGTCGGTAAATGTCCCGTTGTGGTTGTTGCGGTAGAGGCGGTTGTGGCCGAAGTTGGCGACGAAGATGTCGGGCCAGCCGTCGTTGTCGAAGTCGCCGATGGCCACGCCGAAGCCCCAGCGGTCATTGGTGACGCCGGCTTTGGCGGCCACGTCGGTAAAGGTTCCGTCGTGGTTGTTGTGGAACAGGGCGGCGTGGGGCGCGGTGCGCTTGCCGCTGAGCGCGTCGTAAGTTGAACCGTTGACCAGGTAGATGTCGAGCCAGCCGTCGTTGTCGTAGTCGAGCAGGGCGACGCCGGAGCCGTCAGTTTCGAGGATGTATTTCTTGTC
>Ga0182030_10004950_pt1 | contig 28377 bp, 34 predicted proteins | sample 812S3MmetaG_FD_121299 | JGI IMG/M metagenome (GOLD analysis project Ga0182030, IMG submission 121299) | Permafrost microbial communities from Stordalen Mire, Sweden - 812S3M metaG (Illumina Assembly) | ecosystem: Environmental > Terrestrial > Soil > Wetlands > Permafrost | place: Sweden... | reverse complement strand
TCATCAGGACTAATCTTTTTGACACTGGCACGCACTTTCATGCGGATCATTATTCCTTTCAGCTAGGGAGAATGACTCACTGCTCTTAATTTATGATTTGCGGTACGTGATTCTTCCCTTAGTTAGATCATAAGGGGTCAACTCTACAGTAACGCTGTCACCCGGTACGATGCGGATATAATGTTTCCTCATCTTACCTGCAACATGAGCTATAATCTTATGGCCGTTTTCAAGTTCTACCCTAAATTGAGTTCCTGGTAGGGTCTCAATTATAGTTCCGGATAGCTCGATTACTTCTTTATTTACCGCCATAATTTATAACAACAACTTAGTTTACTAAATTCTACAGATAAAGTAAAGTGTTTCTTTGATTATTTGCCTAAAACTTATGGTCCGTGCTTATGCCTTCTCGTTCTTGGACTATTATAAAATCCATAACTGTTCCTATGTCGTTTTCTGTGAATATACCGGCATATGCATCGTTGATTCTTGGAGTCCATGTAACTGGGTCTACCGTACCTACAAATATCGATGATCCTTCTATCTCCTCGCCATAAACCGAGTCAACTTGAGCAAGATAGAAGTTGGTATCAGGGTCTTCATCACCACCATGCCCATAGGATACTAAAGCGGCAAAAAAGGTCTCGAGAGGAGATGAAATGGGCTGAGGTCCCAAGATTGCTCGCTTAAATCTGTATGTGGGATCGTTAGGATCTGTGGAGTCTCCTAAAAACGGCTTTGCGTCTTTGTAATACTCTCCGTAAACTTTTAATGCCTGAGAGTACCTAGTGACTAACCCAAGGTCTATCGCCACCTGAGAGATATTGGCTAATGCCTCGAGCTGTTGAGCTGTTAGCTCCGAAGATAAATGAAATTCACCTGACATAATTAGTAATATTATACAATGATATGTAGGCTAAATCAAATCACATTGCTTAAGAGACTGATTCGTCTGGGTATAGACTTTCTTTGGGTTTGCGCCTAGGCAGTCTAAAACGACGCTTGGATTTTGCTTCGGGTATGACACTGCTTGAACCTTCAAAGAAGTCTGGTTCGTTATATTGATCATAGGTTACCATGAGGGCTCTGGATTCGATGGATCGTAGCGTTTCCAGAGATACAGATACAAGAATCAGAACGCTGGTTCCGGTCAAGCTAATACTGGCATTAATAAACATTTGAAGAATAATAGGTAATAGCGCCAGTACGCCAAGGCTAAAAGCTCCAAATAGGGTTACTCGGTTGACCAACGAGCTTAGGTATTTCTCGGTTTGTTTGCCGGATCTTATACCTTCAATAAAGCCACCTTGTTTCTGTAGATTTTCAGATATATCCTTGGCGTTGAAAGTAACGTTGGTGTAGAAAAAGGTAAAGACAAAGACTAGTAGGAAATAAACGGCTGGGTATAGAAACGGTTTCCATCCACCAGCGGCAAAAGTCGACCGAGTAGGTTGCTGGAACCACTGGGTCAGGAATGCTCCTACGTGCTGCAAATGTACCGATTTCATGCCACTCATCAGCTGGCCGGCGAAGCTAGGTACGCTGAGGAAAGCCACGGCAAAGATAATCGGGATAACGCCAGCAGTAATTAATTTAACCGGGAGCACGGTTGTCACGCCGCCATATGTCCGGTTGCCTTGGACACGTTTGGCGTAATGAATAGTGATACGACGCGCTGCTTCGTTGAGCTTTACGACCATCCAGGTTAGCAAAATACAGGCCACAGCTATAATGGCTGTATATAGGGCAGTTTTACCGGTAAAAGGCATTTTTGCTCCAAAGATTGTTAGTTTGTGAGCCTTACCAACAAGGGTTGATAGAATGCTTTGGAGGGTGCTTGGTAGACGGCTAACTATGCCGACCGTAATAATCAAAGAAATACCGTTGCCGATACCTTGTTCGGTAATAAGCTCACCGAGCCACATCAATAGCATCGATCCACCGGTTAGAGCGGCTACCATTAGCACCCATTGCAGAAAAGATGAATGAGCGGTTATGTCTCCGATACCACCGATACTTTGGGCGGTTTCTTTAATAAGGTAGATTGAGCCGATTGACTGAATTATTGCTAGTGGAAAAGTTAAAATTCGGGTCATCTGGTTGATTTTCTTTTGACCGAACTCGCCTTCTTTTTGCAGAGCCTCCAGCTTAGGCAGAGCCTTTGTAAGCAGCTGCATAATAATTGAGGCATTAATGTATGGCCCTAGACCAACTAGCATAATCGAGAAATTGGCTAACGCGCCACCCGATAGAACGTTCATGAAGCCCAGGAACTGAGACGAGTTTGTACTGCTATAAAGATTAGTCAGTAATTGTTTAAGTGTCGCTGGGTCCGCCAGCGGAACGGGTAGGTGGGCCAGTAGTCGGAAAACTAGAAGCATTCCAAGTACAGCCAATATACGCTTGCGCATATCTTTCTGACCTAAAGAACGTCCTATTACTTTCCAGTTCATTTACTACCCTCTTTTTATAATCTAAAAACTATTGACTTAATTATCATCTAACGACAGGTATTTTTCAACCTGTCGAACGAAAAAAAACGGTTATTCTTTAACGACTTTATCAGATTTCTTCTTTGTTGAAGTCTTCGGGCGGCCGACAGTTGGTACCTTTAAAAATGAGCCTCCAGCAGTATTTAGGCTAGCAATTGCCGACTCTGATGCAGAGTTTAATTTTACATCGATTTTTCGAGTTACTTCACCCTTAGAGATTAATTTGACGGCAACATATTCACTTGAGATCAACAGGTTTTTAGCCAGTACGCCAGCATCAATTAGTTTATCGGTAAGAATATTTAGCTGCCCAGTATAGACAACTTCCGGAGCCTGTTTATGAGATGTAAAACCCCTTAGTTTGGGTAGTCGCTGTAACAAGGGATTCTGTCCTCCCTCAAACCCAGGGTTCTTCTTAGAACCGGTTCGACTCATCTGGCCTTTAGTGCCTCGTCCGGCGGTCTTTCCTTGTCCAGCCGCAATGCCACGCCCAACTCGGTTGGTTTTCTTGCTGGCTTTGATTTGTAATTCGTTATATTTCATTACTTCTCCTTAGAGGGCTTTGCTTTCTTGACGACTTTTTTAGTGGCAGGCTTGGGTTTAGCGACTGGAGCTTTAGGTTTGACGACTTTTGTTGGCTCTTTGACGGGTGCAACTTTGTCTACGGCCTCAGTCTTAGCGGCTTTTGGTGATTCTGGCTTATCTACTACAGTAGCAGTTTTATTAATATTTCTAGGCCAGTTTTTGGCTGGTACCATGGACTGCAGTGCTGCAATGGTAGCATAGGCACTGTTGGTCTTATTGCTTGAGCCCAATGATTTACTGAGTGCGTCGTGGACGCCGGCAACTTCAAGAATTATTCGAACTACTCCGCCAGCGATTAATCCAGTACCCGGGCTAGCTGGCATGATTAGAATATGTGATCCACTGATTTTGGCTTCAGCGTCGTGCGGTAAAGTACCTTTGTAAACAGCAATTTTGGTTAAATGCTTTTTAGCTACCTCAGTGGCCTTGGTTACAGCCGTAGTAACGTCGGCACCCTTAGCTGAGCCTACACCAACTTGCTGTTTATGGTCACCTATAACCACTAAAGCACGAAAACGGAAGCGTCTTCCGCCCTTAACAACTCGAGCTACACGGTCAATATGAATTACTCGTTCGTCAAATTGCTTTTCCTCGGTCTTCATTTCTGGGCGACCGCGTCCTCCGCGGGCTGGCTTATTATTATTGTTATCCATATCTAAAACTCCAAACCTTCCTTACGAGCAGCGTCTGCAAGTGTTTTAACTCGACCATGATATAGTTTTCCACCTCTATCAAATACAACTGTCTTGATTTTCTTTTTCATGGCATCTTGGGCTATCTTAGTCCCTACCCACTCTGCTCGGGCAATTAAGTTTTCTGGAACATCTTTAGCGCCGACACTTGAAGCGTAAGCCAGGGTATTACTGGCACTGTCGTCGATAATCTGTGCGGTTACATGGTAGTTACTTATATGGACACTTAATCGTGGTCGCTTGGTAGTACCAATAACCGTTGAACGAACTCGGTTTTTTCGTTGTTTATTATTCTTAACTTTGTGAGTTAGTCTATTCATCTTATGCCGCTTCCTTGCCCGATTTACCACTCTTACGGATTATGTGTTCTCCAACATACTTAATACCTTTGCCCTTGTAGGGTTCAGGCTTCTTAAATTCACGGATCTCAGCGGCGGTTTGGCCGACTTGCTGTTTGCTAATGCCCGTGACTGTAATAATGTTCTGGTCAACGCTGACTTTGATTTCCTCGGGAATTTTATACATTATATCGTGAGAAAAACCAACATTTAACTTGAGGGCGTTACCGGCCATGGCTACGCGGTAGCCAACACCATTGACTTCTAGCTGCTTGCTAAAGCCGTCGGTCACGCCAATGATCATATTACTAACAAGTGTCCGCATTAAACCGTGCTTAGATCGGTTTTCGCGTTCATCATTAAGGCGTGATACCAAAAGCTGATCACCTTCTTGGGCTAGATTAATATTGGGGAATAATGCCTGATTTAGTGAGCCTTTAGGGCCAACAACTTGGACTAGACCATCGGCAGTTGTGACCGTCACTCCTTGGGGGATTTTAATTGGTAGTTTGCCTATACGACTCATAAATGATTCCTTAAAATACCTTACAGATTAATTCGCCACCAATATTTTGCTTCTTAGCGTCGTCACCAGTCATTACACCCTTTGAGGTTGAAACGATAACTACGCCTCTACCCCTTTTAACAACAGGGATTTCATTGGCCCGGGCATAGTGACGTCGACCAGGCTTAGATATTCTGGTAATCTCAGAAATATAATTAGTAGTCTTCTCGGTGTTGATTGTTACAACTAGCGTCTTACCAACAGTCGCATCAATAACGGCCACGCTTTGAACAAAGCCGTTCTTCTTAAGGATAGTGGCTACGGCTTCTTTGAGCTTAGAGTGAGGTATATTGACTTCATTCTTTTGCACAGCCATAGCATTCCGAATACGGGTAAGCATATCTGAAATTGGATCTGTGGATACTTGACTCATATATTCTCCTTACCAGCTTGACTTTGTTATGCCTGGGATTTCTCCCTTGACGGCGTGTTCTCTAAAACTGATTCGACTTAGACCAAACTGGCGCATATAGGCCCGTGGTCTACCAGTTTCAATACAACGATTCTTCCAACGTGTAGGACTTGAGTTTCTGGGCAGTTTAGCCAGGCCTTCAAAATCTCCTAAGGCTTTAAGCTCAGCTCGTTTAGCAGCATATTGTTTAATCATGCGCTTTCGTTTTTCGTCTCTTACTACGATGGATCTTTTAGCCATTACTCAGTTCCTTTCTCAAATGGCATTCCAAAGCCTTCTAATAGGGCTTTGGCCTGATGCATTTCTTTGCATTTAATTACTAATATAACTTGCAACCCATGGGGTGTAGTCGTCTCTTCAAAACTCAGTTCAGGAAATACCGACTGATCAATAAAGCCAATACTGTAGTTCCCTTGTTTATCGAACGAAGTCTGGCTGACACCGTGAAAGTCGCGTAACCTTGGTAGAACAATATTAATCATCCGATCTAAAAATTCATACATCCTGGCGTCACGAAGGGTTACTTTTAGCCCGATAGTGTTACCTTCTCGAAGCTTAAAGCCGGCAATGGACTTATGGGCCTTGGTCTCATTGGGTTGCTGCCCAGTTATCTTCCGAAGTGTATTGTTAGCTGCTTCCATAACCTTCTTGTCGCCCATAGCCCTACCAAGACCAATATTAAGCACAATTTTTTCAAGCCGTGGTACTTCGTGGAAGTTTTTCAGCTTAAGAGACTTCTTGAGTTCCGGTGCCAGGCGTTTATTGTAGTCATCTTTAAGCCGTGGTCCAATGCTAATAGCAGTTTTAGTAGCCATTATTTGATCTCCTTAGAACTAGACTTATAAACCCTAGTCTTGGTTCCATCTTTAACTACGTAGCCAATACGGGTAGCCTTCTTGGTCTCAGGATCAATGATTGCAACTTTACCAACATGAACTGGTTTGGTTATCTCAAGAATCGTGCCCTGAGGGTACTTGGTATTAGCCTTAATGTGTTTCTTGATTATATTGATGCCTTCAACGGTAACGGTATTATCTTTAGGCTGAGTGGCCACAACTTTGCCGGTTTTTCCCTTGTACTTACCAGCCAAGACAACAACTTTGTCGTCTTTCTTCAGCTTAATCTTGAATAGCTTAGTGGCTCGAGTCGTATTTTTATACATTATAGAACCTCCGGTGCTAGGCTGACGATCTTAGCATAGCCAAGTTCCCGCAGTTCGCGAGGAACCGGACCAAAGATCCTAGTACCCCGAGGTAATTTATCTTCGCCAATGATTACGGCAGCGTTATCGTCAAACTTGATAGACGAACCATCTTTGCGGTTAATAATGCTAGAAGTTCGAACCACTACGGCTCTAACTACCGATTTCTTTTTAACGGTACCGGTCGTACTGGCAGATTTAACAGTCGCCACAATTACGTCACCGACGTGGGCGTAACGACGACGGGTTCCTCCAAGTACGCGGATACATAGTATCTCCTTGGCTCCCGAGTTATCGCAGACTCCTAAACGGGTCTCCTGCTGAATCATACTTCAACCTCAGTTTCGTTAATGGTTTTTTTATCATCTTCATTTAAAGCAGCTTGATCCAGAATTTGGACTAATTTAAATCTTTTGCTTCTACTAATCGGCCGTGTCTCAACAATTTCTACCTTATCGCCGACTTTTGCCTCGTTCTTTTCATCATGAGCCGGAAAGCGATTCGTAACGGTATACTGCTTCCGGTAAATTGGGTGTGTTTTACGAACAGGGATAGAAACAATAATAGTCTTATTCCCTTTATCTGAGGCTACAATACCTATAAATTTCTTAGCCATTATATCTGCTCCTTTATGAGTTGTTCACTAAGCGCGGTTAACATCCGGGCTAGATCTTTACGCTTTAGCCTTATTAATCGAGTGTTTTCAACTTCGCCCATATGGACGCGGCGCTTTAACTCGGCTATTTCTTCGCGCAGTTTAGTACTGTCAACGGTCAGTTGAGTCGTTGGAATTTTTCGGATGTCGCTGATCTTCATCTTATGCATCCTCACGAATTATAAATCGGGTTTTAATTGGCAATTTATGAGCCGCCAGTCTCATGGCTTCCCTGGCAGTCGCTTCAGAAACACCTTGCATCTCAAACAGAATTGTTCCGGGCTTAACTTTAGCTACAAAAAACTCAGGGTTACCCTTACCACTACCCATTTTTACGTCTAGGGGCTTACGGGTAACTGGGATGTGTGGGAATACTCGAATCCAAATTTTGCCACCGCGTTGGATATAACGAGTCATTGCTTGACGAGAGGCTTCAATCTGACGAGCCGTAATGCGGTATTGATCTTGGGCTTGCAAAGCATACTCGCCGTAAGCGATCATATTACCACTAGTAGCAACGCCGGTAATCCGGCCTTTGCGTACTTTGCGATATTTTGTGCGCTTAGGAACTAACATCTTAGATACTCTCCCCCTTGTAGATCCAAACCTTAACACCGATTACACCGGCAGGTGTCTGGGCCGGAACGGCAGCATAGTCGATATCAGCACGAATGGTATGAAGTGGCACACTGCCTTGAACTTCTTTTTCACGGCGTGACATTTCAGCACCGTTGAGACGACCGGCAACTTCGATCCTAATGCCTTTAGCTCCAGCTCGCATGGTAGCGGCTGAGGTGGACTTTATAGCTCGACGGAAACTTATTCGTCTTTCAAGTTGATGAGCAATGTTTTCAGCAACTAACTTAGCATAAAGCTCGGGTTTCTTAACTTCTTCAATATTGACACGAGTTGGTACGCTATAAATAGCTTGAATAGCATCTTTGAGCTCCTGAGCACCCTGTCCACCACGGCCTATAACAACACCAGCTTTTGCGGTATGGATAGTGACAGTAACAAGGTTAGGAGATCTCTCGATGTCTAACTTATTAATTGAAGCCCTTGATCCAAGCTTTGTCTGGACAATTTGGCGAACCTTTAAGTCTTCAGCAAGATACTTAGCGTAGTCACGCTTGTTTACGAACCATTTGCTGCGCCAGTCTTTGTTAACTTGCAGGCGCATGCTAATTGGATTTACTTTTTGTCCCATTATGCCTTCTCCTTAGTAGTGTCTTTAGCTACTTCTTCTTTAGTTTCCGGAGCTTCTTTAACGATAGCTGGTTTCTTCGGTTGACGTTTTTCGCCATCAACCACAACACGAATATGACTAGCTTTGATTTGGAATGGTAGAGCTCGGCCACGGGCCGCTGGTTTAAACCTTTTTAGTCGTTTACCGGGAGTCACGCTAATCTCAATGATACGTAGTGAATCGGGTTTGTAGTTATGGTTATAGTCAGCATTTGCTTTAGCGCTCTCAATTGCCTTGCGAACCGGTATAGCTGCTCGCCTAGGTGTAAACTTTAAGATTGTTAGGGCGTCTTCAACGCTATGGCCTCGAACCAAAGCAGCCACAACTGTCACTTTACGTGGGCTAATTTGGATATCTTTGGCTGTAGCAATTACTGGCATGGTCTACTCCGTACCCTTAGCTAACTTACCGCCGTGTCTGCGGAATTTTCTAGTTGGGGAAAATTCACCTAATTTATGGCCGACCATGTTTTCGGTAACAAAAACTGGAACGTGGACTTTACCGTTGTGGACTGCAATCGTTCTTCCAACAAAATCAGGTGATATGGTGCTAGATCTAGCCCAAGTCTTGATGATTGTTCGATCTTCAGCACCTAGAAGGCTAACCTTCTTGGCTAATTTGAAATCTATAAATGGTCCTTTTTTCAGTGATCGGCTCATAGTTATCTCCTCTTAGCCTCGTGACGACTCTTAACAATAAATTTAGTTGTACTCTTACGACGCCTAGTCTTATAGCCAAGGGTTTTTTGTCCCCATGGTGTTTTAGGTGCTGATCCATGGTTCTTACCACCACCAATACCGTGACGTCCACCGTCACCACCACCGTGCGGGTGATCAACAGCGTTCATAACAACACCACGAACAGATGGCCTAATACCCTTATGACGATTTCGTCCGGCCTTACCGATTTTGATGTTCTGGTGCTGTTCGTTCCCGACTACACCAATACTGGCCGTACATTCTAAGTTGACTAAACGTACCTCGCCACTTGGTAGTCTAACCTGGGCGTATTCTTCCTCTTTAGCAAGTAACTGGGCGCTGTTGCCGGCGCTACGAGCTAATTGGCCACCACGGCCCGGTAATAGCTCTACGGAGTGTATTAAGCTGCCGAGAGGAATGCTTTTTAAAGGTAAACGGTTACCAGTTTCAATAGGGGCTTCTGGGTCGGATGTAATAGTTTGGCCAACTTTCATGCTTTGGGCCGCCAAAATATAGTGGAACTCACCTTCTTTGGTCTTAACGCGGGCAATTCGAGCTGAACGGTTAGGGTCATACTCTATGGCTTCAATAACTGCGGTTGTCCCAGCAATGAATTTAAAGTTTACTAGCCGATAGAATTTCTTAGCGCCGCCACCTTTATGGCGAGTAGTAATGCGACCCTGGTTATTGCGTCCATTGCCGCGGTTCTTAACAGCTAGAAGTGAAGCTACTGGCTTAGAAGCAGTAATCTCATCAAAATCCTGGGTAGTCATGCCGCGTCGGCCAGGAGTTGTTGGATTCAGGAGTTTAATAGCCATTATTTATTCTCCTTATCTTTTCTAAAGAGCCTAAAGCCACGTCGGTGAGTTATCTCGGGTTCGGCAGCGGTCTTAATGTCAGCAGTTTTCTTGGCGGCAGTCGGTTTAGTGACTTTAGTAGTCTTTTCGTCCTTAGCGGTCTTTTTAGCAGCGGCTTTGTCGATTTTCTCCTGAGTTGCTGCTTGTTTGGTCTCTTCTTCTTCGATTGCATCAAAAAACGGCAGTTTTTTCTTATCTTTAAGGGTAATATAGGCTTTTTTAAGGTCAGAGCGTTTTCCGACACCATTACCGGAGCGTTTGCCGGTTAGGTTAATCGTTCGCTTGGTTTTGCCTTTAACGTTTACGATTCGGACACTGGCTACTTCGACGTCAAACTGAGCCTTAACGGCCTTGGCGACAGTATCCTTGTTATGGTTCTTATCTATGTCTATAACATAAACACTAGACTCGCTTAGGGTATAAGTTTTCTCTGTTAGGCGTGGTTTTAGAGTAATTTCCTTAAGCATAATCTTACTTTCCCCCCAGCCAGTCGGAAATTGTGGCAATTGCTGGTTTAGTCAGCACTAAGCTATCAGCGTTCAAAAGATCATAAACATTTAGGTATTTGGCTTGGACAAGCTTGACCTTATCAAGGTTACTGGTTGAACGAATCAGTTCTGCGGACTTATGATCGACAACGACTAGAGTATTGCGGGTGGCTTTGATCTTCTTGAGTAATATAGCCATTTCGCTAGTTTTTCCATTGGTCGAAATATCGTCAATTATAATAAGCTTATTGTCTGTAACGGCTAGGCTGAGTGCCTGCTTCAAAGCTTTTCGCTTCTCACTAGTTGTAATGTATTTCTTGTAGTTTTCTAGACCGGTAGGCCCAAAAACAACACCACCACCGCGCCAAATTGGCACTCGACTAGATCCAAAACGAGCTCGGCCTGTGCCTTTTTGCTTCCATGGCTTCTTACCACCACCACTTACCAGACCGCGAGTCTTAGTAACAGCTAGATTCTCTCGGCCATTTGACAAGTAAGCAACGTAAGCACTCTTTAATAGTTCGTGATTGGGCGCAACTTCGCTAAAAATGCTTTTATCAAGCTTGACTGCTGTTGTTGATACGGTGCCTGATTTTGTATAAGTAGGTGTTGGCATTATTTTGTCCCTTTGATAATAATGAGGCCTTTTCGGGGGCCGGGGACGGCGCCGCTGACGCCGATAATCTTATTTTCCTGATCAATTAGACTTACTATGAGATTGGCTACGGTGACCCTGTCGCCACCCATTTGTCCGGACATCTTCTTACCTTTAAAAATCTTCTGTGGATACATTGACCCAATTGAACCGGGACGACGATAAGAACGTCCACCGTGAGTCTTGCGTCCGCGCTTGAAATTATGGCGCTTAATGGTTCCCGCAAAACCTTTACCCTTAGAAGTGCCTGTGACGTTAACTTCATCACCGACTTCAAATACATCTATATCTAGGACTGATCCAACGACTAATCCTTCTTCAAACTCATCAACTCGGAATTCACGTACAACTTTAGGGGTAGCTTTGCTGGCTTTAAAGTGTCCAGTTGAGGCTTTGGTTAGTCTTGCGGTCTCAGTACCGACTTGCACGGCGTTGTAGCCGTTTTTTTCAACGTCTTTAAGTTGTGTAACAATATTTGGTTCAGCAGAAAGCAGCGTAACAGGAGTCAATACACCGTCTTGATTGATGATGCTAGTCATGCCGACTTTACGAGTAAGAAGTGATTTCACGCTTAACTTATCAGCTTTCTGATTATCAAATAAAATTAAAATACTTGGCGTGCGGTGGTATCTGTCTTTTGTTTAGGCAGACCTGCCATCAGACCAAGTTACGTTTTGATAACTCGTAATAGATTAGCACGCTGAGCTTACTCCTGTCAACCTGTGGCAGATTCTACATCATTTGTCGAACTTCTTTAAAAATGCAGTGTGTAACAAATATCACTTAGATCTTCAGCATTTATCCTATATACTTTGAGGGCATGATGTAATCATCAGTGTTTACTAACCCGATTAACAATGCGGCTAGACAGCCACTTTATACAATCGAGATCGCAAACACTTAAAAACACATTATGTGGTAAAAAACAATAACTATACCCCTGTAGAGGAGGTAGTATGTCTATATCACCAGAATCTCCTATTAGCCATATCCCGCGTATTGCTATGGTTGGAGTGGCTTTATTATCAATGGCATATAAGCCTGATTTCAAACCGGAACCTACACGAACCGCTAACCCAGAAATGACGATTAAAGCCGACCCACGACTAGTAAGCTACAGTGTTATACTGTCAAAAAAATTAGTTTATGATTATCTGGCAGCGCATCCAGTCGAAAAAGCTCATGTCTCAACAGCACTAACCCCGGCAGAGTTAGCTGCTAGTGAAGTAACATCTGTAGAATATGAAGAGTGGTCGCTAGTTAATCAATGCGAAGAACTAGGTAACTGGCATACTGGTCCAAAATTTTCTGGGCTAGGAATATCTGCGGCAAACTGGATAAAATATGGAGGAGAACAATTTACGCCGACTGGTATGACAGCAACTCCAGATGAACAAATCGTGGTTGCTGAACGGATTCAGGAAAATCCACCGGACCAGCATGGCTGTCAAAAAGGCGGGTGGTAACAGAATATTGTATTAATACTAACGTTATGTTATAATATTCCCTAATGACAGAAATGACTTCGGAACCATTTTTCACGCGTCAACTGGGTGCAATTGCACCGGGATATTTGTTGCTAGATATTCCTGAGTTGAATGGTGTTATTCAAATCGAAGCACCTCTCGAAGACGAAGGGGCTCATTTACACGTAGTTAATAACGAACGGGGCATTATCAGCGTAAAACGAGCTAATGGTAGCCCGCTGCAAGCCGAGGTGGTGGTTCCTGTGGTTGTCGATAGTCATCCTACGGAACGCCATATTCGGGTATTTGAAGAGCCCGTTGCGGAGCTTAAACTATATAAAGAAGAGCTAATACCGGTATCACCAGCTATAACAGATATGTGGGTTGCGAGTGGCGAGAATCTAGTAGTTGCAGATATCAACCTTCTACAAAAATTCGTTAATCGGATCGCTGATTATGCTCGCGCCGAACAAGAGCGCAGGCGTAATGCCGGCGTCGCCGTGAACTATCTTGATAAACCCAACAAGTACTTATAGTTACATCTTTATTTCGACGTCACAGCCAGCTGGCAAACTAAGACTCATTAGCGAGTCAATAGTCTTAGGCGTTGGCTCAAATACATCAATAATGCGTTTATGGACACGCATTTCAAACTGTTCACGACCCTTTTTGTAGACATGTGGTGATTTGACTACAGTAAACGAACTTCTCTCGGTAGGTAGCGGTATCGGTCCAGCGAGATTTGCGCCATTACGAAGCGCGGTATCGATTATCTGCTTAGCAGCTTGATCTATAACCTTGTGGTCGTAAGCCTTCAGACGAATCCGAATGCGCTGTTTTGTATCAGGTACTTTGGGTGCTACTGGAGTAGGTGTCTCTGGCATCTTACGTTTATTGTACTCTATTTAACAATCTTTGTTACAACGCCGGCACCAACGGTTCGACCACCTTCGCGAATTGCGAAGCGTAGTCCTTGGTCCATAGCAATAGGTGCGAGTAATTTTACCTTAAAAGTAATTGTGTCTCCCGGCATAACCATTTCTTTGTCAGCAGGAAGTTCAACTTCACCGGTTACGTCAGTTGTTCGGAAGTAAAACTGTGGCTTGTAGCCCTTAAAGAATGGTGTGTGTCGTCCACCTTCCTCTTTAGTCAAAATATAGACCTCAGAATCAAACTCGGTGTGAGGTGTAATAGTTCCAGGCTTGGCTAGAACTTGTCCTCGCTCGATGTCGTCTCGCTCAATTCCTCGGAGCAAAATACCAACGTTATCACCAGCTTGTCCTTGGTCAAGGTTTTTCTTGAACATTTCAACACCAGTTACAACGCTCTTAGTTGTTGGTCGAATACCAACGATTTCAACTTCTTCGTTAACTTTTACGATTCCCTGTTCAACACGACCGGTAGCGACAGTACCACGGCCTTTAATGCTGAAGATGTCTTCAATTGGCATAAGGAAAGGTTTATCAAGTTCGCGTACAGGCTGTGGGATGTAGTCATCCATAGCTTTAACCAGTTCCATAATCTTTTCTTCGTTCTCAGGGTCACCAGCAAGTGCCTTGGTTGCAGAACCACGAATGATAGGAGCGTTACGGTCGAAGTCATACTTTTCAAGTAAGTCACGGATCTCTTCTTCGACTAACTCAACTAGTTCAGCGTCGGCGATATCCATTTTGTTCAAGAATACTAGGATTGAAGGTACGCCAACCTGCTTAGCAAGTAGCACGTGTTCGCGGGTCTGTGGCATAGGGCCATCAGCTGCCGAAACAACCAAAATAGCTCCATCAATTTGAGCGGCACCGGTAATCATGTTCTTGATGTAGTCGGCGTGTCCGGGCATGTCTACGTGAGCATAGTGACGTTTTTCAGACTCATATTCGTTATGAGATGTAGCAATAGTAATTCCGCGCTGCTTTTCTTCAGGGGCGTTATCGATTTCATCGTATTTAACAGCTTTGTTAATGCTACTAGGTAATTTCTTAGAAAGAACTGTAGTAATTGCTGCGGTTAATGTAGTTTTACCATGGTCAACGTGGCCCATTGTTCCTACGTTTACATGCGGTTTGCTTCGGTCAAATTGCTCTGCCATGAACTAGACTCCTATTAATTTAAACTTAATTTTTAGCATAAGGCTCAAGGGCCCACACTAGTTACCGATGTAGTATAGACAATTTACGGAGATTTGTAAAGAGTTCTAGAGCTATCTATTTACTATTTTTTGCTATAATCGCTTCGGCAACATTATTTGGGACATCGGCATAGTGATCTAGCTCCATGCTAGAGCTAGCTCGCCCCTGGGTCATTGATCGAAGGTTGGTTGTATATCCAAACATTTCGCCAAGCGGTACAAAGCCAGTAATTTCTTTGATACCCGGGTTCAAGTCTTCCATGCTCTCAATTCGTCCACGCTTAGAGTTTAGGTCACCGATAACGTCACCCATGTAATTTTCTGAGCAAACAACAACGACTTTCATGACTGGCTCAAGTAATACTGGGCTAGCTTTCTTGACACCGGCTTGCAGTGCCATAGACCCAGCGATAGAAAAGGCCATTTCAGAGGAGTCAACATCGTGGTAGCTACCGTCATAAAGTTCGGCCTTGATGTCAACTACCGGATAGCCGGCGAGAACTCCGTTACTCATAGCCTCTTCAATACCTTTACGAACCGGTGTTATGTATTCAGCTGGCACGACGCCACCTTTGATTGAGTTAATAAACTCGAAACCAGCACCTGGTGTGTTTTGACTAAGACGTAGCCAAACGTCTCCATATTGGCCTCGGCCACCGCTTTGACGAATGAATTTACCTTGTACTTCAACAGCATCTTTACGAATGGTTTCGCGGTAAGCAACTTGTGGTTGTCCAATGTTAGCATCAACACTAAACTCTCGGCTCATTCGGTCAACCAGAATTTCAAGGTGTAGCTCGCCCATTCCACTAATAATGGTTTGGCCGGTTTCATCATCAACTCGAATTCTAAATGTTGGGTCTTCTTCGGCTAGGCGCTGGAGGGCAATGCCCATTTTTTCCTGATCAGCCTTGGTTTTAGGTTCGATAGCGATTGAAACCGGTGGGTCTGGAAAAGTAATACTTTCAAGAACAATTGGTTTGGCTTGATCGGAGAGAGTATTGCCGGTTGTCGTGCCTTTGAGGCCTACAATTGCAGCAATATCTCCAGCTGTAACGCTTTCGATATCTTCCCTTTTATCAGCTTGCATACGGACGATACGTCCGACACGTTCTCGCTCACCAGTAGAACTATTCAAAACATAGGAACCTGATTCTAGCTTCCCGGAATAAACTCTGAAATAAGCTAGCTTACCGACAAAAGGGTCAGTTGCGATCTTAAAAGCCAGTGCTGAAAATGGTTCAGCTTCGCTTGGAGTTCGTTCAATCTCATCACCGGTTTTTGGTTGAGTTCCCCAGGTGCTACCACGGTCGATTGGACTAGGCAGAAAATCAATAACCGCATCAAGTACCTTCTCTACGATTACACCCCGTCCATCACCACCTGTTACTGCAAAGAATTTGCCGGTTAGTACAGCACTTCGAATAGCCTGCTTAACGTCTGCTTCACTTAGGCCGTCTTCACCGACTTCAAAATACTTCTCTAGTATTTGTTCGTCTTCAGCCACAGCATTTTCAACCAGTAAACTACGAGCTTTTTTGGCTTGATCGAGCATGTCAGCTGGTATTTCGCCTTCGACTAATTCGTGATCGGTAAAATCTTTATAGGTATAGGCTTTCATACTAACTAGGTCAATCAGGCCGTTGATACTCTGTTCAAAGCCGATTGGAATGTGTATTGGGAAAGCTCTAGTAGACAGGCGGTGGTGAATTGATTCTAAAGACTTATAGAAATCGCCGCCGGTTTGATTTATTTTATTGATAAAACAAATGCGGGGAACTTTATACTTGTCGGCTTGGCGCCAGACGGTCTCTGATTGGCTTTCTACACCCATTTTGCCATCGAAGACAACTACAGCACCATCAAGTACTCGTAAGCTACGCTCTACCTCAACAGTAAAGTCGATGTGGCCAGGAGTATCAATAATGTTGATCTGGTGATCTTTCCAATAGGAAGTAACGGCTGCACTAACAATTGTAATACCACGTTCGCGTTCCTGGGCCATCCAGTCCGTTGTTGTTGCCCCCTCATGAACGGCACCGATTTTGTGCTTTAGACCAGTTCGATAGAGGATGCCCTCGGTAGTAGTGGTTTTTCCAGCGTCAATATGCGCAATAATGCCAATATTACGTAGCTTATCTAGAGGGTATTGTTTGGTAGCCATTTAATTCCTAAAAATTCATTAGTTTATATTTTTTAAAACCTAGCAAAGTGAGCAAAAGCTCGGTTGGCTTCAGCCATTTTGTGAGTATCTTCTCGTTTTTTAATAGCAATACCTTGGTTGTTATAGGCATCAACTAGTTCAAGTGCGACACGGTCAGACATATCCATACCGGTTCTTGAACGAGCGGCTGCTACAAACCACATAGTGGTTAGGTGAGATTGTCGCTGGCCTTTAACTTCGAAGGGTATTTGGTAGTTAGCTCCACCAACTCGGCGAGACCTAGTTTCCATGTGCGGTTGAATATTATTCATAGCCTGTTCAAAGACCTCTAAGGGATTTTGAACTTTAAGTCTATCAGCCGCTTTTTGCATACCCTGATAAACGATCTTTTCGGCAAGTTGCTTTTTACCATCGTGCATTACGCGGTTGATTAGCTTTTGAACCGGTACCGATGCGTATAGACGATCTGGGTTGATGTCTCGGACTAGAGATTTAGTCTTTTTTCTAGGCATTATTTAGAACCTTTCTTGGTTCCGTACTTGCTACGACCCTGTTTACGGTCACTAACACCCTGAAGATCTAAAGCTCCACGAACGATGTGGTAACGAACACCAGGGAGGTCTTTTACTCGTCCACCTCTTACCAAAACAACGGCGTGTTCTTGAAGGTTATGTCCTTCTCCGCCAATATAGGCCCAAACTTCTTGGCCATTGGTTAAACGCACACGAGCGACTTTTCGAAGAGCTGAGTTAGGCTTCTTTGGAGTTTTGGTGGTAACTTTGACACAAACACCACGTTTGAACGGGGAGTGTTTTTCATAGTTTCGGTTTTCTAGGTTGTTGGTAACACGAAGCAATGCTGGTGACTTGGTTTTACCAGACTTTGAAACTCTTGGCTTTCGGATTAATTGATTGATTGTCGGCATATCTCGGTTATCCTAACATCTTTAGTTTTCTTCGTCAACACCTAAGGATTCATCAGAATCGTAGTCATCGTTAGAACGATTGGCATTATAGCCAGTTCCAACAGGTATCTTTCGACCCAAGATTACGTTTTCCTTAAGACCAAACAGTTTATCGACTTTACCGCTGGTTGCTGCCGCGATCAGTACACGGGTTGTGTCCTGGAAGCTGGCGGCACTTAGGAAGGAATCGGTACTCAGTGAAGACTTGGTAATACCAAGCAGTAACTGGGTAAATTGAATCGGTTGTTTCTTCTTAGCCAGTAATTTCTCATTGGCTTCAACGGCCGCCAGTTTGCTAACAATATCGCCGGTCACAAACTCACTATCACCTACGTCTTCGATCTGGACTCGACTGAACATTTGACGGACGATGATTTCTAGGTGCTTGTCGGCAATGTTTTGCCCCTGGTTTGCGAAGATCTTTAGGATCTCGTTCATTATGTATCGCTGGGTAGCTTCTACGCCTTGGAAATTCATTAGATCATGTAGGTTAATTGAACCGGTGGTTAATCTTTGTCCGGCAACAACAGTTTGGCCATCTTCGATTACCAGTGTCTTATAACCGGGTATTTGGTACTTAACAACACTTTGGTCATCTGGGGTTATGATTATAGACTTCTTGGTAACCTCAACCTTACCGCCAATTGGTGCAATAAGCGGGCTAGCATCTTCGTCTTGCGCGGCAAGAATATCACCCAAACTTACAGAAGCGTGGTTAGCTATTGATGGTGTTCGGCCACGAAGTGGGAATTCAATTGCCTTCTGTTTCTTGGCGGTAATTTGAACCACGTACTGGTCGTTTTCTTCGGAGGTATTAGCAATTCCATCGATACCAGCCAGGTAGGCTTGACCCTTTGGAGCTCTAACTTCAAACAACTCTTCAACACGGCTTAGTCCCTCAGCAGTATCGTCGGCAACAGCTGCGCCAGATCGGTGCTTCGAGTCTAGGCTAAGCTGCGTACCTGGTTCACCGATACTTTGAGCGGCAATAACACCGATTGGGTGGTGTGAGTAAACTAGATCGCCAGTTGCGGGGTCTAATCCATATGACTTCTGCGGAACACCACGAACTGAATTTGCGCTTAGAACGCTCATGATCTTAACACCATCAAGTTTTTCATCGGCTTCAATATCCTTAGCGATTGCTTGGGTAATAAGCTGACCTTTCTTGACGTACTTACCGATATTCTCAGCAGCGAATCGGCCAGCTAACCTGGCAGCATAACTGACACCAATTTCATTAGCGTCTTCGCGAAGCATTGAAAAGCCATGATCGTCTGTTTCATCTTCTCCAAGAGTAAAGACATCTTGAGCCACGTCTACCAAACGACGTGTTAGGTAGCCAGCATCGGCGGTCTTTAGGGCGATGTCGATGACAGCCTTACGAGCTCCACGGGTAGCTGTAAAGTATTCAAGCTGCGTTAAACCGGATGTGTAGCTTGACTTAACTGGTAGCTCAATTGGTTTTCCAGATGTATCTTGGAATACTCCAAGCATTCCTACACACATTTTCATCTGAGAAATGTTACCACGAGCTCCAGATGTCATAGCGATTGCCGTAGCAGTATCTTGTCCAGCTAGTTGTTTTGTTAATAGGTCTAGGACATGTGTTTCAATTTTCTGCCAGTTTTCTACAATTAATCGGTAGCGTTCGTCTTCTGTGATGAAGCCCTCTTCAAACTGCTCACTAATAGCAGCAGCTTTGGTTTCACCACCGGCGATTACTCCATCTATACCGTGAACTTCTTCGAAGTCACCCATGCCCATCGATAAGCCCGAAGTAGTAGCGTAATAGAAACCTAGATCTTTTAGATTATCGGCTATTTCAGCGGCTTTGAGCTGTCCATATTTTTGGTAAACTTCAGCCATAACGTCTTGAAGACGTTTTTTGGTCATTGGTTTGTCGTGGAATGGAAAATCCTCGGGGAATAGTTCATTAAATAGGAGTCGTCCAAGAGTGGTTGTTCGGCTTTCACCACGGTAAAGTAAGCGAACCTTGCTTTGCAGTTCGATATTATTGGCATCAAGAGCCATCATACCCTCTGCTAGGCTGGAAAGTGGCTTTATACCCTTTTTAGTGGCTTCTGGTCGCTCGTAAGTCAGGTAGTAACAACCAAGCACGATATCTTGCTCAATGTGCAGGATCGGTGAACCATCGGCTGGCTTAAGTAGATTTCGGTTGGCTGCCATAATGTTGCGAGCCTCATCTTGGGCGGCATCGCTAAGTGGCAAATGAACAGCCATCTGGTCACCATCAAAGTCAGCGTTGAAACCCTTACAGACAAGTGGGTGAAGCTGAATGGCTCGTCCCTCAATTAGTACTGGCTGAAAGGCCTGAATACTTAGTCGGTGAAGACTTGGGGCACGGTTCAATAGAACATATTTGTCCTTAATAACTACATCAAGGGCATCCCAGACTTCTAGGGCGTTTGTCTCAATCATTCTGGTTGCGCTACGGATGTTGTGGGCCTGTTCGCGGGCGATAAGTTCACCAATTACGAAAGGTTTAAATAGCTCTAGAGCCATCATCTTAGGCAGTCCACACTCATTAATCTTAAGTTCTGGGCCAGAAACGATAACTGATCGGCCAGAATAATCTACTCGCTTTCCAAGCAAGTTCTGACGGAAACGTCCTTGCTTACCCTTTAGCATGTCACTAAGGCTCTTAAGGCGACGTCGTTGACCAGTTGCAGCTACGGCTCTTCCACCACGGGCGTTGTTGTTATCAATTAAAGCATCAACAGCTTCCTGGAGCATTCGTTGTTCGTTCCTACGAATAACTTCAGGCGCATTGAGCTCAATAAGTTTTTTAAGACGATTGTTACGGTTAATGACACGGCGATAAAGGTCGTTTAGGTCGGACGTCGCAAAACGGCCACCGGTTAGTTGAACCATTGGTCGAAGGTCTGGAGGAATTACCGGTAGAACGCTAACACACATAGAACTAGGCTCGATATTAGCTCGTTGCATTCCTTCTAGTAGTCTAAGGCGCTTCATTATCTTTTTCTTGCGTTGGCCTTTGGTTGCCTCAGCTTCAATATTTAATTCATCAATTAACTTAGTAAGATCAATTTCATCGAGTAGCTCTTTAATGGCTGATCCGCCCATTCCGACTTGAACAATACTCCTAAGATCATCTGGTAAGCCACGGTAATCGCTCTCGTTTATTAGGTTGTACTTATCAAGTGCAGTCAGTTGAGTATGAGTTAGCTCGTATTGTTCGGTTAGCTCTTCTAGCTCTTTAGTTTGTGCTTCAGCTAAGGCTTTTACGTTAGCTTCTTCGGCTTTAGCTTCGGTTTCGTAGCGGGATTTTATAGCTAATTTAGCAGCTTCAAATTCGGCTTCCTTATCAGCAATGATTTGATCGCGCTTTGTAACATCTACGTTTTTGATGACGTAGCTGGCAAAATAAGCAATTCGCTCTAGGTTCTTGACGGTCATACCTAGTAATAGGCCAACAGCAGAAGGCGTACCGCGCAAAAACCATATGTGTGCGACCGGTACAGCTAGTTGAATGTGTCCCATTCGTTCCCTACGAACAATGCTCCGAGTAACTAACTCACCTTTTTTGTCGACAGCGGCTTCACGGCTACGGACGCCTTTGTACTTAGAGTCATGGGGGTTAATATCTTTAACCGGGCCGAAGATTCGTTCACAGAACAAACCATCTCGCTCAGGTTTTTGGGTACGATAGTTAATTGTCTCGGGTTTAGTAACTTCGCCGTAGCTCCAGTCAAGAATATCAGATGGGCTGGCGACAGCTAATCTTACTGCATCGAAGTCAGCAATGTCGGTTCCGTGTGAGTAATTTCGCATACTAAGCCTCCTCTGTTATGTTAATTGATTCCGCGGTAGATGGTTCGGACATTTCGTCGATTGTCTCACTGATTGACATACTAAGATCGGCAAACTCGTCAACCGTGGCTTCTTCTGTTAGGTCAACATCAGACACGCTAGGTTCTGGGACGTCGATAGTTGGTTGGTGTGAAGCTTCATCTTTGATGTTGTTGGCTAGAACTGCTTCGGCATCAACAACTTTATCGGAACTAACTAAATCAACTTTAAGGCCAAGACCTTGGAGCTCTTTAACCAGTACGTTGAAGCTTTCTGGTACTTTAGGTCCAACAATTTCGGTTCGTTTAATGATTGACTCATAGGCCTTAGAGCGGCCATAGACGTCATCAGACTTAATTGTTAGCATTTCCTGCAAGGTATTTGCGGCGCCGTAAGCTTCTAGGGCCCAGACTTCCATTTCGCCGAACCGTTGTCCACCGTTTTGGGCTTTACCACCAAGTGGTTGTTGGGTAACCATGGTGTACGGGCCAGTTGAACGGGCATGAATCTTATCGGCAATCATGTGGTTTAGTTTGATCATATACATCGAGCCAACCGTAGTTCGCTCAGTGAAGGCCATGCCATTTCGGCCATCATATAGTTGCTGCTTGCCATCATCTGGTAATTTGGCTTCTTTTAGTAGACTCTGGATGGTTTCAACGTCAACTCCACTAAAGGCAGGAGATGCAACTTTTATACCAAGTGCCTTAGCTGCCATACCAAGGTGAGTTTCAAATAACTGTCCAACGTTCATTCGAGATGGAACACCTAGCGGATTCAAAATAATGTCGACCGGCGTACCATCTTCCATGAATGGCATATCCTCAATTGGTAGTATTCGGGCAATTACACCCTTGTTACCGTGTCGTCCACCGAGTTTGTCGCCAACGGCAATTTTTCGCATTTGAGCAACGAAGATTTGGATTTGCTCAAGAACTCCGGCTTTTAATTCGTGGCCGTTCTCTTTATTGAAACGCTTAATACCAACGACCTTACCGTGCTTGCCGTTACTCATGCGCTGAGACGTATCGCGAACTTCTTTGGCTTTTTCACCAAATATAGCCCTCAGCAAACGTTCTTCACTGCTAAGTTCTTGCTCACCCTTTGGTGTAATTTTTCCTACCAAGATATCTCCAGGGTGGACTTCAGCACCAATATGGACGACGCCGTCGTCATCTAGGTGTCTAAGGCTCTCTTCACTAACATTTGGTATATCACTAGTAACGATTTCTGGGCCAAGCTTTGTTTCACGAACTTCTAGCATGAAATCAACTATGTTGATTGATGTTAGGGTGTCGTCTTGAACTAATCGACGGGAAATAATAATAGCGTCTTCAAAGTTATAACCAGCCCATGGCATGAATGCCACAAGCAGGTCCTTACCCAAAGCCAATTCGCCGTTTTGGATACTCATGCCTTCAATCAGGACACTGTTCTTGGAAACTTTGTCACCACTACTTACAACAACCTTCTGGTTGATGCTGGTGCCTTCGTTGCTTCGAACAAAGTGCTGTGGCTCATAAGTCTTAATTGAATCTTTGTACTTAACGACAACTTTGTCGGCCGATGCTTCAGTAACAACTCCGGCTCCTTCGGCTAAGACCAGTTGCCCGGTGTTGATAGCGGCAGCGTGTTCGGTGCCAGTTCCAACAATTGGCGAATCAGGATTTACCAGAGGAACGGCTTGGCGTTGTTGGTTACTACCCATCAGAGCTCTATACACGTAGTCTTTTTCAACAAAAGGAATAAGGCTTGCCGATGAACCAATAATCTGGTTACGGGCAGCATCAAGATGGGTTGTTTCGTTAGCGTCAACTTCACCAGACTGCAAATAACGACGGGCACTAACTCGTTCGTTTACGAAATAGCCTTCCTTATCAACATCTTCGCCGGCAGAAGCAATAATTGATGACTCTTCGGCGTAAGCGTCTAAGAAAACAATTTCATTAGTAACTTTAGCTTTAACTGGCCATGTGACTTGGCTTTTAATGACCGCTAGTTTTTTAGCGTCAGCAGCGGTAATTTTAGCTCCGCCCTTAACTATAACTTTACCTTTTGGATCAGCTAAGTCCCAAGCAGCAATATGTCCGACTGAGTTTGCAGCAGTAGCGGCATTAACAACTTTGCGGTAAGGGGTTTCGATGAAGCCATATTCATTTATACGAGCATAGTTAGCTAGGTTTAGAACTAGACCAACGTTAGCACCTTCAGGTGTCTCAACAGCACAGATCCTTCCATAGTGGGTAGCATGAGCATCACGAACCTCAAAACCAGCACGTTCACGGCTTAAACCACCAGGCCCCATTGAGCTAAGGCGTCGTTTGTGAGCCAATTCACTTAGTGGGTTAATTTGATCCATAAACTGTGATAACTGAGAACTAGCAAAGAATTCACGGACGGCAGCAACCACTGGGCGAGCATTAATCAGCTGTCCCGGAGAAACTGTTTCAATCTCACTCATACTCATTCGGTCTTTGGTATTTCGCTCCATTCGAAGCAGGCCAATTCTAAACTGTCGTTGCACCAACTCACCAACCAATTTAACTCGTCGGTTGGCCAATGAATCGATGTCGTCAGCTGGATCCTGAGTGTTATTAAGACGAATTATCTCTGCGATAATAGCCTTTAAGTCATTAAGCTGCATGACACGGTTCTCTAAAGTATTAGGAACTTTAAGGTCAAGGCGTTTGTTGATCTTATATCGGCCGACTCGGCTGAAGTCGAAGCGCTTATAGTTGTAGAACATGTTTTCAATAAGGCTGCGGGCGTTATCAACCGTTGCAAGATCGCCTGGTCGTAAACGGCGATAGACTTCAATTAGAGACTCGTTTTGGCCATGAGCTGGGTCTTTTTCAAGAGTTACATCAATATAACTTATAGGGCCCTCATCAACGTGTTTGAAACTAGTCTTAATATCGGCATCAGACATGCCTAGAGCTCGAAGTAAGGTTGTAACGGGCATTTTTCGCTTGCGGTCAATCTTTACATAAAGAGCACTGTTAACAGCGGTTTCAAATTCTAACCAAGCTCCTCGGCCGGGAATAACTTTTGCACCATAAAGAGCTTTTGTACCGTGTTGCTCAGACGTAAAGAAAACACCACTACTTCTAATTAACTGGCTGACAACAACTCGCTCGGCACCATTTATAACAAACGTGCCGCGTTCGGTCATCCAGGGATAGTCACCTAGATAGATCTCGGTTTCTTTAATTTCGCCAGTAACTTTATTAGTAAGCTCTACAGTAGCTTTTAGGGGCGCTTCATAACTAACATTGTTTTCTCTGGCTTGGTTTTCGCTAATTTTAGGTGCTTCAAAACGTGGGTCTTTAAGTTTTAAGCTTAACTTTGTACCAGTATAGTCATCGATAGGACTGATTTCTTGTAATAATTCTGGCAAACCTTCTTCAACAAACCATTTGAATGATTGGTTTTGATGATCTACTAAGTTTGGAAGCTCAATTGCTTCTGTATAATCTGTGAAATATACACGACCGTTTTTATTTGTCTTGTGAGTAGTGCTATTTGGCATAAGCAAAAATTGTCCCCTATACATCTGCGGAAGTTAGGAATAAATCCCACGACCACGTTAGTCCCATTGTTAATAAAATTTAGGTTAATGTTGTAGTTTTTGCTTGAGAAGGATCCTAAGTTGCTGAATTCAAGTATTATTTTGATACGTCAATAGTACAGCGCTGCTTACACTACTTCTTAAACTCAAGTTTGATCGAGTCGTGCGCAAATGTCAAGCAGATTTTTACGACTATTTGTATTTAAGATGAACGAGACCTTTCGTTTTGAGCGACGATTCTTACAGCTCTCTTAAATGATTCGTTTTCTCTAACCACATTGAATGAGGTTAATCTGCTAGTCAGTAGTCCGATATACTTTATTCTAGGGTCACCGGCGATCTCTATATCGGCTTTTGCAGCTTGTTCGTAATGTTTAAGGGCCTTAAGTCCAAAATTTACGACAAATAAGGCATTGCTATCACTAATCTCAAACCAAGGACTTGGCACATATGTGTCGAACATCTCTTCCATTACTTCGGCTGCTTTTGCTTTATTTTGGGCTCGTCTCGCCATGCTCAAACTGAGCTTGGTCATCTTAGCCCCATTGGATACTCGTTTTAAATATCCGGGTCTTTGTTGTCCGGTTGTTGAATCCGGAAGACTATTTCTGGTTTTCCCTAGCTGTCCAAGTAAGTCTTCGAATTTCATTCCATCTTCTTTAGGGGTGCGAGCAAGCGGGCTTCGATTACGACTATTCAAGTAGTAGGCATTAACCCGCTCGAATAGCGTAGTCCCTTTTTCTTTATCAAGCTCTGTCAACTCAATTCCCGGATAAATAAAACTCATTCCAATTTCTGTTGCAGCTTCTTGGGCGCGCTGAGATACAATACGCTCACCTAGCTCAAAGCCATGTTTTATTTTCGATTCATCACCTTCGGCGGATGCGGCACCGGTAACTAACTCTGCCAAGTGCTTATAGACCCCATGTTGGATATCGTTATAAAGAACCCCATAACCATTAATCCTAGCTTCAACCGTGAACCCCTCTTGTTCTGGGTCAAGACCTTCAACATATTTTCTATCTCGAGCCCGCCGTCCAACCTCAGCCATATTACTAACTACAATTGCCGACAATCCCTGACTGACTAGGTCAAGAGCGCTAATATCTTTGTTAGGCTCTGCTAGTGTTTCAGCGTAGGCTTGCTCATCAGCTAGACTATCCTCAAAAGCTTGCGGCAAGAATGATGTTGTTCCTATGCGTTGTTCAGTCATGATGTATTTTTATATCATGAGTACCGGATATATGCAAAATAAAGAGTTCTTTTTTTATTTGATTTTTAACTTCTGCGCAGAAGAAATAACATCATCGATTATGCCGTAAGTCTTAGCTTGTTCGGCGGTCATCCACTTATCTCTCTCCATGTCTACTTTTATAGTCTCAACTTTTTGGCCTGTATTCTTTGCCATTATTTCGTTTAAACGATGTTTAATTCGAAGTGATTCTTGAAGGTCAATCTCCATGTCAGTAACCTTACCCTTAGTCCCCGAACTTGGTTGGTGAATCATAACCGTTGAATTGGGTAATATGAAGCGTTTTCCCTTTGCCCCCGAGCTTAGCAGGAAGGCTGCTGCTGAGGCCTGAACGCCTATTCCAACAGTTTGAATGTCATTAGATAAATACTGCATAGTGTCATAGATAGCCAAGGCATCGTAAACGCTACCCCCTGGACTATTTATATAGATAGATATGTCTTTCTTGGGATCTTCTGACTGGAGAAAAAGTAGCTGAGCGACAATTATGTTGGCTGAGGCTTCATTGACGTCGGTACCTAGGAATATAATTCGATCTTTTAATAATCTAGAATATATATCGTAGGCTCGTTCATAACGACCCTCGGATTCTATTACAGTAGGGATCAGTACTTGTGCGTGTGGTTTATTCATATATTTTTAATATACACGCCGAATTAGCACTCGTCAAGTGTGAGTGCTAACTATTGTAAGAAACGATTTTTGCCATAGTTTTTTCGGTCAAAATCTGGTTAGTAATGTTACGGCTATTCTCTAGCTTATCGAGTTCAGCTTGCATTTTTTGGTCTGGATACTGGCCTTTTAACATTTGGATCCGGATATCTAGCTCTTCTGGTGTCACGGAAATATTTTCTTTCTCGGCAATTTCACTTAGCACTAGACCCATCTTTACTAGGTTCTCTGCCTGATCGCGGTTACGGTCACGGTGCTGTTCATTACTTAGTCCCTCTGCTTTAAGGTGTTCCTCCCAGGTTGTACCACGGTAGATTAGGTTTTGTTTTTCATCTCGCTCCATAAGATCGATTTGCTCTTCAATAAGAACTTTCGGAATTGATACTTTAGTTTTTTCTGCGATAGCGAGCACTAAATCGTTTTCATACTTAGCCCGAGTTTCACGGTCTCGTTCGACTTGAAGCTGTTTTTTGATATCGGCTTTAAGCTCGAGCAGAGTCTTAAACGGGCCAATTTTTTTAGCGAAGGCATCGTCAATTTTTGGCTTAGACATTTCTTTTACGTCCTTTACTAAAATACTAAAAGTAACTTTCCTGTTCTGGAGAGCAGCGACTTGATAATTACCGGGGAATACTATGTCAAAGCTCTTTTTAGCAGCTTCTTTTAAGCCAATTAGTTCAGGTTCAAAGCCGGGGATGAAGGTATTACTTCCAAGTACTAGCGGAAAATCCTTCCCATCGGCACCTTTGATCGGCTCACCGGTTTTGGCGTCGACTCCTGAAAAGTCTATGGTAACTTCATCGGTATCCTTAGCTGCCCTTGGTACTTTCTTTTTACTGGCATCACGTACAGCTAGTTGGTCGATAACTTCGTCAATATTTTTAGCTGAAACGGCCTTAGTCGGCTTATCTACCAGGAGTGTTTTATAGTCCGGTAGGACAATATCACCTATATGGTCAACCTCAATAACGAACTCAAGATTTGAAAACGGAACAAATTTAGTTACGTTAACCTCCGGCCTATCAACCGGCCTAATGTTCTCTTTTTTAAGTGCCTCACCATAAAGTTTATTAATTACTGCATCAATAAATTCGCTTTGAAGGCGGTTTTGGTCAAGGCTCTTCTCAACGATGTTTTCAGGTGCTTTGCCGGCCCGAAAACCCTGTATCTTTAGCTCACGACCGAGCTTATTTACAACATCTTTCTTAACATCAGACATGTCCGAAGTCTCGGCGGTAATGGTCAGTTTTACTCTAGAGTCTGATAATTTCTCTTGTTTTAGGTTCATAGCTGTTTAACTTTACCAGACTAAAGTTAGTAGCGCAAACCTACGACCTAAGTAGAAAATATAAACATAGGCCGGTTATAATCGCCCAAGCAACCTCGACGATTAGTCCAACCGGTTGTTGAAACCACTGAACTTTATGGTGCAGTCTTACGACAACATG
>Ga0182030_10004949_pt1 | contig 28378 bp, 35 predicted proteins | sample 812S3MmetaG_FD_121299 | JGI IMG/M metagenome (GOLD analysis project Ga0182030, IMG submission 121299) | Permafrost microbial communities from Stordalen Mire, Sweden - 812S3M metaG (Illumina Assembly) | ecosystem: Environmental > Terrestrial > Soil > Wetlands > Permafrost | place: Sweden... | reverse complement strand
TACACACCGGCTGCGAACATCTCTCTATATGCGCAGTGGTCCGTGGTCTCATCAGGAACAACAACCTTCATTTCCAACGGTGCAACTGGAACAATCTCCCCAATAATTGGTGGCATAGGAACGTCGATAACTCTGCCTGGCGGCACTTCGCTTTCTGATCCGGGTTATTTCTTTTCTGGTTGGAATACAAGCGCATCAGGTGGTGGAACCAACTATGCAGTTGGGAGTTCTTTCGTCGTCACGTCGTCCATCACTCTTTATGCGCAGTGGTCACTCCTACCAACCTTCACAATCAACTTCTCGCCTAACGGAGGTGTGGGGTCTGTTGCTGCGCTGAATGGCACGAGTGGGACTACTTTCCAACTTCCGGGCGGGACGGGACTCAGCTTTGTTGGTCACACGTTTTCAAATTGGAACTCAAAGTCAGACGGCAGCGGCACGGTATTCAATGTCAACGATCCTCTTCAACTCAATAGTTCAATGACGCTCTACGCGCACTGGGATGCGTTGCTGACATCGAAGTCGTCGAACGTGCTGATTGGTGCGGTCGGATCGTTCGCAACGAACTCGGCGACCTTGACCCCGAATCTAAAGACGCAAGTTCTCCGGCTCGCAGTGCTCACGAAGTCCGGGCACTTCACGGCGGAAACCTTGTACGGCTACACCAATAACTCCGGTTCCGTTGCTTCACAGAAGGCCATCAGCAGTCGGCGCGCAAGTGTCGTCGCGGCGTACCTGAGGGCAGAACTGCGGTCGTTGCACGTCTCGGGAGTCACGGTGACGTCGGCGGGCGAGGGCACGGTCACGTCCGCAACGGGCCCGACCAATCGCCGGGTCGAGGTTTTTGTAAAGGGCTGAAGAGTGACGCCGGTCCCGCGTTTTCGTTGAGTGGCGGCGACATCGGTGGGTCGCAGGGGGTCCACTGATGTTGCCGCGTAGTTGTGTCCGAATGAGAAACGGCGTAATTGCAATAGCCATTGGTCGATTCGGCACTCATCGATGACGCGTCACTGAACGTGGAGCCGGTGGAGGGATTCGAACCCACGACCTGACGATTACAAATCGCCTGCGCTACCAGACTGCGCCACACCGGCTTGGAAGTACACAGGATAGTGATTTCAATGCACCACACTCGCGTACCGCTCTAGGCTAAGCCCAATGAGTGAGCAGTCCCGCCCCCAGCACGAATCACACACATCTGGTTCGCACTATCAGCCCGGACTCGGCGTAGTGGTGCTCATCCTCGTCCTCTTTGTCGCTGCGGCCACGTTGATGCTGCGCTCGACTAACCCTTCGGGCCCCGGCGCAACTACTAGTACGACAACAACGACGGTCGCGTCCACCCAGACCACAATTGCTAAAACACGAGTACGGGTGCAGGTCGCTAACGGCACCAATGTGACGGGACTGGCCCGCACGTACACCCAACGTTTGATAACCCTTGGCTGGGACGCGCTACCCGAGGTGAACGGTCCGGCGACGACGGTGACCGTCGTGTATTACCACGGTGGATTTCAGTGGGCGGCGCGAGAGGTTGCTCAGGAAATCAAAGTGAAGTCAACGCAGGTGAAACCACTGCGCAATCCGAGAGTTGTCACCGGCGCCGCGACGGATGACGTCATCGTCGTGCTCGGTCACGACCTGCGTTAGTCGAGCGTTACTCGCGCGCTGGCAGTTGCACCGAGTGTCGTGTTAACGCCGCGTGCAAAACGTCAACCGCCATTGATCGAAGTTCGTCGAGCGGACGATTGCGATGGCGACGGATGCCGAGATCAACTTGGGCCAAACTGTGCACGCCGTAGCGTCGCGCGATGTCAATGAGCAGGGCAATCTCGACGCCGTACGCGGCTTCCAACGTGATGGACTCGAAGGCGCTTCGTCGTCCGGCGGTCTCGCCGGCGAGCGGCTGGCGGATCTCGCCGAGACCGGGAAACAGCAATGAAAGTATGGGTCGCGCGGCCAGTTCGTTCACCCGCCCGCCGCCCGTGGGCATGTTGTGCAGCGGGCGTTCGTAGTAGCCCTTGACGAGCTGCACGTCGACTTGTTCCAAGAGGGGCTGCACGAGTCGGGGCACGAAATCGGTCGTCGTGTTAAGGACGTCGGCGTCGAGGAAGACAACGATCTCCGATGAGGCCGCCTCGAGTCCGGCGGTCATGGCTTCGCCCTTGCCGCTCGGACCGTCCACGTTGATGACCTTGGCCCCGTGGTGGTTGGCCACCGTCGCGGTGTCGTCATTGGAGTGGTCGTTGACGACGAGCAACTCGTCGACGAGACCTTCGTGGTGGGTCACCGCGTCGAGCACGGCGCCGATGGTCGCCGCTTCGTTCTTCGCTGGGATGATGACGGTGATCGACGTGGAGGACGCCATCTCGAGCACTCGCCGCAGGTCAAACTCTTCGCTGGTGAATGTCCACGGGACGTCATGATGACTCATCTCAAAGAGGTTAGGGGGAGACGTCCCAAGTGCGGTCTTGACAAATTGTCGCCAATCCGCCACAATTGATACGTCATCCAGAGCGACTGAGGGACGGGCCCGTTGAAGTCGCGACAACCAGTGTGATCAAAGAGAGACCCTCTCATCACACCAGGTGCCAAAGCCCGAACGATGCAAGGGGAGTTATGAGTTTCGCTACAGGTCTTTTATGTCGAGAGTGCGGTACCACCTATCCAACTGAGGCTCGCTACTCGTGCGAGATGTGCTTTGGACCGCTCGGGGTGTACTACGACTTGGAGTCGGCCCGAGAGGTTGTCACCCGCGAGTCGATCTCGAGTGGTCCCAGTTCCATCTGGCGCTACGCCGATCTGCTGCCCGATCCCGGCGTCAAGCCCGTGGACCTCGGCGCCGGCTGGACGCCGCTGCGCCGGGCGACCCGGCTGGCCGACGTGTTGGGGCTGAAAGAGTTGTGGCTCAAAGACGACACGAGGAATCCAACGGGTTCGTTTAAGGACCGCGTGGTGTCAGTCGCATTGTCGAGTGCGCGTCGACTGGGCTTCACGACGGCTGCCTGTGCGTCGACCGGGAATCTCGCGACGTCGGTCGCGGCGCACGCGGCCTTCATTGGCTGGCCCAGCGTGACGATAATTCCAGCGGACCTAGAAAAATCAAAGATCGCGATGACCGCCATCTTCGGCGGTACGGTCCTCGGGGTCGAGGGCAACTACGACGACGTCAACCGACTCTGTGTGGAACTCGTCGCCGAACATCCCGACTGGGCCTTTGCCAACGTCAACCTACGCGCGTACTACGCCGAAGGTTCCAAGACGCTGGCCTTTGAGATTGCCGAACAGTTGGGATGGCGCACGCCCGATCAAGTCGTCGTGCCCGTCGCGTCGGGCAGCCAGCTCACCAAGATCGCGAAGGGCTTCGCCGAGTTCATTGAGTTAGGCCTCGTCGACGGAAGCGCCCCGGTGCTCTTTGGCGCGCAGGCAGCAGGCTGCTCACCGGTCGCGACGGCCTTTGCCCAGGGTGCGGAATTCATCACGCCCCAGCGACCAAATACGATTGCCCGTTCGCTCGCCATTGGCAACCCGGCCGACGGTCCCTACGTGCTCGACGAACTACGTCGCAACGGCGGCGACTGCGGTTCGGTGCCCGACGACGAAATACTTGAGTGCATCGGGCTGCTTGCCAAGACCGAGGGCATCTTCGCCGAAACCGCCGGGGGAGTGACGATCGCCTCGCTGCGCCAGATGATCGCTCGGGGCACCATTGACCCCAATAAGTCGGTTGTGGCGATCATCTCCGGCCACGGCTTAAAGACCCTCGACGCCATTGTCGAGACCGCGGTGGTCAGTTCCACCATCAAGCCGTCGTTGGCTGAGGCCGAAGAGGCGTTGCGCTTTCACCAATTGGTGGCGGCCTCGTGAGCGTCACGGTGCGCCTACCCAGCCAGCTGCGCTCGCTCGTGGGCGGCGCCGGCGAGGTGCCGGTCGAAGCAGGCACTGTGCGCGAGGCCATTGTGGCCGTCGACGAGGCCTATCCGGGCATCGCCTTTCGGGTCCTGGACGACCACGGCTCCCTGCGCCGGTTCGTGAATGTCTTCGTGGCCGACGAGGATGTCCGGTTTTTACAGGGTCTCGACACCGTGCTCGAGGCCGGCCAGACCGTGTCCCTGGTGCCCGCTGTGGCCGGCGGCTGAGGGCCAAATTAGCACTCTCCCCCTCTGACTGCTAATATTGATTTGCACCAATTAGGTGCAAAATCGCACTAGGAGGATTCACAGTGGCGAAACTGATCGCTTTTGACGAAGAGGCCCGCCGAGCACTCGAGCGTGGCATGAACAAGCTGGCCGACGCCGTGCGCGTCACGCTGGGGCCTAAGGGCCGCAACGTGGTGTTGGACAAGAAGTGGGGAGCGCCCACCATTACCAACGACGGTGTCTCGATTGCTAAAGAAATCGACCTCGAAGACCCCTACGAGCGCATTGGCGCCGAGTTGGTCAAGGAAGTTGCCAAGAAGACTGACGACGTGGCCGGTGACGGTACCACGACCGCCACGGTGCTCGCCTGGGCCATGGTCCGCGAAGGTTTGAAGAACGTCGCCGCCGGTGCGAACCCGATGTCGCTCAAGAAGGGCATCGAAGCCGCCGTCGAAGCGGCCGTTGCCTCACTGCACGACCTCGCCAAGCCGGCCGACACCAAGGAGCAGATTGCCCAAGTGGCGTCCATCTCCGCGGCCGACACGGAGATCGGCGAAATGATCGCTGACGCCATTGACAAGGTTGGCAAGGACGGCGTCATCACCGTCGAAGAGAGCCAGTCATTTGGCATGGACATGGACCTCGTTGAGGGTATGCGCTTTGACAAGGGCTACATCTCGCCATACTTCTCGACCGACACCGAGCGCATGGAGGCCGTCTTAGAAGACGCCTACGTCCTGCTCGTGGCCGGAAAGATCACGTCGGTGCGCGACGTGCTGCCCGTCTTGGAAAAGGTCATGCAGTCGGGTCGCCCGCTGTTGATCATTGCCGAGGACATCGAAGGCGAAGCACTCGCGACCTTGGTCGTGAACAAGATTCGCGGCACGTTTAAGTCAGTCGCGGTGAAGGCTCCCGGTTTCGGAGAGCGCCGCAAGGCCATGCTCCAGGACATCGCCATCCTCACGGGTGGCACGGTGATTGCCGAAGAGGTGGGACTCAAGTTGGAGAACGCCACGGTTGAGCTTTTGGGTTCGGCCCGCAAGATCGTGGTGACCAAGGATGAGACCACGATCGTTGAGGGTGCCGGCACCGATGAGGACATCAAGGGCCGCATCAGCCAGATCAAGGCCGAGATCGAGAACACTGACTCGGACTACGACCGCGAGAAGCTCCAGGAGCGTCTCGCCAAGTTGTCCGGTGGCGTCGCCGTCATCAAGGTCGGTGCCGCGACGGAAGTCGAGCTGAAGGAAAAGAAGCACCGCATCGAAGATGCCGTGTCGACCACCAAGGCCGCGATTGAAGAGGGCGTTGTGCCCGGCGGTGGCGTGGCCCTGCTGCGCAGCCAGACTCGCATCCTCGAAGCCGCCGACAAACTGAGCGGTGACGAAGCGACCGGTGCGCGCATGGTTGCGAAGGCGTGCGAAGCGCCGCTCAACCAGATTGCGGTTAACGCGGGTCTCGAGGGTGGCGTCATTGTCGACAAGGTGCGCAACCTCGCCAAGCCCACTGAAGGCCTTAACGCCGCAACGGGCGAATACGAGGACCTCATCAAGGCCGGTGTCATTGACGCCGCCAAGGTGACGCGCTCGGCGCTGCAGAACGCGGCGTCCATTGCGGCGCTCTTCCTCACCACCGAGTGCGTCATTGTTGACAAGCCCGAAGAGAAGGCCCCGGCAATGCCCGGCGGCGGTATGGACGACTACTAAAGATTCAGCATCGATTAAACACAAGGGCGGGGACTTAGTCCCCGCCCTCGTGTTTTTTACGCAGGATTATCCTCACATCTCGTGGAGTAAAATTCGCTAGTGCGAATCAAAGTTCATCTCGGTGTGGTGCTGATCGTGGTGACCTCCCTTATGGCGTCTGGGGTGAGTGGGGCCACGGGCGTCAGCCCGATCGTCGTCAAGGACGCGACGCTGACTGCGGCACACAAGGGCGGCCTCTCCGCGATCTCGTTGAAACTGACGAATACTTCTGATGTAACCATCTGGATTACGTCGGTCACCAGTCCGCTCGCGCCATCGGACATGATTGACTACGACACCAACATGACCGAGAAGTCGTCGGACATGCTCGTTGATTCAAAGATCAAGGTGCGCGCCGGGCACACGCTCGCACTGGGATGGCACGGCCAAGGGGCCATGCTGGGTTCGATCACCAAGAGTTTTCGCAAAGGGTTGAAAGTACCGCTGACGATTACCTGGCACACGACCGCACATTCCCAAGCGCGACACGTGACGTTCGAGGCGGTAGTCGTGAAGCCGTACACGACGATCTACTTCGGAAGTTCCATGTCCGGTATGGACATGGGATGAGCGGCAAATTTGCGACGCTCGATAGCCCTTAGTCTGGAACCATGAGCGCACCAGAACCCCTAGGTCCGTCGCGGGGACTCAACGTGGTCCACCTCTTCTGTCACCCCGATGGGGACGTGGACCTGGGTGGTGTTCGAGCAGCCGTTGAGCAGGCGCGCGCGCAGGGTCTTCAGGTCGTGACGGCCTCAATAATCGGCGCGAAGGCCGACCTGTGCTTCATGGTGCTGGGTGCGGACTTGTGGGCGTTGCGCACCTTTCAGTCCAAGATCCAAGCGGCGGGACTGCTGGTGTCAGAAAGTTACGTCTCGGTCACCGAAGTGAGCGAGTACGCCGCGGGCACGCCGGAGAAGATCCTGCACGACCGACTCTGGCCGGTGTTACCGCCCGAGGGCATGAGGGCGTTCTGCTTTTATCCAATGTCCAAGCGCCGGGGTGAGTTGCACAATTGGTACGCGCTGGCCTACGACGAGCGTCTCGAGCTCATGCGCCAACACGGGGCCATCGGCCGGACTTTCAAGGGTCGCATCCTCCAGGTGGTCACCGGGTCGACGGGTCTGGACGATTGGGAATGGGGCGTCACGTTATTTGGCGTGCACGTCGACGACTTGAAGGAGTGCGTCTATTCCATGCGCTTTGACGAGGCCTCGACGCTCTACGCGGAGTTTGGCCCGTTCTATACCGGCCTCGTGGGCACCGTTGACGAAGTCCTCGCCGCCAGTCTGGGGTAGCCCGGTTGGTAGCGTCGAAGCGTGAGTGACGCCATCTCCGAACAGACCCTGCTGCGTTGGGCCGAGTCCTTAGCTGGCGTCGCGCGCACGGGCATGGGCTTTACCGATAGTCAGTTCGAACGCGAACGCTACGAGGAGATCTTGAAGATCGCCGGTGACATCAAGGCGGCCGCCGATACTGGCGTAGATGACCCGGTCGACGGCGACGGTCACGTCGTGGAATGGATGAAAGAAATCGGCCGCGGGGTTCCCGGTTACGTCACGCCCAAGGTGGCGGTGGGGGCGGCCGTGACCAACGATCACGGTGAGCTGCTGCTGATTCAGCGCGCCGACTCGGGTATCTGGCTCTATCCCACGGGATGGTGCGACGTGGGCTATTCGGCGCCGGAGGTTGTCGTCAAGGAGGTGCGCGAAGAAACCGGTTACGACGTCGAACCGGTGCGCCTCATTGGCGTGCTCGACGGCATGCGCCTCGGTGCCTCGCGCGTGCCGCTCTATTCGTTGCTGTTCTTCTGCCGGGTCGTTGGCGGATCCATGAACATTCATCCGCTGGAGTGCACCGACGCCGGTTGGTTCACGCGCGACACGCTGCCGTCACCCACGATCGGTGCCGATCGATGGGCCGATCCAATATTCGCGGCGATTGACGGCGAACATCGTGATGTCTTTTACGACGACCTGCGTCGTCCCGTGTGGAGAGGTGAGTGATGGGCGTCGTTATCGAAGTGACCCACGGCGCCACCAATGAGCTCTTGGCACAGCTGAACAAGCTCCTGCCCCAGCTCTCCACTTCGGCGCCACCGCTCGAGTTCGCCGACCTCGAGAGGATCACGAGCTCCTCGGCAATCACCCTCTTTGTCGCAACCGACAACGGCGAAGTCGTCGGTTCCCTCACGCTCGCCATGTTTCCGATACCCACTGGGTTGCGGGCGTGGATCGAGGACGTCGTGGTGGACCGGTCGTCAAGAGGGGCCGGAGTCGGTGAGGCCCTGATCGGCGCCGCGATCAAGGAGGCGCGTCGGAGTAACGCTCGATCAATTGATCTGACGAGTCGACCCGATCGTGAATCGGCAAACGGCTTGTACCAAAAATTGGGTTTTGTCCAACGCGAAACGAACGTGTACAGGTTTGTTGTCGAAACTTGAATTCGGAGCATTCAAATGTTCTGTGGCAAGGTAGTCGGGTGTCCGCCCCGGAATCGAATGACCGATACGTAGAGCCCGGCTGGTTCACTCAGCACATCTTCAACCGAGTTGTGCAGGTATTGACTGGGATGGGAATAAGTGTGTGGGGCTCACGCACCCTTTTGGTGCGCGGTCGTTCTAGCGGGGAGTGGCGTTCTAATCCCGTGAACCTTCTTACCTTCGACGGTGATCATTACTTAGTCGCACCCCGGGGCGAAACACAGTGGGCACGTAACTTGCGTGTCGCTGGTAATGGTCAACTACGAGTTGGACGCAAAGTCCAAGCCTTCGACGCGACAGAACTAGAAAATGAAGAGAAAACCGAAGTGCTGAGGGCATACCTCAAGCGCTGGAAGGTAGAAGTCGGCATTTTCTTTGATGGTGTGAGCGCGACATCACCAATTGCTGATCTGGATCGAATCGCACCCAATCACCCGGTCTTTCGCATCACTTTTACCAAAACTCAGTAGACGAATGTGTATCGGTTTTTAATAGAGGCTTGAATCTGGGGCGCTGGGACGTCGATAGCCAGGGGAAAGTGACAATTCAGCTTCCGTCGAGCGCAATCAAATCGATAACGAAGGCTGTGGCCGCGCCAAGAAGTTTCCCCGGCAATCTCGTCACTGCGCGATGTTTCGATGCCAAACTTGAGGCGTGAAGACGAATTCAAAATACCCGGCAATTGCGGTTTTGCTGATTGTGTGGGCAGTCGTGACCCCGTTCATGTGGCGAGATCTTCGTCGTCGGTCTCACGAAAGTGTTCGAGGCCCCAAATGGCTGTGGTGGATTGCCAGTCTGAATTTGACCGGTTCGATTGCCTATTGGTTGGTCGGTCGAAAAAACGCCTCCTAATTCGATGTCGGTTGTTAGGACTGTTCGGACCGCTGCAAAACGATGGCAACTTCCATAGGAACTCCGGACGGGAATGTCTATCGTTTCTAATCGAAGGCGACCCGTCGGGGTCGCCGCCATAGGGTTGCTGGGACGAGTTGCTCTTCAGAATGGAGTCGAACCATTGCAAGACGTTGATAACCGTAAGGTCGCGGTCGAGAGTTATAACCGTTGCTGGGACTTGCTCGATCGCGACGATCGAAGCCAGGACGAAGACTTCGATCTCTTGACGTCCGCGTTCGTCTCTCGCTATCACCGGTCATTGGCGGGCGGCCCCGAGCAGTGGACCGTCAGTAACTGGATGGTCTCTCGGGCTGCCGCGGATATCGGTGAAGGTTCGCTCTCGCTCGCCTTCGCGCGGCGCGCGAATGACGCGGTGCGAGAGTTTGATGCCCCAGACTGGCTCGTCGCCTCCGCAGCCGAAGGGATGGCCCGAGCGTATGCCGCACTGGGAAGCGAACAAGACCGCGATGAGTGGTTCAACAAAGCTGAGGGTCTCGTTGCGGCATTAGCGGACGAGGAAGATCGCGAGTTGATCGCGAGTCAATTGGCGTCAGTGCCACATTGAGGACGTCCGATCCCTACTCACTGCCGCATGTCGACAGTTACGGTTGCTGAATGGTCGTTGAAGAGCTCGCAGCTCGTGATGAGGCAGACGCAATTGAGTTGTGGGCGTCGGCCGGTCTCACTCGTGCGTGGAACGACGCGCCCACTGATTTCCGCCGGGCGTTGGAAGGTCCGACCTCGACGGTGCTAGGTGTGAAGATTGACGGAACACTTGTGGGCACCACCATGGTTGGTCACGACGGTCATCGAGGTTGGATCTACTATCTCGCTGTCGACTCGCGGTGCCGCGACGAGGGGATTGGTTCGATGTTGATGTCGGCGGCCGAGGAGTGGCTCAAGTTACTCGGCGTTGTCAAGGTTCAACTGATGGTGCGGAGTGAGAATGAACGAGTGCTCAACTTTTTTGACAAAGTTGGTTACGAAGTGAGTGACGTGCAAGTGCTGTCTCGCTGGCTGAACGAGTAGATTGGCGTTCGCGTTGTTATAGAGCGACAATCTCAGACCCGGTGTATCGACATCGCACTTTTCATTGCTCGGTGCAGCCGCCGATGATAATCTGACCCACCTATGACGCCGAAGATTGTCGAGCTGACATTGTCGCCGCGACGGCTGGTAGGGGTCTCGTGTGAATTCGTGGGATCGATGGACCCCAATTCTGACGCGGGCGAAGTCATCCCCCCGACGTGGGGAGTACTTGATGAGTTGGCGCATTCGAACCATCTCGACCACTCGTGGTCGCTCGCCGTGATGACGCCGTCTGCGACATCGGGCAAAATGACGTACACGGCGTGCGTACCGGCGGGCGACGCAACGGGAACGCCCGACGGCATGGCTGAGATCCTCTTTGGTGGGGGAACATTTGTCGGCTGTGAACACGTGGGCCAGATCGACACAATCGGCGCAACCACAGCGTGGTTTTACTCCGAGTACCTCCCCGGTTCGTCATATCGCCTTATTGAGGGACCGCACTTGGAGATTTATGACCAACGATTCGAACTTGGCTCGCCATCGTCAATCGTGACGATCTGCGCCCCAATCTCCGGTTAACCACTTCCGGTGGGATATCGAGCTTTCTCTGTCGGCGATTTGAATTCGTCGTGACTTGACACGATTAGGTTTGTATGGCAAACTAATTTGCATTACAAATGATATTGATCAGCCCACTGCGGTACTGGCCTTCGCGGATCAACTCCGTCTGCGCACACGCGTCGCACGCGACGGCAGCTGGTTCGCGCTGATTGTCTTTGGCCTCGTTGTGTTGATCGCGACATTCTTCTATCGCAGCCCCGGTCTCTCGGCGCACTCACCGGGATGCCACGCCGCCACGAACGGCTTTTATTGCACCGTCAGGTTCGTGTCCGATGGACCCTTCGGCGCCGGATTGGGTACACCGTCACTGTCACAGAACGTCAGTCCCTGGGCCACGACCTATTGGACGATCAGCATCTTCGTCGCCATCTGTGCGATCGTCGCCTTCTATCGATTACGTGCCCGGGCCTCAGGCGTGTCGGGTCAAATCTGGCCATTCGCCTGCGTCGGCACGGCGGCGTTGGCACTCGCCGTCGCCAGCCGAGGTTGGGTGACCATAGATCTCCCCGGAGATTTCTGGATTCGCGGGACGCAAGCATTGCTGGTCATTGCGGTGGCGTTGGGCGTGCTGGCCGCCATTGAGCGACGGTGGTCTTTTTTGCTCTTTGTTGTGGGCTTCTTGGGCCTCGCGATTCTTTCAACGCTGTACAACGTCAGTAACCTCTTTTCGCGATTGGGCATTGGCGCGAACTGGAACGGTCGCGACCAAGGTCTGCCCAACCTGATCCTGCCGGGTGTCTACCTGATCGTCGGCGGCGTTGTCTTCTGGTTGGTGGGTCGGCGAACCCAACACGCCGCAAAGTCCGCTTGAGCCGTGGATTGCGGGGACCTCATCTCGGCCGATGACAGCCCGACTAAGGGCATTGACGAAGTTGTCCATCAACGGGTTCGCCTCGGGTTACTCACGATTCTCAACGAGGCGCGTCGAGTGGAGTTTCGATTCTTGCAAGAGTCCATGTCGCTTACGGCTGGCAATCTCTCTCAGCACATACGAGTCTTAGAAGAGGCGGGGCTCGTTCGAGTAATCAAGGGAGTGGACGGACGCCGGCCGAGAACCTGGGTATCGATCACCCACGACGGTCGAACGGCGCTACACGTGGAAGTGGCGTCACTAAAAGCACTCATCGAACGAGTCGAGGGCGCTCAGTAGCCGCTCACGCGACCTAGTTCGCGGCACGTGCCATTACAAACTCGCCACAACCGTGTGGACGAGTGAGTTGATTGGTTCGGCGGCGTTTATCTCTTCACCCAGTGCACGAGCCGCATCGCGATACTTTGGCTTGTCGAGTACGTCAGAAATGGCGTCTCGCAGCAGTGACATCCGCAGGTGCGACGCATCAGAGTTTGACTCGGCAGACCCGCCACCGTCACCCACGATGATGCCCGCTCCGGCACCTTCAATTAGTGCAGCATTGGTGGGCTGGTCGGCGAACATCGGCAGGAAGACGAGCGGAACGCCGGCGGCGAGCGCGCCAAAGGTGGTGCCCGATCCTCCGTGACAAATCACCAACGAGGCGAGCGAGAATATGTCATCCTGAGCCACCCACGACTCGACGTGCACATTGTTGGCAATGTTCAAATTGTCGAGCTTCATTTTGGAACCGGTGGTCACTAAGATCCTGAGGTCGAGATCTTGAATTGTCGAGAGCACCGCTCGAAGAAGGTCTTGACCCGCCTTGGTACCGGTAGCCATTGTGCCAAACGTGAGATACACGAGCGGTGACTGATTGCCGTGCCACCAGTCGCCCAGTGGTCCTCGAGTCGTGCGCTCACCGTCACGGTAACGAAGCGTGGAGGGATACGGCGAAGGATCGCGTGACGCTGGAAATTTGCTCAGATAGGGCGACTCAAAGATTCGATTTGTGAGACCTGCACTTCGTTCTTCCAACTCCGGCTTGGCGAGATCGTGCAAGACAGAAGATTCGGCCGCGGCGGTAGAGATCCCAACCTGAAATTGTGAAATGCCTCGTTGATGTGCGACGAGGGCCGAAGCGTATTCACAAGTTTCGCGGATGACGAGTTCAGGCGACCACTCGTCAGCGGCGTCACGTACAGCGGGCAACAACGCGTCCGTGCACAGTCGGGCGAACCACTCGCGCTCGACCAATCGCGATGCGGCAGTTCGGTCGAGAGTGGGAAACAGCGTCCACACACGGTCGGAATCCTCTTGCGATGGATCATTGCCGAGTCGGAAGTTAATCCCCGCACCGCCGAGGGTATTGGCGAGCGACGCGGGCGCTACAGTCAGGACGTCGTGCCCCTGCTCCTCGAAGGCCCGAATGAGGGGGATCAGCGGTTGTAGATGACCTTGCCCCGACGTAGAGGAAAAGAGCACTCGCACCGGTTCAGGCTAACGCTCAGCGTTTCGCGCTGACGTTGGCTCCGCCATCCCGCTGGACTGGCGCCGCTCGCGGTTCGGGATGGAAATGGACTGTATTAAGAGCCGAACTGGTGGGTGCAGCACCTTTTGTAAGCCAAAACGTCTTGACGTGACGAGTGCGTTAAAACCCTCCTCCTGGCATCAATGTTCTCAGAGGTACCGGTGAGGATTACTCGTGGTCGTGTACGTGAGGGTGGTCATGGACGTGACCGTGGTCGTGATGTTCTTCCGCTCGCTCCTTGATGTCGATGAGCGCAATCAAGCCAGTGCGGAACGACGACAATTCCTGTGGCGACAGCATCGTGGCCAATTCGTCGGATACGGCGTTCACGCCATTGCGCACCGCGTCCGCCGCGCGGCGCCCTTTGTCCGTTAGTTCTAGGTCCGGAACCTCATAGCGAGGCGCGCCGGGGCCGGGAACAACGAAATCGCGCTCGAGGAGCAGTTGCAGCAATCGCACGCGAGAACTTTCGCGCAGTCCAATCTCTCTGAACAGTTCACCGGCGTGCATGGACATCGTGAGGCCACCCAGTACGTACGCCCCGTTGGGCGGCAAATCGTGAATCCCGACGTCGACGAGGTGCTGGCGAATGGCCTGCGCGAATGACCCTCGAGCTGCTCGCAACAGGGCCGGAAGGGGGATGTGGACGTCGGATTCATCGGATCGCATGGGTCTTAGATTATTGACTTCGCGCGCAAAAGAAAATCAATTTTTGATGCCGACGTCGCAGGCGGATCACGGGACGATGAGCGATCCGTCTTCATCGATTTCGAAAGCGCCGTACGCGACCTCCCATAGGTATCCGTCCGGGTCAGTGAAATATCCCGAATAGCCGCCCCAGAACGTGTCGTCGGCCGGTTTGACAATCGTCGCCCCGGCCTTGGCGGCGGTGGCCAGGACCGTGTCGACGTCATGGCGACGCCTGACGTTGTGGGCCAAAGTGAAACCCGAGAATTTGGCGCGCGGTGTATTCCATTCGGGACCGACGTCCGAGGCGAGCTCCTCGACGGGATAGATCGCGAGCGTGACGCCGCTCGTCTGAAAGAACACGATGCCATCGTGCGGGCTACGAGTAGTCGGCAGTCCGAGTCCTTCTTTGTAGAACTGGTATGAGAGTTCGAGGTCCCTTACGCCGAGGGTGATAATGGAAATGCGCGGCTCCATTTCCTGAATGTACCAAGGAGTCGCCAATTTGTCGAGGGAGATTAACTCCTCTCAGTCAACGCCGTGCGTCACGGCCGTGGGCCGGTAGAGCCCAGCAGGCGAGGGTCTGTTCCGGTTGAACCGGGCCAATACCTAGGATTGTCACGTGACGATGGTGACAGTGTTTCGAAGCCGCCTGCGACCGGGCATCGAGGATTCGTACAGTGAGGTCGCCGCGCAGATGAGCCGTCTCGTCGAGCAGATTGATGGATTCATTGATCAGAAGTTCTATACCTCCCCCGACGGTGAGAGGGTGACGGTGGTGCGCTTCAGAGATCTCGAAAGTCATCAAACGTGGGCCCAGCACCCCGAGCACCAGCTCGCACAGCGACGGGGGCGGGAAGAATTTTACTCGTGGTACGACATTTCCGTCTCGCAAGAGATGTACTCGCGCAACTTTGAGAACCCCGAGTCGTAAGCGACGTTCGAGCACACTGTCGCCATCACACTTTTTGATGACAACCGGTTTAGAAACATCGTTTGGTGACGCCATCGTCCTCGGTCACGAACTAACTTCGTGGAAATGAGAAATATTCGATTGGGATCGGTGGCGCTCGACTGCGGCGATCCAGCGACGTTGGCCGCGTTTTGGGCCAACCTTCTTGGTGGAGAAGTGGCATTCTCGAGCGACCACTTTGTCGCCGTCAAGACGGATCGAGTCTGGTTTGCCGCCGTGAAGATTGACGACTACCAGCCGCCAACCTGGCCCGGCAGCGATTCGCCAAAACAGATGCACTTGGACCTGGCGGTGGATGACCTAGATGAAGCCGTGGTCGACGCGCTGGAACTCGGCGCCGTGCGGCCCGACTTTCAGCCGGCGCCCGAACGATACGTGGTGCTGCTCGATCCTGCCGGTCATCCCTTTTGTCTCAGCACCCAGATACCGGAGTAGACGGTCAACGACGTGAAGGTCTTCGTTAGCCTGGTTTCGTGACGGACAACGCCGGACGATATTCCCACGGTCATCACGAGTCGGTGCTGCGTAGTCACCAGTGGCGCACCGCTGAGAACTCCGCTGGCTTTCTCCTGGGATACCTCGCACCCGGCCAAGACCTCTTAGACGTTGGTTGCGGACCGGGGACCATCACGATGGACCTCGCGCAGCGCCTCGCGCCCGGTCGCGTCGTGGGAATTGACATATCTCCTGACGTCATAGCGACCGCGCGCCAGAACCAGGAGTCCAATGGTGCGACCAACGTTGTCTTCGACGTGGGCAGTGTCTACGAATTGAACTTCGCTGATTCGAGCTTCGACGTGGTCTACGCCCATCAGGTTCTACAACATCTACACAATCCCGTCGCGGCGCTCGACGAGATGCGCCGAGTATTGCGGGTGGGCGGGCTGCTCGCTGTTCGTGACAGTGACTACGGAGCATTTACGTGGGCCCCCGCAGATCCGCGTCTGGACAGGTGGATGCAGATCTATCAGCAACTCACGAAGAAGAATGGCGCCAACGCCAATGCCGGACGCTTGTTACCAACGTGGATTCGCCAGGCCGGATTCGACTCCATGGACGTCTCGTCATCAACCTGGACCTTTCGCACGGCCGACGAGCGAATGTGGTGGGGGCAGCTGTGGGCTGACCGCGTGCGCAGGAGCGAATTCGCCCATCAAAGTCTCGAATACAAACTGACGACGCAACAAGAGTTGAACGCCATCGCTGACGCATTCGTGGCGTGGGCCGCCAACGATGACGGTCTGTTCATCGTGGTCCACGTCGACGTCATCGCTCGACCCTAAGTACGTGCATGTCCGAAACGTGTCGCCGGTAGACCTAGGTGTTCTGTGGCGTTCGCCTACACCGAGGTGACGTCCCAGAGGTGGTGGAGTGAGTCGTGCAGCATGTAGATGCTGATGCTCTCAATCGTGAACTGACTGCCGTTTGATCGCGTGCCGCGACGTGCCCACTCCTCGCCCTGTACCGCGTCGAGCAACTGCGCGAGGGTCTCGGCGGCAACGCAAAGCTCGGCGGCGACCTCGGCGGGGTCTTGTGCCGTGTAGTCGTCATCAATGGCAGTTTGGTCCTGATCCCAATTGGCGAACCTGGGATCGTCTTCGGTGCGCATCAACGTGATTCGCTCTAGGAAGACCCGATACACGTCGCGCACATGACAGCCGTATTCGAGCACGGACCATTGCGTCGCGCTGGGACGGACCTTCACGTCATCACGTTTCAGTTGGTGCTGCCACTCAGCGAGGTTCGCGCGAATATTCGACGATACGTCCTCTCGCGAGTAGTCCCCACTATCGAATCCGCATTCAGCGCAGGGCCGATCCAATACCCAGGTCCAGTCCTTCGTGTCGGGTGTAATTGACATAGCGAGAATCTACGACATGGTCGACGCCGAGGGCAACCGACCGTGCTCGCTTGCGGATGACAGAATGCCGACTAGGCACCCTGACCGCCATGTCTCGTTGCCACAGCGGAGTGTCGTCGCGAGTACTGTCATGACAATGAGCCCGATAGAGCGACCGGAACGAATTGAACAATCGAGAGTCGCTGACGAAGCGGACGCCTTGTGGGGGATGCTGGACTTCTCCCGAGCCACTTTGGTGCTCAAATGCTCGGGTCTTGACGACGAGCAACTGGCCCGACGCTCGGTCCCGCCATCGAACCTTTCCCTGCTGGGACTACTCCGTCACATGTCGGACGTCGAAGTGTGGTGGTTCGGACACGTCTTCGCGGGTGTGCCCGTGACGTACGCCTTTGACCCTGAGATGGTCGGCGATGACTTTAATAAACCATCGGGGAGCCCTGGCGCGGTGGTGAGCGAGAAATTCCTCGAGTGCGTGGCTCAATCGAACGCGCTGACGGTTGGCCAGAACCTCGATACGCTCGCCGTCAATACCGACACGCCAATCAATCTTCGATTCGTCGCGGTGCACATGATTAAGGAGTACGCGCGCCACTGCGGTCACGCCGACCTGCTTCGCGAGGTAATTGACGGAGAAACGGGCGACTAGCCGTCGCGTCAAGAACTCTTTTGGTGACCGACCGACAAGGCGTGTCAGTGGGGCTCCAAGCTCCGCAAGGGGCCGCGTTCGATGAAATAATGGGCAGCGTTATGGCGGACTCGGCTCGTTCTCTTCTTACGACGTTCCTCGATGCCTTGGGCATTGCTTCAACAGCACCCTCGGTGGAACTGAGCGATGGAGGATCGTTGCCGTCGGTCTTTGCGGTCAGTGATCTCGCGCAAGCCTCCGTCGGGGTCGCCGGCGTCGCGCTGTCGGCGTTATTGGCGGCCAATGGTGACCCGCGTCGCGCGGTGCGGGTCAATAGAGACCTGGCGTCCTCGTGGTTCGCGTACTCGATTCGGCCACAGGGCTGGAAAATGCCGTCGCCGTGGGACATCGTCTCGGGGGACTATCGCTGTGGTGACGGGTGGATCAAGCTTCACGCCAACGCAGCCCACCACCGTGCCGCGATCCTTGAGGTCCTCGGTGTCTCTGGCGACCAAGAAGCGGTGTCACAGGCCGCCGTCGCGTGGTCGGCGCAGGATCTAGAAACCGCGGTGGTGGGCGCTGGTGGTGCCGCGGCCGCCATGCGCACGGTGGCGCAGTGGCGAGAACACCCGCAGGGTCAACTTGTCAGCCGGGAGCCCTTGGTGTCACTTGAGCGTTCATCCACGTTCGATGACCGTGCGACGAGAGTTGGTGGTCACGAACGTCCGCTCGAGCGTGTTCGGGTCCTCGACCTGACGCGGGTTCTGGCCGGTCCGGTGGCGACGCGGCTGTTGGCCGGCTGGGGCGCCGAGGTTCTCAGGATTGACCCACCCGACTGGGACGAGCCGGCGGTCATCCCGGAGGTCGGTGTAGGGAAACGGTGCGCGCGTCTGGACTTACGCAGTCCCGACGGTCTCGAACGATTCCTGGAATTGCTGTCGACGACCGACGTGCTCGTCCACGGGTACCGGGCCGACGCCCTCGAGCGCTTGGGACTGGGCAGTGACATTCGCCACGCCGTTCGTCCGGGACTCGTCGACGTCAGCCTGGACGCGTACGGGTGGGCGGGGCCGTGGAGGAACCGTCGCGGGTTCGACAGCCTCGTGCAAATGAGCTCGGGCATCGCCGACGCGGGCCGGGTCGCCGCGGGCGTCGACACGCCAGTGCCTCTTCCCGTGCAGGCGCTCGATCACGCCACCGGGTACTTGATGGCGGCGTCGGCGATCACCGGTCTCGCGATGCGGGCCACCGACGGCGTCGGTAGCCGTTGGCGGATGTCCCTGGCTCGTATGGCGCAACTGCTGATCACGACCGCGGACATCGGCGCCGTGTCTTTAGAGAGCACGATCGAGGTTCCCGAGGCGACCGGACCAATCGAGCACACCTCGTGGGGTGACGCTCGGCGGTTGGCGCCCCCGCTGGAAGTCGACGGCGCGCCGCTGCACTGGACGATTCCGGCGCACGCGCTCGGTTCGGACGAGCCGATGTGGAGCGGGTCACGTCGGAATTAGTTAAGTCGGGAGTCGAAGTAGCCGCGGCTCACGGTCCGTCAAGTCCGAAGGTGTTGTCAAACGGATCGACCATCTGACAGATTTGCCGATCCGCATTCACCCGTAGCGGTCCGCGGTGCAACGTGCACCCCAATTGGTATTTAATCCAGGCAGGTCACGTCCTTGGTTCTTCTTCATCGTGTGACATTGTGGCGAAAAGTAGGAGAGTCGTTGACGGGTTTCTGGCAGACTTCGAACATGGACAATGAACTCTGGACGAATGTCGACGACTATTTGGTCGCAATACTCGCGCCATCGGACGCTTCGCTTGATGCCGCGCTGGCCGATAGCACCGCGGGCGGTCTGCCGCAGATCAACGTGGCGCCCAATCAAGGCAAACTTCTCGAATTGCTCGCGACAATTAGGGGAGCCCGTCGGATTTTGGAGATTGGCACGCTCGGTGGATACAGCACGATCTGGCTCGCCCGGGCGTTGGGCGCTGAGGGAAGATTGGTCACCCTCGAACTAGAGCCGCACCACGCGGACGTGGCGCGAATCAACATCGATCGGGCGGGGCTCGGCGAGCTGGTGGACATTCGTACTGGTCCCGCCGCTGCGTCGTTGCGCTCGATGATCGACGAGGGTGTCGAGCCCTTTGATTTTGTTTTCATCGATGCCGACAAGGAGGGTTACGCCGAGTATTTTTCCCTGACCCTGAAGCTTTCTCGACCGGGCACCGTGATTGTCGCCGACAATGTGGTGCGTGAAGGCGCCGTCATTGATCCCCATAACGCTGACGAGCGGGTCATCGGGATTCGCAAGTTCCTCGACACGGTCAAGGGCGATCAGCGCGTGTCAGGCACTGCAGTCCAAACGGTGGGCAGCAAGGGCTACGACGGATTCGCTTTATTTGTGGTGAAGTAATACCGGATCGCCCACACGCTGCTGTCCAAAGTCCGAGCCACATCGCGAGCGGGCATAATCGTACGGTGTACGCCGTCCCCGTCATCGACACCGAGCGCCTGATACTTCGCGAGTGGCACGAAGGCGACCGCGAACCATTCGCTCGGCTCAACGCTGACCATCGAGTCACCGAGCATTTCCCCGGACCCATTTCCAGAGTGGACTCTGACGCGTTCATTGATCGAGCGATCGCCGGTTGGGAGCGGGGATTCGGGTTCTGGGCCGTGGAAGTTCGATCGACCCGGGACTTCATTGGCTTCATTGGTCTGTCGGTGCCGGCGTGGCTGGCGCCATCCGGACCGGCAATTGAAATCGGCTGGAGGCTGTGCTTTGAGGCGTGGGGTCAGGGCTACGCCACCGAAGGCGCTCGTGCCGTGCTGGTCTGGGCGAAGGACAACGTGCACGCTCCCGGCGACGAATTGGTCAGCTTCACAACCGTGCGAAACGTGCGGTCACGCCGAGTGATGGAAAAGCTGGGTTTCGTCCACGACGAGAAGGATGATTTCGACCATCCGATGCTGCCCGACTGGGACGACCGGCGTCACGTCCTCTACCGACTCGACCTTTCGAGTGCCGAGGAATGAGGTACTGAGTCGCACGGTCGCGAATGTTGTCTGTCGCTAAATTGTTCAAATGATACGACTCGTGTTGAAATCTCCGGCTGATCTAAAGACGTGGATGGTCGCCATGTGGGACAGCTACTACCAGGACTTGCTGGATGCCGGCACAACGCCCGGCGACGCGCAACGCAACTTGGCGCGTAATAAAGAGGTGCTCTTTGTGGGAGATGATCTGGTCGAGGGCCATTGCGTATTCAATGTCATGGATGACGACACTGTTGTGGGAGTCCTCTGGATTGCCGACAAGCTTGATCCGGTCGCGAGGGATTGGTACATCTACGACATTGAGGTAGACGAAGGGTTTCGAGGAAAAGGCTACGGCCGCCTCACCATGCAGGCGGCCGAGCAGTACGTGACGCACCACGGGGGACGGCGACTGGGACTCAACGTGTTTGGTCCGAACACGGTAGCGAGAAGCCTGTACGAGTCAATGGACTACAAGGTATTGGCAGTGGGCATGTACAAGGACTTTGCCTAGAATCCAACTTCTTCTCGGTGCTGGATGGACCTTTAGAATGAATCGAGAAGTCTGGTAACCCGTCGACTCCAATAGCGCTAGTAGAAACGATCCCCATGAAGCACACCGATATGGATGTCGCGGAAAGCCCCCTCGAGCTCATTGGCCACACGCCAATGGTCCGCCTGGCCAGAATTGGTGCCGGTCTCACGTGTGACCTCATCGCCAAACTCGAAACGACCAATCCCGGTGGCAGTTCCAAGGACCGCCCGGCGCTCACGATGGTCACGGCCGCCGAGCACGACGGTCTGCTCGGGCCCGGTTCGACCATCATTGAACCGACGAGTGGCAACACCGGCGTGGGACTGGCGATCGTGGCGGCCCAGCGCGGGTACAAGTGCATCTTCGTCATGAGCGACAAGATGGCACCGGAAAAAATCGATCTGCTGCGCGCCTACGGCGCCGAGGTCGTCGTCTGTCCCACGGCCGTCGCGCCGGAAGATCCCGAATCGTATTACTCGACCGCCGAGCGGCTGACCAAGGAGACGCCCAACTCGTTCAGGCCCGATCAATATTCGAACCCGCACAATCCGCGCGCCCATTACGAGACGACGGGACCGGAGATCTGGGCCCAGACCAAAGGCCGCGTGACGCACTTCGTGGCGGGCGCGGGTACCGGCGGGACAATTTCGGGCGTCGGACGCTACTTGAAGGAGAAAAACCCGAGCATCAAAATCATCGCGGCGGACCCCGCCGGATCGGTGTTCTCGGGGGGCGCGGGACGGCCGTACCTGACCGAGGGGGTGGGTGAGGATTTCTGGCCCGCGAACTACGACCCGACGCTCGTTGATGAGGTCATCGCGGTGAGCGACGCCGACGCGTTCGCGATGGCGCGCGCGGTGACCCAACGTGAGGGAATCCTGATTGGCGGTTCGGGCGGCACGGCGGTCGCGGCCGCGCTCAAGGTCGGTGAATCCTTGCCCGAGGACGCCGTCGTGGTGGTGCTGATTCCCGACTCCGGTCGGGGGTACCTGTCAAAGATATTCAACGACACGTGGATGAGCGATTTCGGTTTCTTGCGCCCCCACAACGAGATGGACGCTGGCGACGTGCTCGAAGCCAAGGTCAATCGACAGCCGGACGCGATGGCCGATCTGGTGCTCGTGACCGAAGAGACATTGGTGCGCGACGCAATTTCGCTGATGCGCAGCAACGACGTCTCCCAGTTGCTGGTTACCGTGACCGATGAGTTGCCGCTCGCGGCCAAAGAGGTGTCGGGCTCGCTGAGCGAGCTGGGTCTCTTAGAGGTGACCACCCGAGACAGCTCGGTGCTGGACCTGCGCGTCAAGGAGATCGCCGATCCGCCGATGCCGATGGTGGGTGTGGGTATGAGCGTCAGTGAACTCACCAAACGGCTCGGTACGTCAGCGAGCGTGCTGGTACTTGACGGCGGTCATCCGGTGGGCGTGCTCACCCGCAGTGACCTGCTCGGATTCTTAGAACAGAGGAGTGCCAAGTGAGCGGCTTTAATACCCGAGCAATCCACGTTGGTTCCGAGCCCGACTCAATTATTGGGGCGGTGAACCCGCCGGTCTATCTCACCTCGACCTACGCCCAAGACGGTGTCGGTGTGCCGCGATTCAGTGACTACGCGCGCGGGGACAATCCTACGAGGGCGGCGCTGGAAACGTGTCTAGCCGCACTAGAAGAGGCCCAGTTCGGTGTCGCGTTTTCCTCAGGTCTCGCGGGAGAGGACGCGCTGCTGCGGTCACTCTCCCCGGGCGACCACGTCATTCTCGGTGACGACGCGTACGGCGGCACGTACCGATTGCTCACCAGAATCTTCGGCAATTGGGGCTTGACGATTTCGACCGTCGATCTCGATGACCTCGACGCCGTGCGTGCGGCCATTGGTGAGTCGACCAGGATGATCTGGCTGGAGACCCCAAGCAACCCGCTCTTAAAGGTGGTCTCGATCTCGGCGCTCAGTGAGGTCGCCCACGAGCACGGGGCCGTACTGGTCGTCGACAACACGTTTGCGACGCCGTATTTGCAGCGGCCCTTGACGTTGGGCGCGGACGTCGTGGTGCACTCGACCACGAAGTACGTGGGCGGCCACTCGGACGTCCTCGGAGGGTTCGTCGCGACGAACAACGATGAGTTGGCCGCGACGTTGCGGTTCCACCAATACGCGATCGGCGCGGTGCCGGGACCGCTCGACTGCTACTTGCTGCTCCGGGGTCTCAAGACCCTGGGTGTGCGCATGGACCGTCACTGCTCCAACGCGGCGGCGATCGCGGCGTATCTGTCGAGCCACGCCGCGGTGGAAAAGGTCTACTACCCGGGCTTGGAAGCGCACCACGGACACGACGTCGCCGTAGAGCAGATGAGTGATTTCGGCGGCATGGTCAGCTTCACGCTGAAGGGCGGCGCGGCGTCGGCCCGCAAGACGTGCGAATCGACGTCGACGTTCATTCTCGCTGAGTCCTTGGGTGGCGTAGAGAGTCTCATTGAACTGCCAGCCGTCATGACGCATTTATCCGCCGCGGGTTCGACGCTGGAGCCGCCGGAGAATCTCATTCGTCTGAGCGTGGGAATTGAAGACGTCGACGACCTCATTGCCGACCTGGCCCAGGCGCTCGCCTAGGCGCGTCGGCATCGGTTTCGGTCACACCTGGCGGTAGTGTTCGTGGCATGACTCCCATTGCGCGCCTCGCCGCCGTCTCAATTGACTGTGCTGACCCCCAGGAACTCGCCACGTTCTATCGAGCGCTGCTCGATCTTGAGGTGATGTTCGAGACTGACGATTTCATTGCCCTCAAAGGTGCAGGTATCTACCTCACCGCCCAACGCGTTGACGAACATCGGGTCGCCGACTGGCCTGACGCGCTCGTGCCCAAGCAATTGCATCTCGAACTGGCCGTCAAAGACCTCGACGTGGCCGAGGCTGCGGCACTCAAAATCGGAGCCACGAAGGCCGCGTCACAACCTTCACCCGAACTCTGGCGCGTGCTGATCGATCCCGCGGGTCACCCGTTCTGCATCACGACGCTCATACCTGACGACTGAGTTGCGGCGTCGCTTATCGCGGTGACGTCAGTCGTCGCCCTCAACCAACGTCGTGATGGCTCGCTGCGCCGCCGCCCGGACTCGCGGCACTTCGTCGTTTTGCAACGCCGCAACATGGTATAGCGCATCACCCAGGTGGCGACGGGCCACGACTTTGGCGGCCATCTCACGCACGCGCCACGAGTCATCGTCAAGACACACCAGCACCGCGGGCTCAGCGCAGCTATCCCACGCGTAGAGGAGTGCACGCAGGGCCCAGGTGCGCGGCCAGCGACCACTCACGCCGCCCTCCGCGCCGTTAAGTACGGCTTGCGAATGCGGGCCTGAGAGAACGAAGCCGAACTCCGCGTCCATGTCACGGTCGTTGATGATTCTCACGCACGAGTCCACGACGTTCTTCTCGCCCAGCCGGTGACACGCCGCGCCAATACTCTCTCGCAGCGTCAATCCCCAGATGCTCGCCATCGTTCCAGTCTGGCAGAGGGCCGCTCTTCGCGGCTCCGTATCGGCCGCTGGTACGGGGTAGGTTTTGCTCGTGGACCCGAACGAATTGCTGGCGCTCAGCACAACGAACTTCCTGTCCGTCCTCGATCCCGTCACCGATGTTGAACTGGCGCTGGCGACGCCGTGTGAAAGTTGGTCGGTCGCCGATCTGATTTGGCACGTGGCCAGAGCGTCGGACATGACGGTGCTACTCATCGCCGGCGCGTCAAAAGAGGAAGCGACGGACCTGTTCAAGATGGCCGTTCCACCCGACGTGCTCGCACAGTGTCGCCGAGCTCTGAGCGAACAGGCGATTGCCTTCGCCAACGCCAGTGATCCCGAATTCATCGTGCATCACCCGATGGGCGACTTCCCGGTCCACCAGCTCTTTGACTTTCGCATCATGGACCTCACGCTGCACGCGTGGGACCTGGCCCGTGCAATAGGCGAAAGCGAAGCGTTGCCCGAGGTGCTGGTCACCCACGTCTATGCCAGACTGCTTCCGTTAAAAGAGGTCATTGGTCAGATCGGCATCTTTGGCCTGGGACCCAGCGACGACCTCGAGGATGACGCGTCGACGCAGCTGAAGCTGCTGGACCTCACGGGGCGGCGACCGTAGCGTCACACACCCGGGCACCGGCGGCTCGAAATCAGAGCGTCGGCCTTCGGCAATAATGAGCAGGATGCCAACGCCACGTAAGGATCATCCGTTAAATCTCGCGCCCGCCTCCGTTGGCGATTACCGTGAACTCGCGCGAAAGCGGCTGCCTCGCCAACTCTTTGACTACGTCGACGGTGGATCCTTTGGCGAGTACACGCTGTTGGCTAACCGTGACGACCTGCGCGACATTCAATTGCGACAACGCGTATTGCGTGACGTGTCGCAGATGTCGCTGTCGACAACGGTGATGGGTCAAGAGCTCGCCATGCCCGTGTTGCTGGCGCCCGTCGGCTTTGGTGGCATGTTGGCGCGTCGCGCCGAAGTGCAGGTCGCCCGCGCGGCCGAGCGGGCCGGGATTGTGTTCTGTGAGTCAACGCTGTCCATCTGCGCCATTGAAGAGGTCGCCAAGGCCGTGCAGCGGCCCTTCTGGTTTCAGCTCTACGTCATGAAGGACCGTTCGTACGCGGAAGACCTGATTTCTCGCGCCAAGGCCGTGGGTTGCACCACGCTCATACTGACCGTTGACCTACCGGTGATCGGACGTCGGTACCGTGACGGTCGCAATGGCCTGGGCGGAGGAATCTCCGCGATCGGCAAGGTGAAACAGAAGTTGGATTTCGCTCGCCATCCTGCGTGGGCGCGCGACGTGGCCCTCGGCGGCCGGCCGCTCACGTTCGGCAACTTAGAGCGCGCGTTGCCGGACGCCACGGTTCCCCAAGACTTCCAACGCTGGGTCGACGGGCAGTTCGATCCCAGCGTGACGTGGGACGACCTCGAGTGGTTGCGTGCGCATTGGGACGGCAGGATTGCGCTGAAGGGAATTCTCGACGCGGAGGATGCTCGTGAAGCGGTCGCCCGCGGGGTTGACGCCATCATCGTGTCCAATCACGGTGGACGGCAATTGGATGACGTGCCCTCTAGCATTCGTGCCCTGCCAGCAATCGTCGAGGCCGTCGACGGACGGACCGAGGTCCTGATGGACGGCGGCATCAGAAGCGGTCTCGATGTTGTGAAGGCTCTCTCGCTCGGAGCACGGGCCTGCCTCGTTGGCCGGCCGTGGGCGTACGCCGTGGCGGCGCGGGGAGAGAAGGGCGTTGACCACATTTTGCGAATAATTCGCGAGGAGATTCGTGTGACGCTCGGGCTCACGGGGTTCACTGACGTGCAGGACCTCGATCGGTCCGCGCTGGTTGAGCCGTAACCGCTTTTCACTACGGATATTTTCAAGTGGTCCTGACTAGGGTGAGCACATGAACCAGGACGCCGAAGAAAATGAGATCGTCCCCGAAAGCGCAAAGGTGTCGGGCGATGAGATGGGCGGCGACCCTTCGTGCTGGCTGCATCTCTTCTGCGCCGATTGCGGCGTGCAGTTGGACGGTACGGCGCATCGTCTCGGATGCACCGAACCGACGCCCGTTGGCGAGGCAGACTAAGCACTGCATTCTCGCGCGGTCGCCGGTATTGCGGCCGATGCAAATCGATCCTGTAGCCACGGTAAGAATGAGAACGTGCAGCAGTTCGCGGGCGACGCCATTCGGATTATCTGGTACTGCGTTGGCGCCGTGTGGCTCATCCTCGCCTTTCGCACCAAGCGCACGGTGCGGTCCTCCGGGGGCGTGGGCCGCATCGCGGTGATCGTGGTGCTCGCCGTGCTGGTGCTCGCCCGACCGCTGTCAGATTCATCACTGCACCACAAGATCTGGTCTCAGTCGTCGACATGGAGTGGCGTGGCATTGGTCTTCGTGATCATCGGCGCGGCGTTCGCCGTGTGGGCTCGCGTCACCATTGGCACCAACTGGAGTGGCGTCGTCACGGTCAAAGAGGATCACGAGTTGATCCAGCGCGGTCCCTACCACTTGGTTCGTCATCCGATCTACTCGGGCCTCTTGCTCATGGGTCTGGCCAGTGCGGTGGCGTACGACGAGACCTACGGCTTCGCGATTCTTGTCATCGCAATAGTCGTATTCGTTCCCAAGATGATGCTCGAGGAGAAGTTGATGACCCAGCAATTCCCCGATCAGTATCCGCAGTACCGCAAACACGTGAAGGCAATTATTCCTTTCGTCTTGTAGCCAGCCGGGCACAGATTCGTGCCAGTTTCGAAGAGGGCCACGAGTACGATTTGGGTACTGCTACCCGGAGAGGTCAAAGGTGCGCAAGCGAAGCGGTGAGAGCGAGCGTCAACGAGTTCCCGCGCCACTCATCAAGAAGAGAATTGCGTCAGGCCGTGGCGCCATGGAGCAACCCAACGTCACCCACGACGGCGACGCCGCCCTAACTCCCGCTTTCTGGGTCGCGATTGTGCTCACGGGGATCGCGACCGGCCTGTTCGGCGACCTGCTGATGTGGATCCTCTCGGTCGCCGAACGACTGGCCTTCAGTTACCACTCGGGCAGTTACGCCGCGGCGGTCGCCAGGACGTCGGACCTGCACCGGGTGAGCACGTTGGTGATCGCGGGCGTGATCGGCGCCGTGGCCTGGTACTTGATTCGTCGGTACCTCAAACACGAGAAGGCTGAAATCGACGAGTCAATTTGGAACGGCGACGGAGAGCTGTCGATGCGACGCAGTTTTCTCACGTCGGTCACGTCCGAAGTGGTCATTGGCATGGGTGCGTCGGCGGGTCGCGAGGCGGCGCCCAAGTTGATGGGAGGCGCCTCGGGCAGTGTGTTAGGTCACTGGATGAAACTCTCCCCGGCCCAGCGCCGACTGCTGGTGGCGTGCGGTGGCGGCGCCGGTCTGGCGGCGGTGTACAACGTGCCACTCGGGGGAGCCATCTTCACCGCCGAGGTGCTCTGCGGGTCGTTCGCGCTGCCGACCGTGGTGCCGGCCCTCGCCTGTTCGGCGATTGCCACGATGGTGGCCTGGGTCTACCTGCCCAGCGGCGCGACGTACGCCGATATTCCGAGCTACCACTTCAGCGGATCGCTCATGGTCTGGGCGCTGCCCGCGGGACTCGTCATTGGACTGCTCTCGGTGCTGTACGTGCGCCTCATTGGCTGGGTCTCGGCGCATCGAGCCTCGGGCGCCTCGATCTTTTGGATGATGCCGGCCGCCTTCCTCGTCGTCGGTGTTGCCGGCATTTGGTACCCGCAGTTATTCGGCAACGGCAAGGACATGGCCCATGAGGCCTTCCTCGGTATCGGCGGCGTCGGCCTGCTGTTTGCCCTCTTCGCGTTAAAGCCAATGGTCACG
>Ga0182030_10004948_pt1 | contig 28380 bp, 24 predicted proteins | sample 812S3MmetaG_FD_121299 | JGI IMG/M metagenome (GOLD analysis project Ga0182030, IMG submission 121299) | Permafrost microbial communities from Stordalen Mire, Sweden - 812S3M metaG (Illumina Assembly) | ecosystem: Environmental > Terrestrial > Soil > Wetlands > Permafrost | place: Sweden... | reverse complement strand
TTCCGGCCTTCACCTACGGCCACCACCACGGGACCTCCGAGTTCGAGGACGCCGCCAACCTCCTCAGCCTCACCCCCGACCTTTCCAACACACTGATCACCCATCACTTCAGCCTGGAGGATGCCGCCGAGGCTTTTCGGGTGGCGGGAGACCGGAGCACCGGGGCCATCAAGGTGGTCGTCCACCCATGACCCCGACCGAATCACCCAGGCTGGTCCTGACCCACGCCAGCGTCATCGACGGGGACCACTCGGTGGTGTCCGACGCCCACGTGGTGGTGGACGGTGAGTTGATCACCGAGGTGGGTCCGGGGCCCGTCATCGATCCCCGCCCGCAGGACCGGACTGTCGACCTGGGTGGCCGCACGGTGATGCCCGGCATGATCAACTGCCACTTCCACGCCACCTACCACAACCTGGGAGCGGTACCGGCCCCCTTCGGGCTCGAAGAGCCGATGGCCCTACAGGCGGTCCGGGCTGTCAACAGCCTCGAGCAACTGGTCGAGTGCGGCTTCACCGGAGCGGTGTCGGCCGGGGCGCCCTTCGCCATCGACGCCTCGATGAAGGTGGCCATCGACAAGGGCCTCATCCGGGGGCCGCGCCTGGTGCCGTGCAGCCGGGACATCAGTACCACTGGCCACGCCGGGGACCGCAGCTACCCACCCCACTGGCAGGTGGGAGCCCTGGGAGCCATACGACCGAGCGATGGCCCTGATGAGTTCCGGCGCTCGGTGCGGGCCGAGATCAAAGAGGGTGCCGAGTTCATCAAGATGTTCGTCACCGGTGGTCACGGGACCATCGGACCCAGTGAACAGACCGAGATGACCCGGGCCGAGATGGCGGCGGGAATCGAGGCCGCCCACCTGCGGGGAGCCAGGGTCAGGGGGCACATTGCCAACCGGGAGGCCATCATGATGGCCCTCGACCTGCACATCGACGTCATCGACCACGGGGACGGCATGGACGAGGAGTGCATGGAGCGGATCATCGACACCGGTACCCCGGTCGTCCCCTCCATGCTGTTCCCAGCCCGGTTTCTGGCCTCGATGGGCGGCTCCGCCCTGGGCTTCACCGATTCGATGAAGTCGGACATCGACACCATGGCCGAGATACTCCCCAAGGCCAATGCGGCCGGCATGCGACTAGTGCTCGGTGACGACTACGGAGCGATATTCTTTCCCCACGGCGCCTACGCCGAAGAGCTGGCGTACTACGTGGAAGAGATCGGCATCCCGCCCCTGGACGTGATCAGATGGGCCACCAGGCACGGCGCCGAGTTGATGGGCCGGGGCCACGAGCTCGGCACCGTGAGTGCGGGAAAGCTGGCCGACCTGTTGGTGGTGAACGGGGACCCCGTCAGCGACATCACCGTCCTCCAGGACCGGGACAAACTGCTGGCCATCGTGAAGGGCGGTCGGTTCGTGAAGGACAGCCTCCCCGACAACCGTCTTGGATGAGGGCTGCCCTTCGGCACGCGTAGGGCTGACCCTCGGCGTGAGCGCCAGCCCTACCGGAAACGGGGGTGGTCCACCCTGACGAATTGACCACCTCCCCACCTAACCTTGGATGTCAGAGCCGAGGGAGCAGTAGTGGCGATGGCAGGGCGACGACGAGGTAGGCCCGAGGTCAGGACCGGGGCCGGTGCCGCTCCGAACCAGAAGTACCGGCCAGCGTCCTCCGATGGACGGCTCGCCCGTAGCGTCCACACCAAGAGCCAGCTCCTCGGCGCAGCAATCGAGCTCATCGGCGACGCGTCCACCGAACTGACGCCCGAGCGGGTGGCCAGCCGGGCCGGCAAGTCAGTGAGCACGTTCTACAACCACTTCGCCAACCTGGACCAGCTGCTCTTGGAGGTCTTGCGGGTTCAGGCCGCGCAGCACCAGTCCTCGATCACACCGGTTCCGCCCAAGGGCCCCATCGGTCCGCGGATCAAGGCCACCTCCCACCAACGTCGTGAATACTTCGAGTTGGTGGGCCCGGTGCTCCGATTGGCCTACGCCCGAATCCAGGGCTCGTCCGACTTCGCCGCCCTCCTCCTTCAGCACCAACGCCTGTCGAGGCGGTTGCTGACCCTCACCTTCGGCCCCGAGCTCACCGCGGCGGGACGGGACAGCCGCACCCTGCTGGACGTGATGGAGGCCAACATGGGTTGGCAGAACTGGAACACGCTGCGCTTCGACCACGGGCTCACCGCCTCGCATGCCGAGCGGCTGGTGGTCCTCGCCGTCACCTCCATCCTGACCCACTCATGGCCTGCGCCCGTACCGCCCTAAGCCGACGGGTCCGGATCACGGTGGATCACTGCGAATCCGACCAGGGGGTGTAGTTGAACCGGTTGAGCACCGGTCCGTCGGCCCCCCAGGCCAACCTGGTCACCGAAGCCGTGGCCAGGTAGAGGCGCCATGCACCCCCGTCGCCGAGGCCCAGGGCCCAACAGGTGGCCGCCTTGATCGGGGACACGTGGCTCACCACCACCACCGGTCCCGAACCCCGGGCTCCTTCCCCATCGACGGCGAACAGCTCCTCACACGCTGATCGAACCCGGGCTCCGGCTTCGGTCAGCGTCTCCCCGCCCGGGGGCCGGTAGTCCGGGTCGCTCCTCCACCGCGTCCAGACCTCCGCCGGTACCGATCCGAGCGGACGGCCGTCGAACTCCCCGTAGTCCACTTCGACCCAACGATCGTCGATCTCGACCGGCAGCCCGGTCCCCAAGGCCTCAGCAGTGTCCCGGGCTCGGGACAACGGGCTGCAGATCAGCCTGGTGGCGCCGACTACCGAAGGCCCCAAGGTGCTGGCCTGGGTCAATCCCCGCTCGGTGAGAGGGGCGTCCATCCGACCCAGGAGGAGGCCGTCGGCGTTGCCGGTCGACTCGCCGTGGCGAACCAGAATCAGCACGGACGAGAGGCCAGTACGAGCACAATCCCAGGCACGAGCACCATCTCGGCAGACCAGGGCTCAGTGGACAAGGATGCGGTCACACTGGGTACAGGTGGCGAACTCCTCCGGTGGTAGCCGGCGGATGCGCTCGATCTCGATGGAGGACAGCGTGAGGTGGCAACCGTCGCACCTGTTCCCCACGACCCGGGCCGCCCCCACCCCGCCCAGGCGCGAGCGCAAGAGCTCGTAGCGCTCGGCCAGGTCCTCGGGAAGCCCGCGGGCCCGCTCGGCCCGTTCGGCCTCCTCAGCAGTGATGGACACGGCGATGTTCTTCTCGGCCAAGGCGATGGCGGCGGCGAGTCTCTCGGCCTCAGCCTCCAACGTGGCCATCTCCGTTCGGAGCCGGGCCAGCTCGGTGTCCAGCGGATCCTCCTCCTCTAAGAGGACGATCTCTTCTTCTTCGAGCAGGGACTGCCGCTCGGCCAGCTGATGGACCTCGTGGTCCATGGCCTGGAGTTCGCGAGAGGCCGACACCTCCCCGGAGAGCATCCGAACCTCGATCTCGTGGCGGCGTTTGGCGGTCGAGGCGATCTGCTCCTCCAGCCGGTTCTGCCGACCGGCCAGATCGTCCACCCGCGCTCCCACCTCGGACATGGCGGCGGCCAGGGTCTGGCGGCGCCGGTTGACCTCGGCCAGCTCGGAACGCTCCGGCATCGTGTCGATCCGGTGGCGGAGCTGATCCAGAGTGGTGTCGTGATCCTGTACGTCCATCAGGGTGTCGAACGGCTCGGCCATGCGTCTCCTCTCACTCTCCCCGGTCCTACTCGCCCGCTTCGGTCCCATCCCCGCTGGTGGGCTTGCCCACTCCCGCCACTCGCTCTAGCCCCTCCAGCTCCCCGGGCCCTTCCACCCCCTCCAGCCGGCGGGCCGACCTCAGGGCGCCGACCAGAGCCTCGTCGGCCATCGCCGTGGCTTCGTCCCACCAGAACCATGCCACGTCCTGGCTCTCGCCGGGACCCGGATGCGGATCCTCGTCCGGGGCCTCGACCAGATAACGCAGGTCGAGATGGACATGTTCCTGAGCCGCCCGGTGTACGTCCACGTGCACCAGCACCGGGCCGCCGGCGGGATGGGCCACTGCCAGTCCCGTCTCCTCCCGGCATTCGCGCACGACCGCCTCCTCGGGCGTCTCACCCGGATCGAGGTGCCCGCCGGGCTGCATCCATCGCCGCAGACGCCGGTGGCGGTGCAGGACCACCCCCCGCCGGCCCACTACGACCCCGGACGCGGTGACATGGGTCAGGTCGGCCATCCGGTCGAAGGGCCATTCCAGCCGACCCAACTCGGAACGCACGATCTCGACGGACAGTGCCTCCCTGGCATCGCCGGCCTGGTGGTGGCGCAGCTGGTCCCGTAAGTGGTCACGCCGCTGATCCGGCCGCTGCTCCCGCGGACGGTCCACGTCGACCGGATGGGCCTCCGGGGGGATGGGGGTGGGGCCGACAACCCGGTCTCCGGGGGGCGGATCGGTGGTGCTCAAGACCGGCCCGTCCACACTCCGACCAGCGGGTCGGGACCCGTTACGGCCGGCTCAGGCCGACTTGCGGCGCTGGCGGTGGATCCGACGTCGCTCCCGCTCCGTCGTTCCGCCCCAGACGCCCTCGCGTTCGCGATTGCCCAGGGCGTGCTCCAGGCACGACTCTCGTACTGCGCACAGGTCGCAGATGGCCTTGGCCTCATCCGCCTCCTCGTCGGAGACGGGATAGAACACATCTGGGTCGATGCCCCGGCAGGCAGCGTGCTTGCGCCAGGTGGCACTCATGGAAACGTCACTTCCTAATAACTGTTGGGATCACTGGTCGAACCGCACGGCAAGCTTCGGTGACCAGGGAGAATGACGGCCTACCGGCAAAACTGGCGGAACAGCCAGTATGGCTCACCCAGGGTGGCGATGTCCACATCCGGACCCACTTCCTGGGGTTTTGGCTGTCCGGCCCATCCTCCGCCAGCCGGGGCCGGTACCCCCGTTAGGATCAGCCGGCGCTGTCCGCCCACCTACGCTCGTGCACCGCCGCCAGCTTGAGGAGCCCGCTATGCCGTCAGAACCCCTTCGCGACAAGACCATCGTGGTCACCGGAGTCACCGGCCAGGTGGCCGAGCCGGTGGCTATGGCCCTGGCCCAGCAGAACCAGGTGGTGGGAGCGGCCCGGTTCAGGGACGAAACCGCCCGTCAGCGCCTCGAGGCCGCCGGCGTGCGCTGTGTGCCCATCGATCTGGCCACCGGGGACGTAGGTGGCCTGCCCGCCGATGCCGACTACGTGATCAACTTCGCGGTGTCCAAAACCAACGATTGGGACCGCGACCTCCAGGCCAACAGTGGCGGCCTGGCCTGGCTGATGGAGCATCACCGGAACGCCGCGGCGTTCGTGCACTGTTCGACCACCGGGGTCTACAAGCCCCTCGGCCATCACGTCTTCGCCGAGGAGGACGAGCTGGGTGACAACCACGGAGTGTGGCCGTTCCTGCGGACATACAGCATCTGCAAGATCGCCGCAGAGGCCACCGCCCGGTGGGCTGCCATCCGCTTCGACCTGCCCACCACCGTGGCGCGGCTCTCGGTGCCCTACGGCGACCGAGGTGGCTGGCCGGCCATCCACCTCGAGATGATGCTCAACGGCAACGAGATACCCGTTCACATCGACGCCCCCAGCGTGTACCACCCGCTCCACGAGGACGACATTATCGCCATGATCCCGGGGCTGGTGGGCGCGGCCACCACGCCGGCCACCACCGTCAACTGGGGAGGCGACCAGGCCGTGAGCATCGAGGAGTGGTGCGGATTCCTCTCCGAGCTGACCGGAACCCCGGTGGCGTTCGCCCCGACCCCCGACACCATCGACAGTGTCCAGATCGACCTGACCCGCATGCATGAGCTGGTGGGCACCACGTCGGTGCACTGGCAGGACGGCATGCGCCGCATGGTGGCGGCCCGCCACCCCGAACTGCTCTCTGAGTGAGGGCGTCAGGCCGACACGCCGGGCATGCAGTAGACGTGCCCGACCGACCACGCCTTACTGGCTGAGTCCGGGTTCACGACCATCTTGGCCCCGCCCTCGAACACCGCCGTCAACTCGCCATCCACTGTCGTCCACAGCCACCGCATAGTCCCGGGATACAGCCCGATGATGGGCCCCAGGGCCTCCCACCGGTGCGGATCGAGATGGTGGACCTGACCATCAATCTCGAGGGTGAAGGGAATCCCGATCACCATTTCGGTGTCGCCGAATTGCAGCCGCGACTGATCATCGATGCGAATGAAGCTGAGCGCCGGATCGTCGAGGACAAACTCTTTCCCGCCGTCAGGCAGCTCTCGGATCTGGAGGCCGTCTGGCACGAGACCATGATCGCACTTCGCCGCCTACGGCGCACGTTTGGGCCGCAGCCCTGTCGGGCGGTGGATCCCGGTCCGGTCCGGCTGCGGTTCGGCGGCGGTTCGGCCTCCCGACTCCCCCCTCAGGCGCCCGGCCCGGCCGTCGGACCCAACCCGCCGACAGGCCATATCAGTTCGACCAGTTGGGCCACGAGCTTCGCCACTTCGACGGCACTGGCCCGGTAGCGGGCCAGGCTCCCGCCGTAAGGGTCGGCCACGTCATCGGTGGAAGAGCGGTGGGCCAGCGAAGTCCGCGAGCGATCCCCGTGGACCGAGTCGATCCATGACCGCACGCCCTGATCCGGACGGCGGGGACCGACGGTACTCCCGCGCCGGACCAGCTCCTTCAGGGTGAAAGCTTTGGGCCAGCACGGTGGGTCGAGGAGCACCGCCTCTTGCACGTGGCGCCGGGCCAGGCCGACAATCAGGTCGGAACGGGCCAGCATGGGCTCGGTGAGCTGGCGGCTCCGGTGGCTTCGGAGGTCGATCCCATACGGTGCCATCACCTCAAGCACCTCCTCGGGGACCTCACGGCCGGGGGAGACGTCGCCGGCCACGCCCGCAGAAGAGGCCTCCACCGAATCGGTGAGACCCTGGATCTGTGCGGTAAAGAGGGCAGAAGCCATCGGTGACCGACAGATATTTGCGGTGCAGACGAAGAGGAACTCGACCTGGGGATTGTACCCACCCGACGACCGTGGCCACCTCACCGGTGCCGGTCCGGGTTCTGGAGCGGACTCCGCCCGCCCCTCAGCCGGTCGCCCGGGTCGCCCCTCAGCCGGTGGCCCGGGTCGCACCTGGACGGTTCCGGGCCCGCTCCGGTTCGGCTTCAGGTCCACACCGGTGCCGACATCGCCGACTGGCCCGACCCCGGCGCATACGCTCAGAAGCCACGGGCCGGGGACCGGCCGGGCTCCCCCATCCCGACGGCACCACCCATCCCGCACCGACACCCCTGTGGGCCGGCATCAACACCCACAGGTTCGACACCCACAGGAGATCGACGTGCCGCCCGACCCGGACCAACCAGGCACCGACCCCCAGGTTCCGGGGAACCCACCCGATCCTCCCGGAGCAGGGGGCACCGGGCGCTCCGGGTCTGTAGCCCTGGTCCACGACTACCTGACCCAGCGGGGCGGGGCCGAGCGGGTGGTCCTGGCCCTGGCCACGCAGTACCCGGCGGCTCCGATCCACACCTCCTTGTACGACCCCGACGGGACCTTCCCGGAGTTCGCCGGGCTCGACGTCCGGACCATGGCGCTCGACCGCTTGGCCCTGTTCCGCCGCCACCACCGGTTGGCCCTGCCTGTGCTGGCCCCGGCATTCTCTCGGCTGCAGGTGGACGCCGGGGTGGTCATCTGCTCGTCCAGCGGATGGGCCCACGGCGCCAAGGTCCACGGTCGCAAGGTGGTCTACTGCCACACGCCGGCCCGCTGGCTCTACCAGTCCGACCGGTACCTGGACGGACAGTCCAAAGCATCGGCGGCCGCGCTGTCTCTGATGGCACCGCCGTTGCGGGCCTGGGACCGGCGGGCCGCAGCGTCAGCCGACCGGTACCTGGTGAACTCCACCGCCGTGCAACGGCGGGTCTCCGAGCTGTACGGGATCGACGCCGAAGTGGTCCCTCCTCCCGTCGACGTCGATCCGGGCGGGGTCCAAGAGCCCATCGCCGGGCTGGATCCGGGCTTCGTCCTGTGCGTCTCGCGCTTGCTGGCCTACAAGAACGTCGAAGCGGTCACCGCCGCCTTCAGGCAACTGCCCGACCAGCGTCTGGTGGTGGTGGGCAGCGGGCCGCTGGCCGACCAGATTGCGGCCACCCGCCCCCCCAACGTGAGCGTGCTCGGCCGGGTCACCGACGCCAACCTGCGTTGGCTCTACGCCTCGTCGTCCGGCCTGGTGGCGGCGTCCTACGAGGACTTCGGGCTGACTCCGGTGGAGGCGGCGTCCTTCGGCCGGCCCACCGCGGCGCTCCGGTGGGGTGGATTCCTGGACACCACGGCGGAAGGCAGCACTGGGGTGTTCTTCGACGAGCCCCTGCCCCATCTCATCGCCCGGGCTGTCGAGCAGATGACCGAGATCTCCTGGTCCGAGGCGGCCCTCATGGCCCACGCCCGGCTGTTCTCCCCCGCCCGCTTCGCCCAGCGGATACAGGTAGTGGTGGCCGAGGAGCTCGCCGCCTCCTGAACCGATCTGACGGAGCGCTCGGGAAGCGCTCAGGAAGCGCCGCGCCCCCGGAAGATGGTGCTCGGGGTCTGCCAGAGGATCTGCATGTCCCACCAGAAGGACCATGAGGCCACGTACAGATAGTCGAGCCGGCACAGCTCGAGATGGGACAGCTCGTTGCGCCCGGAAACCTGCCACAACCCGGTCATGCCGGGCCGGGCCTCGAACCGCTTGCGGGCCCATCCTTCGATCTCCATGGCCTCAGAGACCACGAACGGCCGCGGTCCCACAAGGGACATGTCGCCCTTCCACACATTGATCAGCTGTGGGAACTCGTCCAGGCTGGTCCGTCGCAGGAACCGGCCCACCCGGGTGACCCGGGGATCGTTCTGGACCTTGAACAGCGGGCCGTCCACTTCATTGAGATGGTCGAGTTCGTGACGACGGGACTCGGCGTCTCGGAACATGGTGCGGAACTTCATCATGGAGAACGGTTGCTCGTTGCGTCCGGTCCGCACCTGGCGGAAGAAGACCGGACCGGCGCTGGTGGCCTTGATGGTCGCTGCCACCACCATCAGGAAAGGCGCCGCCACCAAGAGGATGACCGACGACACCACGATGTCGAACGACCGCTTCAGGAAACGCGACCCCAGGCTCAGGGATGCCGGAGCGATGTCCAGCATCGGCAACCCCGACAGATCCTCCACATGGGAACGACTGGTCATGAGCTCGTAGTAGCGGGGAACGATGGACACCCCGACCTGGCCGGCCAGTCCCTTGAGCATCTCGGTGGTGCGTTCGGGATGGGTCCGGGAGAAGCACACCACGACCCGGGCCACAGAGTGCTCCCGGCACAGATCGGGCAGGTCCTGGAGATCGCCGAGCACGTCGTTGCGGCCGAGCGGATTGTCATCGACGAACCCGACGAAATTGACACTGGCGTGGGCCCGGAGGTGGCTGGCCACGGTCTGAGCCAACTTGCCGGTGCCGACCACGATGACCGGCACCGAGCCCACCGAGGCCCGGCCGAGCAGCCCGAAGGCCAGTACCCGGGCCAACGGGACCACGATCACCGCTACCAGGCACATGGCCACGATCTTGCCGACGGTCACCGCCTGCAGGTCGGTGTCCTTCCTCAAGATGTAGGCCACGAAGGCGTAGAGGAAGCCGCTGATCATCAGGGCGTGCACGATGTTGCGCAGGTCCGAGAAGACGCTCATCGAGATACGCCGGGTGACCCCCCGGTACAGGCCGTACAGGGCGAACACCGCCATGAACATCGGGATGACCGCTAGATCGAAGAGGTAGACGGCCAGGCTGTGGCTGGCCCCGCTGGCCGGATTGCTCGACACCGCCGAGACCAGCAACGGACCGCAGAAGGCCGCGACGGCGAGCCCGAACACATCGGCCGCCACCAGGCGACGCAGGCCGTGCCGCCGGACCCGGGTCAGCCCCGCAGCCTGGTCGATGACAGCGCGAGAGGGGGCAAGGGCGCGCTCCATCTCCGGCGAGGTCTCATCGAGGACCGTTTGAATCTTTGACTCCAGCATCGCCATCCCAGCAGGCCTGCCCTTTCCTGCGCTGGTAAGCCACTGTCCCTCGTCTGCTACGTCCGAGAGGTCAGTCACCACAACGACATCCGCCAAGTCCACCCATCGTACGCCCCGGGTGACAACCCACACAATAAGAATTTCCCCCGGTCACAGACCTGGGCGCCTGGGTCGGTCCCCGGCCAGAATTGTTCAGTCGAGGATGCTCAACCATCTCGTGCGAATCGTACCTCCAAATGCCTTCGGAACCGGGACGTTTGGTGGGCCCGATTCGACCACCCCGAACCACGATCGGACGGGACGAGAGCCAGGCGAGGCGGCGGAGGCGCAGGGAGCGTCGCGACAGGTCCATGGCGGCAGGGCTCATACCGGTGTATCGGCTCAGAGAGATCCAGCCTGAAGGCCCATTTCGGCAGAACGAGGCCTGCCTCCAGGTGGGTTGGACCGGCCTCTGTCCCGGCTTCAGGCCCGGCGTCAGACCCGGTGTCAGACCCTGACACAGGGTGCATCAGTCCGCTGGACACCTCGGCACAGGGCCCCAATGCTCCTGGGCCGCGCTGGCTGCCCCGGTAGCCGGTTTGACCGACCGCCCGGCGGCCGGGTCGGTCGTCCGGCGGGTCGCCGGGTCGCCGGGTCGTCGGGTCGCCGGGTCGCCGGCTTCAGTGGCATCCCGGTCGCCGGCATTCCGGTTAGTGGGATCCGAGTCGGTGGCACCCTGGCCCAGCCGGGTTGCCGGACGCTCTCACCCTCCAGTGACCTCGAGCACTCCCGCACGGATCGCCGCTATCGATTCGAAGGTGGACTTCTTCAACATGGTCTCGGGGAACTCGAAGTCGAAGGCCTCCTCCAGGGCCAGCATCACATTGACGCTGGCATGCGAGGTCATGCCGGCATCGAAGAGATCGGTGTTCTCATCGATCGATGTCGGGTCCATCGCCAGCCGGCCGTGCTCGGCCAGGACGAGTCGGATGGTCTCTTCCATGGTCATTCCTCTCTTCGATCCTTCGTTGTCCGTCGATCCTTCGTGGTCCGTCGATCCGTCGGCACCGAGGGATCCGGGGATTCCTGGTTCCGGCACACCCCGACCACCAGGGCTGCGGCCATGGGCTCCTCATGGGTCAGGCTCACCGCCACCTGCTCGATGCCGGCCTCGTCAGCCAGATCAGCGGCCAGGCCCGAGAGCCGCACCCCCGTCCACCCTCCGGCTTCGCTGCGAACCTCGATGTCCCGCCAGGCCGGTCGCGCACCCACCGGCCTCAGTATCTTGACCATGGCCTCTTTGGCCGCGAACCGGGCCGCCAGGCGTTGAAGGTACGAGGCGGGACTCGTGGAATCATCCCCCCGGCAGTAGACGACCTCGTGGTCGGTGAAGATCCGATCCACATACCGCTGCCCGAACCGCTCGACCGATCCGGCCACGTCCTCTACCAGGACCAGGTCGATGCCGACCCGTAGGGACGACGACGGCTCCCACGGGCCGTGCCCGTCCGAGTACCACAAGAGGGCCTCCGAGAGCTCGCCCGGCATGCCATGGACGGCGGGGATCGACTGCGAAACGGCTGACGGCAACTGGCTCATCGGAGGGACTCCTCCTGGACCGCGACCTTGGCTGCGGCAGCCTTGGCTGCGGCAGCCTTGGCTGCGGCAGCCTTGGCCGTCGACCGGTTGACCCCGTCCCCCACCACCGAGGCGTACACCTGTCGGTACTGGTCGACAATCGACGCCCACCCGAACTCCTCCACCCGGGCCTGGCCCGCCCGCCCGATCCGCTGCCGGCGCTCGGGGTCGAGCAACAGGCTTTCGAGCGCGGCAGCAAAGGCACCAGTGTCGAACGGGTCGACGAGCAGCCCGTCGCGGCCGTCCCGGACGAACTCGGGAGGCCCTCCCCGACTGGTGGCGACCACGGGCGTCCCGGCTCGCCATGCTTCGAGGATGACGATTCCGAACGGCTCCAGCCGGCTGGGCATCACGAACAGGGATGCACCGGCCATCGCTTCGGCCACCTGCTGGCGAGAGAGTCGGCCCACGAAGTGGACCCGATCGGCGATGCCCAGGGACGTCGCCTGCTGGCGTAGGCCGGCCAGGGCCTCACCCAGCCCCCCGATGACCAGGTCGGCGGTCCACTGCCCGGGCTCAATGGCGGCATAGGCCGCCAGCAACAGATCGAATCCCTTCTTCTCCACCACCCGACCGAGGGCCAGCACATAGGGATGGCCCGGCTGGCGCCCCGGGAGGACGAACGAGGTGCGCTCATCGGGGGTGGCGGCCCGAGCGGGATCCCCGTGAAGATCGACCCCGTTGGGGATCACCCGTCCACGACAGGGTTCCAGTCCGAAGCGATCCTCTGCGTCAGCCAGGGTGAAGGCCGAACAGCCCGTGACGGCGGCGGCGCTCCTCAGGGAAGACCGGAGGGACGAACGCAGGACCCGAGAAATGTCGAAGATGTCGGTGTCGTCCATCAGCGTCTCGCCCTGCAACGTGATGACCAGGGGAAGGCTACTGAGGCGGGCCAGAGCGTGGGCGTAGGCCCCATTGGGCCCATAGCACTGGACATGGAGGACATCGGGGCGGAAGGCCGCCACGGCGTTCCGCAATGAGAACAGGGTAGGGGTGCCGGTGATGGCCGACCGGCGGATGGCCGCCAGGTTGGTGGCCGGCAACGGCATGGGCAGGCGCCGGACCACCAGGCCATCGAGGACCTCAACCGTTTCCGGGGTGGCGTCGTCGGGATGGGGGGTCCACACCTCGACCTGATCCCCAGCCTCTACGAGCGCCAGGGCCAGGTGCCGGGTCAGTTCCTCCACCCCCCCGAGTGAGGGGGGGTAGGAGCTGGGGAGAAGGGCGACGCGGCTCATGATGGTCGGGCGGCCACGTGCGCTGGGACACCCGGCGTGGGGGCCGTCATGACCGACGGTAACAGCACGGGTCGAGGTGATCGGAACATGACCGGAGGCTCAGGAGATGGTCGGGTTGAGCCAGGGCTCAACAGCGGCCAGCGTGGCACCGCTCGGTTCGGGGGCGATGGTGCTCCACTGGCCCACTCCGGGGGACCAGTAGTTGGAGAAAGCGGCGGCATACCAGCCGGACAGGAAGCCCTGCTCCGCGCAGTCACAGTTGGGGGCCCAGCTGGCCGGGTGGATACCCAGGACGTTTTCGATCTGGGTCTGCCCGCCCTGAGGCTCCACCGCGGCGGCATCAACCTCGTGGCCAATTTCGAAGGCGATGATCCCCGCCAGTTGGTCGACGGTCTCACCGGGGTAGACGTAGAGGTCCGAGGTGCCTCCCGGGCTCCCCCAGGTGAAGGTGGTGTTCCCGTAGAAGCCCGGGGACGGGGCGTCGGCGATGGGGAAGAACTGGATCGAGTACCCCGGGATGTTCTGCCACGGATACCGGACCAGGGTGAGGGCCTCGGCCCCCATCTGGTCCGGGGTCAGGGCCACGGCGGGAGTGGCCACAGGTGCGGGAGGGGTCGTGACCGGGGTGGTCGCGGCCGTCGGAGCCGGAGTTGCAGCGACGGCGGGCACGGTGGCCGTGGGTGCCGGGGTCGAGGTGGTCGGAGTGGGGGTGGCCGCTTTCACCTTGGGGGCCCGGGCTCGGGCCCGGGCCTGGGCTGCGGCCGCGGCCTCGGCGGGGGTGATGGCCGGACGCGTGCGAGCCTGAGGGTCGGTCCGGGCGGTGGCGGCGATACGCGACGCAGCCGGGGTCGCCCCTCCGGCCGTGACCATCAGCAGCGACGCCGTAACCAGTGCGGCCACCACCGCTACCACCAGAATCTCGAAGCGCAGAACGGAGCGTCGAGTACCGAAGGTAGCCCGGGCCAATCTGGCCCGCAGGCCGGTGGCGCGTCGGTCGGGCCCGACATAGCCGGGTGACAGAACCAGGTCCGGGGTGTCGAGCTGCTGGCGGAAGGCCGACTGCAGGTTCTCGTCAGCTTCGGGAAGATCTTGCGGCTTACCTTCGAAGAGCAGGGCATCCAAGGTCGACGGCGTGGAGTCGACGACCCGAGCGGAGGAACCGTTCTCCGTCAACGTTGAGTCCATGCGGACAGATCGGCAGATTGCCGGTCAAGCTGAAGTCCGTGTCCCGTCGAGGGCGGATGGTCAGGGCGTGCGTCGTGGGGGCCGTGCGTTGGCTTGGCAGAGGCCCTGAGCTGCGCCTTCATGCACTGCAAAGGCGCCGCTGTAACGCCGTGGGCTGCGCCGTCAAGGCGCCGTCTTACGGCCGGAACGGGCCGCAGAGGCGACGTGGAGGAGGTGCGAGGCGCGGGGCTCTGTCAGGTCCGGACTCGGGCGGCCCGGGCCAGTCTCCGTTCCCGCGACAGGGCGGTCCGATACTCGGCGCTACGGGCTCGACGGATCTGGGCGCTCCTGGCCCGATCTGCCCGGCGAAGATCGGTTGCGGCCCGGTCGGCCCGGCGCTGGGCGTCCAGTCGGGCCCTGGTGGCCTGGCGAGCGGCCCGGATGCGCTGTGACGCGGCCTGACGGTTCATCGAGAGGCTGGCGAAGCGGGGTGAGGCGGACGCCTTGACCTGGGATGATGCCGGCGGACGGGACGACTTCCCGGCTGCGGCGGCGTGCGATGCCATCAGGGTGAGCGGGATGGCGACCGCCATCGTGATGACCATGATCACCAGCACCTCGAGGGCCCGCAACGATCGTCCGGTCCCACGTCGATCGGGGTAGTGCCGGATCGTGCTTCGGCGGTCCGGCCCGATGTAGTCGGGGGTGATGATGAGCGGATAGACATCCAGATCGGACAGGAGCTCGCGGGGGACGTGGACCTCGGACGGTTCGAGGGTGGTGCCCGGACCCCCGGCCAGAAGCCCGTAGGCCGTTACCGGCTCAGGAAGCACCTCTACTTGGTTTCGGCGCACACCCCTCAGAGCCGAGTCCACACTCCCTCATCGGCATTTTGGCGGCGGACCTGAAGCCCCTTCGGTGCCTGGTCGGCGGAGCTGAGGCTGTGAGGCTGGTGGACCTGAAGCGGAGAGCCCGGACGCCTCGCGCTTACCTCGAGGGTCAGACCCCGACGCCCAGGGTTCGGTACACGTCAGCGGTGGCGCCGGCCGTACGGGCCCAGCTGAGAGCCTGGACCCGCTCCCGACCCCGCACAGCCAGCTCGGCGCGCCTCGGTCCGTCCGCCACCAGGGCCTTGAGCGTGGCGGTCAGGCCGTCCACGTCTCCCGGCCGGAACGTCTCGGCCCCGTCTCCGGCTATCTCGACGATGGCCGGAACCGGCGTGCTCACGACCGGGGCCCCGCAGGCCATGGCCTCCACCGGCGGCAACCCGAAGCCCTCGTACAGCGAGGCGTACCCCACCAGGGTGGCGGCTCCGTAGAGCGCCGGCAGATCGTCCAGCGGAACGTGGCCAATCTCCACGGTGCCGTCCGGCGGGCTGTGCCCCCACAGCCGTTGGCCGGTGAGCACCAGGGGGATGGACACTCGACGGCACGCTTCGGCCAAGGTGGCGATGTCCTTGCGCGGTTCGATGTTGCCGACATGGAGGACGAACTGATCGGGAAGCTGATACTGGGTCCGTACCCGGTCCCGCTCCGCCTCGGTCGGAGGCACCATGCCCGGGCTGGGAGCCTCGTGCACCACTACGGCGTCGAGGCCCAGCCGGTCCTTGATGCGCTCGGCGGTGAACGACGAGACGGCGATGATGGCATCGGCCCGTCGCAGGTTATGCCGGAGCAGGAACCGCTCACCGGCGACCCGGTGACGCGGGAAGGCCCAGGGGGTGTCGAAGATGGTGAGATCGTGGACCGTCGACACCGTGGGGCCGGGATGTCGCACCGGAAGATCGACATCCAGGCCGTGGGTCAGGTCGGCCGGGCCGAAGCCGATGGCCCCGGTCAAGGCACGACGCACGCCACCGGCGTCGCCCTTCAGCAGCGGGGTGATCCCCGGGGGCAGCTCCGAGGCTCCCGACGGACGGACGGCCGCCACCAACTCCGCCTCGACTTGGGTGACCATGGCCGCCAGGAGTTCACGGATGTAGGTGCTCACTCCCCCGCCGCGTGAGTCGAGAGGCAAGGCGTTGTACACGACCCGCGGCAACGGCCGGGTCACCGTGGGGTCAGCGAGACACTCAGGGGAGCGACTCGCCAGGGCGCGACGCTCAATGGGCCGGGCGGACGTGGGCCACGGACTGCTTGACCCGGACCGCAGCCGCCCCCATGGCGTGCAGCGTTCCGCGGGCGCCCGAGCCCGAGGAGCCTCTTGAGGAGCCCGAGGAGATCCGGCCGGAGGCACCCCGGCCCGAGGAGCCCAGGGACCCCGCAATCGTGCGTGCGGCGGCCGGATCCAGGTTCACCGGCGCGGCGCGCGCCCGCCGCATCCTGTCCATGTCGGCCATGCCCAGAGAGATCCCGGCGATGATGAACGGTGCGATCGACGAGGCCCCGATCCAAAAGATGTCGAACAGCCCATCGACGTAGTGGAAGACCAGGATGACCAGACCCAACGTGCCCAGGGCGTAGGGCAGGCGGAACATCGTGCGCACCGTCACCCACACCAGGAACAAGAATGCCAACGATCCGATGATGCCGGTCGAGGCCAGGTTGTCGACGAGGACGTTGGGGGGAGCGGTCACCGTGATGAACTGGGGGAGGTTGTAGAAGCGCAACCCTTCACCCAGAATGGGACTCAGGTGCCAGACATGGATGGCGGCGGAGATCTGGTCGACCCGGGCGGTGACCGAGTTGAACTGGGGATTGTTCTTAGCGGCGATGGAAAAACTGAAATACAGGGCGATGGTCACGGGGAAGGCGGCCAGGATGACCATCTTGGACTTGCCCCGCAGCTCCGGGTTCAAGAAGGCGGCCAAGCCCAGGGCCAGGATGAGCAGGATGATCGACTGGCGGCTCTGCGACGCCAGCAGCCCGCCGATGCACAGGTACTTGTTGATCCGGGCTTCGTTCCGACCGATGCCGGTCCAGACCGGATTGATCTGAGCGATCACCACCGCCACCCACATGATGGCCCCGATGCCGTTCTTCTGGTACACCCCCCACTGGGCCGGCTGGAAGTGACTGGTCACGGCGTGCTCCATGGCGATGACGGCCAGCAGCGAGGAACCGGCTAGAAAGAGGCGGAGCGCTTGTTTGGTCCGGCCGTTGGTGGCGATCACCCACCCGACCAGCACACTGCCGCCGATGTACGACCAGCGGTGGAACCACTCGACGATGTCGTCGCGGAAGGGGTGGGCCACCACCACCAGGATCAGGATCGCCTGGTACCAGACGATGGCCCGCATGAACTGGCGCAGATAGGGCGCCTCCTTCCAGCGGATGTGGAAGAGGGACACCACCGCACCGACGAACACCAGGAGGTCGGCGGCGCTGAGGTTGGTGGAAGCCCCTCCGACCCGCTGGATGAGCAGGGACCCGGGCAGGGCGATGACGACCAGGAGGAGTGGGTCTGCGATGAAGATCCCGAACACCAGGACCAACCCGGCCAGCGCCAAGCCGATCTTTCGGTTTCCGACGGCGGCGACGGCCACGCCGGCGGCCACCACCACGGTGGCCAGCCAGGCCATGACCGAACGGGCCAGCCCTCTGGCCCCGCCGGCTCCCCGGAAGCCCCGGACCGCCCGGTCCCAGGTCGCACTGTTGATGCGGCTCATCGTGTCAGCACGCTCTCACTCATCGGTCCTCAGAGGTATCCATGCCTGCCGCACCCGTAGCGTAGCCGCCGTGCCCGCAGAATCACTGGTTGCTGACATTGGATCTCAAGAAGGTCGGGAAGCGTGTCGACGCTATGGAAGAGCCCCGGCTCGCGGGGGTCCGCGTCTGTCCGGGGTGCGGGGTCACCGGCTCATCTGCTCGGCACTAAGGAACAGGGATGGCTACACAGAACCCCGTCGACGACTTGGCATCCCCGGCCGACCGGAGTCCTGACGCCATGCCCCCCGACGCCCAACCGCCGGACTCCGCCCCGGCCGATGCCCCACGGCCGGAAGCAGGGTCCACAGAGCCGGGGCCGCCCGCCGGGGTGGCCGCGGAGGCGACCTCGCTGGTGGTCTGCTCCCTCGAGTCGTGGACCGAGGTCAGGCGCAGGATCAGGATCCTGGTGGACGAGCTCGTCGACCTCGACCCCTCGCTCCAGGTCCTCTTCGTGGCCCCCTCGGTCGATGTCCTCCACCAACTGAGGCAGGGGAAGTTCGCCGACATCATCAGGCCGCGGCGGGGAGCCCAGGGGAGCTCGCGGCTGGTGCAGGTGCATCCCCGGATCCACGTGCTGCGACCACGCAAATGGCTGCCCCGGGTGGTGGGCCCCTTCGCCGACCGGTCGTTGGAGCGCCAGATCCTCGACGCGGTCATGGAGCTCGGGCTACCTCAGCCGTTGCTGTGGATCAACGACGCCTCCTATGCCGGCTTGGCCCTTCGCACCGGATGGCCCACCCTCTACGACATCACCGATGACTGGCTGTTGGCCCCGTTGGCCCCACGGCAACGCCAGCGGTTGGTGGACAACGAGCGCTCCTTGATCGAGCACAGCCAGGCGGTGGTGGTGTGCTCACCCGACCTGGCCCGCACACGGGGCGACACCCGCCCGGTGGAGCTGATTCCCAACGGTGTAGACCTCGATCTCTTCCGGGCCGTCCGACCACGACCCCCGGATCTGCCCCCGGCCCCGGTGGCCCTCTACGTCGGGACCCTGCACTCCTGGCGCACCGACGTCGAACTCCTGCTCGACCTGGCCCGGGCCCGGCCCGATGTGCAGGTGGTGCTGGTCGGGCCCAACAGCCTTCCCCACGACGTCACCGAGCGGTTGGAGAGCGTGCCGACCATCCACGTCCTCGGAGCCCGGCCCTACGACCAGATCCCGGCGTTCATGCAGCATGCGGACATCATCATCATCCCCCATCTGGTCAATCCCTTTACCGAAAGCCTCGATCCCATCAAGGCTTACGAGTGCCTGGCCGTCGGCCGTCCGACGGTCACCACACCGGTGGCCGGGTTCCGGGAGCTTGGAGCGCCGATCGTGGTGGCTGACCGGGGCACCTTCGTCTCCGCCGCCTCGTCAGCCCTGGCCCAGGCCGACCCACCTGGAGGGCCTACTCCACCGGTCGACGAGACCATTCCGACCTGGCACGATCGGGCCGAAGCCATGGCATCGGTGATGGTCAAGGTCCGAAATGCGGGAGGTTCGAAGTGAGCCCGGGACGCCGGTTGCAGCCCCCGGGGAAGCGGTCCGGTACCGCCGGCACGGCAATCGGCGACCAGGGTGCAGCTCCCACCCCTCAGGACGCCCTATCCTCGGCCTAGGGGCTATCGGTTCCAGAAAGAGAGAAACCACTGACTTTTCCCGATTTCCTCTCCACCCTGTGGCGGAAGAAGCTGATCATCGTGATCAGTGTGATCGTGGCTGTCGCGGCGGCGCTGGCCTACTCCAAGCTGCACACGCCGGTGTACCAGTCGACGTCGTTGATCCAGACCAACGCTCCGAGCAGCACGAGCAGCCAGTCGGCCACGCAGGTGACCTTGCCCGACCCGGTGCAGGCCCTGGGCAGCACCGCGGTTCAGCTGCAGGCGGCCAAGTTGCTGAAGGATCCGGACGTCGCAGCGGTGGCCTCCCAGGTCACCGGCACGGTCGATCCCACCACCGGAGCGCTCACCATCACGGCGTCAGACTCCAACCCCAAGAGGGCCGAGGCCATCGCCAGTGCCTACTCGCAGGCGTACCTGGACAACATCCAATCGGTCGTCAGCGCCGAGAGCGCCAAGATCACCACCCAACTGGCCCAGCTGGAAAATCAGATCTCCGCGCTGGAAGCCAAACCGGCCACCGGCCTGATCACCGCCGAGATCACGTCCCTGGAGTCGACGGTCGCCGCGTTGGAGACCGAGCAACAGGACCTGACCCTCGGCGAGCCCTACGCCACCATTCTGGTGGCACCCGTGGTACCGGGGGCCCCGACCGGGCTGAGCAAGTCGAAGCTGATCCTCATCGGAGCCCTGGCCGGGCTCCTGGTGGGTTGTGGGATCGCCCTGGCCCGGGACCAGTTCGACACCCGGCTCCGCACCACCCCGGACATCGCCTCGGTCACCGAAGCACCCATCCTGGCCGAGCTGCCCGACGACCACGAGGTCCGTTCCGGCAAAGTGGCCATCGCCATGCTCCAGGCCCCACAGTCCCTCATGGCGGAGTCGGTGCGAGAGCTGCGCACCAGTCTGCGGGTCATCCTGGACGACACCCCGTTCCCCATCCTGGTGGTCACCAGCCCGGAGCCGGGTGACGGCAAGACCTTCGTCACGGCCAATCTGGCCGCCTCGTGGGCCATGAGCGGAGGCAAGGTCATCGTGGTGTCGGCCGACTTCCGGAGGCCGCGGCTGGAGGAGATCTTCGGGCTCGAGGTCGCCGGTCAGCCCGGACTGTCCAATCTCATCAGAGCCAATTGGAAGAACTCCGATCCCGATCACCTCCCGGACACCATCCGGGGTGGGGGCTCACCGGCGATCCAGCCCGGTGAACGCCGGTCGCCATCCAACGATCGCCAGGCGCCGGGCCGGCCGAGGCGCGACACCTCGGCCGTTCCCGACCTCCCGTCCATCTCGTCGCTCCTGGTGGACAGCGGTATCTGGGGGCTCCAGGTGCTCCCGGCCGGCACCCAGTTGGAGAACCCCAGTGAGCTGTTCGGAAGCCCGGGGATGCAGCCGGTTCTCGACCAGATCCAGCTGCTGGCGGATGTCGTGCTCTTGGACACGCCTCCGGTGCTGGCCGTGCCGGATACGGCCATCCTCGGGAGCCTGGCCCGTGGTGCGGTCATCGTGGCCTCAGAAGGCCACACCGATCGCGGCGATCTTGAGCGGACCATCCGCCGGCTCGAGAACACGCACTGCCGGGTGCTGGGGATCGCCATCAACCGCGTCAAGCGCACCTCGACCGATTCGTATCAGTCCTACGCCTACAAGCAATGACGCCGCACGCACCGGCGTCGGAGCCGGTGCCGGTGGACCGGGTCGTCTGCGGATCGGACCGGGTCGTCTGCGGATCGGACGGACCGAGGGACCTCCGGACGTGGTGACCCCTGGATCAGTGGCGAAGCCCGAGGACGTATCGAAGTCGCGGGACGTCGATGTCGTGGTAGTGGCCTTCGGTGCAGCAGACCTTCTCGATCGGTGCCTGGCGCCGCTGGCCGGCCGGCTGGCGTTGCTGGTGGTGGACAACTCGTCGGACCCGGCGGTCGAAGAGGTCGTCAAGCGCCACGGCGCCACCTACATCGACCCCGGACGCAACCTGGGATTCGGGGCCGGGGTCAACGCCGGACTGGCCCAGCGGGCTTCCTCAGGCGACGTACTGCTCTTGAATCCCGACGCCTCCATCACTCCCGAGGCCATCTCCCGACTGCACGAGCACCTGCTCTCGGCCACCGACCTGGCCTGTGTGGCACCGGCCCAGGTGGACCCGGAGACCGGCGAGGAGGCCCGCGTCGGCTGGCCCTTTCCCACCCCGATGCGGGCGTGGCTGGAAGCGCTTGGTCTCGGCCGGCTGGGCGGGCGCACCGACTTCCTGATCGGCTCGGTCCTCCTGATCAACGCCAAGGCGCTGGCCGACGTGGGCCGGTTCGACGAGCGCTTCTTTCTCTACGCCGAGGAGACCGACTGGCAGCGACGGGCCCACGAGCTGGGCTGGAGGGTCAGGCTGTGCCCCGATGCCGTAGCCACCCACGTCGGGGCCGGCACCGGCGGTGCCCGGGCCGACCGCGACACCCACTTCCACGCCTCAAATGAGCGCTACCTGCGTAAGCACTACGGACCGGTCGGTTGGTGGGTCTTCCGCACCGGCGTGCTGACCGGGGCGTTGATTCGTGCCCTTGTCCTCCCGGGTGATCGGGGCCGGGAGGCGGCCACGCGCTTTCGTCTCTATGTCAGAGGTCCGCTCCAGGCTGAAGCCCACATGGCCGGGGCCTGAGCGACCCAGGTCGGAGCGACCGGACCCACCGGAACCGGCTCACGAAAAGATCACCTGCTCGATCCGACCCATGACCCGGTCCCGGCGGAAGGCGTCGACCGAGGTGCCGGCCTCCCGGCCCCACGCCTCCAGGTCGGCATTGGCTGCGGTAGACATCAGGCCCGCCAGCTCGTCCACGTCGTAGGGATCCTCGAGGATCAGACCGGTGCGTCCGGGGCGCACCGCCTCGGACGCACCGGCCAGGCGGCTGGTGATGACGGGCACGCCGCTGGCCAGCGCTTCCACGATCACCAGGCCGAAGGGCTCGTACTGGGTCGGGAGCACCATCAGGTCGGCGGCCGCCAACTCCCGGCCCACATCGCTGCTGACCCCGTGCCAGTGGACCCGGCCGTCGAGCCCGAGGCGGTGGATGGTCGGCTCGTAGGGGCCCAGGCCGGCTCTGCCCACGACGTGGAGGGTCATCCGCCGGTCCCCATTGCGAGCCATGGCCGCCAGGGTCTGACCGAACCCTTTGCGATGGAGCTCGTTGGCGACGAACATCATGGCCAGCTGGTCATCCTCGATCCCGAGCTGGGAACGGGCCTCGGCCCGGTCACGGACCCGGCGCTCCGGATTGAACCGCTCGGGGTCGAAGGGATTCGGCACCACCGTGGTCAACGCCGCATCGACGCCGTAGAGGCGCGCCACGTCGTCAGCCTCTCGCTGAGACGTGCAGATGATGCTGCGGGGATGGCCCCGGCGAAAGTACTCCGACTCCATGGCCAACAAGGTGAGGTGGCGGGGCATCAGGTAACGGACCAGGGCCGGGAGCTGGACCCGGCCGGCCTGGATGGTCCTGGCGGCGTGGAGCCAGGCCCGGTGGACGCTGTGGACCCAGATCACGTCGCCCGGCGGCACCACCGCCCCCATCGACACCGTGGTCTTCGCCCCCAACGAGTGCACCACCCGGCCGGTCCGGGCCCGACGGGTCCACATCCCCACCGGCCCCGGCTCTGGAGGTCCCGCCACCGTCACCTTGCGAACCCCGGCCGGCAATCCCTCTGGGGCGGTGGTGCCCACGAAGGCCGTGTCGTGCCTCGGGGCCAGATACTCGAGTAGGTCCCACGTGAGCCGCTCGACCCCGCCCCTCCGATGGAGATCCGGGAACACGACGGCCACCTCGGGACCGCTCATGCCGACGTCACGAGCCCGATCTTCCCGAGGGTGGCGACCATGTTCTCCGTGGGGCCGGACACCAGGTCCGGAGAGGACAGGGGAAAGGTCGGCAGCGTGGTCGCGGGCCGGTTCGTGAGGCGGACGACCACTCAGGCATGATACTGGAGCACCCTGGAGTCAGTGGCACCGCGATCACGGCGGAACCGCCGAAGGGACGCGGAGCGAGCCTCGTGCCGCGCCTCCGTTTGTCGAGAGGAGCCCGATGGAAGGCCAGCGTTACGACCACTCCGACCCCGGTTCCGCCGACGCGTCGGGACAGCCGGAGGTTGCGTCGGGACAGTCGGAGGTTGCGTCGCGGCGGCAACTCTCGGTGATCCAGGTCGTCCGGAGTGACGCCTTCGCCGGAGTGGAGCGGTACATGTGCCAGGTCTCCAACGGGTTGGCTCGACGAGGTCACCACATGGTGGTGGTTGGCGGCGACCCCGATCGGATGCGATCGGAGCTGAGCGGCGGAATCGAGTTCGTACCGGCCACCACGGTGGCCCGGGCCGCCCGGGTGCTGGCCAATCATCGGGGGGTCGATGTGGTCCACGCCCACATGACCGCAGCGGAAGCCGCGGCGTGGCTGGCCCGTCCCCTCCAGCGCTCCCCCATCGTGGCCACCCGGCACTTCGCCGAGGACCGGGGCAGCGGAACCCTGGCCCGGATGTTGACCCACATCACCACCCGGGCTCTCGCCCGCGACATCGCCATCAGCCAGTTCGTGGCCGACAGCGTCAGCGGTCCGACGGTGCTGCTCTACAGCGCGGTTCCGGACCGGCCTCAGGCCAGCCTGGACTCCCCGACGGTCTTGATGCTGCAGCGCATGACCGCAGAGAAGAGCCCGGAGGTCGGCATCCGGGCCTGGGCGGCCAGCGGGCTCGGCGCCGAGGGCTGGCGCCTGGTGGTGGCCGGTGTCGGGGACCGGAGCGTATCGATGACCACTCTGGCCCACCAGCTCGGCGTGACAGACAGCGTCGAGTTCGTCGGCCAGATCGCCGACACCGACAAACTGCTCGACGAGACATCGGTGGTTCTGGCCACCGCTCCCGCTGAGCCCTTCGGGCTGTCGGTGGTCGAGGCCATGTCTCATGGAGTGCCCGTGGTCGCCGCCGATGGTGGTGCCCACACCGAGACCGTAGGAGACGACGGCTTGGTCTTTCCGGTGGGTGATGCCCAGGCGGCGGCGAAGGAACTGGTCAGCCTGGCCCAGGACCCGGCCCGGCGGCAGAAGGTGGGCGGGGCGCTACGGGATCGCCAGCAGCGAATGTTCTCTCTCGAGCAGCACCTCGATGGTCTGGAGCTGATCTACCGCCAGGTCCTCGAGGAGCGGGGCCGGGGCTGAGCTGGCCGGGGCCGGGGCAGAAAGAGCGCTACCTGGACGCCGTCGACCGGTAGAGGGCCATCTGGGTGACGGCGATGCTCTTCCACGAATACCGGGCCACCTCGGCCAGACCCGCCTGTCGCAACCGCCCCCAGAGGCCCGGCTCGTCGAGGAACCGGCTCAGAGCGGCCTGCAGGGCCAACGGATCGCTGGGGGGAACCAGCAGGCCGGCGTCGCCGACCACATCGGGGAGCGAGCCGCTGGCACTGGCCACCACCGGGACGCCCGAGGCCTGGGCCTCCACCACCACCCGGCCGAACTGCTCGATCCAACTGGGGAGCGGCACCGAGGGCACGGCCAACACGTCGAACCGGGGGTAGACGTCGGGGATCCGGTCCTCTTCGACATGACCATGGAAACGCACCCGATCCTTGATGCCCAGCGCCTCGGCCATGGCCACCAGCCGGGACGACTCGGGGCCGGCACCGAAGATGTCGGCGCTCAGCCGATGGTCGAGGGCCACGGCGTTGAGGAGGACATCGACCCCTTTGTGAGGGATGAGACGTCCGACGAACCCCACCCGCAAGGAGCTGGTCGGCGGCTCACGGTCCGCGGCCCGGAACCGGTCGACGTCGACGCCAAGTGGGAGGAGCTCGAGCTCGCCCCGGAGCCCCTTCCTGCGCAGGATCCGGCCGGCCTCGGAGTTGCAGGTGTAGGCCCCGGCGGCCCGGCGCAGGGCCTGGTGCTCGAACCACCGGAACGGCGGTGGGTACCGCTTCTCGATGTTCTGGGCCGACGAGAAGATGAACGGCACCGATGGGCGGCGCAGCCAGCGCAGCACCATGAACTCGGCCACGGCCAGACCGAACGGCTCCTCGTGCAGGTCGACCAGGTCCCACTCCGTTGATCCGAGCAGTCGCCACAGCGGCCGGGGGTCGTAGAGGAACAGATTCGGGTGCCGACCCACCGTCCGGACCGGAACCACGAAGGTGTCACCGTCAGCGGAGAAGTGCACCAGGGAGCCGCCCTCCTCCCACTGTCGGGCGGCCACCAGGGTGAGATCGGCCCCTTGGGACCTCAGTTGGCGCTCGCGTTCGCGCCAGGCGGTCACGACTCCGCTCTTGGAGATACGGAGCACCCGGAGGGCCTGGCGGGGTTCGGCGGTGCGATCGCGCCTCGAGGACCGTGCCACCGGGAGCATCGTACTGTGCCGGCTTGTCGGCCCGGTGGTCCGGTGGGCCCGGTGGGCCCTCTGGCCACGCTCCGGCCCCGTCGGTGATTCCTTCTGCTCCCGGCGGTGATTCCCACCGGCTTCCCGCTGTGGTTCCCACGCACAGTGACATTTGAGTGGCTTTGAGTGGCTTTCGGCTAAAGATATCCGCTCCACCGTCGATGGGGAATTGTGACGAGGGCACCGGTTGGCCGCACCGGATGGCGTCCGCGGCGGAGGACTCTGTTCACTTCGGTCTTTGTGGTGGCCGTGGTGGCCGTGGTGGCGGTGCTCGGCGGATCGTTCAACTCGGCCAACGCCGGATCGACCGCTCCCCAGATCACTGGCAGCGTGGCCGCTCCCTCCGCCTCGCAGATCAGCCCGATCTGTGACGCCGCCGACCCCACCGGAGTGCTGGGACCCACCTCGGCACCGCCGTCCAATCCCACCAGCACCCTGATCACCCCATCCGGTGGAGTGGTCAACTTCACGGCCTCCTCGACCGGCATCTACGTGAATACCGGCAGCCAGGTGATCACCTACTCGCTGGCCGGCACCGAAGTCAGCTCGTTCAACCTGCCTTCGGCCATCGTCAACGAGCGCGGCAATGAGGTCAGCCAGCCGGTGGTGGACCCCTCGGGCAACATCTACCTGTCCAGCTACTACAACCAGGTGCTGGACAAGTTCTCCTCCACCGGGACGCTGCTGTGGTCGACAGACCCACAAGGGGGCAACCCCACCGGGATCTTCTCCATCGGCACCGGCTCGAACTTCCAGCTGGCCGTCAGCGTGGTCCAGAATGCCTCCGGCAGTGACCTCATCAACCAGTCCACCGGGGCGGTGAGCGGCACCTTCCCGCTGGTCGACGACTTCAACTACGTCACCCAGGAGTCCGACGGCAACCTGCTGTTCAGCGGCAACGGCTACGTGGAGACCGTCGGTCCCACCGGCACGGTGCTCTCGTCCTTCGGGTCCGCCAACACCCGGGGCGCCGGTACCCACACCGGTTCGGGCGCCCAGTTCTACTACCCGGCCCAGGCCGTCCAGGGCCCCGACGGCACCATCTACTCGGCGGACCCCCTCAACACCATCGAGTCCACCAGCCCCGACGGCTACCTTCAGGCCACCACCACCCTGGGCCAGAACAGCGCCGGTGCTGACGTCTTGGCCATGGGGGGCTACAACTTCTATCTGGTCGGCTCGACGTTCTTCTACCAAGGTGGGCCGCCGTTCAACAACGGTGCCGACAAGATCTCCACCATCTCGCTCCCCACCCTCACCGCCGAGCTCGGTTCGGTCCACCGGCCTCTCGACACCCTCGGGTGGGGAGCCGGGCTGTCGTCGTCGGCCACGGGCAACTACTTCGCCCCGGGGACCACGCCCTCGGTCGAGGCGCAGTTCGACCCCTGGTGGCTTTCGGAAGCCTCACATCTGGAGCTGTCCTACTCGGTGGAGAACACCACCTCGTTGGACGCCGAGACGGTACCGACCCCCACCACCGTCCCCCTGCCCACCACGTCCGGCGGTCTGGCCGACGTCCCCCTGACCATCCCGTCCGACGACCTGGCGCCCGGCCCCTACCTGGTGCAGGCATCGTTGTTCGACACCAGCACTTCGCCGTCCACCCTGCTCGGGACCACCTGTATGCCCTACACGGTCGGCGCCCAAGGGGACCAGCTCGACCTGGCCACGCTCCCGAGTGGCATCGGCTCGGGCGGGCCCACCGATGCCCGCGGGGTGGCCCTCAATGCCCAGCTGGGGCTGGACGGACTGCGGGGGACCACCATCAACTGGAGCACCTTCCTCCCCAACTGCTCGGCGTCGGCCCCCACCGCCGCCACGTGTGGGCCCTCGGCCATGACCTTCACCGACGCCAGCACCGATCCCTACAAAGCCGCCTATGAGGCCAAGGCCGACAAGGTGGCCTACTGGCTCCAGGCCAGCGGCGGCAGCTACGGTTCCGTCCCTACCGCCCTGGTCACCGGCGGGTGGTGGCGGGCCGACACGACCGCCCTGGTCAGCCACTACGCCACCGTGCCCAGCGGCTGTGGCCAGTGCGCCCCGGTCACCATGTGGGAGCCGTGGAACGAGCCCAACAACACCGGGTTCTCCAACGGCGGCCAGTACGTCTCCGAGGTACTGCAGCCCTTCGATGAGGCGGTGAAGTCGGTCCTGCCCGGTTCGGCCTCCACGGTGATCGGCGGATCGTCGCTCAACATCCCGATCGGCTGGTGGCAGCAGATCATCACGGCCGGCGGACTGAACGACCTCGATGTGGCCTCGGTCCACCCCTACACCGGCAACAACGACTCCTTCGAGGAGGACTCGATCCCCACCCAGGTCCGCCAGCTCCAAGCCATGCTGCGTGGCACGCCCCTGTGGTTCACCGAGGTCGGGTGGTGGAGCGACGGTGACTACAACTACCTCTCGCAGGCCGACATCGTGGCCCGGGCCATGATCTGGCAGAAGGTGCTGGGCATTCCGGTGTGGAACTACTTCTTCGACGAGGGCAGCTGGGGCAACGACGGAGTCTCCTTCTCGCTGATCCAGGCCACCAGCACCGACGACTACGTGAAGCCGGCCGCGTTGTCCACCATGACGACGTCCTCGGAGATTGCCGACCGCCCGTACCTCTCGATGCCGTCGACCGGTATCCCCCAGACCTACCAAGCCGACTTTGGCGCCTCGTCGGGCGGTTCGGGCGGTTCTGGCGGT